>Ga0207650_10003712_pt1 | contig 10439 bp, 7 predicted proteins | sample KBSS63metaG_FD_184325 | JGI IMG/M metagenome (GOLD analysis project Ga0207650, IMG submission 184325) | Switchgrass rhizosphere microbial communities from Kellogg Biological Station, Michigan, USA - KBS S6-3 metaG (SPAdes) (version 2) | ecosystem: Host-associated > Plants > Roots > Rhizosphere >...
CACCTGAAAGACATTAAGGTTGAGCTGAAAAAAAGCATTTACAAGGAGCAGGGCTTTGCGCAGGTTGCGCCGGCCGTTCTTTCACCGGTTAAAAATTAAAAGATATGCATTCTATAGATAAATTATTACTCGAAAATAAAGCATGGGTCTATGAGACCCTGATGGATGATCCTGCATATTTCAGCCGCCTGGCTGGTTCACAGGAGCCGGAATTTTTGTGGATTGGCTGCAGCGACAGCCGCGTACCCGCCAACAAGATTACGGGTACGCATCCGGGTGAGTTATTTGTGCACCGGAATATTGCTAATGTGGTAATGGATGGTGATATTAATATTTTGAGCGTGCTGGACTATGCGGTGACTCATCTGAAAGTAAAACATATTATTGTTTGCGGCCATTATGGCTGCGGCGGTGTAAAGGCTGCTATGAGTGATAAAAGTTTTGGTTTACTGGATCAGTGGTTGCTGAACATCAAACAGGTATATGACGCCAACCGGCATGAGATAGACGCATTGAAAGATCCGGAAGAACGTGCAAACCGACTGGCGGAATTCAATGTAAAGCAGCAGGTCATCAACATTTCTAAAATGAGTCCGGTTCAAAACGCATGGAAAAAGAATAACCTGCCGCAGATACACGGCTGGATATACGATCTGAAAGATGGTTTGCTGAAACAGGTTTCCCGGCTTATCAAACCCGCAGAGCTGAAAGAATATGAAAGTCTGGCAGGCTAACGACTATAAACCCGGGAACCAGCCCGGGTTTATTATCACTGTATTTCATTGCGGGTTTTTGCCGAAAAAATGAGTAATATGCAACGCGTAATACCACTGATTTATGAAAGCATACGAAAAGTTATTACATGAAAACAGGAACTGGGCAGCAGGAAAGGTGCTGGAAGATCCGGAATATTTCAACCGCCTGGCGCATCTGCAAAAACCAGAATTCTTATGGATAGGTTGCAGCGATAGCCGCGTACCAGCCAATGAAATTACGGGTACCCAACCGGGTGAGATTTTTGTACACCGGAATGTGGCGAATATGGTGGTAAACACAGATGTTAACCTGTTGAGTGTACTGGATTATGCGGTTAACCATTTAATGGTAAGGCATGTAATCGTATGCGGGCATTATGGCTGCGGCGGTATTAAATCGGCCATTACCAATACAGATTTTAAACCGGTGCTGAACATGTGGCTACGGAATATCAAAGATGTTTACCGTTTACACCGCAAAGAACTGGACACCATTCATGACGAGGCAGCGCGCATAGACCGCCTTACGGAATTAAATGTACAGGAACAGGTGTTTAACCTTGCCAAAACCTCCATTATTCAAAAAGCCTGGAAACGTGAACAGCGGCCACACCTGCATGGCTGGGTATATGGTTTAAAAGATGGTATTATCAAACCGGTTTTTGAAATGTCGGTGGGAACGCATATCGACGAAATATATGAATACAACTATGGCGGAAATCTGTAGCACACCAATGCGATTATAGGGGTAACTAAAAAAATTTTCCGGTACCCATCAGAATAATTACATTCAGTGCTGATTATTCAACCATATGATACCAACCAAGGGAATCTGGAAAGTTATTACTGCTTCTTCTGCCGGCACTTTAATTGAATGGTACGATTTTTATATTTTCGGAAGCCTGTCCACCATTATTTCTCACAAATTTTTTCCTGATACAAATCCTACGGCTGCATTATTATCAACCCTGGCCACTTTTGCGGCGGGTTTTATAGTACGTCCGTTTGGTGCCCTGGTGTTTGGCCGGCTGGGCGATTTAATTGGCAGAAAATATACTTTCCTGCTTACACTGGTGCTCATGGGCGGCTCTACATTTCTGATTGGCTGTGTACCCGGCTATGCTACTATTGGCGGTTGGGCGCCACTGTTAGTTTTACTGCTCCGGCTTTTGCAGGGTCTGGCGCTGGGTGGCGAATACGGAGGTGCAGCCACCTATGTTGCCGAACATGTACCCGCCAACCGCCGCGGTTATTATACCAGTTTTATCCAGACCACGGCTACGCTGGGCTTGTTTTTAAGCCTGGGTGTTATTTTGTCCGTCAGAAGAATTACCGGTGTTGAAGCATTCACCAACGGCGATGGTTGGCGTTATCCTTTTTTATTATCAATTGTACTGGTGGCGGTATCGGTTTTTATCCGTTTACGCATGAACGAATCACCGCTGTTCCTCAAATTGAAAGTGGAAGGAAAAACATCGGTGAATCCACTCAAAGAAAGTTTCGGGCATAAGACCAACTTCAAAATGGTATTGCTGGCATTATTCGGGGCTACCATGGGCCAGGGCGTTATCTGGTACAGCAGCCAGTTTTATGCGCAGAATTTTATTCTAACGAAATGTTTTATAGAATATGAACAGGCCAATACCATAATACTGATTGCGCTGGTGATAGCCACACCATTCTTTATCATATTCGGCAGTCTTTCCGATAAATGGGGAAGAAAGAATATTATGCTGGCGGGCATGTTGCTGGGCGCTGTTTTATACCGGCCCATTTTTCAGCAGTTGTACCAGACAGCAGATGTTAGCAAGAAGGTAATTGTAGCAGATCAAACCAATATTAAGTATGCATCTGAACCTGTAAAAGGTTTTCCCGGCGATTCTATGCACACCACTACCATCACCAATTATTTTGAAGATGGTACTCACCAGAAGATCACCAGCAAATTAAAAACAGCGGCCAGCGGAAAAAAACTGCCTGCGGTGGTGACCAAAGAAACCGTGCTGGGCGAAACCGGCCGGCTGAACATGATCATGTACATTGCATTGATGGTGGTGTTTGTAACCATGGTATATGGACCTATTGCTGCATTCCTGGTGGAGTTGTTTCCGACACGCATCAGGTACACTTCCATGTCTTTGCCTTATCATATTGGTAATGGTGTGTTTGGTGGATTGGTTCCATTTATCGCTACCCTGATCACAACATTACCCGGGACCAATTATTTGTCGGGTTTGTGGTATCCAATCATTGTGGCATCCTTATGTTTTGTGATAGGGAGTTTATACCTGAATAATAAAATTGATGCGAATGTGGATGATTGATCGTGAGTCGTGAGTCGTGAGTCGTGAGTCGTGAGTCGTGAGTCGTGAGTCGTGAGTCGTGAGTCGTGAGTCAATTTTTGGATAGGCAAATTAAGCATTATTATTTTCAATCTTAGAATATGAACCAGTTAAAAAGAGTACTTGGATTGGTATGGCTTGTGCTGGGACCTGCACTTTTTTTTATTCTTATTAAAAGTGCTGCGCATAATATTGATGCCAATGGAAAAGGAGATATCAATAAACCATTGCCCTGGGTAATCATCATTACTATCTTTGCGCCGATTGCCATTGGGTTTATGATTTTCGGATGGTATGCGTTTAAAGGGGAATATGATAAACTGCCCGAGGCATAGAATTATAATAAAATGTATTGCTGATTTTGAAATATCGGGATTTTGTGATTTTGTTTGACGATATACCGCGGAAATCCCAAAATTCCGAAATCAGCAATCTCAAAATTGTTTTTGTAGTTTCGTATCATGTCAATTGAAGTAAAGGGTCTCACCAAACTATATGGCGAACAAAAAGCCGTAAACGATATTTCGTTTAATGCAGGCAGTGGCGAAATAGTGGGTTTTTTAGGATCGAATGGTGCCGGCAAGTCTACCACCATGAAAATCATCACCGGGTATTTAACGGCAGATGCAGGTGAAGTAAAAGTTTGTGGCATTGATGTAAAGGCGCAACCGCTGGAAACAAAAAAAAGGATTGGCTACCTGCCCGAATCGAATCCACTTTATTATGAAATGTTTGTGCGCGAATACCTCGATTTTGTAGCTGGTGTACATGGCATACCCAGTAAAAAACAAAAAATAGAAGAGGTAATCAGCACGGTAGGCCTTACACCGGAGAGTAAAAAGAAAATAGGGCAGTTATCGAAGGGTTATAAGCAGAGGGTTGGACTTGCTGCAGCATTGATACATAACCCGGACGTGTTGATATTGGATGAACCTACTACCGGATTGGATCCCAACCAAATTATCGAGATCCGGGAGGTGATAAAAAAGCTGGGCCAACATAAAACCATTCTTTTCTCTTCTCATATTCTGCAGGAAGTAGAAGCCATTTGTGATCGGGTAGTGATCATTAATAAAGGCAAACTGGTAGCCGATGATACCCTGGCTGTTTTGCGTAACCAGTCGCAGCAAAACAATACTGTAAAAGTTGAATTTAAAGAGGCCATCGATGCATCGTTATTAAAAACGTTGCCGGGCGTAGACGCAGTAAACAAATTGAATGGCAATGAATGGGAGCTAGGCTGCAGCAATGTAAATGATGTGAAAAGATCCCTACTGGAATTATCGCTGCAACAAAACTTAAATATTATTTCGTTGCAAAGCGGGGAACAAAAATTGGAAGAGGTGTTTCGCAATCTGACCAACCCCGGCCAGGAGGAAGATTCCCGCCCATCAGAGTAATTGTTTTATCGCGCACCGCACCGGCTTTACCCGATGCTCGCTGGGATAGCGCCCTTTCAGGGCTGGTTTGCAGGTATTTTAAAGGAGCGTTGTAAATGCGGGTTGCAATATGCAATGCTGTATTAGTATCTCAATTATCTATCTAAGAATTTCATTCTAGCCTAGTCCCACTGCCCTGAAAAGCCGTCATCTAAATAACCCGGGATGCAATCCCGGGACAAAATCCTGGGGAAGCTATCCCGCCCGCGGGATTACCCGCCTGTTCCCCAATGATATACAGTACAAGTGTGCGACGCCTGCCTGTCCGGCAGGCAGGCAACCGCCGTCTAATAGCGGGACTGCCGCCGGTAACACAATAATCACATCTTTCGCTTGCCCCGCCGGTTGAATTAGCGTACCTTCGCCGCTTGAAAATCAGGGCTGTCCTGTTATTAAAAAATCAATGCCCTGTAAAGAAGGGAGTACGCAGTTATGAATATCAGAAATATAGCTATTATAGCACACGTTGACCATGGTAAGACTACCCTGGTAGACAAAATTTTACATGCCACCAAAGTGTTCAGGGATAACCAGGAAACCGGCGAGTTGATAATGGATAGCAATGACCTGGAAAGAGAACGGGGTATTACCATTTTCAGTAAGAATGCGGCCGTGGAATATAAAGGCACAAAGATCAACGTGATTGATACACCTGGCCACAGTGATTTTGGTGGTGAAGTAGAACGTGTATTAAAAATGGCCGATGGCGTATTGCTGCTGGTGGATGCGTTTGAAGGCCCCATGCCCCAGACCCGTTTTGTATTACAGAAAGCATTGCAGTTAAATCTGCGCCCGATAGTGGTGATCAATAAGGTTGATAAACCAAATTGCCGGCCCGACGAAGTACACGATGCGGTGTTTGAATTGTTTTTTAACCTGGATGCGACCGAAGAACAATTGAATTTCCCAACTTTCTATGGTTCAGGAAAAAATGGCTGGTTCAATAACAAAAACGAACAATGCGAAGGCATTACACCTTTGCTGGATGGCATACTGGAGCATGTGCCCGAGCCTAAAATTTCAGAAGGTCCGTTGCAGATGCAAATTACTTCGCTGGATTATTCTTCCTTTCTGGGAAGGATTGCCGTGGGCAAAGTAGCAAGAGGATCCATTAAAGAAGGACAATCCATTGCACTGATGCAGGCCGGCGGTGTTATCAAGCGCATGAAGGTAAGAGAGCTGTATACGTTTATGGGTATGGGTAAGAAAAAAGCGACCGAAGTATTTGCGGGTGATATCTGCGCGGTGGTAGGATTAGAAGATTTTAATATTGGAGATACCATTGCGGATCTTGAGAATCCCGAAGCATTGCCTGTTATCAGCGTGGATGAGCCTACCATGAGTATGCTTTTTGGAATCAATAACTCACCGTTCTTTGGCCGCGAAGGTAAATTTGTAACCAGCCGTCATTTACGTGATCGGTTGATGAAGGAAACAGAAAAAAACCTGGCATTGCGCGTAGAGGATACCGATAGTGCTGATAGCTTCCTGGTATTTGGCCGTGGCATTTTGCACCTGGGTATTTTAATTGAAACCATGCGTCGTGAGGGATTTGAGTTAACCATTGGGCAACCAACCGTTTTAATAAAAGAGATTGATGGTAAGAAGCACGAGCCATTCGAGGTGCTGGTAGTTGATGTGCCGCAGGATTACAGCGGTAAGGTGATTGACCTGGTAACGCAAAAAAAAGGCGAGATGCTGGTGATGGAAAGTAAGGGTGAAATGCAGCATCTGGAATTTGATATTCCTTCAAGGGGATTGATTGGACTGCGCAGCAACATGCTCACCAATACGGCAGGTGAAGCCGTGATGGCACACCGGTTTTCTGAATACAAACCCTGGAAAGGACCGATACCCGGCAGGAATAATGGCGTATTGCTTTCAAAGAACCAGGAAAGAACAACCGGCTACTCAATAGATAAGCTACAGGATCGCGGAACCTTTTTCGTAGACCCGGGTGAAGAAGTTTATACAGGACAAATTATTGCCGAGCATATTAAGCCAGGCGACCTGGTAGTGAATGCCACCGAGCCCAAAAAATTAACCAATCACCGCGCCAGCGGCAGCGATGATGCCTCACGCATTGCACCCAAAACTTTAATGACGCTGGAAGAATGCATGGAGTATATCCAACAGGATGAGTGTATTGAAGTAACGCCGAAAAGCATTCGCATGCGTAAAGTGGTGCTGGATGAAGATGAAAGAAAGAAAGTACAGAAAAGAATGGGCGCAGAAGCATAAATAATTAAGAGGCTGTCTCAAAAGCATGATACAGCCTCTTTGATTTACATTTATAGCCGCAGATTCGCAGATCATAACACAATCTGCGAATCTGTGGCTAATTTTTATTCGAATCGAAAGTGTTAATAATTGTTTAGCCTAATCTTTGGCAGATCATTTTTATTTTTTGACAGCCTCTTTTTGTTAAACAGGAATATATAATAATAAAGGCAAATGATTTTATCTTTGCAGGACAGATGAAAAAATACGTGTTGATACTATTGCTTCTTTTTTCTGTGTGCAGCTACAAAGCTTCACAGGCACAATGTTCTATCTGCAACAAGACTGCGCAGCAAATGGGTGAGCGCCCAGCCAAGGCGTTGAATGGCGGCATTCTTTACCTGGCCTCCATGCCGTTTTTAATCTTTGGTTATATTGGATATAGATGGTGGAGAGGGAATCAGGGAGAGTGATGAATACGGCGCAGCTATTCAGGTTGCGTTATTAGCACCATATTTTAAGTTTCGACAATGAAATGAAAAAGAGCCATCAAAATTGACGGCTCTTTTTTTATTGGACGAATAATATTTATTGTTTATCCCACCACAATTTCGTTTCTACTTTATCACCTCCAATTTTTGCAGCAGCAGCGGTATAGTTAGTGCCGTTCAACTGCTGTTCGTTGTTGGGGTATTGGTACCTGACAGGAAATCCGGATTTTGCGCTAACAGCAAGTGTAAGCACGGGAAAATCCAGCCTTCTTAGCTCAGTCCATTCTTCAAATGGACGATTGTACAAGGCGAGCCATTTTTGAAAACCGATTTTCTGTTTGTAAGCGCCGGTTGCAGTTGAATACGCAACGGATGCATTTGCAAGGTAGGTGCTTGCATCTGTTGCAGTACCTCCCCAAAACAGTATGGAGGCAGTGATGGCGTTATTGTAATGTGTTTCTGCTGTTCCGGCTACTGTGTAACCGCGCTCAATGGCTTCGGCACGATAAAACTCCGTTTCAATATAATCCAGTAAAACCAATGGCGCAGGCGCGGCAGAAACCTGGGCGCTTGGTTTGGACATATCGGAATAGGTATTTACTTTTCCTACAACGCCACCCTGGTACAGGCCGGCATTGTTAACGCCAAAGTACAATGGTTTACGTGGATCATTCAGTGCAACCAATTGATCCATTAAATCTGCAGCAGCAACATAGTCGCCGCGACCGCCCAGCACAATATCAGCATACAGTGGATTCGTATTAGGAGTAGCTGACAGATAAGTAAACAATGCATTGTCTGCAGCGGAAGACATAGCGCCTGCATCGGCTGCTTCAACATTTGATTTTGCGGTAGCATTATCAACGTCTGCGATTATCATTCCCATCTTCATCCGCATGGAATTGGCGAATTTTATCCATTTGGCAACACTGCCCTTGTACACCAGATCTTCGGCTGCGGTGAAGCTTGCACTGGTAGTTTTTAATTTACCGATATCGTCCGCAACTCTTTTCAGTAAATCAGCATACACGGTTTTTGCGTCGTCATACTTTGGAAACAACTTGCTAGGATCCAGCGCTTCTGTATACGGAATATCGCCAAATGTGTTGACGAGGATGTTATAGGTATATACCTGCATTAAATCAACAATGGCAAGCTGGTTGGCTTTCACGCCGGGATCAATGGTGGCGTCAGCGGTAATAATTCTTGCTGACTCTTTCAGGTCAACCAAAACATCACGGTACAAACTGGTCCACCATGCCTGTGGTATATTCCTGGTTGAAAAATCGTATTGTGCCTCATCCTGGTAAACGGCCATGGCCCAATGCTTGACGGTAAACCGTAAGGGGTTGGTATTTACACTGGCTGATGCCAATACATCCGCTACATTTCTGGTGGCGTTAGCAAACAATGTACCGGCCGGTACATTTGCGGCTTTTTTTGTTTCCTCGTTAAATCTCGAAATGTTTTTCGTGCACGCGGCAAAAACTATAACCGGCGCAATATATAAGAGTATTTTTTTCATAATTGTTCGTTTAGAATTTTACTTTCAGGTTTACGCCCAATGATCTTGTTGTTGGATAAGCACCACTCTGCATGCCCTGGATATTTCCTGAGGAAAGATTTTCTTCCGGATCTGAATAAGGAAGGTTCTTATGAATGATCCAGAGGTTTCTGCCAATAACAGAAAGTTCCACGCCTTTTATGGCATTTATATTTCTGAATAAGCTTTGCGGAAATGCATAAGACAGGGTTGCTTCCCTTAATTTAATATAACTGGCATCGTAAGCAAATGCTGCTGCCGGTAAAGCCGGTGAATTGGCATCTATAACCACTCTCTTGGTATTTACTTTTCCGTCTGGAGTAACACCCGGCAGAATTACGCCACCGCCGTCTGCCAAACTATTCCTTATAGGCTTACCCAAATCATTCAAAGCCGCAGATTCTGCCAGCACACCTGTATAGTTGGTAGCATAGTACATATCCAATGACCATACCTCTCCACCTTGTCTCATATCAACCAGGAAACCCAGGGTGAAATTCTTATACCTTACTGAGTTATAAATGCCGCCAATCCAGTCCGGATTAACATTACCAATTACATTCGTGGTAGTACTGGTCAATGGATAATAACCAGCGCTAGTACCCGTTGCTGTTATGAGTTTTGGGCCACTGCCATCCCAAGCCACTGTTTTGGTGGCATCTTTTGGATCAATCATTTGCCAGGTTTTTCCCTGGATGGTACCATAGGGCTGTCCGAGGCTGGCGTTTATGCTTACACCACCCTGGAATGAACCCAGCTGCAGATTCTTGCTATCGTTGTATAAGGAAATTACTTTATTCCGGTTTCTCGTCCAGTTTACGTTGATATTCCAGGAGAAATCTTTTGTCTTAACCGGGTTGGCAAACAAAGACAATTCAATGCCCTTATTCTGAATATTGCCTGCGTTTACAAATTTGCTTGAATAGCCGGTTGCAGTGGAGGTTGAAACGGGTATGATCTGATCAACTGTATTGGTAATATAATAAGTCGCATCAAATCCAATCCGGTTTTTCAAAAAGGCCATTTCCAATCCAACTTCTTTGCTGGTTGTCTGCTCTGGCTTTAATTCATTGTTGTTTTTTGTGCCGGGCAGAGAGAACAATATGCTGCTTCCAAATGGAGTTGGCTGGTCATATACGTCTTTGATACTTCCCCATGGAGCATCATTACCCACAGTGGCATAGTTAACACGCAGTTTTCCTGATGAAAGCCATTCAAAACCCCGAAGTTCATGCGAAAACAACCAACTACCGGATATCGCGTAATAGTTATAGGCGTTCTTATCTACAGGCAGCGTAGACGACCTATCCCTGCGGATAGTACCATCCACGGTCAGGAAATTTTTATAACTGAAAGTAGCGCCACCAAAATAGCCGTCAACAGCTTTCGGCTGGTAGGCTTCGGTAGGATTGGGTACTGTTCCTTTTGAGTTAGCAATTGAATATAACCCGGGTACAATCAATCCGCCTGAAGTGGTTTGAAATACAGAGCTGATTTTGTTTCTTCTGAGATTCGTTCCAACAATGGCTTTGAAATTAATATCCTTTGTCAGGTTTTTATCAATATTGGCCATCAGATCATAATTGGTCTCATTGTAGGTGCGGTCAAAGCGCTGGTACAAAGGCACGGCCTGGCTACCAACGGCAATT
>Ga0207650_10003714_pt1 | contig 10437 bp, 10 predicted proteins | sample KBSS63metaG_FD_184325 | JGI IMG/M metagenome (GOLD analysis project Ga0207650, IMG submission 184325) | Switchgrass rhizosphere microbial communities from Kellogg Biological Station, Michigan, USA - KBS S6-3 metaG (SPAdes) (version 2) | ecosystem: Host-associated > Plants > Roots > Rhizosphere...
GGGCTCAAGGCCACTCACGCGGAGATCATCGATAAAGTAAGAAATGGCGAGATCGAATTTTATGCGGTCATGGGCAGCCTGCTCGGGCCGCTTGCGCCGGCATTCGAAATACAAAGCGTGCCATTCGGGTTCACCAGTGAGGCACAAGTCTATGCGCTGATGGATGGCGGGCTCGGCGAGTATCTTCGTGCTGAACTGATGACTCAGGGCCTCTATGCCATACCGGGTGGGCTGATGGACAACGGCTTTCGCCACATATCGACGGTAAGCCGCGCGGTGGAAACCCCCAACGATCTTGCCGGGCTACGCATCCGCGTGCCCGAAGGCCGCATATTCGAGGACACTTTTCGCAGTCTCGGCGCTGAACCCATGGCGATATTCGTGCTGGATCTGCACCGTGCGCTCGCCGAACGGCGTGTCGATGCGCAGGAAAATCCGCTGTCGATCACCGATTCATTGAAGCTCTGGGAAGTGACGCGCCACGTGTCTCTGACCTATCACATGTGGTCGGGATTCAACCTTATCGCAAACCTCGACTTCTGGCGCCGCCTCAGCGAAACGACGCGCAACATCGTATTACGCAACGTGCAGCACCACGTGTCGCGGCAGCGTACTCATACGAACACGCTCAATCGCGAGCTTGAAGCAACGCTCAAAAAACGCGGCATGGTGTTCACGCGCGCAGATACCGCGAGCTTCCGTGCGTTCCTCGCGGGCGATTTTTATGCGCGCTGGAAAGCGCATTTCGGACCAGCGCTGTGGAAACTGCTCGAGGCAGACGTCGGCAAGCTTGTCTGATCGCTGATGTGGACGCTAGCGCAAACGTCAGTGCTGTTGCACCCGTCGACAACGGTCAAATCGTTTCCGCCGTCATCGTAATCGCACCACACGGGCACTCTGTCGCGCACATGCCGCAACCTTTGCAATAGTCGTAATTAAATTCGAAGCGCTTGCCCGGGCCCAGTTTCACGACTGCATTGTCGGGACAAACGCCGTAGCAGTTATCACACTCGAAGCAGTTGCCGCACGATAGGCAGCGGCGTGCCTCAAATAGCGCGTTCGATTCATCCAGCCCGCCTTGCACTTCGTCGAACGTCGACTGACGGCGAATGATATCGAGCACCGGCTGCACCGTTTTTGGTGCATCGGCGTAATACCAGGTGTTGAGCATGTCAAATCGCGCGAGTTCGTGTTTAGGCGCTCGCGCACATACGTCGGACCGCAGCCACGCATCGATATTTCGCGCTGCCTTCTTGCCATGTCCGATTGCTACAGTAACTGTGCGCTCTGACGGCACCATATCACCGCCGGCGAAAATACCCGGATAGCCGGTCATCATGTTGCTATCGACTTTCACGGCGCCTTTATCGAGGACAAGCCCGGGCACCTTATCCAGCAGCGAAAGATCAACGTCCTGGCCTAGCGCGAGTATGAGCGTATCGGCCTCGATCGTATCGAATTCGCCGGTCGGTTGGGGGAAGCCCGCGCCATCGAGGACCATTTTCTCGACGGTGAAAGTAGTGTCTTCGACGCGCGTAATGGTGTTCAGCCACTTCACCATAATGCCTTCGTCAAGCGCTTCCTGCAGCTCGAAGTCATGCGCAGGCATCTGCTCGCGCGTACGGCGATAGACAATCAGCGCCTCGCTTGCGCCGAGTCTTTTGGCAGTGCGCGCCACGTCGAGCGCCGTGTTGCCTCCGCCATAGACGACTACACGACGCCCAAGTTGAGGTGGCGCGCTGGTTTCCATGCCGCGCAACACGCTGACGGCATCCAGAATCCGGGTGGCGTCGCGCGCTGGAATGTCGGTGCGTTTTGCCACATGCGCGCCGACGGCGAGGAAAGCGGCGTCGAATCCGCCCTGCTTCATCGAATGAAGAATGTTGTCGACGCGCGTATTTAGTTTAAGTGTAATGCCAAGATCGAGGATACGCTCGACCTCCGCATCGAGAACATCGCGCGGAAGCCGGTACTTCGGGATACCGAAGCGCATCATGCCGCCGGATAAAGGCCCGGCCTCGTGTATCGTTACCCTGTGCCCGAGCCGCGCAAGATGATAGGCAGCGGAGAGCCCTGACGGGCCGCCGCCCACCACGAGCACATGCTTACCGCATGGCGGCACCGTCATTTCAAATTTCCAGCCGCGTTTGAGCGCCTCGTCTCCCAGGAATCGTTCGACGGCGTGTATGTTTACGGCCTCGTCGAGGCTTGCGCGATTGCACGCGTTTTCACACGGGTGATAGCACACACGCCCCATCAGCGCCGGCATCGGATTGTTTTTCACCAATTCGTGCCAGGCGCGGTGGTAGTCACCGCTTTCGGCGTAATAGAGCCAACCCTGAATGTCCTCACCCGCCGGACACGCGTTATTGCACGGCGGCAGCCGGTCTACATACACAGGACGATTATTGCGCCATGTGCCGGTATGGTTCGCGAGGCTCGAACCCGGATCCAGGGTAATTGCAAATGGTTTCTTCATGACGCGCCGTTCAATCCGCAAGACCTAACGTGCGGACATTGCGATCCGCGATCGCCTGAATCGATGCGATCGTGTTCACGTCCGGACGTGCACCGAAGAGATGAGCGAAGCGCCGCTGCGGCTTCAAATATTCTTCGACTGGTACGCGGCGGCGCAGTTTGTGGCGGTCGGTGATTTCACCTCTTTCCGCCTCGAACAGCGGAAAGAGTCCGGATTCGACTGCCAGGCGCGCGATCTTGATGGTATCTGCGGGTGCCGAACCCCAACCGAGCGGGCATGGTACATGAATGTGAATGTAGCGCGCACCCTCGATCCCCATCGCGCGCATCACCTTGACTTCCAGGTCGTGCAGATTCGCTACGGACGCCGTGGCTACGTAAGGAATGTGGTGCGCCATCGCGATAAGCGGCAGATTCTTCCCCGTACCAAAGACATTGCCCGGGTGTGGTCCCACCGCCATCGTAGTCGCCGTACGCGCCGCGGGTGGCGTCGCACTCGACCGCTGAACACCCGTATTCATGTACGCTTCATTGTCGTAACAGATGTAGAGCACATCGTCGTTACGTTCGAACATGCCGGAGAGGCAGCCAAAGCCTATATCGGTCGTGCCCCCATCGCCGCCTTGTGCGATCACTTTTACGCTGCTGCGTCCCTTGACACGGAGCGCCGCCGCAACCCCCGATGCGACCGCTGCGGCATTGCCGAACAGCGAATGCATCCACGGAATCTGCCATGAAGTTTCGGGGTACGGTGTTGAGAAAACCTCGAGGCAGCCAGTCGCATTTACCGCCATCACCTGGTTGCCCGTGGCCTGCATTGCTGCATCGATCGCGTAGCGCGCGCCGAGCGCTTCGCCGCAGCCCTGGCATGCGCGATGGCCGGAGTTGAGCGAATTCGTGCGGCGCATATTCGCCTGCACTGTTCGCTCAGAGTCTGCGAGCAGCCGATTGCCGACTGTAAATGTGCCGGTCTGGTAAAACTTGACGGGTTGAAATGCCATATGGGTGATCTACGCGACGCGCGCGCCGGTGACACCTACATCGCGGAGAATGTTTTCCGCGGTCGGACCGGCGCGCCTTTGCTGGCGTCCGCGCTCGAGCTCGCGATGGACGACGTCCCAATTAAGATCCAGAAAGTTGAGCTCTTGAAGCTCATCGCGGGCGGCGCTTGCAAAGAGATCGAGCAGCGAGCGTTTAGTTATCGGTCGCCCGCCCAAGCCCGCGATTACGGTGTAGCCTTTCAACTGGATTCCCGATAATGACTTGCGGACGCCATCGGAGACGATACCGCCGATACCGACTGCGAGACATTTTTCGAGGACGACCACGCGCTTTGCGCTTTGCAGCGCCGCGCGCACTTGCTTCAAAGGAAACGGCCTGAAGGAACAGATCGACACGACGCCGATTTGGCTGCCGGCAGCCCGTGCTTCATCCACCGCGTCTTTTACCGTGCCGACCAGCGAACCCAGTGCGACGACGATAGTCTCCGCATCGTCGCATCGGTAGCTGCGAATCAAGCCGCCGGAATCCCGACCGAATTGCGCCTTGAACTCAGCGGCGAGTTGCGGGATGCGGTCGAGCGCGCGGTCCTGTTTGTGGTGTTGCAGATAGCGCACTTCAAAAAAAGCCTCGGGTCCGACCATCGCACCGATCGACACGGGATCCTTGCAATCGAGGACCTGCACGGGTTCAAACGGCGGCAGATACGCGTCCACCTGCGCCTGATCCGGAATATCGACGCGATCGTACGCGTGCGTGAGGATGAAGCCGTCCACGCACACCATCACGGGACATGACAGTTCTTCCGCCAGGCGAAATGCCTGAATGTGAAGGTCCGCGGCTTCTTGATTCGTTTCCGCGAAAAGCTGTATCCACCCGGCGTCGCGCAGCGCCATGCTGTCGGAATGATCGTTCCAAATATTGATGGGGGCGCCAATTGCGCGGTTCCCTATTGTCATCACGATCGGCAGGCCCAGCCCCGCAGCGTTATAGACTGCCTCTGCCATGAACAAAATACCCTGGCTTGCGGTCGCAGTATAACTGCGTGCGCCGGCAGCCGATGCGCCGATGGCAACCGACAGCGCCGCGAATTCCGATTCGACATTGATGAATTCACAATTAGTGAGCTCACCGTCCTTCACCATTTCGCCGAGGCCTTCGACAATATGCGTTTGCGGCGTGATCGGATATGCGCAGATGACTTCAGGGCGGCACAGTGCAACAGCTTGTGCGACGGCCAGCGATCCTTCCATCTGCTTAAGCATGTGCCACCGGCGAACCGATGCTTGACAACGCAAGCTCATACGCTGCTCGCGCAGCGGCAACATTCGCCGCGCCGACCTTGCCCGGGAATTTTTGGCTTATGGCCTTCGCCACCGAATCGAAGCGAAGTTGGCCGCTGATCGCCGCGAAGCCGCCGAGCAACGCGGCATTAGGCAGCGGCCGTCCGACGAATTTCATCGCGAGTTCACTCGCGGCGACTGCGCACAAATGGTCTGCAGCAAATTTGCCAAGCAATTCGCCGATGCCAAGCTCGTCGAAGCTGCGTGAAGAATTGATGATGATATAACCCGATGACGGCAGTCCGCTGAAGAGATCGACCTGGTGCAGCAGCGTTGGATCCTGAATGATGAGCGCATCGGGTTGCATCACCGGCTCGCGCGTCCTGATTTCCTTGGCGTCGATTCTGCAGAACGCCATGACCGGCGCGCCCATTCTTTCAGAGCCAAAACTCGGGAACGCCTGCGCGTACCGCCCTTCGTCGAACGCTGCGATCGACAGCATTTCTGCGGCTGTTACGACGCCCTGTCCACCCCTGCCGTGTATGCGTACCTGAAACATTAATCCTCCGTGATGGCGTTACCATCATTGAGCACGCCGATGATGCCGCGCAATCTGTTCACGTAAATCTTAAATTTCGCGCGCTCCAGGTGCGTTGACCTATATCAAGGGTCGCCGAAACACAGGCACGCGCCGCCGGGGCAAGTGCGGTATCATCGCGCGCAGTCGATAACTATCGAGCCGGCGAACGGACGCGGCCACATGCTTGAAATAAATGAACTCGAATGCGTGCGCGGCGACCGCCGGCTGTTTGCGGATTTGAGCTTCCAATTGCCGCCGCATACGCTACTGCAAGTGCGTGGACCCAACGGAAGCGGCAAGACGAGCCTGTTGCGCAATCTGTGCGGGCTGCTGGCGCCGGCCGCCGGCAGCATCAAGTGGAACGGCCGCGATATTCACGCGATGGGCGAAGAATACCGGACGCAGATCGCCTATCTCGGACACTTGAGCGCGGTCAAAGACGAGCTTACGCCGCGTGAAAATCTCAGCTTCTCCGCGCGTGCCAGCGGTCTTGTCGCGAGAACCGCCGACGTTGAAGCCGCGCTGCGTACTCTGGGCGTCGATGGCTTTCACCATTTGCCGTGCAAAGCGCTTTCTCAGGGTCAGCGCCGGCGGGTAGCACTTGCGCGTTTGTGTCTCAGTGCCGCACGGACATTGTGGATACTCGACGAGCCTTTCACGGCGCTCGACGCAGCGGCACTCGGGGTCGTACGCCAACTGCTCGAATCGCATATGCAGGCGGGCGGCATGGTTGTTCTCACGACGCATCAGGAAGTTGCGATCTCCGCACGTACGACCCGCCGCGTGGAACTCGGACATTGACTAGCCCGGGCCCGCTCGACGCATTGCGCGCCGTCGCAGGCCGTGACCTCCTGAGCGCGCTGCGACGCCGCGCTGATCTGCTCACGACGCTGATTTTTTTTATCATCGTTGCAAGCCTGTTCCCGCTCGGTGTCGGTACCGAAACTGCGCTTTTGCGCGCGATGGGCCCCGGAGTCATATGGGTGGCCGCGCTGCTTGCATCGATGCTCGCACTGACGCGAGTCTTTGCGGGCGATTACGCCGATGGGACGCTGGAGCAGCTTGCGCTGGCACCGCAGCCGCTTGCCGCGCTCGCGATGTCCAAAGTCACCGCACACTGGCTCGCGTCCGGGCTGCCGCTCGTAATCGTCGCGCCAGTCCTCGGACTCCAATACGATCTCGACGCCGAGGGGCTGCTGATCCTGTTGGCGTCACTGCTCCTGGGCACACCGACGCTCAGTCTAATCGGCGCAATCGGGGCATCGCTAACGCTCGGTGTTCGCGGCGGCGGTGCGCTGCTGTCGCTCATTGTGTTGCCGCTTTATGTACCGGTGTTGATTTTTGGTGCCGGTGCGGTCGAAGCAGGCGCCGCGGGGCTGGGCGCCACACCGCATTTGTCGCTGCTCGGCGCATTACTGCTGGTAGCATTGGTGTTTGCCCCATGGGCAACCGCGGTTGCGCTGCGCATCGCCGTCGAATAAAAACGAATGTAATGATTACGCACACCAATTGGTTCAAGTACTCGTCGCCGGCGACCTTTTATCAGCTCGCCGGTAAATTGACGCCATGGTTTTTCGCTGCGGCCATACTTTTTACGATCGCGGGCATCTATGTCAGCTTTTTTGTTGCGCCAACGGATGCTCAGCAGGGCGAAGCTTATCGCATCATTTTTATCCACGTTCCGGCAGCATGGATGTCGATGTTCATCTATATCGTGATGGCATGCTGGTCGGGCATCGGGCTTGCATTTAATACGCGGCTGTCGTCAATGGTCGCGTCTGCGCTGGCGCCGACGGGCGCGCTGATGACCTTCATCGCCTTGTGGACCGGGTCGTTATGGGGCAAGCCGATGTGGGGAACATGGTGGGTATGGGATGCGCGCCTGACGTCCGAACTAATACTGCTTTTTCTCTATTTCGGCTTTATGTCCCTGCAGGCGGCGATCGACGATCCAAGACGCGCAGATAAAGCCGGCGCGGTAATAGCGCTCGTCGGTGTCATCAACGTGCCGATCATTTATTTCTCGGTTAAGTGGTGGAACACGCTGCATCAGGGCGCATCGGTAAGCCTGACGCGGAGCCCGAGCATGGCTGCCACGATGCTGATCGGAATGCTACTCATGGCGCTGGCATTCTGGATGTACAGCATAGGCGCCATGCTCATGCGCGTTCGCTGCATCATTCTCGAGCGTGAGCGCAATGCTGCATGGGTCAAATCAGTGCAGGGAGACGAACGATGAACTGGGAAAGCGTATCCGCGTTTATCGCCATGGGTGGCTACGGTGGATTTGTATGGGGATCGTACGGGATTACTGCAGCCTGCTTCGCGATTGAAATCTGGTTGCTGCTGGCGCGACAACGACGCGTGCGACGCCAATTGCTCGGTCAACAGTAGCAAACACCGCCGGACTGGCTGACGGCGACAGCAGCAGCCGGCCATAATGGGCTCAGGCCGTTAAGGCACCACGGAGTCAATAACGATTCCAACGTTGGTGTCGCCGACTCTCACCGCTTTGCTCGTTCCCTGCAAATCGCCCGACTGTGGCGTGGCGTTTCCCGATCTAGAGATGCGCGCGCCGACTATCACGTCTTTGAATTTCGACAGCTTCATCTCCGGCGACATCGCCATACTATCGTCGAGCGTGAAAGTGAGCGGTATATCTTTCACCTGGCGGCGCACGATCGCGAGCGGCATACGCGGCCCCTCCGCTGCACGGGCAAAAATAAAGACGGTATCCGCGGGATTGGTTTTGCCAGCCAGGGCGCCGCTCAAAGTGACCGCCCCCTTCACGCTTCCGCCGCTCGCCGCCGGCAACGGTGCCGCACTCGCGCCACCCGTTGGTGGGGACTTCGCTATTTCCGCCGCGGGCTTGATGCCGCCGAGTTCGCGTGCTTCCTGAATGGTAGCAGCAACGCTGCGTGCGAATTCGGATCCGGGCTCCGCGCGGCTTTGCAGTTTCTCCCAATAGGAGATCGCGCTTTTGTAGTCCTTGCGCTCGAAGGCGGCGGTACCGGCAAGGGCAAGCGCTTTCCACTGCATCGGGTCGATCTTGAGCGCCCGCTCGAGCAGCGCAATAGATTCATCATCGAGCCGCCGGCCTTTACTCATCGCCACGGCATCAGCGTAGTCGGCGAGCACATCCGCGTTATTCGGAAGCAGTGCCGCCGCGCGAGCATACGCGGCAACCGCCTCGGTATAGCGTTGCATCACGACATATGAGCGCGCCAGCAGCGCCCAGCCGGTGGCGTCCTGCGGCTCTTTTTCGAGGCGGGCCTCGAGTCGCTTCACCATCGCGGCGATCTGCTCAGGCGAAACGCCCTGCGCGGTATCGGCAGGCATGCCCGGCGCCACGACGGCCTCCGGGCTACCGAGTTGCGAGTAGATCAGCGCAGCGCAGACCGGCAACGCTATACCGATTGCAACCGCAGTTGTAAGATGCCCGCCTGAAATGCTGACCGTAGCGGCACCTGAGCTGCGTCCATCTTCGAGCGCCCGGCGCTCGAGGTCTTCGCGCGCCTCCTGATATTGCTGAGGCGACAGCGTACCGTTATCCAAGTCTTGTTTGAGGTCGTCAAGCTGCTCGCGCAGGATCGAGAGACTGGTTTTGTCCGCCGCTACCGGTTCAGCATGCCCGCGCTTGCGCAGCAGCGTGGGCAACAGCCAAACCAGTGCGATCGCGACCAGCGCGATGGCGCTTGCCACGAATAAAATCATGTGCGCGGGCCCGGGGCCGGTTCGCCAAGCAGTGTGCGCGCTTCGTTACGTTCCGCTTCCGTCAGCGGCGCGTTCTCGATGCGTATGCGGCGCTGACCCAGATAACGCAGCAGCAGGAACAAGCCGAACACCATAAGCACCGGCGGCCCAAACCACAACAGCAACGTGCTCGCCTTCACGGGCGGACGATAGCGCACGAAATCCCCATAGCGCTCGACCATGTAGTCGATGATCGCCACGTCGCTTTTCCCGGCCGCAATCTGTTCGCGTATCTGCCGGCGCAAATCCACTGCGAGCTCGGCATGGGAATCCGCGAGCGACTGGTTCTGGCAGACCAGGCAGCGCAATTGCTCCGCAAGGTGCACTGCGCGCTGGTTGGTGACTGGGTCCTCGGGCGTTGGCTGAGCGCCCTGTGCGGCCGCCAGCAGCGGCAGGCACCATGCGAGCACAACGGCGATCAGGCGCACGACTGGTGTTCCTTCTGCTCGAGCTTTTTCACGAGGGGCAGAATTTTTTCGCTCAAGCGCGCGCGCGTGACGGGCCCGATTATTTTATCGCAGATGACACCGAACTTATCGATCAAAAAAGTCTCGGGCACACCATAGACGCCATAATTAATGCCAACGCGCCCATCGTTATCGGCGATACTCAAATTGTAGGGATCGCCGAATTGCTTCAGCCACGCGAGTCCGTCGTCGCGCTTATCCTTGTAATTGAGACCGACGATGGGTACCGCGCCGGTTCTCGCGAGATCGAGAAGTACCGGATGCTCCTCGCGACACGATACGCACCATGAGGCCCAGACGTTGAGCAGCCACACCTTGCCGAGCATATCTTTCTCGGTGAATGGCTGTTGCGGCTTCGCCAGTTGAGCGAGCTCGAAGGCCGGCGCCGGTTTTCCAACCAGCGGTGACGGCACTTCCCGCGGGTTCAGGCGCAAGCCAATCCCAAGAAAAGCGATAAGCACGGCAAACGCCGCGAGAATAATCATATGGCGGTTCATTTCAGACTGCCGCTTTGCCGGCCATGACGACCTTGTCAGCGCTGCGCTCAGCCGCCCGCCGGTAACGCCGGTCGGTCAATGCAACAAAGCCGCCAAGCGCCATGATGAGGCATCCGCCCCATATCCACACCACGAACGGCTTGTGATAGATGCGCACGCTCCACGCGCCGTCAGCAACCGGCTCGCCTAACGAAACGTAGAGATCGCCGAATAAGCCGGTCGAGATCGCGGCCTCGGTCATTGCCATCTGCTGAGCGTTATAAACGCGTTTTTCAGGGTGCAGGGTGCGCACTACCGAGCGATTGCGACTCACCGCAACGTTGCCGCGCGCGGCGCGGTAATTCGGGCCGGTCACATTTTCGGCGCCATTGAAACGGAAC
>Ga0207650_10003716_pt1 | contig 10435 bp, 10 predicted proteins | sample KBSS63metaG_FD_184325 | JGI IMG/M metagenome (GOLD analysis project Ga0207650, IMG submission 184325) | Switchgrass rhizosphere microbial communities from Kellogg Biological Station, Michigan, USA - KBS S6-3 metaG (SPAdes) (version 2) | ecosystem: Host-associated > Plants > Roots > Rhizosphere...
CGACGGCCTCGAGGCCGAGCGCGAGCAGGGCATCACGATCGACGTCGCCTACCGCTACTTCGCGACGCGCGAGCGCAAGTTCATCATCGCCGACGCGCCGGGCCACGAGCAGTACACGCGAAACATGGTGACGGCGGCGGCGGGCAGCGATGCGGCCGTCGTCCTCGTCGACGCGACCAAGCTCGAGCTCGATCCGCCGTCGCTGGCCGCATCGGAGCCGCTCCAGCTCCTGCCGCAGACGCGCCGCCATGCCCTCCTCGCGCGATTGCTGCGCGTGCCGCACATCGTGTTCGCCGTCAACAAGCTCGATGCCGTCGCCGACGCGAGCACCGCATTCGCACGGGTTCGCGCCGCGCTCGTCGGCTTCGCCGCCGAAGCGGGCTTCGTGCCAGCCGGCATCGTGCCGATCTCGGCGCTGCACGGCGACAACGTCAGCCGACCGAGCGCGCTCGGCGGCTACGACGGCCCGACCTTGCTGGCGCTGCTCGAGCAACTCCCCGACGACGACGTCGCGACGACTGGCGCTGCCTTGCTGCCGGTGCAATACGTCGGCGCCGATGCCGGCAGCGGCGCCGGCCATCGCCCGCGCGTGCTGTGGGGCCGCGTCGCGCGCGGCGAGATCTCGGTCGGCGCAACGCTCAAGGTGTTCCCGAGCGGCGAGACCGCGAGCGTCAGCGAGCTGTACGTCGCCGGCGCACGGGTCGATCACGTCGGCGCGGGCCGCTCGGCCGGCGTCGTCCTCGATCGCCAGCTCGACGTCTCGCGCGGCGACTGGCTCGCGGCGCCCGACAGCGTCGCGCCGTCGGCACGCTTTCGCGCCACGCTCGCCTGGCTCGACACCGAGCCGGCGGTGATCGGCCGCCGCTACTGGCTGCGCCACGGCAACCGCTGGCTGCACGGCCGGGTCGCGGCCATCGTCAGCAAGCTCGACATCGCGACGCTGGCCGCGCACGACGCGCACGAGCTCGGCGTCAACGAGATCGGCGAAGTGATCGTCGAGACGCAGCAGTCGCTGCCGCTTGCGCGCTTCGCCGACGATCGCGTCGCCGGCGCCCTGCTCGTCGTCGACCCCGCGACGAACCGGACCAGCGGCACGCTGCTCGTGCGCGACTTGCTCGCGTCCTGAGCCGACCCGTCATCCCGAGCGCGGCGAAGGGGCCGGGTCGCCCCCACCGCAGGAATCCTTCGCTGCGCTCAGGATGAACCCAGGCCGCCGGCGCGGCCCAAGGTCACTTCACGCTGTAGATCTGGTCGAACACGCCGCCGTCGGCGAAGTGCGTCTTCTGCGCCTTGGTCCAGCCGCCGAAGACGTCGTCGATCGTGAACAGAGCGATCTTCGGAAAGTGCGCCGCGTACTTCGCGGCAACCTTGTCGTCGATCGGCCGGTAGAAGTTCTTCGCGGCGATCTCCTGCCCGACCGGCGAGTACAGGTACTCGAGATAGGCCTCGGCGACCTTCCTCGTGCCGCGCTTGTCGACGACCTTGTCGACCACCGCCACCGGCGGCTCGGCAAGGATGCTGGTCGGCGGGTAGACGATCTCGAACTTGTCGGCGCCGAACTCCTTGAGCGCGAGATGCGCCTCGTTCTCCCACGCGAGCAGGACGTCGCCGATGCCACGGTCAGCGAACGTCACGGTTGCGCCGCGCGCGCCCGAATCGAGCACCGGCACCTGGCGGAACAGACGGGCGATGAAGTCGCGCGCCTTGGCGTCGCTGGCACCCGGCTGGCGCAGGGCCCAGCCGTAGGCGGCGAGATAGCCCCAGCGTGCCCCGCCCGAGGTCTTCGGGTTCGCCGTGACGATCGAGACGCCCGGCTTGACGAGATCGCCCCAGTCGCGAACCGCCTTCGGGTTGCCTTTCCTCACCAGGAAGATGTAGGTCGACGTGTAGGGCGCGCTGTTGCGAGGCAATCGCTTCTGCCAGTCGGGGGCGATGACCTTGGCCTTTTCCGCGATCTCGTCGATGTCGTAGGCGAGCGCCAGGGTGACGACGTCAGCGTCGAGGCCGTCGATGACCGAACGCGCCTGCTTGCCCGAGCCGCCGTGCGACTGCTTGACGGTGACGACGTCGCCGGTCTTGGCTTTCCAGTACGCGGAGAACGCGGCGTCGTACTGCTGGTAGAGCTCGCGCGTCGGGTCGTAAGAGACGTTCAGCAGCGTCGAATCCGCCGCGTTGGCGGCAAAGGTGACGACGAGGGCCGCGGCGGCGAGCGCGCGGCTCAAGAAGGATCGATTCACGAAGGCTCCGAAGGCGCAGCGAAGGCCGCGCGATGACGACGCATCCTAGGCACGCATCGCGGTGGGGCCAACGAATCATTCGTCGCATGCATATGCAAGAGGCTCTTATCATTCCAGCGATGAAACGAAGCGACCTCGCGCGAACCGCCGGCGCCGCGCTGCTGGTCCTGAGCGCGGCGGCGCTGTCCGCGCAAGGCGCGACGGCGGCGCCGAAGGCAGCCGCGAAGCCTCCCGCCAAGTCAGCGAGCGCCACCGCCGTGCTGAAGGTCGCGCCTGTCGTCTACCGCGAGCGGCGCCTGGCCAACGGCCTGCAGGTCATCACGGTCGAGAACCATTCGAGCCCGACGGTCAGCGTGCATGTCGCCTATCACGTCGGCAGTCGCGACGACCCGCCCGGCCGCTCCGGCTTCGCCCATCTCTTCGAGCACATGATGTTCAAGAGCACGGCGAACTTGCGCGCCGAGCAGTTCGACCGCCTCACCGAGGACGTCGGCGGCGCCAACAACGCGTCGACCGGCGACGACGTCACCGAATACCACGAGGTCGTGCCGTCGAACCACCTCGAGACGCTGCTGTGGGCCGAGGCCGAGCGGATGATGAACCTCAAGGTCGACGAGGAGAACTTCAAGTCGGAGCGCGCCGTCGTCGAGGAGGAGTATCGCCAGCGCGTCCTCGCCTCGCCGTATGGCCGGCTCTTCAACGCGTTCTCCTCGGCGTCGTACCTCGAGCATCCGTACAAGCGGCCCGGGATCGGCAGCATCGAGGACCTCGAAGCGGCGACGCTGTCGGACGTCGTCGCCTTCCACGCGCGCCACTATCGCCCCGACAACGCGACGCTCGTCGTCGCCGGCGACTTCGACCAGAAGCAGCTCGACGCCTGGATCGACAAGTACTTCGGTCCGGTGCCCAAGCCCGCGGCGGCACTGCCGCCGTTCGAGGCGCGCGAGCCGGCCTGGCAGAGCGATCGCGTCGCCAACGTCACCGGCCCGCAGGTGCCGCTGCCCGCGGTCGCGCTGACCTGGATGGCGCCGCCGGTGACGAGCCCCGACAGCCCGGCGCTGCAGGTCGCCAGCGCAGTGCTCTCCAGCGGCGAGTCGTCGCGGCTCAACCAGTCGCTCGTCTATCGCCAGCGCATCGCGACGCAGGCCGGCTTCAGCGCCGACCTGCGCGTCGGCCCCGGCCTGCTCGTCGCCTATGCGATCGCCGCCGGCGGCAAGACGCCATCCGACGTCAGCGCGGCACTGCTCGCCGAGGTGGCGCGCCTCGCCAGCGCGCCGCCGAGCCCGGCCGAGCTTGCCAAGGTCAAGACGCAGCTCGTCACGCAGGCCTACATGTCGCGCCAGACGGCGTTGGGCCTAGCCTCGTCGATCGCCGATGCCGCCGTGCTCGAAGGCGACGCTGCACGCGTCAACACCGACCTCGACGATCTGCAGCGCGTGACCGCCGCCGACGTTCAGCGCGTCATGCAGAAGTACGTGCTGGGCGCGCACAAGGTGACGATCGACTATCGCCAAGAAGAGGTCGCGAAGAAATGAGCCTGCCCGTCCGCCGCCTCGACAAGCTCACGCCCCGCTGCGCCGCGCTCACGCTCGCGTTTGCCGGCGCGCTCGCGACCGCGCAGCCGTACACGACGCCGCCACCACCGGCCGCGCCGCGCCCGCTGGCGATCGCCGCGCCGAGCGAGATGAAGCTGGCCAACGGCCTGCGCCTGATCGTCGCGCGGCGCGAGGGCATTCCGCTGGTAAGCGCGGAGCTGGTCGCACTGGCCGGCGCCGAAGCCGATCCGCAGCGCTTGTCGGGGCTTGCGTCGCTGAGCGCGGCACTGATGACACAGGGAACCAGGCGCCGCAGCGCGCCCGAGCTCGCCGCTGCCGCCGAGACGCTCGGCGGCTCGCTCGACAGCGGCGCCGGCTGGAACCAGTCGCTCGTTTCGATGACCGTGACGACGCCCAAGCTCGACGCCGCGGTCGCGCTGGTCGCCGAGGTCGTGCGCGAGCCGGTGTTCGCCCCCGACGAGATCGAGCGCGTGCGAACGCAGACGCTCGATTCACTGAAGGTCGCGTACGCGAGCCCCGGAACGCTCGCCGGGCTGGTCGCCGAACGACTCGCCTATGGCGCCGGCGCCTACGGTCATCCCGCGAGCGGCACCCCCGACTCGCTGCCGCGCATCGCCCGCGACGACCTGGTCGCGGCGCATCGGCGCGCCTTCCGACCCGACCACGCGGTCCTGATCCTTGCCGGCGACATCACGCCCGAGTCCGGGCTGGCGTTGGCGCGGCGCCATTTCGGCAGCTGGGCCGCGCCGGGCGAGCCGGCGCCGACGCCGACGCCGCCGGTGGCCGCGCCGGCGCGCAGCGGCCCGGCGGTCGCGATCGTCGACATGCCGAAGTCGGGCCAGGCGGGCGTCGTCGTCGCCTTGCCACTGCCTGAGCGAAGCGGCAGCGAACGTGCGATCGGCGCGGTCCTGAACTCGGTGCTCGGCGGCGGCTACTCGTCGCGGCTGAACCAGGAGGTGCGCATCAAGCGCGGCCTCAGCTACGGCGCCAGCAGCACGCTCGACGCGCGCCGCGAGGCCGCGCTCTTTCGCGTCGCGGTTCAGACCAAGAACGAGTCGGCCGCCGAGGTCGTGGGCCTGGTACAAGCGGAGATCGATCGGCTCATGAAGGAGCCGATCCCTGGCGACGAGCTCGCTGCTCGCAAGCTCGCCCTGATCGGCGGCTTCAGCCGCAGTGTCGAGACGACCGCCGGGCTCGCCGCGGCGATCCGCACCCTGGTCGTCGCGAACCGGTCGCCGGCCGAGTTGAAGGAGCGCATCGGCCAGCTCGAGTCCGTCAGCGCCGCCGACATCCAGCGCTATGCGGCTGCGAATCTCGGCAGCGCCAAGCGTCGCCTGGCCGTCGCCGGTGAAGCGAGCACCTTCGGCGCGGCGCTCAAGGCGAGCGAGCCCGGGCTGGTCACCGTCGGGCAGGACGCGCTCGACCTCGAGCGAATCGACGGTCTCAGCCGGCGCTGACCGGCCTCGGCGCAGCCCTGGCCTTGGGCCGGCGCTGCCTGGGGGCAAGGCAAACCCTTCGTACGAGGGGGTGCGTTTGCTGGGACAATAGTGCCCCCTGGGGGATGGCGGATGCAGCTCGCGTCCGGCGTCCACCGACTCTCTTCAGGTACCTTGCACATGGCCACCCGTCGCTCTGCTTCCCCGTCCAAAGGGCCAGCCGCTGCTGCGCCCACCGCCACTCCCGCCGCCACCGCCACCAATGCCGCCCTCAAGCTGCGCCAAACGCAAGCCGAGTACGTCGCTGCCAGGCCGTCCGGCGAGCCGGGCGTCAAGCCGATGATGTCGAGCTCCAAGATGTACGTCTGCCGGCGCTGCCAGGCCAACTTCAAGACCGGCGACGGCAAGCCCGATTCGCGCCTGCCCGGCCTCGGCAAGTGCAACAAGTGCCTGGCCACGCAAGCGGCCTCGGCGCTCGCCGCCTGACGCTTCGCCAGGAACTCAGGTCGTCCCGGCGCGGCGACGGTCGGCGGAAGGAAGCGCGGCCTGCGCCGCGTTTTCGCTCTTCTTCTCGACCAGCGCCACCTGGGCCTCGAGCTGCATCGCTTCGCGACGCTCGGCCAGCACCGCGCGATCGCTCGCCCTGATCTCGCCGCCGCAGACCTCGAGCAAGGCGAGGTACTCGGGAGAAAGGTCGTCTTCGGGGCTCGGGGCCGTCTGGCGGCGCTCAGCCCGTCGACGTTCGATCTGCACGCTCATAGCATCGGTCCAGGATGTCGGTTCGGCGACACCGTAGCGTGGTCGCCGATGCGATTCTGTAGGACGCAACCGCAAAAGCCCAGCGATTCAGGGGGTGTCGGTTTTCGGAATCAGAAGGCCGGCTTGCACTGCCGGCCTCGCGACGAATGCCGCCAGCGCACGCGTCACGTTCGGGTACGCGTCGATGCCGACCAGCTCGCCGGCGCCGTAGAAGCCGACCAGGTTGCGCACCCACGGAAAGATCGCGACGTCGGCGATCGTGTAGTCGTCGTCCATCAGCCAGGCGCGCCCGGCGAGCCGGCCTTCGAGCACCGCGAGCAGCCGCTTGGCCTCGCCGACGTAGCGATCGCGCGGCCGCTTGTCCTCGAAGTCCTTGCCGGCGAATTTGTGGAAGAAGCCGATCTGGCCGAACATCGGCCCGACGCCGCCGATCTGGAACATCACCCAATGGATCGTCTGGTAGCGGCGCGCCGGATCGGCCGGAACGAGCTTGCCGGTCTTGTCGGCGAGATAGAGCAGGATCGCGCCCGACTCGAACAGCGCCAGCGGCCGGCCGCCCGGGCCGTTCGGGTCGAGGATCGCCGGGATCTTCTGGTACGGGTTGAGCGACGTGAACTCGGCCGACTTCTGCTCGTCGCGGTCGAAGGCGACGCGGTGCGGCTCGTAGGCGAGGCCGATCTCCTCGAGCGCGATCGACACCTTGACGCCGTTCGGCGTCGGCAGCGAGTAGAGCTGAAGTCGGTCGGGATGGCGCGGCGGCCACTTGCGGGTGATCGGATAGGCGGAGAGGTCGTTCATCGTCGCGATTGTCGGGCCCGCGCAGCGCGACCGTAGGTCTTGTCCGTCACACACGTGCGCTGCGCGCCCGCATGCGCTGCCGGCGACGGGCGCTAGGCCGCGCGCGCGCCGCGCGCTATGGTTCGCGCCGGTGCTGCGGCACCGGCGCATCGATGGCGATGCGTCCGATCCACCGAGGAGCAGTGATGGCTGACGACAAGACGAAGCGTGGCTCGCCCGACAACAAGCGCCTGAACAAGAGCGAGCCCTACGAAGTGGCCTACGCGAAGTCGAAGCGGACAAAGACCGCGACGGCGAAGGCGACGAAGACGTCGGCCAAGGGCGCGGCCAAGAAGTCGGCGAAAAAGGCGACCGGCACGGCACCGCCTCGTTCCTCCTCGACGACGCGCGCCAAGTCGGCCCCCGCCGCGAAGAAGTCGCGCACGACGACGCGCGCCACCCCGAAGCCGCCCAAGGCTGAGAAGACGGCGGAGAACACCGCGCCGAAGACGATGCGCGAGGCCGACGCCGTCGACCTGCTGACCGACGACCACCTCGAGGTCGGCGCGCTCTTCAAGCAGTACGAGAAGCTTGCCAAGAAGGAAGCTCCCGCCGATCAGCGCCGGACTCTGGCGCAGACGATCTGCGACATGCTCAAGGCGCACACGACGATCGAAGAGGAGATCTTCTATCCCGCCGCGCGCCGCGCCGGCCTCGATGCCGACCTGCTCGACGAGGCCGATATCGAGCATGCCTCGGCGAAGGACCTGATCGCTCAAATCGAAGCCGGCAATCCCGATGGCGACCACTATGATGCCAAGGTGAAGGTGCTCGGCGAGTACATCACCCATCACGTCGTCGAGGAACACACCGAGATGTTTCCCAAGTGCAGGCGCTCCACCATGGACCTGGTCGGCCTGCGCGGCGAGATGGAAGCGCGCAAGTTGTCGATCTCAACCGATCGAAGCGAACAAGCTTCGGGCTCGGAAGCAGTGAACGACAACAGGGGCAAGCCGACGGGGATCCTGGCGTCGCTCTTTTCCAAGGCTTGAGCGGAGTCGACGCGCCGACATGACGAACCCGGTCCATCTCCCCGGCGCGCACCGCTTCGAGACCACGGTCGACGGCCACGCCGGCCGGCTCGACTATTCGCTGCGCGGCGACGTCATGACGATCGTCCACACCGAAGTCGATCCCGCCCTAGAAGGGCGCGGCGTGGCCGGCTCGCTCGTCCGCGCCGCGCTCGACCATGCGCGCGCGAACGGGCTCAAGGTGCGCGCGCGTTGCGAGTACGCGGCGGCGTACATGGAGCGTCACCCGGAATCGCTTTCGCTGCGCGCCTGAAGGGCCGCGCCGAACCGGCTCAGCACCTCGTAGCGCGCCGATCCACCCGGCAGCGATTCGACCAGCGCGAAGCCGTTCGCGCGCCATTCGAAAGCAGGCCCCTCGGCCGGCGGCTCGGCCTTCGCGGCCTTGCGCGCGAGCGTCACGTGAGGCGCGAACGGACGGGGATCGAGCGCGATGCCGGCGTCGCTCAGGACGGTGCCGAGGCGTCGGTGCAGCTCGGGCAGCGCCGCGTCGCTCTCGAAGCGGAGGACGGCGATACCACCCCGCCAGAGCTCGCGGCCGGCCGGCCGCAAGACGATGCTGCCGACCGGAACAGCGGTGAACGCCGCCGCCAGCGCGGAAATGCGCGCCCGCGCCAGGGCGCCGATGAAGTGCAGCGTCAGGTGCAGCGTCGCGTCGGCCACCGGCTTCGCGCCCGCCGGCCAGCGCCAGGCGTCGCGGCAAGCCGCCAGCCTCGTGCGCAGTGGCGCCTCGGGCCACAGCGCCAGGAAGAGGCGGGCGGGATCGCGATCGCTCACGGGTCAATCGTCGCGCAGGTCACGCCGCGACGCAGGCCGGCTCCGGGTAATCGATCTTTCGACGCCCGCCTCGGCCGGACAAAGATGCCGGCGGCGCTCGACCGCCCGCGGGAACGTACTTCCCGACACCACCTACAGGAGACAGGGCATGACAAGGCAGACCTCGCTCAATCGATCCTGGCAACCCGCCGCGCTTGCGCTCGCCGGCGCCGCCGCGGCCTTTTGCGCCGGCGCCGTCCAGGCGCAGGAGACGTTCAAGATCGGCATCGTCAGCTTCCTTTCCGGCCAAGCCGCCGAGAGCTTCGGCATCCCGGCGGTCAACGGCGCGAAGGTGCTCGTCGACGCCTTCAACAAGGGTGCCGCGCCGGCACCGTACAACAAGGTCGGCTTCGGCGGCATGAAGATCGAGGCGATCTACGTCGACGAGAACGGCGGCGCGACCAAGCAGGTGCAGGAGCTGCGCAACCTCTACGACCGCGAGAAGGTCGACGCCGTCGTCGGCTACGTCGGATCGGGCGATTGCCTCGCGGTCGCGCCGGTCGCCGAGGAGATGAAGCGTTTCCTGATCCTCTACGACTGCGGCACGCCACGCATCTTCGAGGACAACAAGCTGCAGTACGTGTTCCGGACTGCATCGCACGCGGCGATGGACAACGTCGCCCTCGCCCGCTACCTGAAGGCGCGCAACATCAAGATCGAGAGCTTCAACCTGATCAACCAGGACTACGCCTGGGGCCAGGACTCGAAGAAGGACTTCGTCCTCTCGATGGAGAGGCTCTACCCCGGCGCCAAGCCCGGCGAGGACCAGCTGCCCAAGTTCGGCGCCGGCCAGTACGGCACCGAGATCTCGGCGCTGATGGCCAAGCCCGCCGACGTGACGCACTCGAGCCTGTGGGGCGGCGACCTGCAGGCCTTCATCCTGCAAGCGGGACCGCGCGGTCTCTTCACCCGCACCCAGGTCGTCTTCTCGGCCGCTGACCACGTCCTGCCCGGCCTCGGCGAGAAGATGCCGAACGGCGTGATCCTCGGCGCGCGCGGCGCCTACGGACTGATGTCGCCGAAGTCGGCGCTGAACGACTGGTGGTGGGACCTCTATTCGAAGGCCTACAACGTCTATCCGGTGCAGGCACCGTACCGCATGGTCCAGTCGCTGCTCGGCCTGAAGCTCGCGGCCGAGAAGGCGATGGCCGCGAACGGCGGCAAGAAGCCGACCGGCGAGCAGCTCGCCGCCGCCCTGACGAACCTCGAGTGGGATTCGCCCGCCGGCCGGATCCGCATGGCGCTCGGCGACGGCCACCAGGCAGTGCAGGAAACGGCGATCGGCAAGACGCGCTACGACGCAGCGAAGAAGATGGTCGTCCTCGACGACATCCAGCGCTTCCCGGCCGACTGCGTCAACCCGCCGCCGAACATGAAGTCGGAGGACTGGATCAAGGCGGGCTTCCCCGGCGCCAAGGGTTGCCCGTAGCACGCGGGCGGGAGCTGCGGTGAACGCCGTCGTCACCATCCTGATCGACGGCCTGACCTACGCGTCGTGGCTGTTCATCGTCGCGGTCGGGCTGACGCTGGTCTTCGGCGTGCTGAAGATCCTCAACATCGCGCACGGCAGCTTCTACGCGATCGGCGCCTACGCGGCGGCGAGCTTCGTCGCCTGGGCGGCGACGATGAAGTGGGCGCCCGGCTTCAGCATCGTCGCGATGCTGCTCGCCGCCGTCGCCGTCGCCGCGGTGATGGCGCCGCTCACCGAGCGCGGCCTGCTGCGCTTCTTCTACGGGCGCGACGAGGTCCTGCTCGTCCTCGTGACC
>Ga0207650_10003723_pt1 | contig 10430 bp, 8 predicted proteins | sample KBSS63metaG_FD_184325 | JGI IMG/M metagenome (GOLD analysis project Ga0207650, IMG submission 184325) | Switchgrass rhizosphere microbial communities from Kellogg Biological Station, Michigan, USA - KBS S6-3 metaG (SPAdes) (version 2) | ecosystem: Host-associated > Plants > Roots > Rhizosphere >...
GGGCGACCGATTGATTCTTTCTATGCCGCGTTCGCCAATCCTGGTCTCGGTTACGGAATAGGGCAGCAGGGCGATGGCCGCCTCGAGACGTTCTGAAGATTCGTTTGCCTCGCGCGCTTCAATCAACGTTGCGGCAAACCTGCGCACGCGATCTGAATCGTCAGCATAAGTGATTACGCAGGGGTTCGCCGACGTGGAGGCAAAGAAGGTCATCCGGTTTAAGTGCGCCGAGTTTTTGTTCAAATCGGCGGCAATTTCAACATACCGGCGAACGTCGATGGCGGGTCCGGAGACCACTAAGTCATTGGACAATGCCGCCGCGATCTCCTGTTCCGTATCGATGAACATCTCGGCGTCTGCTGTCGCTGCTCGGCTATTGTCAGCTCTCAAGGTTTTCAAAAAAAGCTGGCGCAGGCTGGTGCGATCGCGAACCCGCGCAATCAGGATCGAGCGCTCTGAGCTTCCGTCGACACGAAGCGTTTGCAGGTTTCCATCAACCGCGGCGAGAAAGGCCTCCGGATCATCGATGCCGTATGAAAGCAACGCCGATTTCAACAACGACGAGAACAGGATGGTTGACAAGGCGTCAACTTGGGACGAGACGGCGGTCTTCAACGTCTGCCAGGCGGCCAGCGGATTCGCGAATTCGTAATTCGTTATCGAGTAAACATTCGGCAAGCCCGAGCCCGCTTGCGGATTGCCGGCAGAAAGAAACGCCGGCCGCAGTCGGTCAACGATCGAGGGCGCGAGATTAATCGAGTAACGATCTTCGATGCCGGTCAAATATTTGCTGGAGGTCCATGCCACGCTGCCAAAGACTTTTGTAGCGCCGTTTGTAATTAGTTTTTGAAATTGAGAATCTCCCGGCGTTTGTCCAAGCAATATAGGTAAGGCAACTGCCAACAGTCTGGCGCTGTTTGCTGGTGGAACGTATCCAAACGTCAGCGCGCGATCCGATGCGAGTCGAGTCCGCATCGCGTGAAGCTCCGTATCGGCACTTAACGAAGACGCTCGCTTTTGTGCCACCGCCAGGCATTGCTGAACAATGTGTTCGCTCGTGCCGACAATTACCAAACTTCCCAGAGTCGTGCTCACAATTTGTCGCGATGCGTCCGGAGCAAGCCACTCAACAAATTCAGCGCCATCGATAGTGATCCGTCGTTCAGTGGGGCGCCCATACGTTCTATCGGCCAGTGACTTGAGAGTTTCTTCGACAACGGGCCGGATGCGGCGTTCGGAAGTGTGTGTCTGGATGAGAAACGCCCCTTCAGTCTTGACGTTTAGTGAGGCGCCTTCTTCAGCAGTTCGCAAGTCACTGATTACGACCGCTACCTGCGACCTCGCTAGAATCACGGTCCGAATTGGTCCGAGTCCGGTCCAGCGAACCAGGGCTCGTAACCAGCGTCCCTGAGATTCCGAAGCTGGTGTCCCTGTTATTTTAGCAACGGCCTTCCACGCGTCCGTACTCGAGACCGCGTCAAGTATCTCGACCGGGCGATTTGCTTCCAAATAGAGCAGGGAATCAGCAGGCGCATAGGCCGCCATGTCTACATTTCCAGGTCTAACCCAAACTAGCCAGCCGGCGATGAGGCAGCCAAGTAGCAAGGTGAGCAGTAAGAAGCGGCTGCGGCGTTTCATGGCGTCGCATCCTACGCGCCGACCCGAGGACGCGCAAGCAAACGTTTTCGGCCGATATGGAATACTGTTCAACTATTTCCACAAAACGGCCAAGAGCGACGGCGTTGAAGGCGCTTTTGTGCCAGTTACTGGCCAAACTGGCGCGTTAAACGCAGCAAAATAGCTGTTGACAATGTTTTGCCACTGGGTTAGTCTGCTTGGCGACGGCAGTTGAGGATGCTGCCTATCAAGTGGGCTCTTGCCTCTGTTCCTCGTGCCGATATCACCTGCCTTCGTTCCGCTGAAGGCAAATCCACCAGAGAAACCAGCTTGTATTTAACACCGGAAAGTTGCGCGAACGCGCGTTCTCTCCTACCCCTCCCGCCTGAAGTTCTTCCCACTTCTTTGAGGACTGTCTTGAAAAACGCTTCGCCAGCCACGCAGATCAACAAGCTATGCAAGAGCCGCCAAACCAGAGCTATGAAGGCGCGCGCTCGTCTGCGTCAACAGCACCGAATCCGCTCTCTCTTTGTCCTGAGGAATAAATAGATCATGTTCAAAAAAAGCAACGGCAAGAAGAATCTCGTCGGCGTCGATATCGGGTCCAGCTCAATAAAGGCGGTCGAGCTCCAGAAGAAGGGCAACAGCTTTCACCTGGTCAACCTCGGGTTTGAAAATCTCTCGCCTGACACAGTGGTTGACGGTCAAATCATGGAGCTCAACAACGTCTCAAATGTGATTACCAACATTTTTGCCGAGCACCAGATCAAGACTTCGCGCGTAGCAGCCGGCGTCAGTGGCCACTCGGTGATTGTGAAAAACATCGTCCTGCCGCAGATGAGCGAAGATGAACTTCGCGAGTCGTTCAGCTGGCACGCCGAAGAGCACATTCCTTTTGATATCTCCGACGTGAATCTCGACTATCAGGTAACCAGCAGTTCTGCTGACGCGCTGAACGTGCTGCTGGCAGCTTGCAAGAGCGACAAGATCGCGAACGTGAAGCAGGCAATCCAGCTCGCCGGAAAGCAGCCGGCAGTGATCGACGTCGACACCTTTGCGCTGCAGAATTGTTATGAAGTGAACTACCAGCCGAAGCCGGGTGAGATCGTTGCCTTGCTGAACATCGGCGCGTCCACCATGAACATCAACATCATGAACGGCACGCGTTCAATCTTTGCGCGCGACGCTTCTGTTGGTGGCGGACAGTACACGAGCCTGCTTCAGAAAGAACTTGGCCTCACGTTTGAACAGGCAGAAGCGGTGAAGCGTGGCTATCCCTTACCCGAGGGCGTCGAAGCGCGGCCTATCCAGCCAATCATCGAAACTGTTTCGGATATCCTGGCGCTGGAAATTCGCAAGACTATGGACTTCTATCGCGCCACCGCGGAAGACTCCGAGGAAGCCATCCAGAAGATCCTGATCGCCGGCGGCAGTTCCAAGCTGCCTGGTTTGCCGGATTACCTCGCCAAGCGTTTCGAGATTCCGGTTGAGCTATTTGATCCGTTTCGTCAGATAGAAGTTGACGGAAGAAAATTTGACCCTGACTACATGAAAGAGATCGTTCCTGATATGGCAATTGCCGTCGGTCTCGCCTTGAGAGGAGTGGAAGCGGCATGATCAAGATTAACTTGCTTGAATCGGTTACGGATCGGCCCACCGGGGCAGCGATGGTTGAAGCGCGGGTAGCAACTCCCTTCGTGCAGACCCTGCTGCTTGCTCTAACCGTTTTCGGTTTGCTGGTCGTCGTTATCGGTTTCGACTACGTCAGTTCCAGGTCGGAACACCGCACGGCTGAAGCTGAGCTGGCGAATCAGCGACAGATCAACCAGGACATGCTAACGGTAAATCGTGAGCAGGCTGAACTCGAGAAGAAGGCAAAGGACATTCAGGGCCGTATCGACGCGATTAAGGCGCTGCGCGCATCGCAACAGGGACCAAGCGCGGTCCTTCGCGATATCAAAGCCCGCTTCGACAGCGTCCCCGGTTTGTATCTGAAGAGTCTGGAACAAAAAGACGGGATGCTGACGATCAAGGGCATCTCGCCGAATGAAGCAGCCATCACGCGCTTCGGCCAGAGTCTTGAATTCTCGTCAGGTTTGTTCAGTAATTTGAATATTGAAACCCAACGGGAAATCGCGCAGGTCGCGGCCAACGAAAAGACCAACGCTCCGGCAGATTCAGTCGTCTTGATTCCACAGCCGGAAGTGGTGAGCTTCGTCGTGAAGTGTAACTACGGAGCCAAGCCGCAAGCTCAGCCCAATGCCAACGCTGCTAACCCAGCCGCTAACCAGGTAGCGTTGAAGAAATAGACGCCTGCCAAAAATCCTCCTCGCTTACATTCGGAAGGAATGAGAGATGAAAATCGGTAATGTGCAAAATCTGCCCTGGTACGTGAGATTCGGAATATTCGTAGTTATCGCGGTGGTCGTCTACGGCGGCTTCTGGTACTTCATTACCAGACCGGTGCGGGCCGAGACGAAGACGATGAGCGTCGAAATCGCCGACCTCTCGGCCAAAAACGCGCAAGCGCAAATTGCCTCGCAACGGCTGAATGAATTTCGTGCCGTGTATAAAGCGCGGGTAGAAGAGTATGAAGAGTTGAAGGCTTTGCTGCCGGAACAGCGCGAGCTGACGATGGTTTTGCAGAACGTTCAGGACCGCGCGCGCAACAACGGCTTGGTGCTGACAAAATTCCTTCCCAAGGACGACGTCCAGGAAGAGAACTACAACGGCAAGAAAATTGAAGTCAGCGTCACCAGCTCTTTTGCATCGCTGCGCAGCTTTTTCGATCAGCTCGCTCACTACCAGCGCATTGTTTCCATCACGAACTTCAAACTCGATCAGCGCGAGAAACAATCGTCTGCCAAGACTGTTGACGCGACTTTCGACTTGACCGCGTATTACGTATCAGCCGAAAAGCTTCAGAAGCCTGCCGCGGTCGTAGCCGCCCAACCAGCTTCCGGCCAGGTGCCGCCAGTCGCCATCCCACCAGCCGTTAAGTAATCAATCAACGATCATCCAGGAAAGTAATCACCATGCTGCAAACGAAAATTTTCCAACTCGGACTTGCCATTCTTCTAACCGGCGCCATCGCCGCCAGCGGCAATCTGCAAACTGCCAACGCGCAAACCAAGACTGACAACAAGGTCGCGCGCACCAGCGGCGGACGCGATCCCTTCAAGAAATATGAGCCACCGCGCGTGGTTGTGAAGAAGAGTGGCGCGCTCGTTTCCGCTCCCTCCATTCAGGAGCGCATCGAGCAGTACAAAGCGCAAAAGCTGGCCGCGATGAACGCGCGCATGGTGGCGCCAAAGCCCACCACCGCTTTCCTGTTGAGTGAAGTTCAGGTAGTTGGTATTTCGCGTTCGCCGCGCGGTTACGCGGCTATCGTCGAAGCAACGCCAATCAAGCTCGCGTATGTGATCTATCCTGGCGAGCGTTTCTACGACGGTCAGTTAGTCGCCATCGAAGATAACCGGTTGGTTTTCCGTCGCGAGTCGGTCTATTCAGACGGCAAACGCGAACGGACAGTCGAAATGAAGCCCCTCCGACAGGCCACCACTGTCGACTCTCTGGCAGCAGCCGCTGCCCGATCTGCTCAGCCCGCTCCGGAACCAGAACCGGAAAAGAAGTTAGACAAGCCGGCTGTTGACAAGCCCTAGCCCCGATTTCGATTCGCGCATTCTTCGAGTCGAAATTCCTTCCACGCGTAGGCGAGCCCCAACCCGGTAAGTGAGCTACGCAGTTTGACAATCAACCCGGACGATCCCGCTTTGTGCGGCGCGCGCTTTTGGCTAACCCGGCAATGAGCGTAGCGCGTGGCGGTCAACGTCCAACACTTCCCTTAAGGAGGGAAAAGATGGTCTATCAGCCTCGAATCACAAATGCCACACGAAGGACTGCGCTCGTCCTGGTGTTCCTGTGTATCTTCGGCGTCAAAACTTTCGCCGCCGACGACACCGAAGGGATCATTACCGGCGATTTGCCGAGTGTGGCCGCTACTGAGCCAGCCGCTCAGCAAAAGCCTTCGCCTTCGCCGGCACCCAGCGCGGCCATGTCACCAGCGTCTGACAAGATGGTGCAGTCGCAGCAGGGCCGCCAGTATGGCCAGCCGGGCTTTGTAGGCGAGCCGATCAATTTGAACGTCGTCAACGCCGACATTCGCGACATACTCAACTACATCACCGAGCAGTATGGCGTGAACTTCGTGATCGATAGTTCAGTCACCGCGGTGCCGGTGACGGTAAACGTACAGGACGTTCCCTGGAACATCGCTCTCGATGCGGTGCTCAAGGCGAACCGGCTGGGCGTCGAAACCAACGGCAACATTCTGCGCGTGGCGACTAACGAAGTCCTCGCGAAAGAGTCGGAGACGCAGAAAGTCATCAACGATTCGCGGCTCGATGCTTCACCGCTCGTGACGGAGTTCATTCGTTTGAACTACGCGCGCGCTTCGGGCACCCTGGCCCAGGCCGCAGGTTCTACCGGTGCGTTTTCCGGCGGCGCCACCAACCTGAGTTTCAGTGGCGGCGCGGGCGGCGATGCCACCGGCGGCAGCGGCGATCAGGGCTTGCTTCCGATCATCTCGCGCCGGCTTTCCCGCCGTGGTTCGATCGAGGTCGACGGCCGCAGCAATACGCTCATCATCACTGACGTCAAAGAAAACATCGACGCGATTCGCCAGCTTGCGGCTATTTTGGACCAGCCTGAGCCGCAGGTTGAGATTGAAACGCGCATCGTCATTGCGCAACATAACTTCAGCCGCGACCTCGGCGCGCAGCTTTCAGCCGGCGTGCTGAATCTGGGTCGTGGCGGCTTGGGAAATATTTCGACGCTGCCGGCGAGTTCCAGCACTTCAGGAGGATCGGGTGGCGGTAGCGGTAGTGGCAGCGGACTGCAGAGCGGTCCGAATCCGTTTGGCGTTTTTGGTGGTCTCGCCGGTACTAATCAACCGCTTGGCTCTCTCGGCGCTGCCGCTGCGAGCACGGTCATTGGTTTGACGACTGGTTTGTTTGGCACTGCGCAGATTAGCGCGCTCATCACCATGGCGGAGACCCGCGGCGAAGCGAAGACTGTTGCCACGCCACGCGTTACCGCTCTGAACAATCGACCGGCGCAGATTGAAAGTGGTTCGCAGATTCCGGTGCAGACGACCCAGGCTGCCAGCGGCACCGCAGTGGTGACGACGACCTTTGTCTCCGTCCCGCTGCGTCTTTCCATTACGCCGCAGATCACGGACGTGGGCACCGTCATCCTGCGTGTCACCATCGAAAACAACACCATCAACACCGGCATCGCGGTTGGCGGCGTTCCGGGAATCGACACCCAGCGCATGCAGACCGAAGTGTTGGTTCCGGATGGCGGCACGACAGTCATGGGCGGCGTCCTGGCCGACACCGAAGGCTCAACGCGACAGCGCACGCCTGGCCTCGCGTCGATCCCGCTGCTTGGTAATCTGTTCAAGCGCAAGTTAGTAACACGACAGAACAGCGAAATCCTGTTCTTCATCACTCCGCACATCTATCGTCCTGACTACCAGGGTCGCCCGACCACGGGAACGGTTAGCACTGGACCAAGGACAACGCAGATTTCCCAGCCTGTTCCTTTGGGCAATCCGCAGAGCAACACGCCAACCCCGACGCAGTTGCAGCAACAGCAGAACTCGCCGCAGCCTTCAGTGCCCCCGGGCCTGAATTCTCCGGCGCCGAATGCACCGCCGGCGAACGCGCCGAGCGCGCGCCCGGGCACGTTGGGTGGGCAGCGTCCGTAAGATTCCTGTAAAGCAAACTGTTAGTTTGCGCGCGAAGCGAGGCTGACAGTTTGCGCCAGGAGTTGTGAGGCTAAGGCACATGTTCAAACAAACTTTGGAGAACATCATGGAGCGCACCGAGGGCAGCCTCGGTGCACTCATTATGGGTATCGACGGTATTGCGGTTGAACGTTTGCTCAAGGATGCTGGTCAGGAAGCAAACCTCGATGTGGCCGCGGCGGAGTTTACGTCCCTCGTTAGAAATGCTCAGAAGGCCGGTAAAGATACGGGACTGGGCAACCTGCAGGAGTTGATGATCTCGCTGGACAGCGCGGTCGTGATCATGCGCCTGCTGGGCCGCGAATATTTTGTAGTTTTGGCTATCAATCCTGAAGGTAATCTGGGCCGAGCACGCTTCGAACTGCGCAAAGCTGAACTGCAACTCAAGAGCGAGTTCGCGGTCTGAGCTAACTCTTTGTGTGATCTCTGTGTCCTCTGTGTCTCTGTGGTGGATCATAATTAGAGCAACCACAAAGACACAAAGAACACCAAGAACGCACAGAGCAGACAAATGACGAATCGATTACTTCGCATACTTTTCCTTCTGGCGCTACCGCTGGCTATTTGCAGCTCCGGTAGCGCTGCTTCGTTACAGGGTCAGGTTACCGAAGTCACCGACGGCGAAAGCTTCACGCTCGTCAGTCAAAAACTTCCGGTCAAGATCAGGCTAATCGCGATTGCGGCCCCGGCGGGCGAACAAGCTTATGCCGCTATTGCCCGACAGCATCTGGCCGACTTGATTCTGAAAAAGTTTGTAGTCATTCGTTACTCGGCGTTACAGGGCGAATTTCTGATCGGCCAGGTGTTGCTTGGTGACATGGACGTCGGTGCGCAGATGATCCGCGACGGTGTTGCCTGGTACAACCACAAAGACGAACGGCTGCTGAGTGAAGTTGAACAAAAAATTTACGGTCAGTCGCAGGATGCCGCACGAGCCGAACGCCGCGGACTCTGGCAGGATGACTCGCCGGTAGCGCCGTGGGATTTTGAGAAGGCACGGCTCGCGAAGGCCACGCTGACGCCAAGCCCAGTGCTGCCTCCCTCACTACCTCGACCAAAGCCGGTAGCAAATAAGGTAAAGCCGCGAGGCTTAGCTAATGAAGATCTAATGGGCGGAGTTATTAAGCCGGGCTCGATCGCGGGCCAGCCGGATGTGAAGCCCATCTCGGCCCAACCTTCGCCCGGTCGTTGGCAGAAGTACCAGCCCGAGGACCGACACTTTTCAGTTATCGCGCCGAGCGATGGGGTTGAGGTCACTCTTCCGGTGCTTAACGCCGATGGTGGGATTGTCGATATGCATTACGTCATCGGCAATGACAAGGGAAGTCTGTATTTTCTGATGTGGACCAGGGGCCCAAACGGCACCGCGACTGACGCCTCCGCGGCTGCTGCTGCCGTCAAGGGAATGGTCGACGGGATCAATCGTGCCGGTGAGCGTCTCGGTGTGGTTATCACTGCTACACCCGGCCGCAACCTGAAACTGGGTGGTTACGTCGGACGACGCTACCTGCTCGATTTTGGGCCAGCGTCCGGGGAAGTCCGAGCGCTGTCAAAACAAATAGATGAGGAGAGGGAGATCTTTTTGATTTGCGTTCTAAACGCTCCGAATAGTGAAACTACCGGTGCGGAGTTTCTCAATTCGTTCAGGATACGCGGAGCTAGTGAGCAGGAGGCAGAAAGCAGTAAGCAGTGAAGGCAGAAGGCAGATATCTAAACGGGCCGCTTCCACGGGAGCGGCCTTCGTGTTTGTTGACATAGACACAAAGAACACAGAGGATTCACGGAGATTTTCAACCCAGGTTCACTACGACGCTAGATGTAATAGAGGACTGGATGAATCGACGAGTACTACAGTCGTGGCTGTTGCGGCTTGGAGGCACGCTGGAAATACTCGCGTTTATTGCTGTGGTAATGCCGCGGTCGTGGATGGAGTTTGCACATGCCTGGCTCGGACTTGGCACGATGCCCACTGGATCGATCACGATGTTCATGATCCGTCAGGCGTCATACACCTACGGCATGCATGGAATCTCTCTTTGGGTGTTGGCTTCTGACGTCGATCGCTTTCGCAAGCTCGTTATACTTAATGGCATCGCATACCTGTTGGCGGCGCCAGTCTTTTTCCTCATTGATTACACTTCTGGCCTGCCGCTCTGGTGGACGCTCGAGGACTCGCTCGGTTGTGCGTTCTTCGGTGCGGCGTTGCTGATCCTGAGCAGACAAAATGAACGTCAGCCGCAGGCGCCGTCTGCATAGCTTTGGAAAGCAGCGTGTTTTCGCAGAAAGATAAGCCGCGGATCTACGCAGATAAGCGCGGATCAGATTTGCAAGTCGTTCAACGCAAGGAATCACCAAATACTTTTCTGTTCCGCGTTTATCTGCGTAAATCCGCGGCTTATCTTTCTGCGAAAGTACCTACGGCGTGCGCACGTAAGGCATGCCTCTCAAGATAATTCTTTGCCGGCGGGAAACGCGACGCGGATTGACCTGAGGATTAAATACCGTGCGCGGGTTGGGAATCATCGCCGAAAGAAATGCGGCTTCGTTGGCGCTTAACACCGCGGCTGGTTTGTGAAAGTAATGTTGAGCCGCGGCCTCGGCGCCGTAAATCCCCTCGCCCCACTCAATCACGTTCAGATACAACTCCAGAATGCGGCGCTTGCTTAGCGTCCGTTCGAGGAACATTGTGAGAATCGCCTCCTGACCCTTGCGGAAAAAAGATCGCCGTGAAGAGAGGTAAAGATTTTTTGCGAGCTGCTGCGAGATGGTCGAGGCTCCGCGTTTGAAGTCGGGGATGGTCGGCAACCAATCGTCGTTTTCACCTTCCTGCTTCGCTTCGCGCGCCGCCTCGCGCATGCCTTCGTCCCAGGCTTTTTGCAGCGCCTGATAATCAAAGCCGCGGTGCGAAACGAAGTTGGTATCTTCGCCGGCGAGTACCGCTCGTTGCAGGTTCGGCGAAATGCGATCAAGGCTTACCCAAAACTGTTCGCGTCTCGGCTGTTGA
>Ga0207650_10003724_pt1 | contig 10428 bp, 9 predicted proteins | sample KBSS63metaG_FD_184325 | JGI IMG/M metagenome (GOLD analysis project Ga0207650, IMG submission 184325) | Switchgrass rhizosphere microbial communities from Kellogg Biological Station, Michigan, USA - KBS S6-3 metaG (SPAdes) (version 2) | ecosystem: Host-associated > Plants > Roots > Rhizosphere >...
GGATATGTGGAAGGTAAGTCCTATGTGATCGTCGCCCGCTACGCCAACGGCGACTTCACCCGTCTGCCTAAGCTCGTGGGCGAGCTCGAGGCGGAAAAAATCGACGTGCTGGTTTCAAGGGGCCCCTCGGTGGATTCCACTAAGCCGATACGCGCCCGCGTTCCCGTGGTGTTTGCATACAGCGGCGATCCGGTCGAATCGGGTTTCGGCGACAGCCTACGCAAACCGGGACGCAACATGACCGGGATCACGTTCATGGCAATGGAGCTCTCGGCCAAGCGCGTGGAAGTGCTCAAAGAGCTGGTGCCGAAGGCATCACGCATTGCACTGTTGTCCAACCCGGAGCACTCCGGTGAGCTGGGTGAATACCGCGTCACGGAAGACGCCGCCGAGCGCCTGGGCGCGACGATTACGCGCCACCTCGTGCGCAATCCGCAGGAACTCACCGCCGCATTTTCCGCGATCCGCGCGAGTCCCGCCGAGGCCATGATCGTATTTCCCGATTCCCTGACGCTCGTGCGCCGCAAGGAAATCGCAGATTTCGCCGCTCAAGCGAAAATTCCCTGCATGTACGGCTGGACCGAATTCGTGGACGCCGGTGGCCTGATCAGCTACGGACCGAGCATCATCGAGAGTTTCAAGTTGATGGCGACATACGTAGACAAGGTCCTTAAGGCCGGTAGTGCCAACAACATCCCGATCGAGCAGGTCAGCGCGATCAAGCTCACGGTGAATTTCAGCGCGGCGAAAGCGCTCGGGCTTAACGTCCCGAGCTCGATTCTCGCTCGCGCGGACAAGGTCATCGAATGACCCGTCGGGTGGGTGCGCGGACGCGACATCTACCAGTGATATTCCAAACGCGAGGCGGCCTGATACGCGGCGGTTTTATAATCCCGCACTATACCAGCGCTCCGTTTATTATGTCGAATGCATACCAAGGGGCCAGAAGCCCTGCGACGTCAATTTGCGCGAACTCGAATCTGATCCGAGCCAATAAGGTGATCGAATGATAACGCGACGACACTTTGTGCTGGCCTTAGCCGCGCTCGCCGCGCCGCTCAGCGTCCTGTCACAAACACCGGTCAAGGTGTGGCGTGTCGGACTCCTTCATGTCGGCCTGGACCATATTCCACCGGCGCTGGATGGCATGCGCGAAGGATTAAAAACGCTTGGTTACGAAGAAGGCAAGAATATCGCGTACGATTTTCGCAATCTCGCCGACATGAAAGCCGCTCGGACCACGGTCGGGGAATTCGTTCTCAACAAAGTCGATCTGATCGTCGCTTTCGAAAATCTGCCCATACAGGCTGCCAAAGATGCAACTACCGAAATCCCCATTATCATGCTCAACCTGAGCGATGCGGTTGCCGATGGCTTTATAAAAAGTTTGGCGCATCCCGGCGGAAACATTACTGGATTTACCGGCTCGGGTGAAATGCCGGCGAAGGAACTCGCACTGCTTAAGGAATTCATGCCTTTGCTCAAGCGTCCGCTGCTGCTTTTCGCAGAAGACGATCCCGCTTCGCTGCGCTGGCTGGAGCACGCCCGTCGCGCGGCACGCGCCATGCATCTTGAGCCGGTCGAGCGTCAGGCAGCACGCGCAGCGGATGTCTCACAAGTATTCGCGCGACTTAGACCGGGTGAAGTCGACAGTATATTCATCTGCTCGCCGCATTTGCGGATCGAATTTCATTCGTTGATACTCGAACAGGCCATACGGCTGCGGCTGCCGCTCGTCGGATATCGCGCGGGCTGGGTCGAACGCGGAGCATTGTTTTCCTATAGCCCCGATTTTCGCGCGGTAGGAAGACTTGATATGGCGCGCCAAGCGGCGAAGATTCTAAAGGGCGTCAAGCCCGCTGATCTGCCTGTCGAGCAAATCGCGCAGTTCGAGCTTGTCATCAACAAGAAAACCGCTGCCGCTCTGGGCATTACAATTCCGAATTCGATCTTGGTGCAGGCAGTCAAGGTAATTGCGTGAACGATCGCCGAAAGATTCTAGTGGCGATGAGCGCCGGCGAGCTCGCTGCCCCGCTCTCTGCCTTCGCCCAGCAACAAAGCAAAATCTGGCGCGTGGGCTTCATGCATATCGAGGAGGTCATCAAATGAATACGCGACGCAGATTCGTTCTTGCATTAAGCGCGGGGTTCCTGGCGGCACCTATTGGCTTGCAAGCTCAGCCATCAGGCAAAACTTGGCACATTGGCGTACTGTCGTCGATGCAGCGGCCGGCTGATGGGCTGCCACCGGCGGCGCTGCGTAAAGCGCTTGCTGCGCTGGGCTACGTCGAAGGCAAAAACGTCGCGTATGCGGGGCGCTGGGCTGAAGGTAAAACGGCCATCATGCCCACGCTTGCGCAGGAGCTTGTTAATGAGCATGTTGACGTGATTGTTGCGACGGGTTGGCCGGCAGCACAAGCAGCAAAAAACGCGACGAATACCATCCCCATCGTCATATCTTTTGCCGGCGATGCCGTAGGGACTGGTCTCGTGACCAGCCTCTCACATCCCGGCGCAAACCTGACTGGGATTTCCGACATGGCCGTCGAGCTGTCTGCTAAACGGATGGAACTCCTGAAAGAAACCGTACCGAAGGTCTCCAAGATTGGCGTGCTCTGGAATCAAGCCGATCTCGGAATGACATCGCGCTATCGAGAAATCGATCGTGCGGCACGCGCACTCGGCGTCACTGTTCAGGCACACGGCGTGTTGCAAGCAGGGGACTTCGACACGGCATTTGCGGCCATGACCCGTGACCGCCCGGATGCCATTTTCATGGTGTCGGATTCGTTAACGACGGCCAATCGCAAACGGGTCATCGATTTTGCCGATGCACAGCGCATTCCGGCGATGTTCGAATTCAGCGTCCTGGTCGAGAATGGCGGGCTGATGTCCTACGGCCCCAGCTTCGACGACGCGTTTCAGCGCATTGCTTATTACGTCGATCGCATTATTAAGGGGTCAAAGCCAGCCGAACTGCCCATGGAACAGCCAACCCGCTTTTATCTTTTCGTCAATCAAAAAACCGCGAAAACGATTGCGATCAAGATTCCCGATTCGATTTTGCTTCGCGCAGACAAGGTTATCGAGTGATTACATTCCGGAATTTGTTAATTGCAGTTACCGTAAGCGCGCTCGCCGCGCCGTTCGGCGTGCGCGCCGAGCCGGGCGCCAGTCCGACAAAGCAGCGAAAATCAATCCGGTCATGAATGTAAAAACGACCAAAGCGACGCTTATCAATTTCCACACTTGCTGCCGCAGCGCAGCCGACACGGTCATCACATGATCAACCGTCGAGAATTATTGATCGCGTCCGCTGCCGCGGCCCTGATTCCAGCATCGCTGCTCGCTCAGACTACGGGCAAGATGCCGCGGATCGGCGTGCTTCTGCTGGTCACATCTCCGGAACAGTTTCTGACGCCGTTTCGCGACGGCATGCGGCAGCTTGGATACGTCGAGGGCAAGACTTTTGCGATCGAACCTCGCACTGCTGCGGGCAAGATTGACGCACTCCCTGAACTCGCCGCGGAACTTGTAAGACTCAAAGTCGACATCATCGTTGCTCAACTCACGCCTGCCGTAGTCGCTGCCAAGCGTGCAACAACGTCGATTCCGATCGTGATGGCACCGGCGGGTGATCCAGTGCAAATAGGGTTGATCGCGAGTCTCGCCCGCCCCGGCGGAAATGTAACGGGTATCTCGGCGGTAGTCACAGATCTCGGCGGCAAGTTCCTGCAGCTGATGACAGAGGTGCGTCCAAACATGACGCGGATTGCGCTGTTAGCGCATGCAACGGATTCATTTACCAAACTTTTTGCGGAACGCGTCGAATCGGCCGCGAAGCAAATGCACTTGCAACTGCAGACTTTTCTGGCGCATGGCGATGTCGATCTCGATACGGCATTTTCGGCGATTGCGCGAGAACGCATTGATGCGGGAATCATACAACCTACTCTCGCCAGTAAATTAGCCGCCGAGCTCGCCCTCAAATATCGGCTGCCCGCAATTACCGGCGGTCCGCCGACCCGCGTATTCACGGAAGCCGGCGGGCTCATCGGCTACGGCGCGAATCCCGACGAATACTCGCGCGGTGCAGCGGTCTACATTGAAAAACTTCTCAAAGGCGCGCAGCCCGCTACGCTGCCCGTCGAACAGCCGACGAAATTCGAAATGGTCGTCAACCTGAAAACCGCAAAAGCGCTCGGGATCAAAATTCCTAACTCGATACTGCTTCGCGCGGACAAGGTGATCGAATGAACAATCGTCGCAAACTCATGTTTGCCGTTGGTGCCGGCTTGCTCGCAACTCGCAGCGCCTACCCACAGTCCGCCGGCAAATTACCGAAAATCGGTTATGTAGGCAACGCTTCGCCCTCGCTGGAGACGGCGCTCGTCGAGGGCTTTCGCCTGGGGCTGCGCGAGCGCGGCTATGTCGAGGGCAAGACTATAGAAATCCAATACCGCTGGGCAAATGGAAAAATTGATGCCATGCCCGCGATTATTGCCGAGCTGATCGCGCTCAAGGTAGACGTGTTGATCACCGCCGGGACGCCGGCCGCGCTCGCCGCCAAGAAGGCAACTGCCACGGTTCCTATCGTCATGGCGGCGGTGGGAGATGCTGTCGAGGTGGGTATCGTGCCAAGTCTGGCGCGGCCCGGCGGCAATATCACCGGTCTCTCGACTTTGTACACTCAACTGGAGGGCAAGCGAATACAGATACTTCACGAACTGGTGCCCAAACTTAAGCACATTGCGCTGCTTGCCAATCCAGCGAATCCGTTTACCACTCACATGTTGAGATCCGCGCTTGCTGCCACTAAATCGCGGCACCTTACTACACAAGTATATGAGGTCAGCGCCGTGGGCGGCTTCGAGAAAGTATTCGCGGCGATCGCGAAATCGAAACCCGATGCAATGGCCGTTCTCGCCGACCGGCCGTTTCTCGTGTCCAACCGGCAGCGCATCGTGGAATTCGCCGCGCAAAACCACCTGCCGGCGATGTATCCGTTCTCCGAATTCATGGACGACGGCGGCCTGGTTTTCTACGGGCCGAATTTCCCCGAAATGTTCCGGCGCGCCGCCACCTACGTGGACAAAATCATCAAGGGTGCCAAGCCCGCCGATCTGCCGCTCGAGCAGCCGACGCGGTTCGAATTCATCGTCAACGCCAAAACGGCGAAGGCACTGGGACTGACTATCCCGCAGTCGTTGGTTATCAGCGCGGACAAGGTAATCGAATGACCAACCGCAGACGGTTCATATTGGCGGTCGGTGGGACAGCGCTATGGGGACCGCTGACGGCTTATACCCAATCCGATCAGAAGCTTGTGCGAATCGGCATGCTCGGTACCATCGAGCGCGAACGTTCGCCGATTATCCCGCGGACACTCGAGCGGCTATCTGAACTGGGTTACACGGAAGGAAAAAACGTTCGCGTCGAATACCGGACCAGCGAAGGTGACACCGCAAAGCTTGCTGCGCAGGCGCGTGAACTGCTCAGCCTCAAACCGGACATCATGATGACTATGGGCCCGTTACCCCCGCTGCGCGCCGTGCTCGCGGAAAAAACCGCAATACCGGTCGTTTTTGCGGCGGTCGACTACGATCCTGTCGATACGGGCGTCGTGAAGAGCTACAACCGGCCCGGCGGCAACGTGACGGGCGCCTACATCGCCCAACCGGCGCTCGCCATTAAGCGCTTCGAGCTTGCGCGCGAGCTGTTCCCGTCGGCCAGGCGCTTTTTAGTGATGAATGACGCTTTCTCGAAAGACCAGTTTACTGCCCTCTCGCGAGCTTCGACACAAACGGGGATCGCGATCGAAAACGCCGAGTTCACCGCCCGGCCCTACGACTACGCCGCGGCGCTCAGACGTGCGCGCAAAGCCGGCGCCCAAGTTGTCATCGTCCTGATGGCTCCGATTCTTTTTCGCGACCGCGCACAAATTGCCAAGCTTGCACTGGAATACAAAATACCTGCCCTTGGCGGCGCAAATGCGTTTGCCGAAGCCGGATTTCTGGCGAGTTACGGCGCGCCGCTGGGCAAAATTGCCGAGCGCACGGCAGAAATCACCGCGCGCATACTGAGGGGCGCGAATCCAGCCGACACGCCGGTCGAGCAGGTGAACGAATTCGAATTCGCGGTGAACATGAAAACGGCACGATCACTCGGCGTTGGCATATCCAACACCATATTAGTGCGCGCCACGCGGGTGGTCGAATGATCTCCCGCCGCCGATTTCTCCTTGCGCTTGGCGCTTTACCGGTACTGTCGTGTTTGCCCGGCGCGCAGGCGCAAACCTCCTCCTCCGTCCGGCGCATCGGCATACTCAGCGCCGGCAGCCGCGAAACCACGCGATATCTATATGCTGGTTTTGAAGCGGGGTTGCGCGAACTTGGGTACATCGAGGGCAAAAATGTAATGCTGGATTACCGTTTCGCTGATGGGAAATTCGACCGGCTGCCAGCGCTTGCGGCCGAGTTCGCACAGCGCAAGCCGGACGTCCTGCTGGCGCAGTCCACGCCGTCAGTAGCGGCCGCCAAGGCCGCCATCACGGGAATACCCGTCGTCATGGTTGGCGTCGCGGACCCGGTGGGTGCGGGACTCGTCTCCAATCTCGCTCGACCGGGCGGAAACATAACCGGCTTCACGAATATATCGGCTGATCTCGCAGGAAAACGGCTCGCGATTCTCAAGGAAATCGTGCCACGCCTGTCCCGTGTGGCTGTGATCGTCAATCCGGACGACCCCAATGCGCGAATCCAGATGAGCAACGTGGAGGAGGCGGCGCAGTCGCTGGGCATCCAATTGAGTCCCGTACTCGCGCTGCATAAAGCGGACGATCTCGCGAGCGTTTTCGCGGCCGCCGCCAAAGCACGGACAGTTGCGGCAATAAGAATGGTCGATCCCCTGGTCACGTCGCTGCGCAAAGATTTCGTCGATCAAGCGGCAAAACACAAATTGCCGGTAATTTATCCGTTCCGCGAGGATGTCGAGGCCGGAGGACTGATTTCGTACGGGACCAGTCTTACCGACCAGTTCCGACGAGCTGCCACATACGTCGACAAGATTTTAAAGGGGGCCAAACCTGGCGACCTGCCGGTCGAGCAGCCTACCAAGTTTGAGTTGGTGATCAATCGAAAGACCGCCAACGCACTGGGCCTGACGATTCCGCAATCGCTTCTGGTCAGCGCGGACAAGGTGATCGAATGATTGCACGCCGAAATCTGCTGATTGCGATTGGCGCAGCCGCCTTCGCTTATCCCCTGTCGCCTCTCGCGCAGACGAAAGTCTGGCGCGTGGGCTTTCTGGGCGCGCTCTCGCCTGCGAAATACTCAAGCTATACGGAGGCGCTGCGTGCCGGCTTGCGCGAATTGGGTTACGTGGAGGGCCGCGATTTCGTAATCGAATATCGCTGGGCAGACGAGAAATACGAGCGGCTGCCCGCGCTTGCTGCCGAACTGGTGCGACTGAATGTGGATGTCATCGTGACGCACGCGACGCCGCCGACCCGCGCAGCAATGCAGGCGACTTCCACCATTCCGATCGTCATGGGCACAACCTCTGATCCGGTTGCCAACAAACTCGTTGCAAGCCTGGCACGGCCGGGCGGCAATGTGACGGGGTCGTCATTTTTCGTGCCTGAACTGAGCGCGAAACGCGTCGAACTGATCAAGGAAATTCTGCCGCACAGCGCGCACATCGGCGTATTGACCAACCTCGACAATACCGGCTTGAAGGCAAGCCTGGATGCGATGAGAACCACTGCGCTATCGCTGAAGATCGAATTGCAGGAATTCGGCGTGCGCAATCCGCGGGATTTCGAAGGCGCATTCGCAGCGATTCGCAAGAGTGCCGTCGAAGCCGTTATCGTTAGCGAAGATCCGATGCTCGACGCCAGTGCCTCGACGCTTGCAAAACTAGCCGCGACACGACGCATCCCGCTGGGCGGCTTCAGGGAATGTGCCGAATCAGGGGGCCTTTTCGGCTACGGCATAGACCGGGTCGAACTATGGCGTCGCGCTGCCGTATTCGTGGACAAGATCTTAAAAGGTGCCAAGCCCGGTGATCTGCCTGTCGAAAGAGCGACTAAATTCGAATTGGTGATCAACATGAAGACGGCCAAGATGCTCGGTGTGATGGTCCCGCCAACGATTCTGGTCCGTGCCGATAAGGTGATCGAATGATCAATCGCCGCCAATTGCTCCTGACGCTCGGCGCCGGTGCGCTCACGGCGCCGTTCGCGTCCCTTGCCCAATTGCACGACAAGAAAATGCCGCGCGTCGGTTATCTGTCCGTGGCGACGGCCGAACGCGACAAGGAATGGTTAAACGCTTTCCGTCAGGGCTTGAAGGATCTTGGCTATATAGAAGGCAAAAACATCGCGATTGAAGCGCGTCATGCAGCGGGATATACGGAACGACTGCTGCCGCTCGCGATGGAACTCGTCAAGCTGAAAATTGATATTTTCGTCGTGTACGGCGCGCCGGCTGCGGTGCATGCAGCGCAGAAGGCTGATAGTAAAATTCCGGTCGTGATGACAGTGGGCGTTGATCCCGTCCGTAACGGGCTCGTCGCTTCGCTCGCGCGTCCCGGCGGCAATGTAACGGGGCTCTCGGACCTGCATGCGGGCATGGTCAGCAGGCGCCTGCAAATGCTCAAGGAGATTGTGCCCGACGTGACGAGAGTTGCCGTAATCATGAATCCGGCGACACCGCATGCGCTGCCCCAATTTGAAGATCTCAAGACTGCGGCGGCGACGTTAGGCATCGCGCTGGTTGCCATGCCGATCAAAGATCCGGCGCCGGAAGAAATCAATCGTGCGTATGCCGCGCTAGGCACTGCGCGGCCCGGCGCCCTGATGCTAATACCGGACGGCACGCTGGATCGACCAACTATCAACGCATTTGCGATCGAGCATCGGCTGCCGGCGATCGGCACGGTCAAAGAATGGGCGGAGTCAGGCTTCCTTATGTCCTACGGGACGAATTTCGCCGATCTGTGGCGGCGCTCGGCGGCGTACGTCGACAAAATACTCAAGGGGGCAAAGCCCGGCGATTTGCCGATCGAGCAGCCGACGAAGTTCGAACTCGTCATCAATATGAAAACGGCGAAAAAGCTCGGACTCAAAATTCCGAAGTCGATACTCGTGCAAGCGGACAAGGTGATCGAGTGATCAAGCGCAGAAAATTAATGATCGCTCTCGGCGCCGGAGCGTTGACGCCCGTTTTTGCAGGAGCGCAAACCGGCAAGCGCCGACCCGTAATTGGAGTCGCGCGTGTGAACCCGCGCGACACGAACGAAACATTCATCGAGCCGTTTCGGCGCGACATGGCCGCTCTCGGCTGGATTGAACACGACAACGTGGAATTTTTGTTCTCATGGGCAGGCGGGCGCAACGCCGCTCTTGCGCCGCTCATCACCGATATGGTGGCGCGCAAGGTCGATATGATCGTTGTATTCGGCCCGGTTGGCGCGCGTGCCGCCCTGCAAGCGACGACGACGATTCCCATCGTAGCAATGACCGATGATTTGGCCGGCGGCGGCTTGGTGAAATCGATGGCGCGCCCGGGCGGCAACTTGACCGGCGTTTCCATCCTCGCGACGGAACTCGATTCCAAGCGGCTTGAAATACTCCATGAAGCCGCACCGGCGGTACGTCGCGTCGGAGTCTTGTACGACCCAGGACTTGTCCGGTCCATGCCCGCCATAAAAGCGGCCGCACCTCGGCTCGGGATTGAAATCGCACTCGCCGCCGGTCAGACCGAAGCTGAAATCGCCGAGGCGATAAAGACGCTAATCCGGGAAAAGGCGGGCGCGGTCAATGTTCTGGCATCGGCCAATCTCAATGCATTTCGCGCACATCAGATTGCGGAATTCGCGCGCGCACGGCTGCCGGCGATTTACGAATGGCCTGAAACAGCTGAGATGGGCGGCCTTCTGGGCTACGGTCCGCGAAACACGGCGGTATATCGACAACTTGCGGGGCTCGTCGACAAACTCCTGCGCGGCGCAAAGCCTGCCGAACTCCCCGTCGAGCAGCCCACTAAATTCGAACTTGTCGTCAATCTGAAGACCGCCAAAGCGATCGGCGTGACCATTCCGCAAACAGTCATGCTGCGTGCAGACAAGGTGATCCAGTGATTACACGCCGTAAATTGCTGACCGCCTTCAGCGCGGGTGCGATCGCGGCGCCGTTCGCCAATCTTGCGCGAGCCCAAGGCAAGATGGCACGCATCGGATTTTTCTATCTCGGATCGCGCCAATCCGCGCTCGAGACCGGTCGCTACAACGCGTTCGTGCAGGGCATGCGCGACCTTGGCTACGTCGAAGGCAAAAACCTGATAATCGAATCGCGCTACGCCGATGGCAATTCGGATCGCCTACCCGCGCTCGCCGCCGAATTAATCAAAGCGAACATCGATGTGATAGT
>Ga0207650_10003726_pt1 | contig 10425 bp, 3 predicted proteins | sample KBSS63metaG_FD_184325 | JGI IMG/M metagenome (GOLD analysis project Ga0207650, IMG submission 184325) | Switchgrass rhizosphere microbial communities from Kellogg Biological Station, Michigan, USA - KBS S6-3 metaG (SPAdes) (version 2) | ecosystem: Host-associated > Plants > Roots > Rhizosphere >...
GCTACGACATCACGCCACGGCTGCACGAGCTCGCGCTACCGGTGCTGTTCACGTGCGGGCAGTACGACGAGGCGGCGCCGACGACCGTCACGTACTACGCGTCGCTCGTCCCCGGCGCGGCGGTGGGCGTGGTGACCGACGCCGGCCATATCACCATGCACGACAAGCCCGAAGCCTACGCGCGGCTCGTTCGCGACTTCCTTGCGCGGGTGGATCAGGGCGGCCGCTGAGGCAGGCGCTCCGACACGTGACCGGACGGGCACATTTCGGTTCGGGTCGTCACTTTCGGTGCACCGATCACATAGTCATTTCCCGTCGTTCCGGACTGGTCTAGCATCAATTGCCGGGGTGGATGGGGACGGTCCCCCTGCGTTCGCGTTTCACCCACCGCCGGTGCACCCACGCGTCGGAGGCCCGCCATGCGTTGGTTGTCGATCGTCGTTGCGATTGGACTAGCCGCCAGTGTCGGCTTCGCTGCCCCCCGACGGGCCATGGCCGATTACCTGCTCGAAGTGCAGTCGGGCGGCCCCGGCACCGTGGACCCGCCCGGCCCGATCGTGGTCCCCGCCGGCGGCAGCCAGACGTTCACCTTCATCCCCGACGCCTGCGACACGACGGGTGAGGTCACCGTCGATGAAGCGCCCGTCGGCACCGGCATCCTGTCGTACACGTTCACGAACGTTCAGAGCGACCACCTGCTCTACGTGCCGTTCGTGATCAAGGGCTCGTCGACCACGCTCGAGGTTCGACCGCCGGTCGGGCAGTGCGCGGTGCCCGAGACGCTCACCGCCATCGTCCCGAACGGCGACGGCGGCGACGTGAAGTTCTTCGAAGGCCAGACGCTGCTTGCGACCCGGACCGTGTCCGCGGGTGCCGCGAAGCTGATCCTCGATCCGCTCACCGTCGGTGGCCACACGCTATCGGCCAGCTTCCTCGGTTCGAACTGCCTGGGCGCGAGCGATTCACCCGAGATCACGTACGACGTCTACGAGACGGGGCCGGTGCCGGTGACGCTGTCGCTCGCCCTGGATCAGACCACTCTCAACTCGCCGGCACCCGTCAAGGCCAGTGTGACGCTGCGCATGCGCGGCAACACCTGGTTCCAAAGCGGGCAGGTGACGTACTACGACGGTGCCAGTGTCCTCGGCACTGCGGCGCTGGCGAACGGGGTCTCGAGCCTCACGTTCACGCCCACGGTCGGCAACCATTCGATCAGCGCGGCCACGCATCCGAACGCGTGTCCCGGCCTCGACGTCACTTCCAACGCCGTGGCCCTCCAGGTGCTCAACCGGACGGCGACGAGCCTGACGCTCACGCTGACGCCGAGTCCCACGAACGAGGGGGCGACGACCACGATGACGGCGGTCATCTCGCCGCAGGCGGTGACCGGATCCGTGCACTTCCGCGACCTCACGAGCGGAGCCGACCTCGGCACCGTGTCGCTCGCGAACCATCAGGCGACGATGACCTACGGTGGGTTGTACGGGGCGAACCGAACGATCCAGGTGAGCTTCGACGGTGATGCCAACTACATCGCGAGCAGCGCCACCCAGGTCCTGAGACTCGACCACACGCTGCCGCCCGGCGACGTCTTCCAGACCGCGAGCGACGTCCCGACGGGGTCGAAACCCCAGGCGATCGCGATCGGCGACCTGGACGGCGATGCGATCCCCGATGTGGTGACGGCGAACGGCGCCTCGGACGACGTATCGGTCCTGCTCGGGAACGGCGACGGCACGTTCCAGCCGCACATGGAGTACGGGGACATGGTCGCGCCGCTGCGCGTCGTGATCGCCGACTTCAACGGCGACGCGCGGCCCGACATCGTGGTGGCGTCGGCCAACGGGGCGTCCGTGCTGCTCGGGAACGGCGACGGCACGTTCCAGCCGAACGTGGACTACGGGCCCGAGATCAACTGGGTGGCGGTGGGTGACCTCAACCAGGACGGGAAACTCGATCTGGCGACGAGCGGCCCGGACAGGTTCGTGGGCGCGATGCTCGGCAACGGTGACGGCACCTTCCAGCAACGGATCGGCAGCACCCGATCGTCCCTTTCGACCGTGTCGTCGGTGGAGATCGGCGACATGAACGGCGACGGGCGTGACGACATCATCATCGGGGCCACCGAGCGCTATTTCACGCACGGCGGGTACTTCGTCGACCAGTCCTGCTTCGAGACCGATATCGGGAATGGCGACGGCGGGTTCAGTTACAAACAAAACTACATACTTGGCTTCCAGAGCCCCATGTCCGTTCACCTGGCCGACGTCACCCAGGACGGCCGGCTCGATGCCCTGCTCACGGAAGTGTATTCGCTCGGCGTGACGCCCGGGAACGGCGACGGTACGTTCCAGTACTCGGTCGGGCCGGGTGGCCTGGGCGGTGTCCCGTACTACTATTTCGGCCCCAATCAGGTGCCGTGGGATGTCGCGGTCGCCGATTTCGACAACGACCACCGCCCTGATGTCGCGACGTCCAATCTGGATGTCAACGGGGTGACCGTGCTGCTGGGTCGCGCCCAATACGGGCTCGGCAGCGCCATCAACTTCCCCATCGCAACTCCCGCGCGCGCGCTGGCGGCCGGCGACCTGAACCGCGACACGCGGCCGGATCTGGTCGTGACCGACAGCGACCACGCGCAAGTGTTCGTGCTCATGAATGCGGGACACAACGGGGTCGTGGCCGTCGACACGCCGCCGGCCGCCGCGACCGCGATCGATTTCGTGGCGCCGAACCCGTCGCGCACGACGTCCGGAATCCACTACAGCCTCGCGCATGACGGTCACGTGCATATCGAAATCGCCGACCTCGCGGGCCGTGTCGTGGCGACCGTGTTCGACGGCGTTCAGGCTGCCGGGCGCTACCAGGCGGCCTGGCGTGGCGAGCGACTGCCGGCGGGGCTCTACTTCGTCCGGCTGACGACACCGGACCGGACCATCGCGAGGAAGTTCACGCGGCTACCGTGATTCGCCTTCGGACGATGGGACGACGGAGAGCTGCCATGCGTCGGCTGTCGAGCGGGTTCGTCTTCGCGCTATTCGCAGTATCGTTGTTCGCCGCCGCCCCTGCAGCGGCGGGTGACTACCTCCTCGAGGTGCAGTGGGGCGGCGCCGGCACCGTGGACCCGCCCGGCCCGATCGTGGTCCCCGCCGGCGGCAGCCAGACGTTCACGTTCACACCGGCGACCTGCCACGCCACGGGCGAGGTCACGGTCGACGAAGTGCCGGTGGGCACCGGCATCACGTCGTACACCTTCACGAACGTGCAGAGCGATCACCTGCTCTACGTGACGTTCAATCCGAGCGTGACGTTCACGGTGCGGCCGCCGGTCGGGCAGTGTGCCGTGCCCGAAACACTCGAAGTGGCCGCACCGGACGGGGAAGGCGCGCAGGTGAAGTTCTTCAAGGACGGGACGCAGATCGGGTCGACCTACGTCTTCGGTGGATTGGGCCGGCTGATCCTCTCGCCATTGCCGGTCGGGACGTACGAGTTGTCGGCGAGCGTCATCGGCACGAGCTGCGATGGTGCGAATCCGACGCTCGACTACCCGGTCCAGGAGACCGGGCCCGTGCCGGTCACACTGACGCTGAGCCTGAGCAAGACCACGGTGGCACCCAACGAAACGACGCAGGGCAGCACGACCCTGCGCGTCGGTGGCACCATCGCGAACACGCAGAGCGGCCAGGTGACCTACTACGATGGCGCCACGCCGCTCGGCACCGTCGGGATGACGAATGGACTGTCGAACTTCACGTTCGGCGCGGCGGTCGGCAACCACTCGATCACCGCCGTCGTCCACCCCAACCTGTGTCCGGCTCTCGATCTCGCGTCCAATGCGGTTGCGCTGCAGGTCTACGCGACGCCCACCAGCATGACGCTCACGCTGACGCCGAGCCCCACGAACGAGGGGGATCCGACCACGATCACGGCGGTCGTGTCCCCACAGTCGGTGACCGGCACCGTGCACTTCCGCGATCTCACGAGCGGAACCGACCTGGGCACTGCCCCGCTCGTCAACCACCAGGCGACACGGATCTATGACGACGTATACGGGGCGAACCGAACGATCCAGGCGACTTTCGACGGTGACGCCAACTATGGCCCGTGCAGTGCCAGCCAGGTTCTCAGGCTCGACCACACGCTGCCGCCCGGGGAGATCTTCCAGCCCGCGAGCGAGATCGCCTCGGGACCGAATCCCCAGGCGGTCGCGATCGGCGATCTCGACGGGGACGCCGTGCCGGACCTGGTCCTGGCGAACGGCGGCTCGAACGACTTATCGATCCTGCTCGGAAACGGCGACGGCACGTTCCGGCCGCACGAGGAGTACGGAGAAATGATCGCACCTGAGCGCGTGGTCATCGCCGACCTGAACGGTGATGGGCGGGCGGACGTCGTGACGGCGTCGGCCAACGGTGCGTCCGTGTTGCTCGGTAACGGCGACGGCACGTTCCAGCCGACCGTGAATTATGGGCCACAGATCAACTGGGTGTCGGTCGGCGATCTCAACGGCGACGGCAGGCTCGACCTTGCGACGACCGGCCCGGACAACTATTTCGCCGTGATGCTCGGCAACGGCGACGGCACGTTCCAGCCGCGGACCGCCTACTATGTCGGGGGCGCGGGCATCGCGTCGGTCGAAATCGGCGACCTGAACGGGGACGGTCGTGCGGATGTCCTGATTGGTAACCTCACTCCGTATTACCCGCACGGGCAGCCGGGCTTTGTCTACCTGACGAGCTTCGTGAGCGAGCTCGGGAACGGCGATGGCACGTTCTCGCAACAGCGCACGTTCATACTCGGCTTCCAGAGCCAGCCGGCCGCCCTGCTCGCCGACGTGACCCAGGACGGCCGACTCGATGCGTTGATCGCGAGGTGTGACGCGCTCGGTGTGACGCCCGGGAGCGGTGACGGCAGCTTCGCATACTATGTCGGCCCGGGAGGTCCCGGCAGCATCCCCTACTACAACACGGGCAACACGCCATGGGACGCCGTGGTCGCCGATTTCGACGGTGACCACCGGCCCGATGTCGCGGCGTCCTATGTGCAGGGCGATGGCTTGCTCGTGTGGCTGGGACGTGGCCCATACGGGTTTGGCTCCCCGATCGATTTCGTGCTTCCGGCGCCCGCGCGGGCGCTGGCCGCCGGCGACCTGAACCGCGACACGCGGCCGGATCTCGTCGTGACCGACAGCGATCACGCCGGCGTGTTCGTGCTGCTCAATGCCGGTCACAACGGGGTCACGTCGGTCGACGCGTCGCCGGACGTCGCGACGGCGATCGATTTCGTCGCGCCCAACCCGTCGCGGACGGCGACGCGGATCCAGTACACCGTCGCACGCGCCGGCCGCGTGCGGGTGGAGGTCGTCGACGTCGCCGGACGCATCGTGTCGACCCCGGTCGACGGCGTTCAGGCGGCCGGGAGGTACCAGGCGGCCTGGCACGGGGAGCGGCTGCCCGGCGGCCTGTACTTCGTCCGGCTCACGACACCGGACCGCACCATGTCGAGGAAGTTCACGCGGCTACCGTGATTCGCCTTCGGATGATCACACGACGGAGAGCTGCCATGCGTCGGCTGTCGAGCGGGTTCCTGTTCTTGCTGCTTGCGGTGTCACCGCCGGCGGTCTCGCCCGCCGCGGCGGACTACCTCCTCGAAGTGCAGTCCGGTGGCCCCGGCACGGTGAACCCGCCCGGCCCGATCGCGGTCCCCGCCGGCGGCAGCCAGACGTTCACGTTCACGCCGTCCGGTTGCAACACGGTGGGTGAGGTCACGGTCGACGAAGTGCCGGTCGGCAGCGGGATCACGTCGTACACGTTCACGAACGTGCAGAGCGACCACCTGCTCTACGTGCCGTTCGTCCTGCCGCAGACCACGACGACGCTCGACGTGCGTCCCCTGCAGGGGCAGTGCGCGCTGCCCGAGACGCTCACCGCCTCGGTGCCGAACGGGAACGGCGGCCAGGTGCGGTTCTATCGCGACGGGACGGTGCTCGCCACCCGCACGGTGGCGAACGGCGTCGCCACGTACATCGCGGCGCCGGGGTTCCCAGCGGGTTCGTACGACCTGTCCGCGAGCTACCTCGGCACGAGCTGCTCCGGGTCGAGCGACTCGCCGGTCGTCCACTACGACGTCGCCGACTCGGGGCCGGGCATGACGCTCGCGCTCACGCTCGATCCGGCGCGGATCTACTCCGGCAACGACTCGCATGCCACCGCGACACTCCGCGTGGGCGGGACCGTGGGCGGCAACGGCCAGGTCACGTACTTCGAGGACGGCATCGCGCTTGGCTCATCGGCGCTGGGCAATGGCGTGTCCGTGTTCCAGTGGACGCAGAAGGAAGTGGGCCGCTACGTGATCACGGCCGTGGCACACCTCGGAACGTGCGCGAACGACGTCGCGTCCGAGCCCGAGACGCTCTACATCGCGCCCAACGACGGCACCGGTGGCAGCACGAACACCGTCCTGACGGCCGATCCGGACCAGGTGGACACCGGCGGCACGACGGTGCTGACCGCGACCGTGAGCCCGGCCGCCGCGACCGGTCTCGTGCACTTCGTCGACGTCACGAACTCCGTCGAGATCGGCGCCCGCGCGCTCGTCGGCGGCGTCGCGCACCTCGAGTACGGCCCGCTGTCGGGGACCAACCGCACGCTCGAGGCGCACTACGACGGCGACGGCATCTACCTCGCGAGCACGAGCGCGCCCGTGCTGCTGGTCGTCGGGCCGAAATCCCCGTCGACGCTCGTCGAAACGGCATCCGCACCGTGCGTCTACACGGGAGACCAGGTCACGTTCACGGCGCACGTCTCGCCGAGCGGGTTCACCGGGCTCGTCCAGTTCGCCGACCTCGAAACCGGCACGCAATGGAACGCGGGCCTCTACAACGACCAGGCGGTGACGACGGTGCCGCTCGCCCCGGTGGGCGTCCACCACGTCGTCGCGTCGTTCGCGGGCACGACCCAGTACCTGCCGAGCGCCGACACTGTCACCGTGAGCGTCATCGAACGTCGTGACCTGTTCCCGGGCTACAGCTCGTACCTCACCGGCGCCCACCCCTGGTCGCTGGCGATCGCCGACCTCGACGGCGACGGCGCGCCCGACGTCGTGACGGCGAACCACGACGCGGGCACCGTGTCGACGCTGCGCGGCCGCGGCGACGGCTCGTTCGACGATGCGGTCGACTTCGGCGCCCTCGCGCAGCCCACCGCCGTGGCGGTCGCCGACCTGGACGACGACGGCCATCCCGACCTCGTCGTCTGCGGCAGCGCGGGCCTCGTCGTCCTAGCCGGCTACGGGGACGGGACGTTCCAGCCGGCGGTGACCCACGGGTCGATCGGCAGCGATGCGAACGGGCTGGCGATCGCCGACCTGAACGGAGACGGGCGCCGGGACGTCGTCGTGTCGTGCGGGGGCGGCCAGGTCGTCGTGCTGCTCGGAAACGGCGACGGGACGTTCCAGCCGCAGATCGATCGCGGCGTGCCGGCGGTGATCTCCGTGGCCGTCGGCGATGTCGACGGCGACGGCCGGCCTGACCTGCTCATCGACAACGACAAGTACGACCCCGCGTGCCCGCACTGCCCCCAGCTCGGCGAGGTATCGGTGTTCCTCGGCAACGGGGACGGCACGTTCGGCACGCACGACGGGTTCAGGACGGGGTACGGGCCGGCCGCGCTCGCGCTCGGCAACCTGAACGGCGACGGGCGCCTCGACGTGGTCACGCCGATGTTCGGCCTCGGCGGGAGCGGCCGCACCGTGGGCGTGCTGCTCGGCAACGGCGACGGCACGTACGGGAACGTCACCGACTACGGCAACGTCGGTGAATATCCCCACGGCGGCCCGCGCATGGCCGCGATCGCCGACTTCGACCGCGATGGGCTGCCGGACCTCGCGGTCGCGGGCGACGCGTCCCGCGTGTTCGTGATCCACGGCCTCGGCGACGGCCGGTTCACGCCCCAGAGCGACTACAACGCCGGCTGGCCGACGTCGATGTACGCGATCGCGGCGGCAGACCTGAACGGCGACGCGGCGCCCGACCTCGTCGTGGCGGGCAGCGGCGGCTCCGGCGTCAGCGTGTTGCTGAACGGCGACGACGGGCCGCTCGCGGCCCCGCCGGCCCCGGAGGCGATCGCCGCGAGCGCGCTTACGGCCCTCGTGCCGAACCCGGCGCGCGCCGCGTCGCAGGTCGAGTACGCCATCGCGCGCGCGGGCCACGTCCGGCTCGACGTCGCCGACGTCACCGGCCGCGTGGTGACGACACTGTTCGACGGCGACCGTTCGCCCGGCCGCTTCCGCGCCGTGTGGGGCGGCACGAGCCGCGGCGCGCGGGTGCCCGCCGGCGTCTACTTCGTCCGGCTGACGACGGTGGACGGCACGGTCGCGAGGAAGGTCACGCGGCTGCAGTGATTCGCCAGCGGACGATCACAGGACGGAGACCCTCCATGCACCGGCTGTCGAGTGTGTTCGTGTTCTCGCTGCTCGCGGTGTCACCGCTCGCGATCACGCCCGCCGCCGCGGCTGACTACCTCCTCGAGGTGCAGTGGGGTGGCCCCGGCACCGTGAGTCCATCGGACCCCGTGGTGGTGCCGGCGGGCGGCAGCCAGACGTTCACGTTCACCCCGTCCGGGTGCAACGTCGTCGGCGAGGTCACCGTCGATGACGTGCCGGTCGGCACCGGCATCACGTCGTACACGTTCACGAACGTGCAGAGCGACCATGTGCTGTACGTGCCGTTCGGGCTGCCGGGGACGACCACGACGCTCACGGTGCGACCGGTGAGCGGCGCGTGCGCCCTGCCCGAGACGCTGACCGCGACGGTCGCGAGCGCCGAGAACGGCGCGCCGGTGCGGTTCTTTCGCGACGGGACGCTGCTCGCAACGCGTTTCACGACCGGCGGGGTCGCGAGCTACATCGTCTCGCCCGGGTTCCCAACGGGCTCCTACGGTCTTTCCGCGAGTTACCTCGGCACGAGTTGCTCCGGCGCGAGCGACTCGCCGGTCGTGCCGTACGACGTGGCGGACACCGGACCGGGAACGACGGTGACGCTCGCGCTGGCGGAGTCGACGGTCGTCATCGGTGACAGCGAGTACGCCACCGCGCACCTCTACGTGGGCTCCGTCGTGGGCGGGTCCGGCCAGGTGACGTTCTACGACGGCGGCGCCGTACTCGGCAGCGCCGCGATGGCCAACGGGACCGCGTCGTTTTCGTGGTACCCGCAGAACACCGGCATCCGGCTGATCACGGCCGTGGTGCATGTCAACACCTGTGCGAGCGATGTCGCGTCCGAGCCCGAGACGCTCCACGTCGTGCCGTCCGGCGGCGGGGCGACGCATACGACCCTGGCGATCGACCCGGAGCAGGTCGACGTCGGCGGCTCGGTGGTCATGACCGCGACCGTGAGCCCGGCCGCTGCAAGCGGTCTGGTGCATTTCCTCGACATCACGAACTCCGTGGAGATCGGCACGGCGTCGCTCGCCAGCGGTGTCGCGACGCTGAACTACGGTCCGGTGTCCGGATCGAATCGCAACATCGAGGCGTACTACGGCGGCGACGGCGTGTACGTCGCGAGCACGAGCAGCCCCGTGTTGCTGGGTGTGGGGCCGAGGACGGCGACGGTGCTCGTCCTCACGGCGTCGAGCCCGGGGATCTACTCGACGTCCTCCGTCACGTTCACCGCGCGCCTGGCGCCCAGCGGGATCACCGGGGCGATCCACTTCGTCGACGTCGAACGCGGCATCGCGTGGAATGCGGGGCTCAACAGCGACAACGCCGTGACGACGCTGTCGCAGCTCGGCCCGGGGGTACATCACGTCATCGCGTCGTTCGCCGGCAACGTGCACTACCTGCCGAGCGCGGACACCGTCGCCGTGACCGTGATCGCGCCCTATCAGGTGTTCCCGGACACGTACGAGTCGTACGTGACCGAGTTCGGTCCCCGGTCCATCGCGATCGCGGACCTCAATGCCGACGGCGGGCTCGACCTCGTGACGGCGAACCAGGGCGCGACGAGCGTCTCGGTGCTGCGCGGCCGCGGCGACGGCACGTTCGAGGACCACGTCGAGTACGGCGACATGTCGCAGCCGAATTCCGTCGCGGTCACCGACCTGAACGGCGACGGCACGCCGGACCTCGTGGTCGTGTCGGCTGGCGGCTTGTCGGCGTTGCTCGGGAACGGCGATGGAACGTTCCAGCCGAACATCGACTACGGACCGGTGCGCCCGGGTCCCAATGGGCTGGCGGTCGCGGACTTCAACGGGGACGGCCGTTACGATGTCGCGGTGACGTGCCACGACTACGGGTTCTCGGTGCTCCTCGGGCATGGCGATGGAACGTTCCAGGCGCAGCTGGATCACTCGTCGTCGCCGACCACCGCGGTCGCGGCGGGCGACTTGAACGGTGATGGACGCGCGGACCTGGTCGTGATGGACACCC
>Ga0207650_10003731_pt1 | contig 10420 bp, 10 predicted proteins | sample KBSS63metaG_FD_184325 | JGI IMG/M metagenome (GOLD analysis project Ga0207650, IMG submission 184325) | Switchgrass rhizosphere microbial communities from Kellogg Biological Station, Michigan, USA - KBS S6-3 metaG (SPAdes) (version 2) | ecosystem: Host-associated > Plants > Roots > Rhizosphere...
CGCGAGCGAGCTTTTCAGAACTTCTGCCGGCTTGAGCATGGTGCACGTGCCCTACAAAGGCGGCGGACCGGCGATGATAGACACGATTGCCGGCCAGGCGCACATCTCAATCGGCTCGCTGATCCAGTTCCTGCCGCATTTCCGTAGCGGCAAGTTGAAAGCGCTCGGCACCGGCGGCGCCAAGCGCACCGCCGTGCTGCCCGACGTGCCGGCAATCGCCGAAGATTTGCCCGGCTACGAAGCCAACAACTGGTGGGGCATACTCGCGCCCGCCGCCACCCAGCCCGCGATCGTCAGGAAGCTCAACGTCGAAATCAATCGCGTGATGCAGCTGCCCGAAACTCAAAAGCGCTTTGCGTCTGAAGGCGCGGACCCCGTCAGCGGCACCCCCGAGGATTTCAGCCGGTTGATTACGACCGAAATGGTCAAGTGGGCGAAAGTCGCTAAAACCGCGAACATCAAAGCAGATTAAAGCTTGTTTAGCCACAGATAAACACAGATAAACACGGATGGTTCAAGAGCAACAGCATGAGGAATTGAATCGCATCAGCGAACGTATCATCGCGTGCGTCTACCGCGTCAGCAATACGCTCGGTGCCGGATTTCTTGAGAAAGTCTACGAGAACGCACTGGCGATCGAGCTACGAAAGAACGGTCATAAAGTTGAGCAGCAACACCTAATCAAGGTTTTATACAACGGCGAACTGGTTGGCGACTTCGCGGCAGACCTGCTCGTCGACGAAAGAGTACTCATCGAGTTGAAAACAGCACGAGTTTTGGACGGCATACACTCCGCGCAATGTATAAATTATCTCAAGGCGACAGGGCATAAGCTCTGCCTATTAATAAATTTCAGCAACCCGCGTGCTGAAATAAAGAGAATCATGTTTTGAGGATGTCTATCTGTGTTTATCCGTGTTTATCTGTGGCTAGAACTGCTTTAAATACTGAAATGACCACGAACACTTTCTGGCCTCGCCAAACCCTCGCCACGACCCTGGCCAACGCGGCGCGCGAGCGCCCGGCTCAGGAAGCGCTCGTGATTTCCGGACAGCGCCTCACTTATGCGCAACTATGGCAGGCCGTGCAGAAAACCGCCGCGTTGGCGGCGGATTCCGCCGCGCTGCACGCAAGCGGAATCCGCCGCGGCGACCACGTCGCCGTGTGCATGGGCAACTCGATCGAGTGGGTCGTGTTTTTCTGCGCGGCCGCCACGCTCGGCGCCGTAACAGTACCTGTAAATACTCGCTTCAAGGCCGACGAATTCGAATATTGCATCAAGCAGGCCGACGTCAAGCTGCTGTTCTTGATCGACCGCTTCCTCAAAATCGATTTCATCGACATGCTGCGCGGGTTCTGCCCGGCAATCGACCTGCAACTGCCCGATGCGGCGCTGCCGCAGCTGCGCGACGTGATCGTGCTCGGCGAGGACGTGCCGCGTGCGGCGACGAGCTACGCGGACTTCTTGGCGCGCGGCGCGAATGCGGGCGAGCTGCCGCTCGCGGCCGTGCAACCGGACGACGTTCTGTTGATGCAATTCACGTCGGGCACCACGTCGTACCCGAAAGGCGTGATGCTCACCCACGACAACATGCTGCGCAACGCCGCGTACATCGCGCGCCGCTTCGATTGCCGTGCCGGCGACCGCTATTTCAGCGCACGGCCGTTTTATCACGTCGCAGGCAGCACGCTGTCGCTGCTCGCGGCGCTCACGAGCGGCGCCACCCTCTTCTCGACGCCCACCTTCGATGCGGGCGATGCGCTGCGCATTATGGCGGACGAGAAATGCACGCTGACTTCGGGCAACGACACGATGTTCCTGATGCAGCTCAACCATCCCGACTTCGGGAAATTTCCGCTCACGCTGCGCGGCGGCTGGGTGTCGTGCGGTCCGGAAGTCACTCAGCAGGTCATTGACCGCATGGGCATGCGCGGGGTGACGCAGGCGTACGGCCTGTCCGAGGCCTCGCCCAACGTGTGCATGTCGTATTACACCGACGATCTCGACAAGCGCATCAACGGCTGGGCGCATATCCTCGACGACGTTGAAGTGCGCGTCGTCGATCCGGAGAACGGTGCCGATCTGCCAGCGGGAACGCCCGGCGAAATTCTCGTGCGCGGCTGGAGCGTGATGAAGGGCTATTACAAAATGCCCGAGCAGACGGCCAAGGCGATCGATAAGGACAACTGGCTGCATACCGGCGACCTGGGCGTGATGGACGACGACGGGCGCCTGCGCTTTCTGACCCGCATCAAGGACGTGTTCCGCGTCGGCGGGGAGAATGTCGCGCCGGCCGAAGTCGAGGACGTGCTGCACCAGCATCCGAAAATCAAGCAGGCGCAGGTGATCGGCGTGCCCGACCCGCGGTTGATCGAGGTGCCGGCCGCTTACGTAATACTGCGCGAGGGCGAAACTGCTACGCCCGAAGAGCTCATTGCTTGGAGCAAGGAGCGGCTCGCCAACTTTCGCGTGCCGCGTTACGTGAAAATCATCGACTCGTTCGAGCATTACGGCATGACGGGCAGCTCCAAGGTGCAAAAAAACAAGCTGCGCGCGCAGGCGCTGATCGAGCTCGGCCTGCAGAAACAGTAGCCCGCACGCAACAGGGCAGCGGCTTCCCGCCGATGGTTTATCATCGGCTGCTGACGGCGCAGATAATAAAATCGTCCGGCGCTCATTTCGAGCCCGGACACGACGCCTTTGCAGAGGAGATGACCATGACACGCTACGACCTGACGCACGTGCTGCAGCGCATCGCCGCCGCCGTAGTATTGCTCGCGGGCTGCGCCGGTTTTTCCGCGCACGCCGAGCAATCGGAATTGCGCATCGCCAAGCAATACGGCCTCCTCTACATGCAAATGATGGTGATGGAGGACCAGAAAATCATCGAGAAGAACGCGAAAGCTGCGGGGCTTGGCGACTTGAAGGTCACCTGGGCGACGTTTCGCTCGAGCGACGTCATGAATGATGCGCTGCTTTCAGCGAGCATCGATTTCGTCTGTCTCGGGATTCCCGGTATCGCCACGATCTGGGCGAAGACCAAGGGCGGCATGGAGGTCAAGGCGGCGTCGGGATTCAATTTCGTGCCGTTGCAGCTCAACACACGCAGCGCCCACATCAAGTCGATTCGCGACCTGACCGACAAGGACAAGATCGCGCTGCCCGCGGTCAAGGTTTCGATGCAGGCGATCCTCCTGCAGATGGCGGCGGCGCAGGCGTTCGGCGACGCAAACTACACGAAGCTCGACGGCCTCACGGTGTCGATGGCTCACCCGGACGGGATGGCCGCACTTCTTTCCGGCAGCGGCGAGATCAACAATCATTTCACCTCGCCGCCTTTCGCGCAGAAAGAGCTTGAAAAACCGGGCATCACCAAGGTGATCAACTCGGCTGACGTGCTCGGCGGGCCGATCTCCGTCAACGTCGTTGCAACGACGACCAAATTTTACAGTGAGAACCCGAAGCTCTATGCCGCGTTCATGCAGTCACTCGAGGAAGCGACCGCATTCATCAACAAGGACAAGCGCGCGGCCGCGGAAATTTACATCAGAATGACCAAGGATAAGAGCCCGGTCGAAGACATCCTCAAGATCATGAACGATCCGCAAATGGAATATTCGCTGCTGCCGAAGAACATCATGAAAATGGTCGATTTCATGTACAAGACCGGCACGATCAAGGTAAAGCCCGCGTCGTGGAAGGATCTCTTCTTCCCCAACATGCATAACGCCGCGGGAAGCTGAGAACTCTTGCAGCAATGAAATCATCGTTTCTCATCGGCGTGGTCCCCGGCGACGGCATCGGCCCGGAAGTCATGGAAGTAGGTCTCGCGGTGCTGGCGGCGCTCGCCAAGGCGACGCCCGCGCTCGCCTTCGAATGGCGGCACCTGCCGGGCGGCGCGCAGCATTATCTCGACACCGGCACCGCCTTTGCCGATACGTCGATGCGTGCACTGGAGGACTGCGATTCGATCCTGTTCGGCGCGATAGGCTTGCCGCACGTGCGCTATCCCGACGGCACCGAGATCGCGTCCCAGCTCGACATTCGCGACCACTTCGAGCTGTTTGCCGGCGTGCGGCCGGTTCGCGCGATGCCGAATACGCCGACGGTGCTTGCCGACCCGCGCGCGAATGAGCTCGACTTCGTGATCCTGCGTGAGCAGACCGAGGGCTTTTTTTACTCGCGCGGCAAACCTGAATTCGACGCCGACGGCGCGAACGACCACTCGCGCATCACGCGCCGCGGTTGCGAACGGCTGTTCGATTACGCGTTCCGCCTCGCGCGCGAGCGAAAAGCGCGCGGCCTGCCCGGCAAGGTCACGTGCGTGGACAAGTCGAACGTGCTGACGTCGATGGCTTATATGCGCGGCATTTTCGACGAGCGCGCAAAGCTCAACGCCGACCTGGGCGCCGACCGTTGCTATGTCGATGCGATGGCGCTGAATCTCGTGCGCAAGCCGTGGGATTACGACGTGATCGTCGCCGAGAATCTCTGCGGCGACATCCTGTCGGATCTTGCCGGCGGGCTCGTCGGCGGCATGGGCCTCGCGCCGTCCGGCGACATCGGCGAGCGGCACGCGATGTTTCAGCCTGCGCACGGTAGCGCGCCGGACATCGCCGGCCGCGGCATCGCCAATCCGACGGCGATGCTGCTGTCCTGCGCGATGATGCTCGACTGGCTCGGCGCACAGCATGCGCATGCCGCCGCCACGGATGCTGGGCGCAGGCTGGATGCGGCCATGCTGCGCGCGTACGCCGAGCGCCGCGTCAAGCCCTGCGAATTCGGCGGCACCGACGGCACGGCGGCGATCGCGGCAGCCGTGCTCGATCTGCTGACTGTGAAATCAAGCGGCGCGCGTCGCGGCGCCGTCCACCCCGCACACTGAGAATTACATGGAAACTTTTCTGACGCGTCCCGACGGCTGCCAGCTTTTTTACACGCTAGACGACTTCACAGATCCGTGGCGCGAGCCCGCCACCGCGCTCTTTATTCACGGGCTCGCCGAAAGCACCGAAGCGTGGCGCGCGTGGATGCCGCATTTCGCCGGGCATTACCGCTGCGTGCGCGTCGACGTGCGCGGCTTCGGACGCTCGACGCCGATGCCCAAGGAGTACGAATGGACGATGGACGCGCTGCTTGAGGATTTCGCGGCGTTGATCGATCATCTCGACTGCGGGCCCGTGCATCTGATCGGCGCCAAGAGCGGCGGCTCGATGGCGCTGGAGCTCGCGGCCGAATATCCGCAGCTCGTCAAAACGCTGGTCGGCGTTACTCCGCCCGTCGTGGGCCCGCAGGCGGCGATCGGCTGGATCAAGGACATCGAAAAAGTCGGCATGTTGAAGTGGGCGCAGCAGACGATGCAGGGCCGGCTCGGCAGCAAGGCGTCGCCGGCGGAAATAGCGTGGTGGGTGAATACCATACAGAGCAAAACGGCGGTATCGACCATGCAGGGCTACCTGCGATGGGTCCCCGGCATGGATATCCGCGCCGACGTCGCGAAGATCCAGTGCCCGACGCTGATATTTTCCACGACCGGCAGCGGTCTGCGCTCGGTCGACAGTTATAAGGAATGGACTTCCACCATCGCCAACGCAAAGCTGATCGTGCTCGACAGCGATGCTTGGCATGCGGCGGGTGCGCTGCCCGACGTGTGCGCGAAGGCGGCGCTGGAATTCATCAATGCGCAAACCAAATAAGCGCAGCGCTTAAAACAATGAAGCGCAAACATAAACCCATCCCCGCCTCGATCCTCCGCTTGAAGGGGAGGATGATATTTGTTGCCGCACTACTCGCCGTCTTTGCATCAGCGCCGGCGCTTGCGCAAACTTATCCAACCAAGCCCGTCCGCATCATCGTCGGCTACCCGGCCGGCGGACCGACCGACATGATCGCGCGCACGGTCGCGCAAAAATTGTCGCCCGCACTCGGCCAGCAGGTGATCGTCGACAACCGGCCCGGCGCGAGCGGCATGATAGGCGCCGAACTCGCCGTCAAAGCGCCGCCCGACGGCTACACGCTGTTGACGGTGCCGATTACGTACGCGGTCACGCCCAGCGTGTTCCCGAAAATGCCTTACGACGCGGAAAAAGATCTGGCGCCCGTCGCACTCGTGGCCGCCGCGCCGTTTATCCTCGTCGTGCATCCGACCTTGCCCGTAAAGACAGTCAAAGACCTGATCGCGCTCGCGAAGAGCCGGCCCGGGCAGATCAACTATGCGTCGGCGAGCGCCGGCGGCATGCCGCATCTCGCGGGCGAATTGTTCAACATCATGGCCGGGGTCAAGCTCACGCACATTCCGTACAAGGGCGCCGCGCCGGCGACGATCGATCTGCTTGCAGGCCAGGTGTCGCTGATGTTCAACAACATGCTGTCCGCAATGCCGCATGTGAAGTCCGGCAAGCTGCGCGCGGTCGCGGTCACGAGCGCCAAGCGCTCGAGCGCGGTGCCCGAGCTGCCGACCGTCGCCGAAACGATACCCGGCTTCGAGGCGAGCGGCTGGTATGGCGCGTTTGCGCCGGCGGCGACACCGCGCGAAATCATCGCGAAGCTCAACGGCGAGATCAACCGCCTGATGCGCCAGCCTGATGTCGCGCAGCGGTTCGCAGGCGACGGCGTCGAGGCCGTCACGATGACGCCCGCGGAGTTCGGCACGTATCTGCACAGCGAAATCGTCAAATGGGGCAAGGTCGTGAAGATTTCCGGAGCGACAGTTGACTGAAGGATGAGTGATGAAGGCGGAAGGATGAATAAAAACGCACAGCGGATTCGGATGACTTTCATCCTTCATCCTTCATCCTTCATCCTTCTTATATTTGCGCTCGCAATTCCTGCCGCGTTAGCCGCGGACTACCCCACCCGTCCCATTCGCGTCATCGTGCCCTACCCCGCGGGCGGCCCGGTGGACATCACCATTCGCGCGATTTCGCCGCGCCTGACCGAATCCCTCAAGCAGCCGGTCGTGATCGACAATCGCGGCGGCGCGGGCGGCACCATCGGAGCTGATCTCGTCGCGAAAGCGGCACCCGACGGTTACACGCTGCTCGCCTGCTCGACCGGCAACACCATCAACGCGACGCTGATTCCCGGCCTGCCGTACGATTTCGCGCGCGACTTCACGCCGGTCACGATGATCGCAATCATCACGAGCATCCTGATCGTCAATCCCGCGGTGCCTGCGCGTTCGGTGCAGGAATTGATCGTGCTCGCGAAGGCCAAGCCCGGCGAGCTGTCGTATGCGTCCACCGGCAATGGCACGCCGACGCACCTCGCCGCCGAAATGTTCAAAAGCATGGCGGGGGTGAACCTGGTGCACGTCCCGTACAAGGGCGGCGCGCCGGCCGCGGTCGATCTCCTCGCCGGCCAGGTTCAGCTCTCGTTCATCAGCGCGCCCGCGGTGATGCCGCACGTCAAGTCAGGGCGTTTGCGTGCGCTCGCGGTCACCAACGCGAAACGCTCGCAGCTGCTGCCGGGCCTGCCGACGGTCGCCGAGTCGGGATTACCCGGCTACGAATCGGAAGGCTGGCACGGCCTGTGCGGCCCGGCGCGCCTGCCTCCGGCAATCGCCGACGTCCTTTATCGAGAAATCGCCGCGGCATTGCGCATTCCCGACGTCGCTTCATTGCTCGCGAATGGCGGAGCGGAGCCCGTCGGCATGCCGCCCGCAGCTTTCGTCACGCTCATCCGCAACGATATCGCCCGCTGGGCCAAGGTGATCAAGGCCACTCACATCAAGCCCGATTAGTCCGCCCTGCCGGAACACGGCTTGCCGACTCGCGTTAAAATACTCGCAACACCCCCGCCAGTTTTCCGTCAGACCCAACAGAGGACGACCAACGATGCAAAGCCTGCTGAAAGAATCGCCGCTCGGCGTGTACGTCGAGCATTGCAAGAAAGGCGAACTCGCCTATCAAGTGTGCACCGACGACAATACAGCGGTGTTCTACCCGCGCGCCGTTGCGCCGAAGACCGGCAGCCACAATCTTGAATGGCGCGTCTCGAAAGGGCTCGGCACGGTGTATTCGACCACTGTCGTTCACGCCGCCAAAGACCAGCCGCCGCATAACGTCGCGCTGATCGACATCGACGAGGGCTTTCGCATGATGAGCCGCGTCGAGGGCATCGATCCGATGCAGGTCAAGATCGGCATGCGCGTCAAAGTCAAGATCAACCAGGGTGATGAAAAGCAGCTCCCCTATCCCGTGTTCACGCCGGCGGAGGGCGCAAAATGAGCGGCCGTAAACGCGGTAGTGTCGCAGTCGTCGGCGCGGCGGAATCCGATCTCGGTCTCGTCGCTCCCCATACGAGCCCGGTCGACCTGATGGCGCAGGCCACCCTGCGCGCGCTCGACGATGCCGGACTGAAACTGTCCGACGTCGACAGTCTCTTCGTCGCGGCGACCCAGGTCCGTATGGGACCGATGGCGCTCGCCGAATATTTGCGCATCAAGCCCAAATATTTCGACGGCACGATCATCGGCGGCTCGTCTTTCATGTCGCACGTCACGCATGCGCAGGCCGCGATCGAAGCGGGCCTGTGCGAAGTCGCAGTCATCGCGTACGGCAGCACGCAGCGCTCGGTCAGCCGCGCGGCGGCGAGCCCGCGCGAATACAATCACTACGAGTCGCCGTACAAACCCATCCTGCCGATCAGCGCATACGCACTGGCTGCCGCCCGCCACATGCATCAGTTCGGCACGACGCGCGAGCATCTGGCCGAAGTCGCGGTGTCGGCGCGCAAATGGGCGCTGCTCAATCCCGCGGCATGGGAAAAAGAGCCTCTGAGCATCGAGCAGGTTTTGAAAGCCCGCATGGTGAGCTATCCATTCACGGTGCGTGACTGCTGCCTCGTCGTCGACGGCGGCGGCGCGATCGTCATCACGTCTGCGGCGCGCGCGAAGACGCTCAAGAAAAAACCCGTCTACGTGCTTGGCACGGGCGACTCGCTGAGCCACGCCACAATCTCGAACATGCCGGATCTCACCGTCACCGCGGCCGCCGATTCGGGCGCGCAGGCGTACAAGATGGCCGGCATCAAGCCATCCGATGTCAAGATGCTGTCGCTCTACGATGCGTTCACGATCACGCCGGTGCTGTTCGTCGAGGACCTCGGATTCTGCCCCAAAGGAGAAGGCGGACGCTTCTTCGAAGGCGGCGCGACCGCGCCCGGCGGCAGCAGGATTCCGGTCAACACCAGCGGCGGCGGCCTTTCGTATTGCCACCCCGGCATGTACGGCCTGCTCGTGATGATAGAAGCGATCCGCCAGGTGCGCGGCGAATGCGGCAAGCGGCAGGTCAAGGATTGCGACGTCGCTATAGCGCACGGCAATGGTGGAGTTCTGTCGAGCCAGTGCACTGTAATATTCGGTTCGGAAGCAACACTGTAAAGAAACACGGGCTATGGCGACTAATGCGCGTAAACCGGCGGTGGCGCGGGAATTTCCTATTCCCCGACCGGTCTTAACCGCAATGGAGGACATCTCATGGAAAGACGCACATTCTGGAAAGCACTCGCGGGCATTCCGGTCGCCCTCGGACTTGCACGGCGCGCGGCTGCGGAGCCAGTCGGATCTATGAAGCAGGTCGAGGACATGCAGAAAAACTGGAAGATGCTGCTGGCCGACGGCGCCAAAATTCCATCTCCGAGCGAGCCGGTCAAGCTCACCAAGGACGAATGGAAGAAGCGTCTCAACGGGCTAGCTTACGACGTGCTGCGCGAGGAAGGCACAGAGCGGCCGGGCTCGAGTCCGCTCAACGGGGAGAAGCGCCAGGGCGTGTTCACCTGCGCGGGCTGCGACCTGCCGGTATTCACCTCGGCGATGAAATTCGAGAGCGGCACGGGCTGGCCGAGCTTCTTCACGACGATTCCAGGCGTGTTCGGCACCAGCACCGACCACAAGATTCTTTATCCGCGCACGGAATATCACTGCATCCGCTGCGGCGGGCATCATGGCCACGTGTTCGACGACGGCCCGCCGCCGACCGGCAAGCGCTATTGCAACAACGGCGTCGCGCTGAAATTCATTCCAAAAACCGGCAAGGCGTAACTCGTCGCCTCCCGCCGTGAGGAACTTCTTCACGCCAGCCACGGCCGGCGTGAAGAATCTGTTCCAGATTCGCAACACTCCGACACCGATTACGCCGTTCGGCGCACGCCGGCATTTTCTTTTTCCATTTGCTGCTGATATGCTTCTGTTTCATGTCAGTGCCGACATTGAGGCTTGCCAATTTCGCCGACGCCCAGTCGATTGCACTGATGTCGCGCGAGCTGATCGAAACGGGACTTTCCGGCTGGTCGTGGGATCCCAAGCGCGTCGCGCGCTCCATCCAGGCGAAGGACACGACGGTCGTAATCGCCGCGGTCCGCAACCATCTGACCGGTTTTGCGATTATGAACTTCGGCGACGAGCAGGCACACCTGAGT
>Ga0207650_10003734_pt1 | contig 10416 bp, 10 predicted proteins | sample KBSS63metaG_FD_184325 | JGI IMG/M metagenome (GOLD analysis project Ga0207650, IMG submission 184325) | Switchgrass rhizosphere microbial communities from Kellogg Biological Station, Michigan, USA - KBS S6-3 metaG (SPAdes) (version 2) | ecosystem: Host-associated > Plants > Roots > Rhizosphere...
CCGGTCGAGGTGATGGGCGTCAACAGCGGGAACCAGCTCGCTGAGCTCGAGCGCCTGGTGCAGCGACGCCATGCCGACGCGCTGATGGAGCGCGGCGTGCGCCTCGCCGACCCGGCACGCTTCGACCTGCGCGGCGAGCTCGTCTGCGGCGCCGATGTCGAAATCGATGTCGGCTGCATCTTCGAAGGGCGTGTCGAGCTCGGCGACGACGTCACCGTCGGTGCGCACTGCGTGCTCCGCAATGCCACGGTCGGTGCCGGCGTGACGATTCGCCCGTACACCCACATCGACGGCGGCAATGTCGGCGTGAAGATCGCCGGTGGTGCCGAAATCGGGCCGTTCGCGCGTCTGCGTGCCGGCGCCGACCTCGGCTCGAACGTCCACGTCGGCAACTTCGTCGAGATCAAGAACGCCCGCCTCGGTGATGGCGCAAAGGCGAATCACCTGGCCTATCTCGGCGATGCGCAAGTCGGTGAGCGGGTCAACTTCGGCGCCGGCAGCATCACCGCCAACTACGACGGCGCCAACAAGCACCGCACGACGATCGGCGCCGACGCGCACATCGGCAGCAACTGTGTGCTGGTCGCGCCGGTCGAGATCGGCGCCGGAGCCACGATCGGCGGCGGCTCGACGATCTCGAAGGACGCACCGGCCGGTCAGCTGACGCTGGCGCGCGCGCGCCAGGCGACGCTCGCCAACTGGAAGCGTCCGAAAAAGGGCTGAATTCGCGGCGCCGGTCGACACACCGGCAACGCTTCGTGCCTGAACCTCAGCGCGATCTCCTCGAGTCAGCGACCAGCGGCGATCTGCTGGTTGCCGAAGCCAGGACTCGAACGCCGCGATCGGGCAACGGCGCGCTGATCCACGACCCCTGCAGTTCGTCGCAGCCGAGTTTCGACAGGCAGCGCGCCTGACCTTTGGTTTCGATGCTTCGGCGATCACGGTGATGTCCAGGCTGTGACTCACCTGGATGATGCGCGCGTGATCGCCGCCGAGTCGCGGTTGGCGGGCAGGTCGTGGATGAACGAGCGGTCGATCTTGACCTTGTCGATCGGCAGCTCCTTCAGGTGGCCGAGCGATGAATAGCCGGTGCCGAAGTCGTCGACCGAAATCCGCAGGCCGAGCGCCTTCAGGCGCATCAGCCGCTGCTTCACGTCGGCGAGGTCGTCCATCAGCATGCGCTCGGTCAGCTTGAGCTCGAGGAGCCCACGGCGACACCGTCGGGCGGCAGAGCCTGCGCGACGGCATCGATGAACCCGATCGAGTGGAACGGCCCACGGCAGCCATCGAGCGGGCTTGTTGTCGATTGTCCGGAGCGCCGCCGATCATGGTAGCGCGCGGTCCTGGAAACGGCTACGTCAGATCGCTCTGCGGCGAATCGGAGCCGTGCGCGACCTCGAGCGCCAGGCAGAGGTCTTCCCAAGCGGCGGCCTTGTCCTGCGGATGTCTCAGCAGGTGGGCCGGCGCGTACGTCACGACGACCGGTACGCCTTCGAAACGGTGCACGCGACCGCGTAGCCGCGCAGTCGGCTCGGCCGTACCGAGAACGGCCTGTGCCGCAACGCGGCCCATCGCGATGATCAGGCGCGGCTGCACGAGGCCGACCTGGCGCGCCAGATACGGCCGGCAGCACTCGATCTCGCCGGGCTCCGGCACGCGGCCGGCCGGCGGACGGCACTTGACCGACGGCGTGACATACGCGCGGCTGGCTCGCGACGCTTCGCCGCGCGACAGGCGCAGCGCGGCGAGCATGTTGTCGAGCAGCTGGCCGGCCCGGCCGGCGAACGGCGCGCCGGTGGCATCGTCGTCGGCATCGGGCGCGTCACCGACGACCATCCAGTCGGCCTGCACGCTTCCGTTGCCGAACACCGAGCGCGAGCGTCCGGCGCAGAGCGCGCACAACGTGCAGGCGGCCGCGCGCGCTTCGAGCGCGTCGGCATCGAGCTTGGAGATGTCATCGGCCGCGCGAAGCTTATCCCGCGCGCTCACCGTGGGGGCCGGCGCCCTCGGCAGCTCGATGGGGGCAACCGCCACGGCGACGGGATCGTCCAATGCAGTGGCTGCCGCTTGCGCGCCGGATGCGCTCGGCACCCGCTCGACATCGGATGCGCCTGCGGCAACCTGATCGTCCGATGCAGACGCTGGCAGCGTCTCCGGCACCCACAAGCGGATGCCCATCTCCGCCAGCGTGGCGCGTTGCCGCTCAGTCCAGCGCATCGGCCCGGCTCCGTTCGCCATCGATCTCGAGGCTCATCACGACGGCGTTCTCGCGCTTGCCGTGAGCGGCCGGGTAGTAGCCGGGACGCGCGCCCTGCTCGCGAAAACCGAATCGCCGATAGACAGCGAGCGCAATGTCATTACTGACGCGAACCTCGAGCCAGATGCGATGCGCCTTCAGCATCCGGCTGCGCGCGACCAGCGCCTCCATCATCGATCGGGCCAGTCCTCGGCGCCGATGGTCGGGCGCGACCGTGATGTTCAAAAGGTGCATCTCGTCGACGCCGGCGAGTGCGACGAAGTAGCCGAGCAGGCGCCCGTCCCTTCCATCGCGCAGCAATTGCGCGATGTAGCCGGCGGCCAGCGAATCGATGAAGTTCCCGCGCGTCCAAGGGAACGGGTAGACGCTCGTTTCGAGCGCCATGACGCCCTCGACATCGGCGGCCGTCATCGGCACGAGCAACGGTGGGCCAGGGTTTGCCGCAGGCGTGCGAACGGCACTCATCCCAGAAGCCCCGGCATGAACTGCGATGACCTCACTTTGACTTCGCGTCTCAACCCATGAGCGTTCATGAGGACTTGGCGGTGTCCTGCCACCGGTTTCATGCTGCCGAGCGCGCCGCGCGTTCCATCGTCGTCTCGGCGACCTTGTCGCGCATGTACAGCGGCAACGCCTCGGCGACGTCGACCGCCCCGCCCTGCGCCGCGAGGGCCCGCGCGAGGTTGAGCATGCCGACTGCACGCGGCATCGCGTCGGGCTCGCAGCGCGCCCCGGCCGGCTCAAGCTCGCTCCGAAACGCATGCAGCGCGTTGCCAGCGACGACCTCCGGCGGCGTCGCTCGCCAGATTGCATGGAGCCGTTCGACGGTCGTCAGCATCGGCGCGTCGAAGATCTGCCAACTGCCTCCGCTGTAAGCGTACTGGGCGGCATAGATCTCGTGCATCCGCGCATCCATGACCGCCCAGATTCGCGTTGGCCCTTCGCCGATTCGCGCGTCTTCGGCAACCGCCAGCAAGGAATCGATCGGCAGCACCGGTCTGGCGCTGCCGAACGCGAGACCCTGGGCCACCGAGCAGGCGGTGCGCAGTCCGGTGAAGGCGCCGGGACCGCGCCCGAACGCAATCGCGTCGAGATCGGTCACCTGCACCGACGCGTCGGCCAGCAGCCGCAGGATCGTCGGCAGGAACGTGGCCGACGCCTTGGCGCCGCCGTCGCCTTCGTGCTCGAAGATCTGACCTCGCGCCGCCAGCGCGACGCTGATGCGTTCGGTGGCGGTATCGAAGGCGAGGAGGGTGTTCATCACGGCGCGCAAAGAGGCCGCGGCATCGGCGGGAGCGCTCGATTTTACCGATGGCACGCATGCGATCATCGTTCGCATGCAGGTCACAAGGTTCAGAGCGCTCGGGCTGGTCGCGCTGTCATTCGCAGTCTCCGCGGCGAGCGCCGCACCCCGCACCGGCTCGCTCGAGGTCGACTCCGCGCTGGCCCGCGCCAAGCTGCCGGCCGAAGCCATGGTCGCGCTGGTCCAAGAGGTCGGCGCCACCCGCCCACGTCTCGCCTGGCAGCCGGACCAGCCGGTCAACCCGGCCTCGGTGACCAAGCTGGTGACGACGTACGCCGCGCTCGACTTGCTCGGACCAGCATTCACCTGGACCACGCCGGTTTGGCTGCAAGGGACCGTCGCCAACGGCGTCCTTCAGGGCGATCTGGTGATCAAGGGCACAGGTGATCCGAAGCTGGTGCTCGAGCGCATCTGGCTGCTGCTGCGCCGCGTCCAGCAGCAGGGCGTGCGCGAGATCCGCGGCGACATCGTGCTCGACCGCTCCGGCTTCATCGTGCCCGAGCAGAGCCCGGCCGACTTCGACGGCGAGCCGCTGCGGCCCTACAACGTGCGCTCCGATGCGCTGCTGCTGAACTACCGCTCGGTGCTGCTGACCTTCACGCCCGACCCGACGCGAGGGACCGCGCAGGTCAGCGCGGATCCGCCGCTCGACGGCGTCGCCATCGACAGCGCGCTGCCGCTGGCCGGCGGACCCTGCGAAGACTGGCGCGGCGGCTTGAAGGCCGAATTCGCCGACCCTTCGCGCATCCGCTTCGCCGGACCGTTTCCGGCGGCTTGCGGCGAGAAGGTCTGGCCGATAGCGTACGCCGAGCCGGCCAGCTACAACCAGCGGGCCCTCGGTGGCATGTGGCGCGAGATGGGCGGGCGGCTCAGCGGCAAAGTCCGCGACGGCGCCGCACCGTCGTCGCCGCCGAGCTTCGAGATCGTCTCGCCGACCTTGCCCGAGGTCATCCGCGACATCAACAAGTTCAGCAACAACGTGATGGCGCAGCAGCTGTTCCTGACGCTCGGCCTCGCCGACCGTGGCATTGGCACGCCCGACACGGCGCGCGCCGCGGTCCGCCAGTGGATGTTCAGCCGCTTGGGAACCGCGAGCGCCGGCGCGGTGATCGACAACGGCTCGGGCCTGTCACGCGAGACGCGCTTGAGTGCACGCCAGCTCGGCCAGTTGCTGCTCGCGGCCTGGGCCAGCCCGGTGATGCCCGAGTTGATCAGCTCGCTGCCGGTGGCCGGCATCGACGGCACAATGCGGCGCTCGGCCTCGGCCCTAGGTAGAGCGCACCTGAAGAGCGGCTCGCTGCGCGACGTCGCCAGCGTCGCCGGTTTCGTGCTCGGCAATTCCGGCAAGCGCTATGTCGTCGTCGGCATCGTCAACCACACCAACGCAAGCGTCGGCCGGCCGGCGCTTGATGCATTGGTGCAGTGGGCGTCAAACGATACAGAGCCGGCGCCATCGTCGCTCGGCCGCTAGCTTCTCAGAACGGGTTGTTCGCAGCCCGCTGGCTGGCGAGCGAGCCGAGCGCCTGCTGGCCGCCGGAGCTGAGGTGGGTGGTGTCGGCCCACAGCCAGGTCGACGCACTGCCGCCGCTGACCAGCGTCAGCGAGGTGCATTCGGGCAGCGTCGGCGCCTTGGTCGTGTCGCAGACGACATTGACGACGTTCGTGAAGCCACCGCCGTTCACGACTGCCACGACGGACTGGATGTACTCGTCCAACAGGACCAGACCGATCCTGCGACCGTCGTTGACGATCGTCGCGCGCATAGTGGCGTTGAATCTGGCCGACAGGTGGCTCAGCAGCGCCGCGCGGTCGGCATCGGTGTGCGTCGCCCTCTCGACAATTGCGAACGGTGTCAGGCCGAGGTCGGGAATCGTCGAGATCAGCACCTTCGCGCCGGCGTTCGCGATCCGGTTGACCTGATCGCCGAGCGCTCTGCCGGCGGCCTCGACGTTGGCGACCAGTTGGACGTCGCTGACAGCTGGGTATTGGGCATACTGCGCCAGCACGTCGTTCTGACCAATCAGGACGCTGACGAGGTCTTTCGCGTTAAAGCTGCCTTCGGCTTGCTGAGCGTCGATCTGGGCGGACAGATCGGCCACCTTCGCGCCGACCGCAGCCCGGATCCGGCTGGTCGGAGCGGCAACCGGGGCCGTCCCGGCGTTGCATTGAGGAAAGACCAGGCCGTACGGCGTCGCGGCACCCTGGATCCAAAGCGGGTGCTGCTTGCAGTCGAGCGTCGCGTCGGTCGCCGACACGGTGCCGTTTACGGTGTACTTACGTCCGTTCCCAGGGCTGGCGGCATCGTCGATTACGCTGCTTTCGTCACCGAACGCAATCATGCGGTTCGGCGCGAACGCCTCGACCTGCTCACCGCCGCCGCAAGCGGCCACGCCGACCGAGGCCACCGCGGTGGCGTAGCGCAGCGCACGGCGCCACCGATCCATCTTCACATTCATTCGAGGCTCCAAGGCAGGGGATTTCGGGTCCGTCAGGTCGCTGCGGCGCGCGTCAGGCGATCCCGCACGCCGTCCCAATCGGGACCGGGCGGCGGCTCTTCGACCCAGATCAGCTGCACGCCCTCGTCGTCGAGTTCGCGCAAGACGGAAAAAAGCTCGTGGGCCGCCTGTTCCGGGCGCGCCGGCATGCGCCGCTGGCGCAAGCCGGGTGCCATGCCCGACGGCACCGTCCGGGAATATACCGCCAGCCTCATCGGCTGCCCGCCGAGCATCTGCAAGGCCGTGTGCAGCATCGATGTCGCCATCAGGCGAACCTTCGCGCGCGGCGCGTAGTGGGCGGCGAGCGTGCCCGGTGCCTGCGGCGCGCTGTCATCCGCCAAGGCGAGCGGCTCGCCGGCTGCCGCCTCGATGCGCGCCGGCGTCAGCACGCCGGGCCGCAACAGCATCGGCCGCGGACCGCTGCAATCGACGATGCTCGACTCGATGCCGATCCGACAGGCGCCGCCGTCGAGCACCGGAAGGTAGTCACCGAACTCGTCGACGACGTGCTGCGCCAAGGTCGGACTGACCCGCCCAAAACGATTGGCGCTCGGCGCGGCGATGCCGGCGACGCCGTGCCGCTGCGCCGCGACCAGCAGCGCATGAGCGACCGGATGCGCCGGTGCCCGCAGCGCCAAGGTGGCATGGCCGCCGGCCGCCGCACCGGCCATGCCGCTCGCGCGCGGCACGATCACAGTCAGCGGACCCGGCCAGAACTCGTCCATCAAGCGCGCGGCGACCGGCGGGATGCGGGCGGCGAACGGGACGGCGGCGGCGCGATCGACGACGTGCACGATCAGCGGGTGCGCGCGCGGCCGGCCCTTCGCGGCGAAGATCTTGTCGACCGCCGCATCGTCGTCGGCGCGTGCCCCGAGTCCGTAAACCGTTTCGGTCGCGAATGCGACCAGCTCACCGGCGGCGAGGCGCTCCGCGGCGCTCTCGATCGCCGCCGGATCGTGGCCATCGAGGCGCATCGGTCACCAGGCTCCGATGCCGAGGGTCGCGGCGACCTGGCGCGCTACCGCATCGACTGTCGCCGGGGTGGCGCCGGTCACGGTCAGGTGCCCCATCTTGCGGCCGCGGCGCGCATCCGCCTTGCCGTACAGGTGCAGGTGTACACCCGGCAGCGCGAGGACGCGGGCCCAGTCGGGCTCGACTGCGCGATCGCCAGCGGCGAACCACAAGTCGCCCAGAAGATTCAGCATCAGCGCCGACGAGTGCAGCCGGGGCGTGACCAGCGGCGCGCCGGCCAGCGCGCGGACCTGCAGCTCGAACTGCGAAACGTCGCAGGCGTCGATGCTGTAGTGGCCGGAGTTGTGCGGGCGCGGCGCCATCTCGTTGGCGACGAGGGTGCCGGCCTCGAGCAGGAAGAACTCGACGCACAGCACGCCGACATAGCCGATCGATGCGGCAACGCGACGGGCCGCATCGACGGCGGCGGCAGCGACGGCCGGTGTCACGTCGGGCGCCGGCACTTGCGTGACCGCCAAGATGCCATCGCGGTGCAGGTTCTGCTGCACTGGCAGGAAGACGCTTTCGCCATCCAGACCGCGGGCGACGATCACGCTGAGCTCGGCCGCGAGCGGCAGCATGCGTTCGAGCACGCAGGTGACGCGGCCGAGGCGCTCCCAGGCCGCGGCAAGCTCGGCGCGATCGGCGACGCGCGCCTGGCCCTTGCCGTCGTAGCCGAGACGCGCCGTCTTCAATATGCCCGGCAGCAGTGCTGCCGCGTCGAGCGCCGCGATCTGCTCGGCGCGCTCGATGACGGCGTGCGGCGCGCAGGGCACGTCGCACCGGACGAACTGCGCTTTCTCGGCGGCGCGGTCCTGACAGACAGCGACGGCAGCGCCCGCCGGAGCGACCCGGCGTCGGCGGGCGAGCGCCGTGAGCGCTTCGGCCGGCACGTTTTCGAACTCGGTCGTGACGGCATCCGCCTCGTCAGTCAGTGCGCTGAGCGCAGCAGCGTCGAGGTACGCGGCCTCGATGTGGCGATGCGCAATCAGCCCGGCCGGGCTGTCGGCATCGGGATCGAGCACCGCCGTGCGATAGCCCATGCGTTGCGCGGCCTGGACGAACATGCGGCCGAGCTGGCCGCCGCCGACCACGCCCAAGGTCGACCCTGGCGGCAGGAAACCGATCGATGGCGTTGTCTTGTTGGCCCTCCCAGGCGCCGTCAACGGATCTGGCCGGATCGAACCCATCGGTGAAGCGACGTGCGTTGGCGGACCGCTCATTTGAGCGCTGCCGTCATCGCCCGCGCGGCGTCGGTCTGACGCGCCCGGTACGCCTCGAGGCGCTGGCGAAGATCGGCGTTCTCATTGGCCAGCATCGCGACCGCGAACAGCGCGGCATTGGCGGCGCCGCCGGGACCGATCGCGAACGTTGCGACCGGGATGCCCTTCGGCATCTGAACGATCGAATGGAGCGAGTCGACGCCTTGCAGATGCTTGCTCGCGACCGGTACGCCGAGCACCGGTACCACCGTCTTCGCGGCGAGCATGCCGGGCAGATGGGCCGCGCCGCCGGCGCCGGCGATGATCGCCTTCAGGCCGCGTTTCGCGGCGCCTTCGGCATACGCGAACATCTCGTCGGGCATCCGGTGCGCCGAGACGACCCGTGCTTCGTGAGGGATGCCGAACTCGGCGAGAATCTCGGTCGCGGGGCGCAAGGTTTCCCAGTCGCTCCTGGAGCCCATCACCACGCCCACGACCACGGCGGCGTTGCTCAAAGCGCGCTCCCGGTGCAAAAAAGATGGTCCTTTGAATTGTAGGTGTCGCGGTGCAATCTCCACGGCGACGCTGCCTCGTCTTCCGGAACCCTGAACCATGCTGGACATCACCCATCAGAACTTCGAAGCCGAGCTGATCAACGCCTCGATGCAGGCGCCGGTCCTGCTCGACATCTGGGCGCCGTGGTGCGGCCCGTGCAAGACGCTCGGACCGGTCCTCGAGAAGCTCGAGACGGCCTACGCGGGTCGCTTCTCGCTCGGCAAGTTGAACGCCGATGAGCAGCCCGAGATCGCTTCGCAGCTTTCGCAGATGTTCGGCGTGCGCAGCATTCCGTTCTGCGTGCTCTTTAAGGGCGGCCAACCGATCGACGGCTTCGTCGGCGCGCTGCCGGAAGCCGAGGTCCGCAAGTTCCTCGACAAGCACGTGCCGAGCGCGGAGGAGATGGCGGCCGAGGAGGACGCGCTCGAGGCCGAAGAACTGATGGCCGAAGGCGATACCGCGAGCGCGCTCGAGAAGCTGCAGGCCGCGGTCGCGACGAATCCGGCAAACGACGGTGCGCGCTACGACTACCTGCGGGCGCTCCTGAACGCCGGCGACCTCGACAGCGCGCGACGGGTCTACGAGCCGGTCGCCTCGAAAGTGATGCTCGACGCGCGGCTGGCCGCGATCGGCCACTGGATCGCGGCTGCCGAGGCCGCGCCGAAGGCCCGGCCTGTCGACACGCTGGAGGCGACGTTGGCCGCCAACAAGCGCGACTTCGATGCCCGCTTCGAGCTGGCGCAGCGCCACTTCGCGGCGCGCCGCTTCACGCAGGCGATGGACGAGCTGCTCGAGATCGTGATGCGCGACAAGGCCTGGCGCGACGAGATCGCGCGCAAGACCTACGTCGCTATCCTCGAGGTGATGACGCAGGCCGTGCCGGCCAAGAAGGCGGAGGCAGCCCCGAAAGGCGCGCTCGAAGTCGCCGGCAAGATGGTGACGAGCCCGTCAGACCCGGTCGTCGACGCGTATCGCCGCAAGCTGAGCATGGCGCTGTTCTGATCCGCAAAATCGGCGTCGTTCGTTCGGATCCGACTCGGCCTCGCGGATCAAGCGGCACGATCTGCCGCGCGCTGCTTAGAGCTTATCCGTAAATAGTAAACTATCCATCCGAGCCGCAGCAAACGCGGTGTTGGGGTGGACGGATGGCAGCCAAGCGGATTGACTCGTGGGTGGTGTCAAACGAGTTCTGGGCGCGGGTTGAGCCGCTCGTGCCCAAGCGAGTATCTGTGACGCGCAAAACGTATGTGCGCAAGCCTGGAGCGGGCCGACCGCCCAAGCCCGCGCGCCAAGTGTTCGAGGCCGTCGTGTACGTATTGCGCACAGGCTGCCAGTGGAAGGCTTTACCCAAGGAACGATTCGGGAGTGCCAGCGCTGTGCACAAGCGCTTTCTGGAATGGGAGAAGGCGGGATTCTTCGAAGCGCTATGGCAGGCCGGCTTGGCCGAGTACGACCAGATGGAAGGAGTCGCCTGGCGATGGCAGAGCATTGACGGAGCACTTTTGAAGGCACCGATGGCGCAACAAACCGTCGGGCCCAACCCGACGGATCGGGGAAAAAAATGGAAGCAAGCGACACCTGCTGGTGGACGGG
>Ga0207650_10003740_pt1 | contig 10412 bp, 10 predicted proteins | sample KBSS63metaG_FD_184325 | JGI IMG/M metagenome (GOLD analysis project Ga0207650, IMG submission 184325) | Switchgrass rhizosphere microbial communities from Kellogg Biological Station, Michigan, USA - KBS S6-3 metaG (SPAdes) (version 2) | ecosystem: Host-associated > Plants > Roots > Rhizosphere...
GCCGAGGCCTACGTTTACGACCAGGAAGGCGCGCTCGTGGCGAGCGGGCGCGGCACGTACTTCACCGCGCCGCCCAAGGCCTGAACGCGCGTAACCGGCAATGGCTGACTTCACCGGCATCAAACCGCCGCGCGCAACGCCGCGCCGCATCCGCTACGACCTCCTGGTCCAGCGGCTCGCGCTGCTCGGCCTCGTCATCGGCGTGTGGTGGGTCTATTCGCTCGGTGAACCGCATTTCAAGTTTCCGGGACCGCCGCGCGTTTACGAAGCATTCAAGGTAATCCTCGGCAACGGCGACCTGTGGCGCAACCTCGCCATCACGCTCGAACGCGTTTCAATCGGCTTCGTGCTGGCAACGATCGTCAGCGTGCCGTTCGGCATCATGTTCGGCGCGGTGCGCCGCCTCGGCGAATTCTTCGAGCCGGTGCTGCCCGTGCTGAATACCGTGTCGTCGGCGATCTGGGCGATCTTCGCCATCATCTGGTTCGGCATCTCCGAGCAAACCATCATCTTCGTGGTTTTTATGACCGCGATGCCGCTCATCATCACCAACGTGTGGCAGGGCACGCGCAGCGTCAACGCCGACTTCATCGAGCTCGCTCACACTTTGCGCATGCCCGCGTGGAAGGTGATGTTGAAAATCTACCTGCCGACGATCATGCCGTACTTCTTTTCCGGCGCGCGGCTCGCTTTCGGTTTCGGCTGGCGCGTGAGCCTCGTGGCCGAGACGCTGGGCGCGTCGAGCGGCGTGGGCTACCGGCTGCGCCAGGCCGCCGACCTCATCCAGACCGACCAGGTTTTCGCGTGGACTATCACCATGATCGCGATGATGGCCACGCTCGAAATGGGCGTGTTGAAGCCGCTCGAGAACCACATGTTCCGCTGGCGCAAAGAAGCGGAACACCAATGAGGCCCGCAACGATCGACATCAACCTCTCGATGGAAAGAGCATGAAAGACGAAAAATTCCGCGGATTTCTCGAGCGCCTGCGCGGCGAACGCGAGCTGACCGACATCAGGCAGCCGGTGGACATCCGGCATATCGCCACGCTCGTCGACCAGTCGGAGCAGGCGCTGTTCTTTCACAACGTGATCGGCTACTCGATGCCCGTCGTATCGGGCGTTATCCGCACGCAAAAGCGCGCGGCGCTCGGCATGGGTGTGTCGAGCTACGGCGAAATTGAAGCACGTCTCGAGAGAGGCATTACGAAGCCTATTGCCCCGCGCTACGTCGAGACCGCGCCGCACAAGCAGGTGATACAGATCGGCGACGACGTCGATCTCTTCAGGCTGCCGGTGCCGATGTCGTCGATCTACGACGGCGGGCCGATGATCACCGCGGGCGTCGTGATCGCGAAAGATCCCGAATTCGGGATTAATTCCGGCATGTATCGCTTCATGGTGCAGGAGAAAAACCTGACCGGCATCGACATCGTCACGCCCAACAACATGCGGCTCTTCGCACAGCGCGCGTTCGAGGCCGGCCGCCCCTGCCCGATATCGATATCGATTGGCACGCACCCGTACGAAATCATGGGCTCGGGTTTTCGCGCACCGCTCGGTGTCGATGAAATGGGCATCGCCGGCGGCCTGCGCGGCGCGCCCGTCGAGCTCGCGACCTGCGAAACCATCGACATGCCGTGCCTCGCCGATGCGGAAATCGTGCTCGAAGCCGAAATCCTGCCGACCGGCTGGGTCTATCCCGAAGGCCGCTTCGGGGAATTCACGCGCCTGATGGGCGATCTGCACTGGAACCCGCTGGTCCGCGTCAAGGCGATTACGATGCGGCGCGACGCGATTTACTACGCGCTGCACATGCCGTGGGAAAACACCTGGCTCGCCGCACCGACCCGCTACACCGCGATCCGCCGTGCGCTGCGCACCGCCGGCGTCCAGGTCAAGGACATCAACGTGACGCTCGGCGGCTGCGCGTTCTGGCACGCGGTGATCTCGATCAAAAAACAAGCGGGCGAAGGCAAGAACGCGCTGCTCGCTGCATTATCCGTGATGGACTTGAAGCACGTGGTCGTGGTCGACGACGACATCGACGTGTGGAATGCGATGGACGTTGAATGGGCGATCGCCACCCGCGTGCAGGGCGACCGCGACGTCATCGTGATTCCCGGCGCGCGCGCCAAGCCGCTCGACCCGAGCCTCGCGGTAATGCCGCCCGGCGTGGTGCCGACCGGCGCCAAGGTCGGTATCGACGCGACGATCGGCGAAGGCATCCCGAAGGAGCGCTTCGAGCGCATCGCTTATGCGTATGCGGACCGCGCGAAAATCGCCGACTACATCGCGGGCAAAGCCGACGCGGTGCCGTCCACCGTTAACACAGGCGCCGCGCAGATCGACGCCGCGGCCGCCAAAATACTGGCGCTGATCGACAAGACGCCGCTGTACTATCAGGACGTCGCCGCGCAGCTCGCCGACTACGACTTCCAGACCGTCGCGCGCGCGCTGGGCAAGCTGCATGCCGAAGAAAAACTGTGGCAGGACCCGCGCGGACGCCTGTGCCTGTGCGGTTCCGCGTTCGCCGCGCAGGCGCCGGCCAAACCCGCATGAGCGGTTCCACCACCACCACTGCGCCAACCTCAGCGCGCAACGAGTGCGCTGCCGCAGGCGCGATAACGCTCAATGCGATCAGCAAGTGGTTCGATACCGTGGATGGCGGTCCGCTCACGGTGCTCGAGAATATCGACCTGGCGATCTCCGCGCACTCCATCTTCGCGATTCTCGGCGCATCGGGATGCGGCAAAAGCACGCTGCTGAACATCATCTCGGGCATCCTGACGCCGGACCGCGGGAGCGTCTGTTTTGGCGGTGTGCCGGCGCGCGACTTCACCGACTGGCGCAGCATCAGCTACATGTTCCAGGAAGACCGCCTGCTGCCGTGGCGCACCGCGCTCGCCAACATCGAGTTCAGCCTCGAAGCAGGCGATATGCCGCGGGCCGAGCGGCGAGCGCGCGCGCTCGATGCCCTGAATCTGGTCAAGCTGGCGGGGTTCGAGGAAGCGTTCCCGCACCAGCTCTCGGGCGGTATGCGTTCGCGCGTCGCGCTCGCGCGCAGCCTCGTCACCGACCCAGCGATCCTGCTGATGGACGAGCCGTTCTCGCGGCTCGATGCGCAGACACGCGCGCAAATGCACGACGAGCTCTTGAATATCCATGCCCTGAAGCACATGACCATCGTCTTCGTCACCCACGACGTCGAGGAGGCGGTTGTGCTCGCCGATGAAGTGATGGTGATGGCGCCGCGGCCCGGGCGGGTGCGCGAAAGCGTGCCGATTGCGTGCTCGCGGCCGCGCGATTCGACCCACCCGCAGGCTGTCGAGTACATCAAGCGCCTGCGCGCGCTGATTTGAGCAACGGCCGCCCCGGCTTTATGGTAATTTCCATCACTCGGCGCGCGCGCCTCCGCACTACCTCACAAACTGCCCGGGAGCTCACCGTGAAATCTCTGTGCCTGTCACGCTTCTTGCTGGGCTTCTTCTGCGTCGCCGGGCTGACGTTCGCCAATGTCGCGCTGGCGCAGAAAATCAAGGTCGGTTACTGGAGCAGCGGCTTGAGCCTGGGCCAGGGCGCGGTCATGGAATCGCAGAAGTTCCTCGAGAAGGAAGGCCTCGACGTCGAATGGGTCAAGTTCTCCGACGTCAATCAACCGTTGCGTGCGGTGGCTCTCCACACCATCGACCTCGCGTTTGCCGCGCCGTCGGCCGGCGCGATGGCCGTCATCGCCGAAGGCGCTCCGATCAAGATCGTGCTCAATACCCACATCGCCGAGGTCTATTTCGTGGTGCTCGACGAATCACCGATCAAGTCGCTCGCCGACATCAAGGGCAAGAAGATCGGCATGTCGCCGCCGGGCAGCGCGACCCATTCGCTCGGCACGGCGCTGCTGGAATTCAACTATGGCCTCAAACTGGCGGACTACACTGCGGTGCCCGGCACCGAAGCGCTGCTCGCGCAGTTTCTGGCGCAGAAGCAGATCGACGTCGCCGCGGTGCGCTCGACGACCGTCGCGCAGATGAACGAGTTGAAGCTGCGCCGGCTCGGCACGTACAGCGAAGAATGGAAAAAGCTCACCAAGTCGGCAGCGCCGCCTATCCTGGCCGTGACGATAGTCCACAATGACTACCTCGCGAAAAATCCCGACGCGGTCGCGAAGTTCATCGCGGCGCTGCGCAAAGTCAACGAGTTCGGCTCGAAGAACAAGCAGGCGGTCGCGGAGGTGCTGCAGAAGGCCGCCAATATGCCGGCCGATGACGCCAGGGCCTACGCCGCGGAATGGGACAATATCTACATGGCTGCATTCGAGCCGGCCGATATTGCGACGCTCAAGCGCCAGGCCGCGATTTTCAAATCCGCGGGTTCGTTGAAGCAGGACCCGGTCGAGAGCGGTTTCGCCACCGATGCGTATCAGCGGTCGAAGAAACTCAAGTAGCCGCGACACTGAAGTGCGGACTATCCGCAAGCAGCATCTGGCGCGCGCAAATTCGAACCGGGCAAGGATCTGGCGCAAAGGTCACAACGTAATGGCACATCCTCGATCACTATCCCCGCGCGCCATGCCGGCTATTCTCGCAGCCGCCTTTGCGGCATCCGCAACGGCAGCCGGCTATCCCGAGCGCCCTATCCGCTTCGTCGTTCCATTCGCTGCGGGCGGCACCTCCGATATCATCGGCCGCATCCTGTCGGCCCGCATGCAGGACTCGCTTGGCCAATCGCTGGTCGTGGACAACCGCGGCGGCGCCGGCGGCTCGATCGGCACCGATATCGTCGCGAAGGCCAATCCCGACGGCTATACGCTGGTGCTGGGCAGCAACGGCACGCATGCGATCGTGCCGTACCTGTATAAGAACCTGCCCTACGATCCGATCAAGGATTTCACCGCCGTCAGCATGGTCGTAATCACGCCGACGGTATTGGCGGTGACGCCGGACGTGCCGGTCAGGTCTGTCAAAGAGTTGATCGCGCTGGCGAAGTCGAAGCCCGGGGCGCTTGCGTACGGCTCCTCGGGCGTGGGCAGCACGACGCACATCGCGGGCGAGATGCTCGCTTCGATGGCCGGTATCCAGTTGAATCACGTGCCTTACAAGAGCGCATCGGCCGCTTATCCCGACGTGTTTTCGGGCCGCGTGGCGCTGATCTTCGATACCGCGCTGTCGATGCTGCAACATATCAAAGCCGAACGCGTGCGTCCGCTCGCCGTGACGACGCCCGCGCGCGCGAGCATCCTGCCCAACCTGCCGACGATCAGCGAGGCCGGCGTCCCGGGCTACGCGATCACGCTGTGGATCGCAATCTATGCCCCGGCCGGCACGCCGGCGCCGATCGTCGGGCGGCTGAACAAGGAGATAGCGCACGCGCTGAACCTGCCGGCGGTGCGCGAGCAGATGACGCTGCAGGGGGCGGAGATTGCGGTCGGCTCGCCGGCGGATCTGCTTGCGGCGACGAAGAGCGATCTCAAGAAAATGGGCGAGCTCGTCAAGGCCGCCAAGATTGTCGCGCAGTAATCCGGTGCAGACCATGATCAGCGCGATTTGGGAGAACCCATCATGACCCAGGTTATTTCGACCCGCGTGCTGCCCGAACTGCTGCAGTGGCCCGACGAAGGTATCGCGCGCGTGCCCATGCACGTGTTTACCGACCCGGAAATCTACGCGTGGGAGCAGGACCTGATATTTCGCGGTCCGACGTGGAGTTTTTTGTGCCTCGACGTCGAAATCCCCGCGGCCGGCGATTACATCACGACGCGCATCGGCGACAGCCCGATCATCGCCGTGCGCCGGCCGGACGGCGGCATCAACGCGCTGGTAAACCGGTGCGTGCACAAAGGGTCCATCATTTGCCATCAGCCGAAGGGCAAGCGTGAACGCGCGCACAACTTCGTGTGCCCGTACCACAACTGGATTTACGATTTCGACGGCAACCTGACGAGCATCGCGTTCGAACAAGGCATTCAGCAGAAAGGCGGAATGCCGGCCGACTTCGACAAGACTCAGCACAAGTTGACGCGGCTGCGTGTCGAGACCATCAACGGGCTCGTGTTCGGCACGTTTTCGGATAAAACGCCAAAGCTCAAAGACTACCTTGGCCCGGTGATGGTCGAGCACATCGAGCGCACGCTGCATGGCAAAGTCAAAATTCTCGGCCGCTACAGCCAGTTCATGCACAACAACTGGAAACTTTACGTCGAGAACAGTCGCGACAACTATCATCCGAGCCTGCTGCACGCGTTTTTCTCGACGTTCAAGCTGAACCGGCTATCGGCCGAAGGCGGCACGCGCCAGGACGATAAGAGCTGGCACCACATCACGTTCACCAAGCGCTACACCGATAAAGGCGACGCGGCTTACGATTCAGGCATGCTGCGCGCGCAAAAAACGGACTATGGCTTGAAGGACCCGTCGCTGATCGATCAGTGGATGGAGTTTCCCGATCAGATCACCAATTCGATCCAGAGCATATTTCCGGGCTTCGTGCTGCAGCAGGTGCTGAATTCGCTTGGCACGCGGCAGGTCATCACGCACGGCGTCGATAAGTGCGAGCTCGTGTGGACCATGGTCGGGCTGGAAGGCGATACCGAGGAGCAGACTCTGGTACGCGGCAAGCAGTCGAATCTGGTCGGGCCCGCAGGATTGGTTTCGATGGAGGACGGGGCGATCGGCGGTTTCGTCCAGAAGGGCATCGCGGGCGACCTCGACAAGCGCGCGATCCTCGAGATGGGCGGCATCGGCGTCGGCGGCATGCCGACGCGCGCCACTGAGACCTCGGTGCGCGGCTTCTGGAAAGTCTATCGCGAGCTGCTCGATGTCTGATTCGGTGGTCGCTGCCCGCAATATCGAGGTGCCCCTCGCCGCGAAGGCCGCGATTGCGCGGCTGATGGCGCAGTACGCGCATGCAATCGACAACGACGAGCTCGAGCGCTGGCCGCAGTTCTTCACCGCCCAAGGCACGTATCAGATCATTCCGCGCACGGCCTACGAGCAGGGCCATCCGGTCGGCGTCTGGTATTGCGACAACCGCGACATGCTGGAAGACCGCGTGAGGTCCCTGCGCGAAATCAATGTCTACGAGCCGCACGTCTACCGCCACGTCATCGGGCCGACCGAAATTCTTGAATTCTCCGGTGGCGTCTATCGCGCGCAAACGAGCTACATTGTCGTGCGCACCATGCACGACGGCGAAATGACGGTATTCAGCGCCGGCCGCTACGTCGACGAAATCGTCCTCGAAACGGATCTCGCGCTTTTGCAAAAACGCCTCGTCGTTACTGACTCGGCCCGCTTCGATACCCTGGTCGTCATTCCAATCTGAGATTCCAATGCCAAAATCCACCCCGGCGAAAGCACAAAAATTCCACCTCCATATCGAAAACGGCCATAAGCGCCAGTGGATATTCAAGCTGACCGACGAGATTTACGCCGCGGCGGCGAAACGCCATCCGGCGCTCGCCAGGCGCATCACGGTCACCAACGGCTGGGACGGCGACATTATCGAAAAGGCATTGGCCACCGCCGATTTCATGATCAACAACAGTCCGCCGCGTGATCGACTGCGCGAACGTGCGCCGCGCCTGAAATGGATACAGACCACGGGCGCCGGCATCGACTCTTTGCTGCCGCTCGACTGGCTGCCCGCCGACATCAAGCTCACCAACAACAGCGGTGCGCACGGCGGCAAAGCCGAGGACTGCTGTACGATGGCATTGCTGATGCTGCAAACGCGCATGGCGGAAGTATTCGCCAATCAGCACGCCAAAACCTGGGACCCGATATTCACCGAGCCGATCGCAGGCAAAACCGCATTGGTGATCGGTTTCGGCGATCTGGGCAGCGCGGCAGGCCGGGCCGCGAAGAAGCTCGGCCTCAAAGTCATTGCTGTCACGCGCACCGGGAAAGCGGGCAAGCCCGCGGACGCAGCATACAAAACATCCCGCCTCGACAGCGTGTTGCCGAAAGCGGATTTCGTGATCGTCACCACGCCCTTGACACCGGAAACGCGCGGGCTCATCAGCCACGCGCGGCTGGACCTCATGAAGCGGACTGCCGGCCTCATCAATATCGGACGCTCGCCGATTGTCGACTACGACGCCTTGCGCGAAAAACTCGATCAAGGCGAACTCGCGGGCGCCGTGCTCGACGTGCACAGCCCGGAGCCGTTACCCGCCGATTCGCCGCTGTGGACAACGCGCAACCTCGTCATTACCCCGCACAACTCGTGCGACGATCCGCGTTACATGCATTTTCTGTGCGACGACTGGTTCGCGAACCTTGCACGCTTTCTCGCCGGCAAGCCGCTCACCAACCTGGTCGACCGCCAAGCTGGGTATTAACTTGTCCGCGCCGATCTTCCACATGATAGACGGCGCCCCGGACCCGGTGGCGCCCTTCAGTCACGCCGTGGAGCAGGACGGCTGGGTGTTCGTCACCGGCCAAATGCCGTTCACCGGCACTGCCAATGACTCGCCCTACCCGGACGGCATCGAAGCACAAACGCGCCAAGTGATGGCGAACCTGCAAAGCGTGCTGGCCGGCTGCAACCTCGCGTTGGAGCACGTCGTGTCGGCACGCATTTTTCTCACCCATTTCAAGGAAGACTACGAACGCATGAACAAGGTCTACGCCGAGTACTTCCCCGCCGGCCGCCGCCCCGCCCGCACCTGTGTCGGCGTAAGCGGACTCGCGCGCGACGCTCGCGTCGAAATCGATTTCATTGCGCGCCGGCCGTGAGAGCAGAACTTCCGTGACGCCATCCGCGTTCGCCAAACTCGCCGCCGCCCAGGCGCCTAAACCCGGCAAGCTGACGCTTGACCACATCGCGCATTTCGTGCCGCACATGGACGTCGCCGCTCCCGCGCTCGAGAAGCTCGGGTTCACGCTGACGCCGTTCTCCGCGCAATCGCATCGGCTCGAGCCCGGCGGTCCGCTGCTGCCAGCCGGCACCGGCAACCGCTGCATCATGTTGAAGCGCGGCTACCTCGAATGCCTCGCGCCGACCGGGGACACGCCGGTGGCGAATCAATTGCGCACGGCAATTCAACGCTACGTTGGCGTGCATTCCATCATCTTCGGCACCGGCGCCGCCGACGCCGATCATGCCCGGCTCGCGCGCGAAGGGTTCTCGCCGCTCGAGCCGATCGGGCTGCAGCGCCAACTCATGACCCAGGACGGCGAGCATACTGCGCGCTTCACCGTGGTGCGCGTCGCCCCGGGCACCATGCCCGAAGGCCGCATCCAGTATTGCCAGCACCATACGCCGGAGTTCGTCTGGCAGCCGCAATGGGTGCAGCACGCCAACCGCGCCACCGCGCTGACCGCCGTCATACTCTGCATGGACGACCCCGCAGAAGCGGCGGCGCGTTACGGGCGTTTCACAGGCCTCAAGGCGATCGGCGAAGACGATCGCTGGCATATCGATACGGCGCGCGGCCGCGTGTTATTCAAATCCCCCGCGGTGATCCGCCGCGTGTTCAACATCGAGCCCGCGACGTTGCCATGGATCATGGGCTATGCGCTGGCGAGCAACAACATGGAAGTCACGCGCAAGCTCATCGCCGCGACCGGCTTCGCGCACGGCGCGCTCGACGCCGAGCGGTTCTACGTCGTGCCGCCTGCCGGCGTGGGCGGCATCATCGTTTTCGAGCCGGCGAAAAGCGCCGGGCTCGAATTCGGCGCGCCGGCCGCCTAAGGCCTAAGTTACATTTCGAGTTTTAGATAATGACGACAACCCATAAAAATCAATTGGACGAATCATTCGATGTCATCGTCGCCGGCTTCGGCCTCGCCGGCGGCATCGCCGCCTTAACTGCCGCGCAGGCCGGCGCCAAAACGCTGCTGATCGAAAAATCGCCGGTGCCAGGCGGCCTGTCGATCTGCTCGTACGGCGCAGTGCGCAGTGCGCGCGATCCGGACCAGGCTTTCCTTTATCTGAAAACCACCAACGACGGGCGCACGCCGGACGACGTGCTGCGCGTGCTCGCCACCGGCATGTGCGGGCTCGAGGCCTACGTGCGCGAGCTCGGCAAAATCAACAATGCGGTCATCGCCAATTCGGTCGAGGAAAACGCGCTGCGCGAGAAAAGCGGCGATCCCTACCGCCGCCAGATTCGCGCGAATTATCCGCTGCCCGGCACCGACACGTTCTATCACACGACCGTTATCGACGTTCCCGGCTTCGATGCGGGCAAGGATTATCCGTGGGCCAACGGCGCACCCGGCGGCCCGAAACTCTTCAAGATCGTGCACGACCACCTGGTGAAGCAAGGCGTCGAGATCCGGCTCGCGACGCCGGCGCTGCAGCTCATCGCCGATCCGGCCACGCGCGAAGTGCGCGGCATACGCGTGTCGACCAATGGCGTGCAGCGCAATCTTGAAGCGCGCCGCGGTGTCGTGCTCGCCTGCGGCGGCTTCG
>Ga0207650_10003742_pt1 | contig 10410 bp, 3 predicted proteins | sample KBSS63metaG_FD_184325 | JGI IMG/M metagenome (GOLD analysis project Ga0207650, IMG submission 184325) | Switchgrass rhizosphere microbial communities from Kellogg Biological Station, Michigan, USA - KBS S6-3 metaG (SPAdes) (version 2) | ecosystem: Host-associated > Plants > Roots > Rhizosphere >...
AACTACGCCGAGGACTGTCAGCACCGGCGTCTTCGGATCGGTGTCGTTGCCGAGCCGGATGCGTTTGCCGACCGGGTCTTCGTTGGGCCAGTAGCGACGGGCAAACTCTTCATCGATCACGATCGAATTCAGCGCTGCGATTTCGCGTTCGGTTTCGCTGTACTTGCTCAGGTCCTTCCCGGCGAGCGCAGACCGGTCGTCGTGGTCATTGAAGTAGCGGCCGCTCCTGAGCGGAATGTTCATGGCGCGAAAATAATCAGGCGTTACCAGACACGCTTCCATCAAAGGAGTCTGCTCGCGCGGCGGAGGCGGTTGACCGTCAACTGTGAACGAGGTTTGCCAACCGTTGTTTCCGAGCGGCAAACCGGAAGCGGCGGCAGTCGCTTCAACTCCGGGCAAGCCGCGCAGGTTTTCCAGCAGCCGGTTGTAAAACTGTTCCGTCTGTTCGTTGCTTGCGTATTTCTTTTGCGGGAGGGCCACGCTGAAGCTAGTCAGGTGATCGTAAGAAAATCCCGGGTTCACTTGCTGCAGGCGGTAGAAGCTGCGAATCATCAAACCCGCGCCGACGAGCAACACGAGCGTGGTGGCAACCTCCGCGATCACCAGCGAACTGCGCAGCCAGTGCTTGCCAGACGTGCCGCGGCCGGTTTCTTTCAAAGTCTCATGAACATCGACCACGCCGGCCTGCAGTGCCGGCACCAGACCGAACAAAAAGCCGGTAACGAACGACAGACCGATGGTGAACACGAGCACGCGCCAGTCAAGACTGATTTCTTTGGCACGCGGTATGGCGTCGGGACTTATGTAGAGAATCAGCGCGATGCCCCAGCGGGCAAACAGAATTCCGAGCGATCCGCCGATGAGCGCCAGCAGCACGCTTTCGGTCAACAACTGCCGCGCGATGCGCCAACGGCCAGCGCCCATCGCCGAGCGAATCGCCATCTCCTTCTGCCGCGACTGCGCGCGCGCCAAAAGCAAATTCGCGATGTTGGCGCAGGCGATCAGCAAGACAAAAGCGACGGCCGCGAACAAAACCCACAAGGCGCGGCGAATATCACTGACGAAAAGTTCCAGTAGTGGTCTAACGCCGACGCCGTTGCCGGCGTTTGAATCCTGGTATTGCTTTGCCAGGTTCGCGCCGATGTTGTCCATCTCCGCTTTCGCCTGCGCGAAGGTGACACCCGGTTTGAGTCGCGCCACGCCATACAAGCCCGGATGATTGCCGCGTTGTTGCCAGCCCGGATCGCCGGAGAGTTGGCCCACCGGCACCCACATCTCCACCCGAGTCGGAAACTGAAAACCTGCAGGCATGATCCCGATCACTGTGTAGCTTTTGCTGTTGAGGGTGAGTTGTTGATTGAGTATGCCGGCCTGGCCACCGAAGCGGCGTTGCCACAACGGATAACTTAGAACCACCACGGGCGTCGCCCCGGGTTTGTCTTCATCGTTAGTGAAGAGACGGCCCATGAAGGGATTCACGCGCAGCGCACTGAACAGATCCGCGGACACCTGGCCGGTAACGATTCGTTCAGCTTCGCCGACGCCGGTGAGGTTATAGCTGCTGCGATTGTAGACGCCGATCTTTTCAAACGACTGGTTCTGATTGCGCCAGTCAGTGAAGTTAGGATACGAAACTGAAATCTCATCCATCGACCTGCTGGTTTCGTTCAGGAACACCAGTCGATCCGACTCGGGATACGGCAGCGGCTTGAGCAGCACGGCATCGACCACGCTGAAGATTGCCGTGTTGGCGCCAATGCCCAGCGCGAGGGCGAGAATTACTACGAAAGTAATGCCCGGGTTTTTGAGTAACATGCGCGCGCCGTAGCGCACGTCCTGAAAAAGATTTCCCATAATCCACCTCATGAACAATCAGCCGCGGAATAACAATTAGCCGCGGATTAACGCGAATTCACGCGGATGCAAAACACATCAAACCTGCCTTTTTCAATTTCTGATCCGCGTTTCATCCGCGTAAATCCGCGGCGAAAATTCTCCTACTCATACCTGAGCGCCTCCAGCGGATCGACTTGCGCGGCCTTGCGCGCGGGCAACCAGCAAGCAACCAGGGCCACTGCCAAAAGCAGCGACGCGATGGCCGCAAAGGTCCACGGATCAGTCGCACTCACGTTGTAAAGCTGCTCAGCCATTTCTCGCTGCCATTCGCTGTTCGCAAAGTGTTGGCTGGCCAACAGCCGCTTCAACGCGTAACCACCCAACGCCCCAACGGCCAGCCCCAGCAGCACCAGCTTTGTCCCTTGCCAAATCACCAGCCGAAACACATTGCCGGCTGGCGCGCCGAGGGCCATGCGAATGCCAATCTCATTCGTGCGTTGGGCCACCGAATAGGCCAACACCCCGGAAAGTCCGATGGCCGCGAGCAGCAACGCGAGCGCGCCGAAGAAACTTAAGAGACGAGCCGACAATCTTTCCTGGCCCAGGGTCGCCTGAGCGCGTGCTGTTTGCGTGCTGACTTCGGTAACCGGCAGATTGCTGTCCAATTCGTGCACGACCTGGCGCACGGTGGCCGCGAGCCCAATCGGTTCGCCTGCTGTGCGTACCGTGAAATACATCTCGCCAATGTCGGCGACTTCCTGCTGCCAAGGCGTGTAAAGCAGCGGTTGGAGTTCTTCGCGCTGGCTCATGTATTTGGTGTCGGCCGCCACGCCCACGATCTCGACTTGATGTTCGCCTTCGATATTCACACGCTTGCCGAGCGCGTCATTGTTGGGGAAGAACCGGCGCGCGAAAGTTTGATTGATGATGGCGACCTTAGGTGCATGTTCATCATCCTGCGCCGTGAAACCGCGGCCGCTCAGCAGTGGAATTTCCAGCGTTGCGAAATAATTTTCGCGCGCCGTTTGTCGCATCGTTTCGTGCCGCGCGGCGGCGTTTTCCGTCTCACCGGGCAACAGAATGTCGTTGAACCAATTATCGTTCGCGATGAGCGGGACGCGGGCGAACGTCGCCGAGCGCACGCCGGGCAGATGATCCAATCGACCGAGTAGGTGCTGATACAACTGCACCAGCCGTTCGTCTTTGTAACCGCTGAGTTGCGGCTGCAACCGGAAGAGTAAAAGATTCTGCTGATTGAAACCGAGATTGACTTGTTGCAGGTTGTAGAGCGTGCGAATGAACAAACCGGCGCCCGTCAACAACAACAACGAGAGGGCGACCTGAGCCACGATCAGCGCTTTACTCAACCGTGACACCGCGCCCGTCGTGCGGCGACTCTGTTTGAGCGCCGTGGTCAAATCCGCATTCGTCGCGCGCCACGCGGGCGCCAGGCCAAATAGCAAGCCGGTCAGCAGCGAGACTGCGAGGGTGAACACGAGCACACGCCAGTTCAGAGTGAAATCAACGCCATTGGGCAAAATTCCTGTGTCTTTGTCGGTCAGCGCCAGCAGCGCACTCCTGGCCCAAAACGCGAAGAGCACGGCGACGGCGCCGCCCAACGCCGCCAGCAGCACGCTCTCGGTGAGCAGTTGCCGCACCAGACGCCAACGCCCCGCGCCTACGGCCAGCCGCACATTGATCTCCGCGCCGCGCAAAGCCGATCGCGCCAGCAAGAGGTTTGCGACGTTCGCGCACGCAATCAGCAGCACCAGCGCCACGACGATGAACAGTCCGTAGATGGTCGGTGAATACCTTCTACGCCTGTCGAGCATTCCACGGCTGCCGGATTCCGCAATCAGCCGTGGGTAATCCTTTGGTTCGAGTTGCGCCGGTTGGTTCGCTTTGCGCGGCGGCGGCATTAGCTCCAGCGCCGCGGCCTGGAAGGCGCCGTTCAAACTGTCGCGCGCCTGATCCTGCGTCGCGCCCGGTTTGAGCCGTCCCATTAAATTGATCCACCAGACTCCTGGTTCTTTCGCCGTGCCGAGGTTGCTGCGTTCCCCACGCAACAACGGCTCGCACGCAAAAGCAACAGTGACGGCAGGCTGATAGTCCACCTGCAAGGTGCCGGTGAACCCGGGCGGCGTCACTCCGATGATGGTGAATAACTGCTGGTCCAGCTTGAGCGGTTGGCCCACGACGGCGGGGTTGGCGCCGAATCGCTCCTGCCAAAATTGATGACTAAGCACAACCACCGGCGCTGCGCCTGGCTTGTCGTCTTCTTCAGAAATGGCGCGCCCGAAGCTCGGCTGCATTCTTAGGCCGGCGTAATAGTCGCCCGAGACCGCTTGCCCGTTAATTAGTTCCGCCTGATCGCCCACAACCGCGCTCACGTCACGTACCGGAGCGAAAGCAAAGAAGTCGCTGAGCGGATTCTCCGTCGCTTGCGCGCGCGCCTGGCGCATCTTTTCGAAGACCTCGTAGCGAAACAGCGAAAGCCCGCGCGTGCCCGGTGGCCCCGGCACAAACGAGGTGCCGCTCATGCCATTAACTCTGAACGGCAACCCGGCGTGCCAGGCAAATATCACCAGTCGCTCCGGCTCGGCGACCGGCAACGTCTTGAGCAGCACAGCCTCGACGATGCTGAACAACGCCGTGTTCGCTCCGATCCCAAGCGCCAGTGAAAGCACCGCGACCAGGGTGAAGCCTTTGCTCTTCACCAGCATTCGTATGCCGAAGCGCAGATCCTGTAAAAGACTTTGCACGCCCTCTCCTGTTTTGGAGTTCACTGACCTGTGTCTATGATCCATTTCCTCTGTGCTTCCTTTGTGTTCTTTGTGTCTCTGTGGTGGACTTGCCGGCAAAGATTCACCACAAAGACACAAAGACCACAGAGGGCCCACAGAGACTCACTCGTAACGCAGCGCCACCAGCGGATCGACTTTCGTCGCGCGTCGCGCCGGGATGTAACACGCCAACAAAGCAATCGCGATCAAGCCGGCGGAGACGATCACAAACGTTCCAGCGTCGGTGGCGCTGACGCCAAACAGTAATCCCGCCAACACGCGCGTGACCGCGAAGGCGACGACCAATCCGAGCAGCACACCGCTAATCGCGAGCGCCATTCCGTTTGCCATTACTAATTTCAAAACATCTCTCGTCTGTGCGCCGAGCGCCATGCGAATTCCGATTTCATGCGTGCGCTGCGCGGCGACATACGACATCACGCCGTAGATTCCCACCGCCGCCAGGATTAGTGCGACCGCCGCAAACACCAGCAGCAGACTCATGAAAAATCTTCTGATCAGGATCGACTGGTTCAACAACTGCTCAAGCGTCGTGATGTTGTAGACAGCCTGATCCTTGTCCACCGCCAGGATTTCTCGCCTGATGGCGCCGACCAGGGCCGTAGGGTCAGTGTCAGATTTGACCACGATGCTTTTGAACGACGTGGGAAACTGCTCGTGCGGCAGGTAAATCTGCATCGGTGCTTGTTTGTCGAGGGCGTACTGCGCTACGTCGCTGACAACGCCAACGATGGTTCGCCATGGCTGCGGGTTCTTTTCCCCACCGGGAAATTTGATCCGTTTGCCAAGCGCATCCTGGTTGGGCCAGAGCTGATCGGCCATCGTCTTGTTAATCAGCGCCACCTTGAATGAATCGCTCGTGTCCTGTTCTGAAAGCGCGCGGCCACGCAACAAAGGAATGTCCATAGCGCGGAGATAACCGGGAGTGGTGACGTAGAGATCGACGCTGATCTCTTCGCCTCGAGCGCGCGGTTGATCTTCGACCAGCAGTCCGCGCCCGTCGAAGTTGTCGCTGAGCGGCAGCACACTCGTGGTCCCCACAGCTTTTACACCCGGCAGCGCGGCGATTCGTTCCGTAACCTGCTTATAAAAAGCGATCTGATTTTCCGGCTTGGGGTATTTGGCAACCGGCAGCCCGATGTTCATCGCCAGGACATTTTTCGGATTGAAGCCGGTGTCGACGTTCTTCAGCCGGATCACGCTTCGGATCAGCAATCCGGCGCAAACCAGCAACACTAATGTCAACGCAATTTCCGAAACGACGAGCGCGCTGCGCAGCCGGTTGCGATGGCTCGACGCTCCCGAGCCTCGGCCGGCTTCTTTTAACGACTCAACCAGGTTGGGCCGCGAACTCTGTAAAGCCGGAGCCAGCCCGAACAACAGGCCGGTCAAAATTGAAATCGCAAACGTGAACCCGAGCACGCGCCAATCGATCTGCGTGTTCTGCAGCATCGGATTGATCTTCGCGCCCGCGGACGAAACGATCCCGGTCCCCCAAATTGCAAACAACAATCCCAGCGCGCCGCCAACGACGGAGAGCAAGAGACTCTCCGTCAATAGTTGTCGCACGAGGCGACCGCGGCCCGCGCCGATCGCAGAGCGAATGGTTATCTCTTTCTCGCGCACCGTCGCGCGCGCGAGCAGCAGGTTTGCCACATTTGCGCAGGCGACCAGCAAAACGAAGATGACCGCGCCAAAGACCAGCCAAAGCGTGGGCCGTATGCCGCCGACAATCTCGTCAGTAATCGAAACTACCGCGGCGCCCTGGTTCTTGTTAGTGGTCGGATGCTGCTCTTCCAAGCGTTTCGCGATTACGTTCAACTCACTTTGCGCCTGCTCGATGGACGTGCCGGGTTTTAGTCTCGCAATCGCGCGCAGATGTCGTTCATCGCGAGCCGCTTCGTCGTAGGTTTCCGCAACTGGCCGATAAAACTGTCCTTCGGGCGCCACGAGGGATTCGGGCAGCGGACGAAACTCCGGACCCATCACGCCGACGATGGTGTAAGAACGCGCGTTTAGCAGCACTGATTTCCCGACGATGTTCGGGTCGGCGCCGAAACGGCGTTGCCACAAAGCGTGGCTGAGAACGATGACGAAGTCTTTGCCGTCTTCCTGGTCCTCGGGTGTGAAAACGCGACCGAGCAGCGGCTGCCCCTTCATCACTTTGAAAAACCCGTCGCCGACCAGGATCGCCGGAATGCGTTCGGCTTCGCCGGCGCCCGACATGATCGGTCGCCAGCCCGAGTAAGTTGCAATGTTTTCAAAGACGCTGTTTTGTGAGCGATAGTCGGCAACGTCGGTCGCGGAAACCTGATTGTGTTTCTTTAGAGTCGCCTGACCGGAGTCGCCCCAGACCAGCACGAGGCTGGCCGGATCTTTGTAAGGCAAAGACTTGAAGAGGACGGCATTGATGACGCTGAAGACGGTTGTGTTCGCACCGATGCCGAGCGCGATGGAGAACACGGCGGCGGCGGTGAACGCCGGGCTTTTGAGCAGCAGCCGCAGCGAGTAGCGAAGATCACGCAGGAATGTATTCATCAAACACCTTCTTCTATTTCACCAGGTCAAGGTTCTCGACGCGTAGCGTCGGTATGAATTTAGCCCGGCCTTTCAAGGCCGGGGATCACGTCTATGACGTCTCTCGTCGCGTAGCGACGATTGAGTACGGCTACATTTTCAAGCGTCGCTACGCGACGCGGTTCAATTTGTTCACGCTTCCCGGCCTTGAAAGGCCGGGCTAAACTCATCCCGACGCTACGCGTCGAAGATCACTCGTATCGCAGCGCCGTTAGCGGATCGACTTTTGTCGCGCGCCGCGCCGGTATGTAGCAAGCCAGCAACGCAACCGCAGCGAGCAGCAGCGTCAGTCCGCCGTAAGTGACGATATCCGTCGGGGCTACGCCAAAGAGCAGCCCACGTAACAAGCGCGTTAGCGCGAGGGCGCCAACCAAACCCACCGCGACTCCGATCAACGTCAGGCGCATTCCCTGCCGCAGCAGCCAACTTAGAATCGACGCGCGTGAAGCGCCGAGGGCCAATCGGATGCCAATCTCGCGCGTACGTTGCGTGACGGAATAAGCCATCACGCCGTAAATGCCGATGCCGGCCAGGAACAACGCCAGCACGCCAAAGAGCGTCACCACGCGCATCGCAAAACGGCGCTGCGCCATTGAAGCCGAAATAAGATCGTCCATGGTGCGCTCGCCGAAGAGCGGCAGATTTGGATCGACGGCCTGCACCTGTTGACGAACCGCTTGCGTTAGTCCGGTGGGATTACCTTCAGTGCGCACATAAACCGCCATGGAGTAGCCCGGGTTCTGCAGAATCGGCAGATAGATGTGCGGCTGATCTGGTTGGTCGAAGCCGTCGGTCTTGATGTTTCCGACCACGCCCGCAATCGTGAACCACGGCGCTTTCGACTCGCGCGGTCCGGGTTTGAGATGGCGGCCAATCGGATCAGTGTTCGGAAAGAACCGGCGAACGAGGGTTTCATCAATCAACACAACTTTCGCCGCTTCAAGGTCGTCACTCGGTTCGAGGAAACGCCCGCGCACGAGCGGTGTGCCGAGCACGCGGAAATAGTCGGGGCTAACGGCGGCGAATTTTGAGCGCGGCAGATTCCCGTCCGAAGTTGGTTGGTCTTCGATCGTGAAAACGCCCGGTTGGTTTTGGTCCATCAGCGGCACGCTGTTGCCGCCGCCAATTGCCGCATATTTCACACCCGGCAGCGCACTGGTGCGACGCAAAACTTCCTTGATGAATTCCGTGCGCTTCGCCTGCGGCCGATACGGATCGCGTTCCGGATTGTTAGGCACTGGCAGCCAGATGCGCGCGAGCAGAACATTGTTGGAGTCGAAACCGGGATTGACGTCCAACAGTCTGCCAAAGCTGCGTAACAACAAACCGGCGGCGATCATCAGCACGAGGGACAACGCAAACTCAACCACCACCAGCCCGCTGCGAAAGCGGTGATGACGAGCGCCCGATCCAGCGCTCTGGCTTCCCTCTTTTAAGTTAACAACCATGTCCGGCCGCGAAGTCTGCAAGGCCGGAATCAATCCGAAAAGCAGGCCAGTGAGCGTGGAGATGACGAAGACAAACAGCAGCACACTCGCGTTCACCCCAACCTCATGAAGCCGCGGCATGTCGGCGGGGACCAGGCTGAGCAAAACATTCTTCAGGACCGCTACGATCGCGAGCGCAACGACGCCACCCAGAAACGAAAGCAGCAAACTCTCGATCAGCAGTTGGCGGATGAGCCGGCCACGCCCGGCGCCCATCGCCAGGCGAATCGCCATCTCGCGCTGGCGTCCCGACGAACGGGCCAGCAGGAGGTTTGCGATGTTGACGCAGCCGATTAGCAGCACTAGTCCGACTGCGCCCAGCAGCAACAGCAACGTCGTCTGCACGTTGCCCACGAGCGTTTCGCGCGCCGGCATCAGCCGGACGGTCCAACCGGCTTCCGGCGGATAGTCCTTGGCGAATTCGCTCCGGAGATTACCGACGAAAGAGTCAAGCTTGGCCTGCGCCTGCGGCACCGTCAGCTCCGGCCTGATGCGGCCGATGGCGCCCGGCAGCATTCGCTGATTGCGTTGCGGCGCCGGGAAAGGATTCGCGGTAAAACCCGCGGTACACCAGAGCTCCACGTCGTTGCGCAAAGTCTTGCCCGGATGACGAAAGCCGGCGGGCATCACGCCGACGATCGAGTAAAGATCCGAGTCGAGATAAACCTTGCGGCCCAGTACGTTTGGATCGGACGCAAACAAACGTCGCCAGAGCCCGTCGCTGATAACCACGCCTTCGGCAAAACCGGGAGCTTGATCCTGTCGGCCAAAGACTCGACCAAGTTGCGGCGTCGCTCCCAGGAGAGAAAAGTAGTTGGCGCTGACGGCCATCGCTTCGATGCGCTCGGGACGATCGGAGCCGGTGAGATTTGCGTCGATGGGCCAGACGGCGGAGATTTCTTCGAAGACGCCGGAGCGTTCCTGAAAATCCTTCAGCTCATCAACCGAAATGCCGACGTTCTGGGCCTGGCGTCCGGTTAGATCGTCGCGCACGAGGACGATGTTCTCGGGTTTGGGGAATGGGAGGGGACGCAGCAGCACCGCGTCGACGACACTGAAGATGGCGGTGTTCGCGCCGATGCCCAGGCTTAGGGTGATGATCGCAACGGCGGTGAAGCCCGGCTTGTTGCGAAGCATCCGCGCGGCGTAACGCAGGTCGTGCCAGATTGTTGTCAGCATGCTTCCTCCCATTTGAAATCTCAGATCTCAAATTTGAGATCTCAAATCAAAACCATCTCCAATCTCAGATTTGAGATTGGAGATTTGAGACCTCAGACTCATTCGTATCGCAGCGCGGTCAACGGATCGACCTTCGTCGCGCGCCGCGCCGGCAAATAACACGCCAGCAGGGCTACCGCGATCAGCAACAGCGAAATCGCGCCAAACGTCACCGGATCGGTCGCGCTTACGTGGTAAAGCAAACGCGACATCAAGCGCGTCACCAACCACGACGCAGCCAGCCCGAGCGCGACTCCCATCAGCACCAGCACCATCCCCTGCCGCAGCACCATGCGCATGATGTCGCCCATTTGCGCGCCCAGCGCCATGCGGATGCCAATCTCCTGCGTCCGTTGATTGACCAGATAACTGATCACTCCGTAGAGTCCAATAATCGTCAGCACCAGGGCCAGCGAGGCAAATATTCCCATCAGCCCCATCAGAAACTTGCGATCCGCAGTGCTGCGATTCACAAGTTTCTGATGGGG
>Ga0207650_10003745_pt1 | contig 10405 bp, 10 predicted proteins | sample KBSS63metaG_FD_184325 | JGI IMG/M metagenome (GOLD analysis project Ga0207650, IMG submission 184325) | Switchgrass rhizosphere microbial communities from Kellogg Biological Station, Michigan, USA - KBS S6-3 metaG (SPAdes) (version 2) | ecosystem: Host-associated > Plants > Roots > Rhizosphere...
TTTTCGTCGAGAGCGTGAACACCTTCGACGGATCGATCAAGAACGTCTTCCTGCAGTCGGTCGAGGACGGCAAGGATGCGACGACCGTCGCCCGTTCGGGCGCTTTGCAGGTGGCGCCGAACGGCGACCGTTTCATCGTCCTCGACGACGGCCGCCGCTACGAAGGAAAACCCGGCAGTGCGGACTTCCGGATTGTCGAGTTCGCGAGCCTCGGCCGCCGGATCGAGCCGGCGGAGCTGCGGGCGCTCCCTACATCCACCAAGGCAATCCCGACGGCGATGCTGATGGTTCTCGACGGGCCGACTGAACGCGCAGAGCTCTTCTGGCGCATCTCGATCCCGATCGCGTCGATCGTGCTCACGCTTCTCGCCGTCCCCCTCGCCTACGTGAACCCGCGCATCGGCACGTGGTTCAACATCGTCGGCGCGGTCTTCCTCTACATGCTGTACAGCAACTGCCTCAGCATCGTGCAGAGCTTCATCGCGCAGGGGAAGCTCGGATTCCTGCCCGGGCTCGTGATTCCGCACGCCATCGCAATCGGCCTCGTGCTCCTCCTCTACGGTCATCAATTGTCGCTGTTTGGCCTGTTCGCGCGCTGGCAGCAGGCGAAGGCGACAGTAGCCGCCGGATGAAGACGCTTGTCCGCTACATCGGTCGCGAGGTGCTGACCGCGATCATGCTGATCTTCACGGCGCTGGTGGCGCTGTTTGCCTTCTTCGACCTGATCCACGAGCTCGGCGACGTCGGCAAAGGCGGCTACACAATCACGGCCGCGCTCTTGTACGTCGGCCTGCAGCTTCCGTCGCGCATGTACGAGCTCTTCCCCGTGTCCACGCTGATCGGCACGCTGTTTGCGCTGGCGCAGCTCGTGGCAAGCTCCGAGTACACGGTGATGCGCGTCTCGGGCGCCTCGCTGCTTCAGGTCGGATGGGCGTTGATGCGCATCGGCATTCCGCTGTCCATCGTCACCTTTCTCGCCGGCGAATTCGTGGCACCGCAGGCGGCGCTCCTGTCGCAGCGCGTGCGAGCGCAGGCGACGGGCGACATCTCGAAGGTGGTAGCGCAGCAATTCAAGTCCGGATTCTGGTTCAAGCAGGACCAGACCTACGTCAACATCCGGAGCGTGCTTTCGGACCTGTCGATCGCCGGCGTCAGCATCTATGAATTCGACAATGATTTTCGCCTGCGCAACATGCGCACGGCCGAATCCGGGACGTTCACCGGCAACGGCCACTGGCGGTTGAAGAAGGTGCGCGCGACCGAAATCGCGATGAACGGCACCAGGGTGATCGATTCTGATACCTATATGTGGGACACGGTGCTGCGACCGTCGCTCCTGACGGTCTATCAGGTCGCGCCGGAAAAGCTCGAGCTCAACACGCTGTGGGAGAACATGCGCCTGCTCGGCGTCAACACGCAGAAGACGACACGCTTCGAGATCGCGTTCTGGAACAAGGTGTTCTACCCGGCTGCCGTGCTCGTGATGATGATCGTCGCGCTGCCGTTTTCGTATTTCCAGCGGCGGCAGGGCGGCGTCGGCTTCCGCATTTTCTCCGGCACGATGCTCGGCCTCACGTTCTTCCTCATGGGCCGGATCTTTTCAAACCTCGGGGTGCTCAACGACTGGCCAGCACTGTTCTCGGCCGCGTTTCCGCTGGCCGTGTTCGTCGTGCTGACGGCGTCGATGCTGTGGTGGCTCGAGCGGCGATAGATGCCGGCTCATTGCAGGCTTGCGCCGCCTTGGGGAGTGCACCAAGCCGGCCGGCACGAAGCCGGCTGGCACCCGGCCGGCTGGCGGCAAGCCGCAGCCGCCTTACTGCGCGGCGTGCGCGGCGGGGACGATGCTGACGAACTTCCTCTTTTCCTTGCCCTTGGTCGCGAACGCGACCTTGCCGGCAACCAGCGCGAACAGCGTGTGATCCTTGCCCATGCCGACATTCACGCCGGGATGGAACCGCGTGCCGCGTTGCCGCACGATGATGCTGCCGGCGTTGATTTCCTCGCCGCCGTACGACTTGACGCCGAGACGCTTCGATTCGGAATCGCGGCCATTGCGCGAGCTGCCGCCCGCCTTTTTGTGTGCCATGGTGTGTGCTCCGCTTCGTTAGCCGACGATGCTGTCGATCTTGAGTTCGGTGTAGTTCTGGCGATGGCCCTGATGCTTCTGATAGTGCTTGCGGCGGCGCATCTTGAAGATCTCGACTTTGTCGCCACGTCCGTGGCTCACCACCGTCGCCTTGACCGTCGCGCCGGCGACGATCGGCTGGCCCAGCCGGACGCTATCGCCTTCGCCGACCATCAACACCTGGTCGAGCACGACCTCGGCGCCCACGTCGGCCACAATCTGCTCGACCTTTACTTTTTCACCGGGTGTTATCCGGTATTGCTTGCCGCCCGTTTTCACGACCGCGTACATGGCGCTGCTCCCGCTTGAATCTCGTGGATCGAGTCTCGTGCAAAGTCTCGTAGATTGAGCCTCGTGCAAACTGAGTCTCGTGGAAAGCCTTATATTTTAAACGCTTAGCGGTCGCGGTGTCAAAGGGCCCAGCGAAGGCTGTCCGCAAGCCCACAGCCGGACGACGCGGCCATCGCTTGTCGTACAATCGAAGACGGCGCCACGGATCTGCGGCAACGGATTGCGCCGATCATAACCGGCGCCATTGAGCGCCCCACTCCCCGCTTCAACCGTGCCTTCCCCGCGCTTCAAATCCCTGCTCGCGCCGGAGATGGCGGAAGTCGACCGCGTTCTCCGATCGAGCCTCGACTCCGACGTCGTGCTGATTCGGCAGGTCGCCGATTACATCATCGGCGGTGGCGGCAAACGCCTGCGACCCGCGCTCGTGTTGCTGTCGTCCAAGGCGTGCGGTTACGACGGACCGTATCGCTTCACGCTCGCGGCCGTTATCGAGATGATCCACACCGCGACGCTGCTGCACGACGACGTCGTCGACGAGTCGAAGCTGCGCCGCGGACACGCGACTGCCAATGCGACCTTCGGCAACGCGGCCTCGGTGCTCGTCGGCGACTTCCTGTACTCCCGCGCGTTCCAGCTGATGGTCAGCGTCGGGTCGATGCGGGTGCTCGAGATCCTCGCGCAGGCGACCAACGTCATCGCCGAGGGCGAGGTCCTCCAGCTCATGAACACCCGCAACGCCGATCTCGACGAAGCCGCGTACCTCAAGGTGATCCAGCGCAAGACCGCGAAGCTCTTCGAAGCGGGCGCGCAACTGGGCGCGGTCCTCGCCGGCGCGGACCGCGATCGCGAGGCTGCTTTTGCCCGCTACGGAATGCACCTCGGCACGTCGTTCCAGCTCGTCGACGACGTGCTCGACTACACCGGCAATCGGACCGAGTTCGGCAAGAACCTCGGCGCGGACCTGACCGAAGGGAAAATGACGCTGCCGCTGATTAGGGCGGCAGCGGTCGGCACCAAGGCGGAAGGGGAGCTTATTCGCGCGGCGATCGCGGACGGCGGCGGCGACGACTTCACGCCCGTGATGGACGTCCTGGAGCGAACCGGCGCCCTCGACTACGCAAGAGCGCGCGCTGTGGAGGAAAGCGAAGCGGGCGCCGACAACCTGACAGGGCTGCCCGCCTCGCCGTACAAGGAAAACCTGCTAGAATTAGCGGCTTTCGCGGCCCAGCGCACGTATTGACTGTCCTGCTAGAGATCCACCGAGGCGATGCGTTGGTGGCCGCCGAAGAAGACTGCACTGCGAAGTACGTTTCTTTCCCGCCGCGGGGCAGCTCAAGACAAGGTGTATTCGGGGTGTAGCTTAGCCTGGTAGAGCGCTACGTTCGGGACGTAGAGGCCGGAGGTTCAAATCCTCTCACCCCGACCATCGGAGCAATCGTCTATTCCGGGTATCGACCGCCTCGAGTTGGCATTGTTCGTGGTCGAAGAAGTCCCGTCGTAAGATCTCCGCTATTTTCGGAATGAGGCGCGGCGCCTCAAGCGATTGCGAGAACTCGAGGCGGAGAACGCGAAGCTCAAGCGTATGTACGCCGACCTAGCGCTTGAGAACACAGCGATCAAAGACCTTCTCATCTAAAACGCTGACTGCCAATGGCAGCGTGCACAGCGTGCTGCTCGCCCTGATGCCCGAAACCGCACCGCGTGACACAGGGAGCAGGCGTGGACGATGCGTGCCGGGCCCTGGAGCTGCCCTAGCCAGGACGCCCATGGTTGCAATCTGGGAACGACCCATTGTTCCGCGACGTCGCTGCTGAGCTTGCGCGGTATCCTAAAGTACGTCTGGGTATCGCCGTCGCATAACCCCCGCAGTGGATTGCGGGAGATCAGGGGAACGATGAAAGGGCTCGATCGATACGGCTGGTGGCTTGCGGCAGGATTAGTCGCGGCGCTTGCTGCTGTGCAGTGCATCCTTTTTTCATTCGGCTATCGGCTTACGGCTGACGATCTCGAGGCTCATTACTATGCGCTCGATACCGTTCCCGCTTTCTTCGCGTACGCCGAGCACATGGCGCGCGTGTCAGGACGCCTTGGTCACTACCTCACTCTACCGATCAGCATGGCGGCGTCTTACGCGAGCGATTACCTGACGGCTCGCCTCGCGTTCGCCGCTGTGTTTTTCGGGAGCTACCTAGCGTTCGCTATGCTGCTCGGGCGCCTGATGCGAATGCCGTCCCTGACCGTTCCTTTATTCATTGCTTATCTTGTCTGCTGTCCGCTCCTGTTCAACCATACGCCGCCAACCGCCTACCCGCTACAGATCACGCTGCCGTTTCTCGTGATCCTGCTTTGCCGGATTTACTTCGTTGGGCGAGAAAACAAAAAGGCCGTTGGCGTTGTCCGGCTCGTCTTTCTCTTGGCTGTCATTAGCGGGAGCGAATACACCCTCCTGTTCGCGGCCGGCGTGCTTTTGGTCGAACACTTGATCCGCAATGCGGGCAACCTGAGGGGCCTGTTCCGCAGCCGTTTCATGTGGGGTGACTTGGCGACGATGCTTGTCGTCGTTGCGATTTATGTTGCGTTTCGGGTCGCGGTGCCGGGAGAGTACGGCGGGAATCGACCGGACGGTATCCGCGATTTAGGAGCGGTGCTGAAAATTCTTTGGCTCCACACCTGGAAGGGAACGATTTTCGCTTATCCCGGCGTTGCGGCGTTAACTCAGTCGTGGAATCTCTTTGCGACAGCAGCTGCTTTGGCGGTTCTTGCAGGCGCCGCGGTGCTGCTCGGGCCAAGGTCACTTAGTCCCGGTCCTCGGCTAGTGATCGTTACATCAGTCGCCCTATTGCTTGCATGCCTGCTCGTAATGCTACCGCCATCGACGAATAAGAGGCTCCAGGATTGGTGCACCCTGCAGAACGCATGCTCTTACCTTACAAGCCGGGTAGCTTACTATTTTGTCATCCCGGCGATCTTCATTCCAATCATCGTCCATTTCGAACGTTCGGCGTTTGCTCTCGTTATCGCGACGACTGCTTTTCTAGGCTTTTCGCATAATTGGAATGCAAGCGTACAAATGCGCCTATACGTCCAGCCGTATAAGGAGGCAGTGAGGCTCGCTTGCACCATAGAACCAGCGAACGCCCAGACCGTCCTCGACCAGCCGCAGACAACGGTCATGATGCATCCGTGGATGGATCGCGCGTCCTATTGGTCCCGCTTGATAAGTCACGAGCGATCGCGCCAAGGCTGTTGACCAAGCTCAACTATGATTACTGCCTTCGCAAAGAAGCCGAATGAGAAAAAACTCGCGGAAACGCCTTCGAAACGCTAGCCCCACAGGCCAAGCGACACGCGGTGACCACCGCCGTCAACTAACAATCGTTTAATCTTGCGATCTGGCCTTTAGTGGTGTCGAGGTGCCAGCCGGCCGGCACACGGTGGTATTCTCCTTCCTGCCAACGAGCCTGCTGCTTGGGTTTGCCGCGGCCATCGTCGGCGCGCTTACCCTGCTCGGATATGCCACGTTCCTCCGGGTGACGCGTCGAAGGCGAAGCGAGGTCGTCGTTCGGGCGGCGACCGCCTGAAACACACGAGCTCGCGACCCATGCTCAATCGCCACGCGGTCATTCTCGCCGGAGGACGTGGAACCCGCCTGCGTCCGTACACCGTAGCGTTACCGAAGCCGCTCGTTCCTGTCGGCGATCAGCCGATCCTGGAAATCATCATTCGCCAGCTCGTGAGCGCAGGGTTCGGCAGCGCGACGATCGCTGTTAACCACCAGGCTGACCTCATTCGCGCCTATTTCGGCGATGGGGCGAAGTGGGGGCTCGAAATCTCCTACTCGCTCGAGCAGCGACCGCTCGGCACAATGGGCCCCCTCCGTCTGATCGCATCGCTACCCGAACATTTCCTGGTGATGAACGGCGATATTCTGACAGACCTCGCCTTCGATCAATTCCTCGATGGCCATGCGGCCTCGTCCGCCCGCTTCACGATCTCGGCGGCCGCGCGCCAGCAAACGATCGACTTTGGCGTGCTGCAGGTCAGCGACGGGACGTTGAGTGGGTTCGAAGAAAAGCCGACCATTCCCTTTCTCGTCAGCATGGGTGTCTACGCGGTCTCACGGGGAATCGTCGAATGGATTCCCGACGACCAGCCCTTCGGGTTCGACCAGTTGATGCAATCGCTGCTCGCCGCACGCGAGCCGGTTCGGGTTCTTGTTCACGACGGGTACTGGCTCGATATCGGCCGCCCCGATGATTACCAGAACATTTGCGACAATTGGGCGGACGTAGCACCTCGGTTATTGCGCGAAGCGCATGGACGCTAGTTCGATAGGACCGCGGTGCGAGGCGCGCCTGCTCTCCATCGTCTGCCCAGCCTATCGCGAGGCGGAGACCATCCGCACGTTTCATGTGGCCCTGATTGCCGCGCTCGCGTCGTTGCGTGCAAAGTATCGCATCGAAATTATCTACGTTGTCGACCCCTCCAGCGACGATACGGAAGAAATGCTGGCGAGCATCGCCGATGAAAACGAGGAGGTCGGCGTGCTTGTGATGTCGAGGCGATTCGGCCACCAGGCAGCGCTGGTTGCCGGCATCGAGCAGAGCCGTGGCGTTGCGGTCGTGATGCTGGACAGCGACATGCAGCATCCTCCTGAGCTCATCCCGGAGCTCGTGCGCCGCTTCGAAAACGGCGCCGAGATCGTGCAGACGCTGCGTCAGGAAGACCTCGAGCTGTCGTGGTTCAAGCGCACGACATCACGTTGGTTCTATCAGGCGCTGATGCGAATCGGCTCGATCGAGCTGCCGGCGGGTGCCGCAGACTATCGTTTGATCTCCGCGCGGATCGCGCAGCTGATACGTCACGAGTTGCCGGAGCGCGAGCCATTCCTGCGAGGTTTGTTCGTCTGGGTGGGCTTCAACGTCTGTTATGTCTCATACTCGCCAGCCAAACGCCTGGGCGGCCGCTCGAAGTACAGCCTCGGCAAGCTTCTGTCATTTGCGCTGAACGGCATTTTCTCATTCTCGAAAGTGCCCCTTCGCCTTTGCATCATTGCCGGTATCGCGATTGCGTTGATCAGCGTCGGATTCACTGCCGTATACATCGTAATGTACGCGTTCGGCACTACGGCAGTTCCCGGATGGGCCTCACTGTTCGGCGCCATCGGGATCATCGGAGGCATCCAACTCCTGTTTCTGGGCGTGATCGGCGAGTATTTGAGCATCGTCTTCGACGAGGTCAAGCGGCGTCCGCGATATGTGATTGCGCGCAGGATCGGCCACACCGGTGACCAGCGCAAACGGCCAGTTGACACGCGCGAGCGAGTGCAGAGCAGCCCATGATCGTCTCCGTGCCATCGCAAGTCGAGCTCGAGCGCATGGTCACGGGTCGCCCTGAGTCTTTTTTTGCGCGCGACGTTGCCGCCGGGTCGGACGGCACGTCCGAGGCGGTTCGCGGTCGACGCATCCTGGTCGTCGGTGGCGGGGGCTCCATCGGCTGCGCGACAACGAAAGCATTGCTGGCGCTGCGTCCGGCAAGCCTGCACATCGTGGACATCAGCGAGAACTACCTGGCCGAGATCGTTCGTGACGTTCGCTCCGCGACATTCATGAGCGACGTCGACCTGCAGACGCACGTCTTCGACTATGGAGGCGCGATGATGCTCCGCTTCCTGACATCGACACCACGATTCGATGTGGTGCTCAACTTTGCAGCAGTCAAGCATGTGCGTTCGGAGAAGGACGTGTACTCGTTGCTGCACATGATTGACGTCAACATTGTTCGGCTTGCGCGGTTCAAGCGATGGCTGGCGGAGAGTGGGTACGAGGGCCGGCTTTTTACCGTGTCTACCGACAAGGCGGCGAACCCCACCAGTCTCATGGGAGCCAGCAAGCGGGTCATGGAAGACGTCGCCTTCGATAGCGCTCGTGAAAGCGGCATTTCGGTCTCGTCCGCACGGTTCGCGAACGTGGCCTTTTCGAACGGGAGCCTGTTGCAGAGCTTCCTCGTGCGGCTCGACAAGCGGCAACCTCTCGCGGTGCCGCGGGCCACGCAGCGTTACTTTGTTTCGCATGCCGAGGCGGCGGAGATCTGTCTTCTGGCTTCGCTTGCTGCCCCGTCGGGTTACGTACTCGTGCCGGCGTTCGAGCCGGCGAGCCATCTCGTCCTGCTGGAGGATGTCGCCCGTCAGGTGCTCGCCCGCTACGGTTACTCGGCATGGCTCACCGACGACGAGGCGGCGGCGCGGGAAGCGATGGCGCGTTTGCCTGCGGAAGGAAAATGGCCCGTTCTTCTGACGCCTCTCGACACGAGTGGCGAGAAGCCGTACGAAGAGTTTGCGGGGGCAGGCGAGACCGCCAGGAATGTGGGATTCAACACCGTGCTCGGGATCGCCCATCACCCGCAATCCGGCATTGATGCGGTGGTTCGTGAGCTCGAGTCCCTGGTGCAGAGCGGCGATTGCAGCGTCGACAAGGCGACCCTCGTAGAATTGATCGGTCGCGCCGTGCCGTCGATGCGGCATCTCGAAACCGGGCGCTCGCTGGATCAGAGGATGTAATGCCGGCGTCCGGATTGGCGACATCTCCCACTTGGCTTAAGACGGTCGAACATCAATCGCCCCGGTGCCTCGTCTGTGAAGGGGAGCTGCGGCCAAGCGCATTGCCCGGACTCAAGCAATGTGCCCAGTGCGGATTCGTAACCGCGGACTCTGCACTTGACGACGATGCGCTGGCGGCGTTGTACGGCGCCGATTACTTCCACGGCGAGGAGTACTTCGACTATCGTGAGGAGCGCGACAGCTTGCGGCTGAATTTCGAGAGCCGGCTCGACACGATAAGCGCGCTGGCAAAGGGGCTCCAGGGAAAGTCCGTGCTCGACATTGGATGCGCGTACGGATATTTCCTCGAATTGGCGACGGAGCGGGGATTGCATGCGCGTGGGATCGATATCTCGGCGGATGCGGTGCGACACGCGTGCGAGGTACTGCATGTGCACGCAACCGCCGGCGATTACCTTGCTTTTCCACGCGGCTCGTACGACCTGATCACGATATTCGATGCCGTCGAGCACCTGGCCCGACCTCATCTGTTCGTCGCCAAGGCTGCAGCCGAGCTCAAGGAGGGCGGACTTCTCGCACTGACTACCGGTGATATCGGTAGCCTGAATGCCCGGTGGCGTGGACGTCGCTGGCGGATGATTCATCCGCCCACGCACCTTCACTATTTCTCAGTCGAGACATTGTCGCGCCTGCTCGCCCGCAACGGGCTTGAAGTAGTGCACGCGAGTCATCCAGGCGTCTCCCGCAAGTTGCATTCGATCTGCCACCTCGTGCTTGCACGAAGGCTCGGCTGGGGCTGGGCCGAAAGGCTCGCGCTGCGTCTGTTGCCGGATGTTCCCGTCAGTCTCAACCTCGGCGACATCATGTTCGTCGTTGCGCGCAAGACGAACCTGGACGTAGCGAGAACGATGTGATTCTGGACGCGCGCAATATCGTGACCGCATCGCTGTTCGTGGGTTATGTCGTCTGCTCTTCTTGTGGGCTGCTGCTGTTCAAGTCCGGCGTTCCTGCTTTGGAGGCCGCCCTCTCCGCCGGGCGCTGGTGGTCGAGAGCGGGTATGGCCGCTTTCGCCGGAGCTGCGCTGTACGCCATCTCGTTCGTGCTATGGCTCGTCATCGCGAGTCGCGTTCACCTGACGATTGCGTATCCGCTCGCCATTGGCTTGTCGCTCACCGCCGTTACTGCGGGGGCGGTTATTTGGCTCGGTGAGCCATTGAGCGCCACGCGCATGCTGGGCTCCGCGCTCATCCTGGGCGGTATCGCTCTGGTGGTACGTTAGGCGATGCACCCCGAGCCGGACTCGTCGCGCCACCGCTTGCTGGTGACAGGCGCCACTGGATTCATCGGCGGACATTTGATCGCCTGCGGGGCAGAGCTCGCGCGCGAGCTCGGCATCACGGTCATTGCGGCTCCGGCACAGGCCGACTTGC
>Ga0207650_10003750_pt1 | contig 10393 bp, 8 predicted proteins | sample KBSS63metaG_FD_184325 | JGI IMG/M metagenome (GOLD analysis project Ga0207650, IMG submission 184325) | Switchgrass rhizosphere microbial communities from Kellogg Biological Station, Michigan, USA - KBS S6-3 metaG (SPAdes) (version 2) | ecosystem: Host-associated > Plants > Roots > Rhizosphere >...
GCGTATCATAAATGCGAATGGTTTGTCCTTTAAACAGAATATCTACAATACTAAATCCTTCGGAGTTTCCAGTTTCAGTTTTGTGAAATGAGGTATCAATGATTGGGTATTTCGAAAACACACACAGACCGCCTTGCAAAGCTCCATTCATCATTTTAATAGCCGGAGTAAAATAAAAATAACTGTATCCCATTTTTTGTAAAACCGGTATGTTGGCAGGAAAAATTTCCGGTGCATAGCTCTCAAAAAATTCCTGGAAGCAAAGGACGTCCGCGTTTTGCATTTGCACAGCGTCCATCATAAGATTTCGTAAACCGGCTGCTTCTGCTTTATCAGCTGATCCAAATTCTTCGGTCCAACTCGAAACATTCCAGGATAGCACTCTTAACGCAGTATCGGGTTTGTCTGGCTCAAACTTCTTATTAACGTAAAACCCAAACAGCGCTGAAATTTGTTGCCAGCTTAGTAGTAACACGGCTAAGGCCAGCAATGACCATTTTGATCGCGCTAATGCGGAAATAAGGAGGCAAATCAACATAAACAGCAACAAAAAAGGAAACCCTAATCCTAAAATGGCAATGAACCAAAATTTAGCCGGATTCAGAAACGGAGTTAAGCAGGTAAGAAGATAAATAAACACGATACCGAAAAAGAGAACAATAAAAAAAAGCCGTAGCCATCTGTTTTTTCTTTGCATTCACAAAAGCTTTAAATACCGCACGGGATTATTCGCTAAAAATAGTATTGGATTTGATTCCTTCACAATGGCTTATCAAAAACAGGTAATCTTTCAATAAATTGCCTGGTCATCCTATCAATAAATTCCATATGAAAAGAATAGTTATCCTTATTGTCATTTGTCTATCAGCATATATTTCACAAAGCCAATCCTCCGATATAGCCATAATTCCTGAACCGGTGCAAATAGTAAAAAACTCGGGAACATTTGTACTGCCTGCCCGTGTATTGGTAACTGCATCCGGTGCCGGGCAGGTGCAGCAGGTGGTTAATGTGTTGAAGGAAAAATTAAAAGTAACCGGAGCAGGCTTTGAAATGGCCGCTAAAGGTGTTTCGCCAACCATTCTCCTTACTATTAATTCCAAACCTGAAAATATGATTGGAAAAGAGGGTTACCGTTTACATGTAACACCTAAGAATATAAACTTAACTGCCAATGAACCCGCAGGTTTATTTTATGGATTACAGACCTTATTCCAATTATTTCCAAAAGAAATTGAAAGTACTACCCCGGTAAAAAATATAAAATGGACAGTGCCTTGTGTTCAGATCACTGATTATCCCCGCTTTGAATGGAGAGGACTCATGTTTGATGTAACGCGACATTTCTTTACCAAAGAGGATGTAAAACATTACATAGACGATATGGTGCGTTATAAATTCAACCTGCTTCATTTGCACTTAACAGATGATGAAGGCTGGCGTATCGAAATTAAAAGCCTTCCGCAACTAACAAAAGTGGGAGCGTGGCGTGTGAACAAGGTTGGTTATTTTGGAACCTTTTCACCTCCATCAGCTGACGAGCCAAAAGATTACGGAGGTTTTTATACTCAGGAAGATTTAAAAGAAATTATTCAATATGCAAAGCAACGTTTCGTTGATATTTTGCCGGAGGTAGACGTGCCTGCACATAGTTTGGCCGCAATTGTTTCCTATCCGGAACTGTCGTGTACACCGGAAGCAAATACTTACCGGGTAAGATCTGGAGAGCAAATCATGGACTGGTCGCACGGAGCTCCGCCGATTGCATTGGTTGATAATACATTGTGCCCGGCCAATGAAAAAGTATACCAGTTTTTGGATAAGGTGATAACGGAAATAGCACAAATATTTCCATTTGAATACATTCATATGGGAGGCGATGAAGCACCGCATAATTTCTGGGAAAAGAACGAAATGATCAAAGAACTAATGAAACGAGAAGGACTAACAACGATTGAACAGGTGCAAAACTATTTTACAAAAAAGGTTGATAGCATTGTTCGATCAAAGGGAAAAAAATTTATTGGCTGGGATGAAATACTGGAAGGCGGAGGACTGCCAGCTACTGCGGCAGTTATGAGCTGGCGTGGCATGAAGGGTGGTATTGAAGCAGCAAAAATGGGCCACGAAGTGGTGATGAGTCCAACTGATTTTGCGTACATCGATTATATGCAGGGCGATGTTGCCCTTGAACCCAGAATTTATGCATCCTTACCATTAAACAAAACCTACCAGTTTGAACCTTTACCTGACGGTGTTAGCCCAAAATACATTAAGGGAGGACAAGCTAATTTATGGACGGAACAGGTTTATAACATGCGCCATGCAGAGTACATGACCTATCCGAGAGCACTTGCCATTGCGGAATCTGTTTGGTCGCAAAAGGCAAAGAAAGAATGGAAACATTTCTTTGATAAACTCGAAGTGCATTTTGACAGGCTTGACCAGGCGGAGATAAAATATGCACCAAGTGTTTATGAACCAAAATTTAACTTGAGCCGAAATAATCAAGGGCTATTACAAATTGCAATGGAAACCGAGGCGCCAAACGTGTCTATACATTTTACGTTTGATAATTCATTCCCCGACAATTATTATCCGGTTTATAAACAGGCCCTTATACCACCAAAAGATGCAGTTATGCTGCGGGTAGTTAGCTACAGAGGTAAAAAGCAAATGGGCAGAATGATTTCAGTTCCTATCTCAGACCTTGAACAAAGGGCCGGCAAGAAAAAATCGTAACAAAGGCTATAAGCATGAAACAACATGGGCAACAACCTAAACTGGTGATAGGTAGGGAAAGAAAGCTAATTGGAAAGAAATTAAGAATGTCCTTGGTCAATAATCAAACTTCGGACCTATGGCGATCCTTTATGCCGGAGAGAATGAAGATTCCAAACCGTGTTTCCAATGAATTGATTTCAATGCGGGTGTATCCAGCGCCATTAATAATTAAGAAAGCAGACCAGGAGTTTGAGAAATGGGCCACGGTAGAAGTGAGCAAGTTTGAGGAGATTCCTGTTGGTATGGAACGTTTTATTTTAAAGGACGGCCTTTATGCAGTGTTTGACTATAAAGGTTTGAATACAGATCCCCGCATATTCATTTACATATTTAATGAATGGCTCCCCAGTTCAAATTATAAACTGGATGACCGCCCACATTTTGAAATTTTGGGCGATAAATATAAAAACGGTGATCCTGAATCAGAAGAAGAAATCTGGATCCCCGTCATACTAAAATAATAATTGATTATATAGTCATTTCGCTGATGGTTTCAGCTTTCAGAAGCTGTTCTGCGCATTTGTTCAATTCGGCAAGGCGCTGATAATTAATAGAGTAATAAATGCATTTTCCCTCTCTTTGCGTGGTTACAAAACCAGTTTTTCTTAAAACACTAAGGTGTTGGGAAGTGGCAGACTGGTCCAACCGAAGCTTTATGTACAGCGAGGTTACCGTCATTTTAGGATGTTCCTGTAAAATATGTAAAATTTGCAGCCGTACTTTATTATTGACGGCGCGAAATACCAGGGACGCTTTTTTCAAGTAGAAAAATTCTATTTGCAGCTCCTCGGGCATGGGAGTTGTTTCCATATTGGGTCGAATTAAGAAAAGACAAAATACAATTTAGTTTGGAATTTAAAGATGATTTTCCAGATTTTTCCGTTGCATCTTTAAAACAGAATTTTTGCACCGATTAACTTGCTAAATTATCCTGTGGCTTCTCAGTATTCCGCGCTGCATTCTTTAATGTCCTGCATGAGTCTCCTGGCTATGTTATTCGCTGTAGTTTCAAAGCTGCTTTCAGCATAAATACGAATAATTGGTTCCGTATTGGATGTGCGAAGGTGGACCCAATCAGAATCGAATTCAATTTTTAAACCGTCTTCTGTATTAATTGGGTTGTTCTTGTATTTTTTCTTGATCTTTTCGAAAATGGATCGTACATCGAGGCCATTTTCCAGTTCAATTTTATTCTTGGAAATAAAATACTCGGGATAGTTTCTGCGAAATGATTTCAATCCTTTTTTATAACCCGCAAAATGTGAAAGAAATAAAGCTATGCCGATCAACGCATCACGGCCATAATGAAAATCCGGTACAATGATGCCACCGTTACCTTCGCCACCAATAACTGCATTCACATCTTTCATTTTCTTCACCACATTCACTTCGCCAACAGCAGAAGGGAAATATTCGCCGCCATGACGTTGTGTAATTTCCTTCAATGCCTTAGTACTACTCATGTTACTCACAGTATTGCCTACTTTAGTACTTAGCACATAGTCAGCTACGGCTACTAAAGTATATTCTTCGCCAAACATGCTGCCATCTTCACAAACAAAACAAAGACGGTCGACGTCCGGATCGACAGCAATTCCTATATGAGCATTTTGCTTTTTAACTTCATTGCTCAACACTGAGAGATGTTCAGGCAATGGCTCTGGATTGTGTGCGAACTTTCCATTCACTTCTCCATTTAAAACAATTACTTCTGCCACACCCAATTGATTCAATAATTGTGGAAGAACTAATGCGCCTGAGGAATTGATACAATCAACTATAATTTTCAATTCCTTTTGTTGGATGGCATCCTTATTAACAAGGGGATATTTAAGAACAAGATCAATATGTTTTTGAAGGTAGCTATCGTCGTTTGTAATTGTGCCCAACTTATCGACCAATGCAAAACCTAATGCTTCTGTTTTTGCCCGGTCCAAAACCTCGGCACCAACTTCTGCATCAATAAACTCACCTTCTTTATTTAAAAGTTTTAATGCGTTCCACTCTTTAGGGTTATGACTTGCGGTGATGATCATGCCGCCATCAGCATTTTCTTTTTTTGTAGCAATTTCAACGGTTGGCGTAGTGGACAATCCAAGATCAATCACATTTACTCCCAGACTTATAAGCGTATTAATCACGAGCTGGTTAATCATGTCTCCGCTGATTCGGCCATCACGGCCAACAACAATTTTTGTTGGCTGAGACTTATCCTCTCTTTGTTCTGCGATAATGTTTCCAAAGGAAGCAGTAAATTTTACGACATCGATAGCGGTTAACGAGTCGCCAGGTACACCACCAATAGTACCTCTAATTCCGGATATGCTCTTGATCAACGCCACAGTAAAAGTTTAAACGGGTTTTTTCAGGACGGCAAAAATAAGGCATTACGGTTGAAGGGGTTCAACTTATAAACAGGTGGCAGCCTTACTTTTGTAAAAATTTGGCAATGGCAGAAAAAGAGTGGTACAAAGCCTGGTTTAGTTCTCCCTTTTATCACAAGCTCTACTTTGAACATGACGAAATCGAAGCTCAAAATTTTATTCTGCGCTTGCTGGATTGTTTAAAAGTTGCCAATGGCAGCCGTGTTCTGGACGTAGCCTGTGGCAGGGGCAGGCATAGTAAATTTTTAGCTGCACAGGAACTGGACGTTACCGGTATTGACATTTCTTTCGAAAGTATTGAATTTGCCAAACGCTTTGAAAAGGAAAATCTTCATTTTTACCAGCATGACATGCGGATGCCAATGTGGATTAATTATTTTGATTATGCCTTTAATTTCTTTACCTCCTTTGGATATTTTGGCACAAACCGTGAGCACGATGATGCTGTACGAACGATTGCCAAAAGTTTAAAGAGGGGAGGAACTTTGCTGTTTGATTACCTCAATGTTCATTATGTGGAGGAACATTTGGTACACGATGAAATAAAATCAGTTGATAGCACCAAATATGAAATCCATAGATGGATGAATGAAGATTTTTTTTATAAAAAGATTATTGTTTCCGATCGTTCTTTAGAATCGCCAGCCCAATTCACTGAAAAAGTTGCCAAATTAAGTCTGGGAGATTTTACAGACATGCTTTCGTTCCAGGGTTTACAAGTGGTAGATGTTTTTGGAGATTATAATCTGAAGGCTTACCATGTCAATAAGACCCCAAGGATGATTGTAGTTGCTAAAAAATAGTTTCACAACAAGTTGTACTGGCGTGAATATGCTTTGCAGTTTTATTCGGCACCATTCTTCTTATTATGAACTAACATCCATCGGGCAGTTTCATAAAATGCTGAAGTGAATGTGGTCATTTTAATCTTAATGGAGTCTACTTGCCAGGGAGAATAATATACATCATCTCTTAAAGGATGCACTTCCTCCTGTTTGAAGTTCAAATTTTTAGTAAACACAAAATCGTCGGAAATTATTCCAATCCTGCCCTCATCGTGTGAAATAATGAATGCATAATGATTATTCGTTGAATCATGTAAAACATCCCGCCCTAATGTGCTGTTGGTGTAGGTTTGGCCTGATAACCCCGCTATAGTAGGGAGGACATCGATTTGCGAAACCACTTCATCTCGTTGCTGTGGGGGCAATAGTTTCGGTGCATAAAATAAAAGAGGCACATGCTCCTCGGTCAAACGCTGTTCGGTCCATACTTTTGGATAAATTTTAGAAGCATTGCCAGATACACCATGATCGCCTACAAAAACAAAGATGGTGTTGTCAAAATATTTTTCCTTTTTTGCGGCCTCCATAAATTTCTGGAAACAATAGTCTGCGTATCGAAAAGCATTATATTCTTCGATGGATTCAAATCCGTATTTAATTAATTCTTCCTTTGAAATTATTTTTCTTTTAAAGTCATTAGTATCCTGGTTCGGAATGGTGAAAGGCCTGTGATTGTCTGCAGTTTGAATGATGGCAAAAAAAGGTTTTTCCTGTTTTGTAAATAACTCGTTGGCCTGGAAGAAAAGATCTTTATCACTAATACCCCACACATTCACTGGCTTGCATTGAAAACTTTCTTCTGTATTCATTTGCAGGCCATCGATATTATTAACAAGGCCTCCAAAGTTGTTAAACCGGGCATCGCCCCCCAGGAAATAATATTTTTCATATCCTTTAAAATCATTGATAATGGTATGTTGGTCCAACGCCTGCGGATTACGTGTCGAAAATTTGGATAACTGAACGTCTGGTATACCGGTTAGGCTGGCAAATAAACCTCTTGCTGTTGAAAAATGCGGAGTAAAGCAACGATTAAAGAAAATGCCATTTTGAGACATTGATTGAAAAAATGGTGATGTATTTAATGGATTTCCACTCATGCTGCTTTTATACATGCTGAAGGATTCACAAATAACCAATACAATATTGGGCTGAGTTTTGGTGGTGCCATTAACTTCTCTTTTAAAAGAAAAATTTTCATTGGTAATACCCATCCATTGTTTCATTAATGGAAAGTAGGTTCTCACGGTTGTTTCATCGTATGTGGCCCTTCTGAGTTTAAGTGTGTAAAAAAAGTTTTGCAGCGGATTAAGTGCTAAAAACGATTTAAAACTATTGTTGAATTCCAGGGCCGTGCTCCATTTTAAAGGTTTAGCACCGACATTTCCGTAAATAAAAAACCCGAAGAAAAATATTGATGCTAAAAACCATTTTCGTTTGTATTGAATGCCTTTACCATCTGTTTTACTTACAATATAAATGTGCACTTTGCGAAACATCCACCTTAACATGATTACCATAAAAACAAGCCCAAGCAGCATCCAAATGAGAGGATAAGACTGCCATAACATTTTAATAGAAATCCATGGATCTTCGAAAAAGTTTAAAGCACTGGCTCCAACGTGGGTACGATTGTACGATATGGCGCCAAAATCTGCGGCAAAAAAGAAAACTATAACAAAGGTCATTGCCGCTAAATACCATGTCCATATTCTTCGGTTGCGTATGGAATAAAATGGAGACAGTTCTGGTATAAGGCTGGCTACAACAATTGGAGATAAAATAATGCTGATCCATCTTAAATCAAACCGAAGTCCTAAAAAAAGCGAGGGTACCAAACCATTCCATTCCTCGCCCTGCGGTTTAAATGCAAGAAGAGTCAATAACCTGTAAACGGTGAATATCAGTACGAATATCACCAACAGGTTAAAAACCCAAAGCAATGTTTTTGGCAAGCGTGTTTTGATCAACATTATAAAGGATGGTGATTTAGTCGGAAAGCAACTGCAAAAAAAAGGTATTTTCTGCTTGCAGCAAGCACTATTCGACGGATAAGGCTTCTTCTTCGCTTACTTTTGCCTGATGTTTAACACGGTGCTTGCAATTACATTCTGGCACAGGGTAGATGATTGGGACAAATGGCTTTTTGTAAAGTTGAATAGTCAATGGACGAATCCTTTTTTTGATGTTGTCTTACCTTTTATTCGAAACTCGGTATTCTGGGCCCCGATCTATCTTTTTATTGCGGCATTTATTAGCTTAAACTTCGGAAGAAAAGGTTTGTGGTGGAGCCTTCTCTTTATTTGTACCATTGCAACTACAGATTTAATAGGGGCCCGGGTTTTAAAAGAAGCAATTCACCGGCCTCGTCCATGCCAGGATATTGAATTTATGAATTATGTACGATTATTGCTCAAGCAATGTTCAGGCAGTTATAGCTTTGTTTCAAATCATGCCGCGAATCATTTCGGCATGGCCACTTTTGCTTTTTTGACCTTTAGGGGAATATTTAAAAAATGGATGTACCTGGCTTTTGCATGGGCCATATTTATTGCATATGCCCAGGTGTATGTGGGAGTTCATTACCCTTTGGATGTGCTGGGGGGAGCGATGTTAGGGACAATAGTTGGAAGTATAACGGCATGGATATTTGATAATAAATGGGGAAGATTAAAATTAGAGTAGCAAGAGGCACCAATTTCGCCAATGTTCCATCAGGGTTAGTCCTTCAATTTAGAATAGAAGGAAAGGAAACTGAATTGGGTTCAACGACGAATCACGAAAAAGAAAGTAAATGGAGATAATTATACTGCTGGGACTTATTATTTTGAATGGACTTTTTGTAATGTCAGAAATTGCATTGGTTTCTGCCCGCAAGCCAAGATTGGAATCAATGGCTGAAAAAGGCGACAAGAAAGCAGGGGCTGCATTAAAGCTTTCCAATTCCCCGGAAACTTTTCTGTCCGCAGCCCAGATTGGAATTACACTCATTGCCATTTTAACCGGTGTTTACTCCGGCGAACGGTTTGGTACCAAACTGGCTCCTTACATCGCAAACATAGATATGCTGGCCCCGTACGCTCAGCCCATTGCCACAACCATCGTGGTGATTATTGTTACTTTTTTATCAATCATTTTCGGGGAATTGATTCCAAAACGAATTGGGCTATTAAATGCTGAAAAACTTGCCAAGGTGGTGGCAGGCCCCATGAAAGCTTTTGCAAAATTTACGCATCCTGTTGTTTGGATACTGAATAAAGTGAGCAATCTTTTTTTTAAGATATTCAACATTAAGAAAACAAAAGATGAAACGGTAACAGAGGACGAGATTAAGGCAATCATTAATGAAGGAACTGAATCAGGAAGTATTGAAGAGGAAGAAAAGGAACTAATCGAACGCATTTTTCACCTCGGTGACCGCAACATTACTTCCTTAATGACCCATCGAAGCGATATTATCTGGTTTGATTTAAACGACAACGAAGAGGCAGTCCGTGATAAAATTGTGCAGGAACCCCATTCGATATACCCTATTTGCGACGGAAGTATTGACAATATCAAAGGAATGATTTCCATCAAGGATCTTTACATTATAGACGATTTTACCAAATTTAAAGACATCGTTCAGCCGGCCATGTTTGTTCCCGAAAACAATACCGCTTACCAGGTAATGGAAAAATTTAAGGAGACCAAACAACATTCCTGTTTTATTGTAGATGAATATGGAAGCCTCCAAGGAATAATTACGCTTAACGACATTCTGGAAGCTATCGTCGGTGAGCTCCCGCAAACGGGTATCGAAGATTATGAAATTGTTGACCGTGGCGATGGAACGTTCCTGGTAGATGCTCAAATTCCTTTTTACGATTTTCTTAGTCGCTTCGATAAAGCCGATTGGGCCAGCTCAGAGGAATATTCATTTGATACCCTGGCCGGATGTGTGCTTCACGAATTGGAGCGTATTCCGCAAACTGGCGACAAATTAAAATGGAGAGAGTTTGATATTGAAGTCGTGGATATGGACGGCCATCGCATTGATAAGGTGTTGGTGAAACCAAGCCAGGAAATTATGGATGACATGGAAGACGCGTAAAGGTAGATTGCTGTCGTTTCCCCATCAACTAAATAGCTTTAGCTTGAATGGTCATGAAGAATTTTCCAGCCATTTTTTGCTTTGAACAAACACCAGCGAATACCTGCCGGTTTTTTCTTTAAGATCATTTCCATACAACACAAACTTCCCGGTTAGTAATACATAGTCTTTGCCCAAAGGTCTTACTATCATTTCTTCGTAGCGTAAATTTTGCTTCGGCATTTTCCCATTGAAAAAACTTTTTTGATAATTCTCTTTCATGCCGGTAATTCCTACCGGTCCATTTG
>Ga0207650_10003752_pt1 | contig 10390 bp, 8 predicted proteins | sample KBSS63metaG_FD_184325 | JGI IMG/M metagenome (GOLD analysis project Ga0207650, IMG submission 184325) | Switchgrass rhizosphere microbial communities from Kellogg Biological Station, Michigan, USA - KBS S6-3 metaG (SPAdes) (version 2) | ecosystem: Host-associated > Plants > Roots > Rhizosphere >...
CAGGATCGAGGCGAACAGCGGCACCGTCGTCAGCACAACGATCAGGCCGGCGATGTTGCCGAGGTACATGCTGGCGATCAGGCCCCAGACGAAGTCCTTCTGCTCGACGAAGAGCAGCGGCCCCGGCTGCAGGCCCCAGATGAGCAGGCCGCCGAGCAGCACCGCCGCGGTCGGCGAGCCGGGGATGCCCAGCGCCAGCATCGGCAGCAGCGCGCTGGTGCCGGCGGCGTGCGCCGCGGTCTCCGGCGCGACCACGCCCTCGAGTTCGCCGGTGCCGAACTTGTGCCCGTCGCGCGACATCTTCTTGGCCAGGCCGTAGCTCATGAACGACGCCGGCGTCGCGCCGCCCGGCGTGATGCCCATCCAGATGCCGACCAGCGAGCTGCGCACCGACGTCACCCAGTACTTCGGCAGCAGCTTCCACGTCTCCCAGACGACCTTCGGATTGATGCGCGCCGCCTTGCCCGAGAACGCCAGGCCTTCCTCCATCGACAGCAGGATCTCGCCGATGCCGAACAGGCCGATCACGGCGATCAGGAAGTCGAAGCCGCGCATCAGCTCGGCCTGGCCGAAGGTCATCCGCAACTGGCCGGTGACGGTGTCCATGCCGACGGCGGCGAGCGCGAAGCCGAGCGCCATCGAGACCAGGATCTTGAACGGCGATCCCTTGCCCATGCCGACGAAGCTGCAGAAGGTGAGCAGGTAGACGGCGAAGAACTCGGGCGCGCCGAAGCGAAGCGCGAACTTGGCGACCATCGGCGCCAGGAAGGTAATCATCAGCACGGCGACGAGCGCGCCGATGAACGACGAGGTGAAGGCGGCGGTCAGCGCCTGGCCGGCCTGGCCCTTCTGCGCCAACGGATAGCCGTCGAAGGTGGTCGCGACCGACCACGGCTCGCCCGGGATGTTGAACAGGATCGAGGTGATCGCGCCGCCGAAGAGCGCTCCCCAGTAGATGCAGGAGAGCATCACGATCGCCGAGGTCGGCGACATCGTGAAGGTGAGCGGCAGCAGGATGGCGACGCCGTTGGCGCCGCCAAGGCCGGGCAGGACGCCGATCAGCACGCCGAGGGTGATGCCGACGAACATGAGGCCGATGTTCATCGGCGTCAGGACGACGGCGAAGCCCTGCAGCAGGGAATTCAGTTCAACCATTCGGGCTAGCTCCGGAGAAGCAGGCGATCAGCTCGACGAGGGCGAGGGCGACGAACAGATCAGTAGCCCAGGAACGCCAGCGGATCGAGGGTTCCCTTAAAGAGCGGCACCTTGAACCAGACCTCGAACATCGCGAAGAACGCGATGCTGACGAGAACGCCGATCACCACCGCCTTCCACGCCGGGTACTTGCCCAGGACGATCATGAAGACGGCGATGTAGATGGCCGAGGCGATGTAGATGCCGACGAAGACGATGGCGAGGACGTAGAAGATCGCCGGCACGAATACCGACAGGACCCGGACGAGCTGCTCGCCGTCGACGAAGGCGCGGGTATCGCGCTTCTTCGACACCACCGCCTGGTACATGATCCCGGCGCTGGCGATGCACAGGATCAGGCCGATGTAGAACGGGAAGTAGCCCGAGCCCGGACCGTCGCTGGTCCACTCGGCGCCGAGCGCTCGCGCCTGCACGACGACGACGGCGCCGACGATGAACAGCACCGCCGCGACGACGGCGTCGACGGTGCAGTTCCTGGCGAGCACGCGCTGCGGCGCCTCGCCGGACTCGGGATGCGCTTCGCTCATTACTTGGCCAGGAAGCCGGCTTCGGTCATGAGCTGCTTGTGCATCGCTTCGGCCTTCTCGAGCCAGGCGCGGAACTCGGCGCCGCTCATCGACGTCGTGTTGAAGGCGCCCTTCTCCATGAAGTCCTTCCAGTCGGGCGTCTCGCGCACCTTCTTCAGCAGGTCGACGTAGAACGCCGTCTGCTCAGGCGTCACGCCCGGCGCCATGAAGATGCCGCGCAGCATCACGTAGTCGGTCGGAACGCCCGCTTCCTTGCAGGTGGGAATGTCGCCCCAGGACATCGTCTCCGTGACCTTGGCCTTGTAGGGCATGCGGTTGTCGTCGAAGACGCACAGCGGCCTGAGCTGGCCGGCACGCCACTGGGCAACGGCCTCGATCGGGTTGTTGACGGTCGAATCGATGTGGTTGCCGACCAGCTGAACCGCCACCTCGCCGCCGCCCTTGAACGGCACGTAGATGAACTTGGTGCTGGTGGCCTTCTCGATCCCGACGGTCAGGATCTGGTCTTCCTGCTTCGAGCCCGTCCCGCCCATCTTGATCTTGCTCGGGCCCGCGGCCTTGACCGTGGCGATGAAGTCGTTGGCCGTCTTGTACGGCTTCTCGGCGTTGACCCAGAGCACGAACTGGTCGAGCGCCATCATCGACACCGGCGTCATGTCCTTCCAGTTGAAGGGCACGCCGGTCGCCATCGGCGTCGTGAACAGGTTCGACAGCGTGATGATGATCTTGTTGGGATCGCCCTTGGCGCCCTTCACGTCGAGGAAGCCTTCGGCGCCCGCGCCGCCCGACTTGTTGACGACGATCACCGATTCCTTCATCAGCTTGTGCTTGACGATGATCCCCTGGATCAGTCGGGCCATCTGATCGGCGCCCCCGCCGGTGCCGGCGGGGACGACGAACTCGACCGGCTTGGTCGGCTCCCACGCCGCGAGGGCCGGGCCGGCCGCCGAGCAGGCGGCGAGCAGGGCTGCGGCCGCAAGGCGGCGCGCCGTGACCGGACGGTTGGCGGTGAAACGCGAAAAGCTCATGAGGTGTCTCCTGGCGGATGGGCGGCGCGGATGCCTTGCGCCTCGTGGTTCATGAATTCCGTTGTCGTTCTTGTCCGAGAACTGAGACCAAGTCTCGGTCTTCGGCTCGTTTTCGACTATCCGGTCGGCGCAGAGTTCGTCGGTTGACCGCAGTCAATGAACCGGGTAATCACTGACGACGACCGGCGGCATCGTTTGACGACGGCCGCCTGCACCCTTTATTAGCGCGACGCCGTCGCGAACAAGGCGCGGGCGCGCTCGCTGGCGCCCTTCTTCATCCGGCCGGCGATGGCCAGCGCGGGCGGCGCCGCCAGCATGCGGGCGAACACCGCGCGAACGTCCTCGCCGCGAACGGCGTCGACGCGCGCGAGTAGTTCGGCGCGCGAGCGCACGCGGCCGTGCACGAACAGGTCGAGCGCCGCGTCCTCGAGCCGGCGCGTCGGCCGCTCCTGCGCGCGCAGCGTGCGCACCGCGATCTGCCGCCTGGCGCGATCGAGCTCGGCAGGCTCGATCGCGGCGGCACGCGCCTCGAGCAAGCGGCGCACCTCGGCGAGGAACTCGTCGAGCTGGCCCGGCGACGTCGACGCCTCGATCACGAACCGGCCGCTGAGCTCGTTGACCTCGGCCGCGCAAGAGGCGTAGTAGACGAGGCCGCGCCGCTCGCGGATCTCGTCCATCAGCGGCGAGCTCATGCCCTCGCCGAACAAGGCCGCGGCGACGGTGCCGGCGTGGTCGTCGTCGCGCCCCGATGCGATCGGGTAGCCGAGGACGACATTGGTCTGGCTGTAGCCGGGCTGGACGCGCGAGGCGACACCGCCGGCATACACCGGCGCCTCGACAACGTTCTCGCGCCCGTCCGGCATGCCGGCAAACGCCGCCTCGGCGGCAGCGACGACCGCATCGGCATCGAAACAGCCGACGATGCCGACGACGACATTGGCGCCGGTGTACTGGCGGCCGACGTAATCGAGCAGGTCGGCGCGGAGGATGTGCTGGATCGTCAGGCGGCTGCCGATCACCGGCTGGGCGATCGGATGGCTGCCGTACGAAAGCCGGTCGAACAGCTTGTCGGCGGTCGACAGCACGTCTTCCTCGTCCTCGGTCAGCTCGTGCAGGATCACCTGGCGCTCGCGTTCAAGCTCGGCCTCGGGAAAGCTGCTGTTGCGAACGATGTCGCCGAGCATGGCGACGAAGCGCGCCGCGTCGCCGGCCAGGCCGCGCATGTGGTACGCCGTGTGGTCCTTGTCGGTGTGCGCGTTAACGTCTGCGCCGAGGCGCTCGGCGTCGAAGTTGATCTCCTGGCAGCTGCGCGTGTGCGTTCCCTTGAACGCCATGTGCTCGACGAAATGGCTGATGCCGTTCAGGCGCCGACCCTCGTGGCTGCTGCCGGTGCGCACGAACACGCTGACGTTGACGCTCTGCAGATGCGGCAGGGGAATCGCGACGATGCGAACGCCGTTGGCGAGGCGGACGATGGTCGCCTCGGGGTCGCTCGCCTTGGCTTTCACCGCGCTGTCCATCGCGCGATTATCGCGACGCCGTCGTCGTCAATCGCTCGCGACGGCGTGCAGGCGGAGCGTGAAGCCCTGGTTCGAGGCGAAGGCGACATCCGCCTCGTTGCCGCGGAAGGTGATGGCCGAGGTCATGACCACCCCCTCGTTCACCAAGTGCGAGACGAGCTCCAGGGTATCGGCGCCGAGCCAGTGTGCCTTGGCGGCGATCACCAGCTCGCCGGCATCGTGGCTGCGCGAGACGCCGTCGAGGCCGATCGGCCCTTCGATCCGGCGCGGCGCCCCCGCGCCGCCGCCCTCGTAGTCGGCGCGAAAGCGCGGCTCGGACGCCGTCAGGTCGAGCATGAGCGAGCGCAGGCCGAGCGGATTGCGGTCGAAGCGCCAGACCTTGCCCGAGATCGTGGCGACCAGCGGCGACGCCGGTCCAACCGGTGTCGCCTTCTCCAGCGCGGCATCGCGTACGCGATCGGCCAGCCGGGCGTTGCCTTCGGCATCGGCAGGAAGTGCCGTCTTCGCCGCCGCGGCCGCGGAGAGGCGGTCGATCAGCGGAAGGAACGGATAGTTGCGCCTTCCCGTGACGACGGCGACCAGATCCGACTCGGGCAGGACGATGATCAGCTGGCGCTGGAAGCCGACCGCGAGGTAGGCGCGCTTCTCGGGGATCGTCCACCAGCCGCTGGCGTAGCGAAAGCGCGGTGTGCTGCCGAGGTTCATGTCGACCGTCGCGTGGAAGACCCGGTCGATCCACGTTTCGGAAACGATGCGCTGCCCCGCCCAGCGCCCGCGCTGCAGGTAGAGATAACCGATCTTGGCCATGTCGCGCGGCTGCAGCGACAGGCCGAAGCCGCCGCTGCGGATGCCTTGCGGGTCGACGCGCCAGGTCGCGTCGGCGATGCCGAGCGGCGCGAACAGCGTGCGGCGCGCGTACTCGAGCGTGTCGAGCCAAGTCTTGCGCGCAAGGATCGCCGAGACGACGTGCCAGTCGCCGCTGTTGTAGTTGAAGGCGGTGCCGGGCGTGTGCGCCATCGGCCGGTCGAGGACGAAGCCGACCCAGTCGCGGCTGCGCGCCATTTCGAGCATCGTCTCGGGCGGCGCCGACGTGAGCGGCTCGCTCCAGTCGAGGCCCGACGTCATGTCGAGCAGGTGGGCGATCTTCAGCTGCGCCTTGCTGCCCTCGGCGTTGGCGACCGTGCGCCAGGGGAACGACTCGAGCACCGGCTCGTCGACGCTCGCGATCTCGCCGCGTTGCACCGCGATGCCGACGAGCGTGCCGACGACCGCCTTCGTCACCGAATTGACGAGGTGACGCATGCCGGGGCGAAACGGCGCGTAGTGCGCCTCGACGACGATCCGGCCGTGGCGGACGACGAGAAGGCTGTCCATCTCGTTGGCGGCGCCGTAGTCGACGAGGTCGGCGAGCGCCGAAGAAGACACGCCTTGCGCTTCCGGCGTCGACACCTCCCATCCTTGCGTTGGCCACGGAGTGACGTCGTCGCCTGCGGCGAGCGCCGCGCTGGAGGCGACGAAGAGGAGCGCAGAGAACGGGAAGGTGATCGTCGCCGATGGCGACGGCCAACGCAGGCGGTGGCGATACATCAGCGTCGCTGCGGCACGGCTACGCACCGGCCTTGCGCGCGCCGAGTTGGCGCAGCCGGCCGACCACCCCGCTCGGGAAGTAGTACACCGACAGCACGAACAGGATGCCGAGCCAGAGCAGCCAGCGATCGGGCGAAACGATCTGCGCGAGCACCGGCACGCCCTGCACCGCGCTTTCGCCGAGCTTCATCAGGTCCTGCAGGTAGTTCTGCGCCAGCACGAGCAGGACGCTGCCGACGACGGCGCCGTAGATCGTTCCCATGCCGCCGATGACGACAATCAGCAGCACGTCGAGCATGATCTCGAACGACAGCGTCGTGTCGGGGCCGTTGTAGCGCAGCCAGAGCGCGAGCAGGACGCCGGCGAGCGTCGCGAACAGGGCCGAGACGACGCTCGCGATCGTGCGGTAGACGACGGTTCGGTAGCCGATGGCCTCGGCGCGGAAGTCGTTCTCGCGGATCGCCTGCAGGACGCGGCCGAACGGCGAGTTGACGATGCGCAGCAAGGTCAGCACGAGCGCGAGCGCGGCGACGAAGAGCAGGTAGTAGGTGAGCAGGCGGCCGTCGACCGAGGCCCCGAGCAAAGGCGCGTCGAGGTAGGCGGTTCCGGGCTGCAGCGCCGCCGGCACCTTGAACGTCAGGCCGTCCTCGCCGCCGGTGAAGTCGGAGAGCTGCGACGCGAGCGTCGCGAACGCCGACGCGACCGCGAGCGTGATCATCGCGAAGAAGATCGCGCGCACGCGCAGGCTGAACAGGCCGATGAGGAGCGAGAGGACGAGCGAGACGACGATCGCGCAGCCGATGCCGAGCGCCAGCGCCGGCCAGGTCGGCCCGATCCGCGTCGCGGCGATGGCGACGCCGTAGGCACCGATGCCGAAGAACATCGTGTGCGCGAAGCTGACGATGCCGGTGTAGCCGAGCAGCAGGTCGAAGCTCGCCGCGAGAACGATGAAGACGATCACCTTGGCGGCGACGTTGAGCGCCTTGGTGCCGGGGAAGATGAACGGCGTCAGCGCCAGGGCGACGACGATCGCGACGAGGACCAGCGCGAGCCAGCGGTTGCGCGGCAGGTCGTGGGAGAGCAGGCGCTTGAGCATGACGTCGTCCTAGCGGTTGACGACCGGATAGAGGCCCTGCGGCCGCCACATCAGCACCGCGACCATCAGGCCGATGCTCGAGAACATCGCCAGCTTCGGGGCGACGAAGCCGATGTAGTTGGCGACCAGGCCGACGAGCAGCGCGCCGACCAGGCAGCCGAGCGTCGAGCCGAGGCCGCCGATGATGATGACGATGAAGAGCAGCACGTTGACCTGGCCGCCGATTTGCGGCGTGACGATCTGCTGGTTCATTCCCCACAGGCACCCGCCGAGGCCGGCCAGTGCCGAGCCGGCCGCGAACACGGCGACGAAGAGGCGCCGGATCCGGTAGCCGAGGCTTTCCACCATTTCGCTATCCTGGACGCCGGCGCGGATTAGGAGGCCGATCTTGGTGCGGTTGAGCGTCCACAGGAGTGCCGCGAGGACGACCAGCCCGATCGCCACCGACACCAGGCGCAGCTTGTCGACGGTCGCCTCGCCGATGACGATCGAGCCGCGCAGCGCCTCGGGCGGCGGCAGCGGAATCTGCGCCGGCCCCCAGACAACCTTGATCAGTTCCTCGCCGACGATCGCGCCGCCGAGCGTGACCAGGATCTGCTTAAGATGCTGACCGTAGACCGGCCGGACGATGACGCGCTCGAAGCCGAGGCCGAAAGCGCCAGCGACGAGCATGGCCGCCAGCGCGGCGACGAGGATCGCGCCGAGATTGAGGCCCATGCTCGGCGCGCCGGCCCAGCCGCCGAGGCCGACGAAGACGCTGGTCGAGACGTAGGCGCCGAGCGCGATGAACAGGCTGTGGCCGAAATTCAGCACGTCCATCAGGCCGAAGACGAGCGTCAGCCCCGAGGCGGCGATGAAGATGATCATCCCCATCGCCAGGCCGGCGACGGTCAAGGTGAACCAGGTCGACGACGAGCCGACCGCCGGCCAGGCGACGAGCGCGAGGACGACGACGAGGGCCACCGGCACCAGGTCGAAGCGGCGCTTCGGGATCGCGTCGGCGACGGGCGGCGCGGCGGCGGCGGAGGTGGCGCTGGTCATGGCTGTCGTCGCGACGTCGCTGTCACTGATGCGCGGCGAGCGAGAGGCCGAGCAGGCGCTGCTGCAGCGGCTCGTCGTCGGCGAGTTCGGCCATCGTGCCGCGATGGACGACGCGGCCGTCTTCCATCACCGCGACGCGGTCGCCGAGGGCGCGCGCGACCTGGAAGTTCTGCTCGACGAGCAGCACCGTCGTCTCGGTGCGCTTCAAGTCGCGCAGCGCGGCGATCAGGTTGAGGACGATGGCAGGCGCCAGGCCCTTGCTCGGCTCGTCGATGAGCAGCAGCCGGCGCGGCTCGACCATCGCGCGCGCGATCGCCAGCATCTGCTTCTGTCCGCCCGAAAGCTTGCCGGCGGGATGGAGCCAGAACTTCTTCAACGCCGGGAACAGGCCGAACAGCCACTCGAGGCGAGTCGTGTCGAGCTGGTCGAGGCGGCGCGCCGAGCGCGCCGCGAGCAGCATGTTCTCGGCGACGCTCAAGTCGGCGAAGATGCCCATGTTTTCGGGCACGTAGGCGATTCCCCGCGCGGCGATCGCGGGCGTCAGCAGTTGGGCCGGCGCGGCGCTGTCAGGTGTGGCCGCGGTGCCGCCGATCTGCTTGCCGTCGAAGACGACCCTTCCCTGCGACGCCGCCCAGAGGCCCATGATCGTTCGCAGCGTCGTCGTCTTGCCGGCGCCGTTGCGGCCGAGCAGCATCGTCACCTCGCCCGCCGGCACGTCGAAGTCGACGCCATGCAGGATGTGATACGCGCCGATGTGCGTATGCACGCCGGCAAGTGAAAGAAGCGACGGCGCGCTCATGCCGGCTCGGCCTCGGGCGCCAAGCCGAGATAGGCTTGCTGGACGATCGGCGAGGCGATCACCGCGGCCGGCTCGCCATCGGCGACGAGCTGGCCGTTGTGCAGGACGATGATCCGGTCGGCGAGCTCGCGCACCACGTCCATCTTGTGCTCGACGAGCAGGATGGTCTTCGTCGCGTCGCTCTTCAGGCGATGGATCAGGTCGAGAATCACCGGTACGTCGGCCGTGCTCATGCCTGCCGTCGGCTCGTCGAACATGAAGACGCTCGGCTCGAGCGCCATCAGCATCGCGACCTCCAGCTTCCTCTGATCGCCATGCGGCAGGCTGCTCGCGGCGGCGTCGGCGCGGTCGTCGAGGCGAACGTCGGCGACGAGGGCGCGCGCGCGCGCCAGCGTCTCCTTGCGGTCGAGCCAGACCGAGAACAGGTCGAGGCCTTCACGGCGGCGCGACTGCACCGCGAGCCGCACGTTCTCGACCACGCTCAGGTTCGGGAACAGCTGTGTCAGCTGGAAGGCGCGGCCGAGGCCGCGATGGGTGCGCGACGGCACCGTCTCGCCGGTGATGTCGACGCCGTCGAACCAGACCGAGCCGGCGCTTGCGCGCAGCTGGCCCGAGATGAGGTTGAAGTAGGTGGTCTTGCCGGCGCCGTTCGGCCCGACGATCGCGGTCAGCGTGCCGGGCGCGAAGGCGCACGAGACGCGGTCGACCGCGACGTGCCCGCCGAAGCGGATCGTGAGCTCCTTGGTCTCGAGCATGGCCGCGCCATGCGCTGCCGCGGACGGTCCGATCAGCGCTTGTTCTTGATCGGGATCGCCATCTCTTCCGGCTTGATCTCGCGCACGAGCTCCGGAACGCCCCAGGCGAACGCCGGGTCGGCCTTGATGCGGAAGTGGAACATGCTCTGCATCGCCTGATGGTCTTCCTTGCGGAAGGTCATCTTGCCCTTCGGCGACTCGAAGCTCATGCCTTCCATGGTCGTGATGAGCTTCTCGGTGCCGGTGTCGCCGTTCGTCTTCTTCAGCGCCTCGACCAGCGCGATCGCCGCGCTCATGCCGCCGGCGGTGAAGAAGTCGGGCGGTGCCTTGAACTGCTTGTAGTGGTTGGCGACGAGCCACTCGTTGACCGGATTCTTCGGGATGCCGAAGTAGTAGTACAGCGCGCCTTCCATGCCCGGGAACTGTTTGTAGGCGGTCATCGCCGGCAGGATGTTGCCGCCGGTGCCGACCTCGATGCCGTAGCGCTTCTTCAGGTCGAGCGCGGCGAGCGCGCCGTACGGCGGCGTCGCGCCGGCCCAGATCACCTCGATGACCTTGCGGCCGGGCTTGTCTTTCAGCGCGTCGACGATGCGCTGGATGCCGGCGGTGAAGTCGGTGGCCGACTGCGGCAGGTATTCCTCGTGGACGATCTTCGACTTCTTGAGCGCGTCCTTGAAAGCCTTGACGCCATCGCGGCCGAAGGCGTAGTCCTGGGCCAGCGTCGCGACCGACAAGCCGTCGGCGTCGATCGTCGTCGCGTTCGAGATCGCGTCCTGCGAGCTGTTGCGGCCGGTGCGGAAGATGTAGCGATTCCACTTCTCG
>Ga0207650_10003756_pt1 | contig 10383 bp, 8 predicted proteins | sample KBSS63metaG_FD_184325 | JGI IMG/M metagenome (GOLD analysis project Ga0207650, IMG submission 184325) | Switchgrass rhizosphere microbial communities from Kellogg Biological Station, Michigan, USA - KBS S6-3 metaG (SPAdes) (version 2) | ecosystem: Host-associated > Plants > Roots > Rhizosphere >...
CGGCCAGTGCCGTGCGAGCGCCTCGATCTCGGCGCGCAACTGCGCTTCGACGGCACGCGGGTCCTCTTCCGGGATGATGCGCCGGTCGAGTCGAAACGTGACCTTGTCAGGCACGACGTTCGTGTTGATGCCGCCTTCGATCAAGCCGACGACGAGCGTTGGATGCGTGATGCCACTCACCTGCGACGTTATCGCCGTGTACGTCTGGCGCAGCGCGTACAGGCCGGTGAGGATGGCGTTCGCCGCTTCGAGCGCATCGACACCACGCGCGGGCTCCGCGGCATGGCCCGACACGCCGAGCACCTCGACCTCGAGATGCAGGCAACCGTTGTGCGCGGTCGTGATCGCGTAGGAAAATCCCGCGCTGATCGCGAAATCGGGCTTCGTCAGTGCGTGGGCGATAAGCCACGCCGGACCGATCGCGCCACCCGCTTCCTCGTCGTACGTGAAATGGAGCTCGATCGTTCCGTCAAGCGCCGCACCGGCCGCCGCCGCGGCGAGCAATGCACGAAGCGCGAAGGCGTACGTCGCGAAATCGGATTTGGACACGGCGACGCCGCGCCCATACATGATGCCGTCGCGCACTTCCGCGCCGTAAGGATCCGTCGTCCAGTGCTCACCGGGTGGCACGACGTCGCCGTGCGCATTCAGCGCGATCGTCGGCCCGCGCCCCGAACCGAAGCGGCTGCGAACGATCAGGTTCGTGCACGACACCATGCCGTGCTCGGAAACTTCGCCGGCGGGCACTGCGTGACGCTCGACGACGAAACCCATCGATTCGAGCAGCGTGGCCGCCAGCGCCGCGTGAGCCGCGCAATCTCCGGGCGGATTGTCCGAGGGCTGGCGAACGAGTGCAGCGAGAAACGCCTGCGCGTCGTCGCGATGCGCAGCGAGCCATTCGCGAACGGTGGCCGCAGCGTTCAACGCATCACCGACGCGCCGTCCGACCGCGACACGAAGTTCCGGATGAAGCGCAGCAACACGCGCGCGCCGTCATCGACGTCCGCGACATCGACCGCCTCGGCCGGATTGTGGCTGATGCCATGCTTGCAGCGGATGAACAACATGCCGATCGGCGCAATCGAGATGATCGCCATGCCGTCGTGGCCCGCCCCCGACGGCAACACGTGGACCGGCAAGCCCTCGCCTTCGACAGCCGCTGCAAACTGGCGCTGCAGCGCGGACTCGCAGGCCGCGGTGCTCGCTTCCCACAGCGGCTCGATCGACCACGTGACGCCGCGCCGGCGCGCAATGGCCTCGCACGCTTCTCGAATCGACTTCGCGGCCTCGATGCGCGCCACGTCGGTCGGTGCGCGGACGTCGAGCGTGAAACGCACATGGCCGGGGATGACGTTGACGGCGCCGGGCGCCGCCTCGAGCTTGCCGACGGTCGCGACGACATCGCTGCGCGCCTGCGCGGCCGCCTCGATCGCGAGCACGCACTCGGCGGCCGCCGCCAGCGCATCACGCCGCAGTCGCATCGGCACAGTCCCCGCGTGGCCGGCCATGCCGCCGATGTCGACGACGAAACGGTTGCCGCCGTTGATCGCCGTGACCACACCAACGGAAGCGCCGAGCGATTCGAGCACCGGTCCCTGCTCGATGTGCAATTCCGCATACGCGAGCACGTCGCCGGCCCGGCGCGCGGCGTCGGCGATCCGACCGGCATCCAACCCGGAGCCCGCGAGCGCGTCGCGCATCGACATTCCGTTTGCATCGACGGCATCGAGGGCCTTCGCATCGAACGTTCCGGCGACGGCGCGGCTGCCGAGCAGCGTCGCGCCAAAGCGCACACCCTCCTCGTCGGCGAACCCAACGACCTCAACGGCGAAAGGAAGGCGCGTGCCCTCGCGATCGAGCGCCGCGACGCACTCGATTGCCGCAACGACGCCGAGCATGCCGTCGTACTTGCCGGCGTCGCGCACGGTATCGAGATGCGAGCCGAGCATCAGGCACGGCGCATCGGCGACCGTCCCTTCGTAACGCCCCACGCAGTTGCCGATCGCATCCAGGCGCGCCGTCATACCGGCGTCGCGCATCCAGCCCAGCACCAGTGCGTTCACCGCTCGCTGCTCGGGCGACAGGAATACGCGCGTCAGGCCGTCGTGCTGCTCCGAATGCGCTGCCAGCGCCTGACAGCGATCGTAGATCCGTTGCGCGTCGATCGTCACGAACGACTCGTCGCCCTGTGCGCGAATGCGGGCTGCGCTAGCGGTGGCGAAATTGCGGCTTGCGCTTCTCGACGAAGGCGCGCATGCCTTCCTTCTGGTCGTCGAGCGCGAACGTCGCGTGAAACTCGCGCCGCTCGAACGCCAGCCCGTCGGTCAGCGATGATTCGTACGCGCGGTTGATCGATTCCTTGATCTTCAGCACGACGGGCAACGAGAACGACGCGATCTTCGCCGCGGTGGCAATCGCGTCCTGCTCGAGGTCGGCGGCGGAAACGACGCGTGCAACGAGCCCGCTCGCTTCCGCTTCGCGCGCATCGATCATCCGCCCCGTCAGGCACCACTCCATCGCCTTTGCCTTGCCAACGGCGCGCGGCAGCCGCTGCGTGCCGCCGAAGCCCGGAATCGTGCCGATCGTGATTTCGGGTTGACCGAACTTGGCCGTGTCCGCGGCGATGATGATGTCGCACGCCATCGCGAGCTCGCAGCCACCACCGAGCGCGTAGCCGGCGACGGCGGCGATCACCGGCTTGCGGACGCGCCGGATGCCTTCCCAGTCCTTCGTGATGTAGTCGTCGCCGTAGACCTTCGCGTAGTTCCAGTCGGCCATCGCGCCGATGTCGGCGCCCGCGGCGAACGCCTTGTCGCTGCCCATGATGACCGAGCAGCCGATGGCGTCGTTCGCGTCGTTGGCGAACAGCGCATCGCAGATCTCGCGCGCCAGCTGGTCGTTCAGCGCGTTGAGCCGCTGTGGCCTGTTGATCCTGAGGATTCCGACGCGATCGCGCGTCTCGAGGAGTAGATGTTCCGGCATGGCGTGTGGCTTTCGGAGGGCGGACAGGTGAGTAACGCATAATAACGAATTGGCGCGCGCCGAGTGCTGCGCCCCGACCGCGGAGTCGACATGAGCAAGGCATTCGCGTCCCAGGCGGACATCCAGGAAAAGACCGTCAGCTTCGATCGCCTGTCCGACCACGCGTACGCGTACACGGCCGAAGGCGACCCGAACACGGGGATCGTCGTAGGCGACAACTCCGTGCTCGTCGCGGACACCCAGGCGACGCCGGTGATGGCGCAGGACGTGCTGCGGCGCATTCGCGGCGTCACCGACAAGCCGGTCGATTACGTCGTGCTGACGCACTATCACGCGGTGCGCGTCCTTGGTGCATCGGGCTATGCACCGCGAGAGATCGTCGCGAGTCAGGATACGTTCGACCTGATCGTCGAGCGCGGCGCACAGGACATGCAGAGCGAGATCGAGCGCTTTCCGCGGCTGTTTCGCGCCGTCGAGAGCGTGCCGGGGCTGACGTGGCCGACGATCACGTTCCGCGGCGAAATGACGCTGTGGCTCGGCAAGCTGGAAGTGAAGCTGATGCAGGTCGGGCGCGGCCACACGAAAGGCGACACGATCGTCTGGCTGCCGCAGGAGCGCACGCTGTTTTCCGGCGATCTCGTCGAGTATGCGGCTACACCGTATGCAGGCGACGCATACTTCACCGACTGGCCCAAGACGCTCGACGCGCTGGCGGCGCTGCAACCCGAAAAGCTCGTGCCGGGGCGAGGGCCCGCGTTGACCGATCGCGCCGCGATCGCAGAAGGCCTGGCGAGCACGCGTGCGTTCGTCAGCGAGCTCTACGCGGCCGTGTCGTCGGCGGCCCGCGAAGGCAAGGACCTGCGCGCGATCTACGGTGAGACGTATGCGAAGTTACGGCCGAAGTACGGCCACTGGGTGATCTTCGACCATTGCCTGCCGTTCGACGTAACGCGCGCGTATGACGAGGCGACCGCGCATCCCGATCCGCGCATCTGGACCGCCGCGCGCGACCAGGAGATGTGGCGCACGCTCGCCAGCTAAAGGCGGCGCGTGCCGACTTGACGATGGCGGTCGATTACCAGCAACTCGTGCTGCCTTACGTGCCGCCGGCCCGATGTGGCGACGTGCCGGGCACGCGCAGGCCGGTGATCGTCGTCGGCGCCGGTCCCGTCGGATTGACGCTCGCGATCGACATCGCTCGCTACGGTACGACAGTGCTGCTGCTCGACGACGACGACAGGTTGTCGAGCGGCTCACGCGCGATCTGTTTCGCAAAGCGGACGCTGGAAATATGGGACCGTCTCGGCTGCGGAGACGGGATCGCGGACAAGGGCGTTTCGTGGAAGGTCGGCAAGGTGCATGTCGGCGAGCGCCTCGTCTATTCGTTCGACTTGCTGCCCGAGGCAGGCCATCGCCGTCCTGCGTTCGTGAACCTCCAGCAGTATTACGTCGAAGGGCTGCTCTACGACCACGCGCGCATGCAGCCGAACCTTGAAATGCGTTTCAAGCACAAGGTCGTCGCCGTCGACGCGTCCGATGCCGGCGCACGTGTCACCGTCGAAACGCCAGACGGACGCTACGACCTTCTTTGCGACTACGTGGTCGCGTGCGACGGATCCCGATCGCCGGTCCGGGACATGCTGGGTCTTGCGAGCCGCGGGCAGACGTTTCGCGACCGATTCCTGATTGCCGACATCCGGATGGAGGCGGACCTTCCGATCGAGCGGCGCTTCTGGTTCGATCCCCCGTTTCACCCGCACGGCTCTGCGCTGATGCACCGGCAGCCTGACAACGTGTGGCGCATCGACTTCCAGCTTGGCTGGGACGCCGACCCCGCGGCCGAGCGCGAACCCGAGCGGGTCAAGCAGCGGCTGCGCAGAATGCTCGGCGAGGACACGCAGTTCGACCTCATCTGGTGCAGCGTGTACACGTTCTCCTGTGTGCGGATGGAACATTTCCGTCATGGCCGCGTGATCTTCGCCGGCGACGCCGCGCACGGCGTGTCGCCATTCGGTGCGCGCGGTGCGAACAGCGGCGTGCAGGACGCCGACAACCTCGCGTGGAAACTGCATTACGTCGTGCGCGGCGAAGCGCCCGACGGCCTGCTCGACACGTACGCGAGCGAGCGCGAGCAGGCCGCCGACGAGAACATCGCGCATTCGTCGCGCAGCGCCGACTTCCTCACGCCAAAGAGCGAAATCAGCCGCGTGTTCCGCGATGCGGTGCTGAGCCTCGCGGAAGCGCATCCGTTCGCGCGTCGGCTCGTCAATTCGGGGCGGCTCTCGACGGCGACGACGCTCGTCGACTCGCCGCTCGCCACGCCGGATCGCGATTCGTTCGCCGGTGCGATGGTGCCCGGTGCCGCCGCGGCGGACGCGCCTGTGACGGTCGACGGCAAGCGCGATTGGTTCCTGCGCCATGTCGGTGGCCGCTTTGTCGCGCTGCGTTTCGCCGATCGCGCCACCCCGAGGACAGGAAGGGTGAGCGGCGTTTCCGCGCCGCCGCGTGGGCAAGCGTTCGATACGTTGCCGCGGATCGACCCGTTGCTCGTTGCCGCGCCGTCGTCGGATTCCGCGCGCGACAAAGGCGCGCTCATCGACATCGACGGCATGCTAGCGGCGCGCTACGACGCGCAACCCGGCACGACATACCTGCTGCGTCCTGACCAGCACGTCTGCGCACGGTGGCGCCACTATGACGCCGGCGCGCTGCATGCAGCCGCGGCGCGCGCAATCTGCAACGGGTGACCGGATGCCGCTCAACATCGAGCCCAACATCGCGTCGCCCGACGAGTTCTACGAAGCATTGCTCGCGGCTCATCGCGACCTCACCCCCGACGAAAGCCAGCGCCTCAACGCACGGCTCGTACTGTTGCTCGCAAACCACGTCGGCGATCTCGCAGTTCTGCGCGACGCGCTCGACCGCGCGCGTGGTAGCGTCCGCAATCGTATGGCTTGACCTTCCGATCGACACTCAAACGCACTGAAAAGGCACCCATGAACAAGGTCTATCCGACAGCGGCCGCAGCGATGAACGGGTTGCTGCGCAACGACATGACGATCGCCGCCGGCGGGTTCGGGCTTTGCGGCATACCCGAGAACCTCATCGGGGCCCTTGTGGACAGTGGCGTCAAGGGACTGACGATCGTCGGCAACAATGCGGGCGTCGACGACTTCGGCATGGGACTGCTGCTGAAGTCCCGCCAGGTGAAAAAAGTGATCGCGTCATATGTCGGCGAGAACAAGGAATTCGAGCGGCAGGTGCTCGCCGGCGAACTCGACCTGACACTCACTCCGCAGGGCACGCTCGCCGAGAAGCTGCGCGCAGGCGGTGCCGGCATTCCCGGTTTCTATACACGCACGGCCGCAGGTACGCCGCTCGCCGACGGCAAGGAGACGCGCTCGTTCGACGGCCGCGACTACGTACTCGAGGAAAGCATCCGCAGCGACCTGTCGATCGTCAAGGCGTGGAAGGGCGACGCCGCGGGCAATCTCGTGTACCGCCAAACATCGCGCAATTTCAACCCGATGATCGCGACATGCGGCGCGGTGACGGTGGCCGAGGTCGAAGAGCTCGTCGGCGTGGGCGAGCTCGACCCCGACAGCATCCATACGCCGGGAATCTACGTCGACCGCATCGTCCAGGGCGAACGCTACGAGAAGCGCATCGAATTTCGCACCGTGGCGGGCAGCGCGTCGAAAAAGGACTCGCCGGTGCGCGAAACGATGGCGCGCCGCGCCGCGCAGGAGTTGCGCGACGGGTACTACGTCAATCTCGGCATCGGCATCCCTACGCTGGTGGCCAACTTCATTCCGGCCGGAATCAACGTCACGCTGCAATCGGAGAATGGCTTGCTCGGCATCGGCCCGTTTCCGACCGAAGACAAGGTCGATCCCGACCTGATCAACGCGGGCAAGCAGACGATCACGACGATTCCCGGCAGCAGCTTCTTCTCGAGCGCCGATTCGTTCGCGATGATCCGCGGCGGTCACATCGATCTGTCGATCCTGGGCGGCCTCGAGGTCGCGCAGAACGGCGACCTCGCGAACTGGATGGTGCCCGGCAAGATGGTCAAGGGTCCCGGCGGCGCGATGGATCTCGTGTCCGGCGTGCGCCGCGTCATCGTGCTGATGGAGCACGCGGCGCGCGACGGGAGTCCGAAGATCCTGGACCGCTGCACGTTGCCGATCACGGGCAAGGGCGTGGTCAACATGATCATCACCGATCTTTGCGTGTTCGACGTGCTGCCGCACGCCGAAGGCTTGGTGCTGCGCGAATTGCATCCCGGCGTGACGCTCGACGACGTCCGTGCGAAGACCGGTTGCGCGTTCCAGGTTTCGCTCAAGACATGAGCGCCCTCGTCCCCAGGCAATCGCATGACGCGCGAATTCGACAGATGACGCATCGACCGACGAGGTCAGTCGCGCGGCAACAGATCGTCGCGGCCGATCGAAACATTCGAAACAAATCTGCTCGATCGCCGCAATTGCGCTGACACGCGGCGCTCCTAGACTGGCTGGATTCCCAATTCGTCCACTCGATCGACACCCCGAAGGAGTATCGAATGAATGCGCCAGTCGACTTCCCCGCCCTGAAGGTTCGCCAGCAGGCCGCCTGGGGCAGCGGCGATTACGCCGTGATCGGCACGACACTGCAGATCGTCGGTGAATCGCTCGCCGAGGCCTGCGACCTCAAATACGACGAACGCGTCCTCGACGTCGCGGCCGGCAACGGCAATGCGACGCTCGCCGCAGCGCGTCGTGGCTGCGTGGTGACGTCGACCGACTACGTGTCGACGCTGCTCGACCGGGGCGCCGATCGGGCGCGAGCCGAGCACCTCGATGTGAAGTTCCAGGTTGCCGACGTCGAGGCGCTGCCGTTCGACGACGCGAGCTTCGACGCGGTGCTGTCGACGTTCGGCGTGATGTTCGCCCCCGACCACGTGACCGCGGCGGCGCAAATGGCGCGCGTGTGCAAGCCTGGCGGACGGATCGGGCTTGCCAACTGGACACCGGAGGGATTCATCGGCCAGCTCTTCAAGACGCTCGGCCGCCATGTGCCGCCGCCCGCCGGCGTGCAGCCACCGTCGCTGTGGGGCACGGAAGCGCACGTGCGATCGCTGTTCGGCGAGCAAGCCGCCGCCGTTGCGGTAACCCCGCGAATCTTCAAGTTCCGGTATCGGTCGGCTGCGCATTTCATCGACGTATTCCGCACGTGGTACGGCCCGGTTCACAAGGCGTTCGCGTCGCTGGCTTCGGACAAGGCTTCTGCGCTGGAAAAGGACCTGATCGAGCTCCTGGATCGCAACAACGTCGCCGGGCCCCGTTCGCTGGTCGTGCCGAGCGAGTACGTCGAAATCGTTGTGCAGCGGCGTTGAGCGCGACAATGCGCTCCGCACCGATCGCACCTGCGTGCAGCGGAACGCGTCCACACGTCGATTAGGCGCGCCGCCCGATATGTTTTGTTGCAATTCTCGCGACGCCGGCGGCGTCGAATTGCGATAACTTTGCACGAACGCGGACGACGTCCGCGACATCGATGCGAACCTGCGTCGGTGCACAGCAGTCGGCGCATCGAGGCGAACACGATGACCACGAAATTCTCCCGACGCAACATCCTTGCCGGCCTGGTTGCTGCTGGCGTCACGTCGCGAGCGGCTGCGCAGTTCGGCGGGAGGTCGCGAGGATCGGGATCGGGATCCGCGCGTTCGGGTCGCAGCGACGAGAGTACCGGCCGGCGCGCGCCGCCGCAGCCGATCGAGCCCGCTGAGGCTATCGAACGCGAATTGCCGTCGCTGCGCATCGATCTCAAGCTCACGCCGGAGCAGGCATCGTACTTCGACAGCTACGAGCGCCAGGTGCGCCTCGCCGCGAACGCCGTGCGTATCCGTGCCCGCCACGTCGACGCTTATCGCACCGACGACGGCAGCACGGTCAAGGCGGCGGCGATACTACGCACGATCGCCGACGACGACGCGGATCGCGCGGACGCAGACCGTCTCGCGATCGAGCGGCTGGATGCGTTGTACGCGGTATTGACGCCCGATCAGCAGAAGCAGTTCGACACGCGGACGATCCAGTCGCTGCGCGATCCACTCGGGACCACGTAACCAAATTCCGTTGCAGGGCCGTGTCACGCGGCCCCAGCGCGCCTTACCGCGGTCCGCGCTTGTCGACGACGCGCTTCGCTTTGCCGATCGAGCGCTCGATCCCGCCGGCCGGCATCACCTGCACGGTGGCGGAAACGCCGATCAGGTTCTTGATTCTCGTGGCGAGCCGGGTGCCCGCCGCCTCGCCGTCGGCGCTGCCGGCCGTCGGTCCCCGCTCGACCAGCACGGTGATCTCGTCCAGGTTACGGGGTCGCGTGATCTCCACCTGGTAGTGCGGCGCGAGCAGCGGATCGCGCAGGATCAGCTCCTCGATCTGCGTCGGGAACACGTTGACGCCGCGGATGATCATCATGTCGTCGGAGCGACCGGTGATCTTCTCCATCCGGCGCATCGTGCGCGCCGTGCCCGGCAGCAAACGTGTCAGGTCGCGCGTGCGGTAGCGGACGATCGGCATCGCTTGCTTGGTGAGGGACGTGAACACGAGCTCGCCCTTTTCGCCCTCCGGCAGCACGGCCCCGGTTTCCGGATCGACGATCTCCGGATAGAAATGATCCTCCCAGATCGTGAGGCCGTCCTTCGTCTCGATGCACTCCTGGGCAACGCCCGGACCGATCACTTCCGACAGCCCGTAGATATCGATCGCGTCGATGTCCATCACCGATTCGATCGCCGTGCGCATCGTCGGCGTCCACGGCTCCGCGCCGAAAATACCAATCGATAGCGACGACGCGTGCGGATCGATGCCCTGGCGCTGCATCTCCTCGGCGATCGCCAGCATGTACGACGGCGTCACCATGATGATGTCGGGCCTGAAATCCTGGATCAGCTGCACCTGCTTCTCGGTCTGCCCGCCTGACATCGGCACGACCGTGCAGCCGAGCTTCTCCGCCCCGTAGTGCGCGCCGAGGCCGCCGGTGAAGAGGCCATATCCGTACGCGACGTGCACGATGTCACCCGCGCGACCGCCGGCGGCGCGAATCGAGCGCGCCATCACTGTCGCCCAGGTGTCGATGTCGTTGCGCGTGTAGCCGACGACCGTGGGCTTGCCGGTCGTTCCCGAAGACGCGTGGATGCGCGCGATCTCACGCCGTGGCACGGCGAACATGCCGAACGGGTAGTTGTCGCGCAGGTCGCTCTTCACGGTGAATGGAAAGCGCGCGAGGTCGTCGAGCGTGCGCAGATCGTCGGGATGCACTCCCGCGCGCTCGAACGCCTGTCGATAGTGCGCGACATGGTCGTACGCGCGCCGCAGCGACTCGCGCATCCGCGAGAGCTGCAGCGATTGGAGCTCG
>Ga0207650_10003758_pt1 | contig 10381 bp, 10 predicted proteins | sample KBSS63metaG_FD_184325 | JGI IMG/M metagenome (GOLD analysis project Ga0207650, IMG submission 184325) | Switchgrass rhizosphere microbial communities from Kellogg Biological Station, Michigan, USA - KBS S6-3 metaG (SPAdes) (version 2) | ecosystem: Host-associated > Plants > Roots > Rhizosphere...
AACCCCATGATGGCAAGAGTCGCCAGCAGATAGGTAATGAACGTGAGCGGCATGTGTTTTCTCAGACCGCCCATCTTGGTCATATCCTGCTCTCCGCCCACCGCGTGAATAACGCTTCCCGCGCCAAGGAACAGGCATGCCTTGAAAAATGCATGCGTCACTAAGTGAAAGACGCCCTGGGCGTAGGCGCCCACGCCCATGCCCAGGAACATGTATCCGAGCTGGCTCACCGTAGAGTAGGCAAGCACCTTCTTAATGTCGTTCTGGGTAAGAGCAATGGTAGCGGCAAGAAGGGCCGTGCAGACCGCGATGACGGCGACCACATGCAGCGTCTCCGGCGCCATGGAAAATAGAAAGCCCAACCGCGCGATCATATAGACGCCAGCCGTCACCATGGTGGCCGCATGGATCAACGCGCTCACCGGAGTCGGGCCTGCCATGGCATCCGGCAACCAAACATAAAGAGGAATCTGCGCTGACTTTCCAGTGGCGCCGACGAAAAGAAAAAGCGTCGCCAACGTGGCCACAGGCAGTCCCCAGATCATCTGACCCTGAAGGGTCGAAGCCCATTGCGCCATTTCGCGAAACGTCAACGTCCCATGTCCCTGCGCGTCCAGCGTCCAGAAGAGCAGAAATATCCCTAACACGAAGCCGAAATCGCCGACCCGGTTGACGATGAAAGCCTTGTTGCCCGCGCGCGCATTCGCATGATCGGTGTACCAAAAACCGATCAATGCATAGGAGCACAGTCCGACGCCTTCCCAGCCAACAAACATGAGCAACATGCTGTCGCCCAAAACCAGAGTCAGCATCGCCGCGGTGAACAAGTTCAAGTAAGCAAAGAAGCGCCAAAACGCTTTGTCCTCGTGCATGTAGCCCGTCGCATAGATGTGAATGAGCCCGCCGATACCGGTGACGACCAGAATCATCACGGCGGAAAGCGGATCGATCATGAAGGCCATGTCGACCTTGAGCGAGCCCAGGTGAATCCACGTGTAAAGATTATCGATGAGGAAGCGCTTTTCGGGTTCGAGGCCTTTGAGCGTGAAAAATCCGTAAACCGCCAGCCCAAACGCGATCACTACCGGCCCACAGGCGAGAACGCTGATGGCGCTTTTGCCCATGCTCTTTTGGATTTTTGCGCCCAGCAATCCATTGATGATCGCGCCAAGCAAAGGCAGGAACACGATCCAGCGAATGAAATCTGTCTGTAACGGACTCTCCACCTGATTAACCCCGCCCCACTCCGGATTTTGGATTTTGGATTTTGGATTCCCGATTGTCGGAAACACCGTCCCGACTCGCGCGAAATGTTTTCATCGATAGGGTTTCCTCAATCTCAACCGGCAATCAATCGAAAATCGGCAATCGAAAATCTAAAATAAGTTATTCTTTCAGCGTTTCCGCCGCTTCCACATCGATCGTGTGGAATAACTGAAAGATCGCCAGCACGATCGCCAAGCCTACCGCCGCTTCGGCGGCCGCGAGCATAATGACAAAAATGGCATAGATCTGACCGTCGGCATTGCCGCTGCTGAAATGGGAAAAGGCGACGTAATTGATGTTGGCGCTGTTCAGAATCAGCTCCACGCCCATCAGCACGCTGATCGCATTGCGCCGCGTGAGAACGGTGAATAACCCGAGGCAAAAAAGAATCGCGCCAATGATGAGGTACGAAGAGAGCTCATTGGGCGACATGGCTACTCTTTGATCTCCTTGCGCGACAGGACTACGGCACCGATCATCGCCGCGAGCAAGACCAATGAAGCGAGCTCGAACGGTAGCAAGTAACTGTACAAAAACAAATCGCCGATATTGGCGGTGGTCGCCGCGTAGACCAACTCCTTGGTTTTAACCCATGGCGTGACTCTGAGCGTCTCGATCAACAGATAAACGAGCACTCCGACGATGATCAGTGCGGGAATTCTGCCGGCGGCGCGATTAGTCACTTCGACATCGGTAATCCGATGCGTCAGCATGACCGCAAACAAAATCAGCACCAAAATGCCGCCGACGTAGATCAGCACCTGGACCGCCGCGACGAAATCAGCGCCAAGAAAGACATAGATCCCGGCAACGCCCATGAACGTCCCGAGCAGTGAGAACGCGGAATAGATGATGTTGCGGGAGAATGCGACCATGCCGGCGGAAATCACCGTAATGAGAGCGATTAGATAGAAAACCGCCGTCGATACACTCATAGATACCTGAGCTGTTGGGATCTCAGAAAACTAGCAGGTGTTCTGGCTCAATTACCGGAAGATCCGATTTAGATCAAGGGGGGCTCGTGTGATGGAGACTTGTTGCCGCCCTCCACGCCTAGCTTTCCTCCGCTGCGGCTCCTCCATCCGGCGTCGCGAATTCATCGAGATATTTCAATCCGATCTCGACTTTGGTCACTAGCTTGGGTTCTGTCTCCCCGCCCTTTTTTGGCTTGTAAAGATTCTGCTGTGTCGGCGCGAAATGCCGAACCAAACCGGCGGGATTATAGCTCGCGCCTTCGAATTCCTGAGAATGGCGGATTGCCCCCGTCGGGCACGCTTCGGAGCAAAGACCACAGTACATGCATTTGCAAACATCGATATCGAAATGCGTGAACTGCCTTTGCTTGGTTTCCTTATTCATCTCGATGCCGATGGTGATGCAGGTGATCGGACAATCGCGCTCGCACGCCAAGCAGCCGGTGCAGATGTCGAGATCCACCTCGAGAATGCCGCGGTAGCGGCGCGGCAAGGTTTCCTGGATCGGGACGGGAATTTTATCGGGATACTGGATCGTCATCGGTTTTCGAAACAGATGCGAAAAAGTGATCGACATCCCCTCGAAAGTCGATTTCACTGTATCCGCGATATCCTTGACGTAGCTGGCAACACTCATAATGCCTCGGTGATTTCTAGATGTGCGGCTTTAAGTAAAGTTCAGGCTTGGCGTTACGGATTTGAAATACCACCCGCACCAGGAAGACGACCATGACAGCGACGGCGAAGCCGAGCGTGGCTGCGCTGATGACCCGATGCAGGTTTTCCGGCATGAACATGAAACCGATGGTGCCCAAAAGACAGATAAACGACAGCGGCACCATGTATTTCCAACAGAGCGCCATCAATTGATCGACGCGCACTCGCGGCAAGGTCGCGCGGACCCACATGGCGACGAAGACCCACATATACGCCTTCACGAAAAACGTTACGAACTGAGCGATCCCGAGCAGCAACGGGTTGTTGTCGAAAATGGGCAACGGCGGTACCTGCCATCCACCCAAAAATAAAGTCGTCGCCACTGCACCGATCACATAGAGATTGCCCCATTCGGCAAAGAAGAAAAACAAAAAGCGCATGCCGCTGTATTCCGTCACATAACCCGCAACGAGCTCCGACTCGGCTTCAGGAATGTCGAACGGCGTGCGATTGCCCTCCGCGAGCGCAGCGGTGAAGTAGAGGAAAAACGCGGCGAAAATGAATGGGTTATTGAACAAAAACCAATCCCATGGCGCCCAGCCTTGCGCCTTGATGATGCCTTGCATGCTCATCGTGCCCGCGAGGAAAACGACATTGAGCAGCGCCAAGCCTGCGGGAATTTCGTAACTCACGATCTGGGCCGCGGAGCGCATACCGCCCAACAGCGACCACTTGTTGTTCGAAGCCCACCCGGCCATGAGAATTCCGACCACGACGAGTGAAGTGACCGCCAAAATGTAAAGAATGCCGATGTTCAGATCCGCAACAATTAAGTTGGCGCCGAAGGGAATCACCACGAACGTGCAAAGAAATCCCATGAAGACGACATAGGGGGCGAGTGAAAACAGCTTGGCGTCCGCCGCTGTGGGAATTAAGTCTTCTTTAAGAAGATTTTTGATTCCATCCGCGAGCCACTGTAGGACTCCCTGCGGACCGACTCGGTTGGGACCGATGCGCGATTGCATGCGCGCCCAAACCCGCCGCTCGAGCCAGCTCGTAACACCAGCGAGCGGAGCGACGAACACGGAAAGCACGATTAGGGCGGTGAGCACCATTGCGATCGCGTAGACGACCTCTCTGGGTACGCCGGCGAAGGCGCCCTCTTGAATCAATTGATCGATAAAAGCTTGCATGATTTTCGCTAGGAGATGCCGCTAACGATCGATTTCCGGCGCATCGACATCGAGGCTGCCGATCAGCGCGATCAAGTCCGCGACCATAATGCCCTTGCTCAATTTATCGATGATGCTCATCGCCGTATAGGAACCGGTGCGAATTCTCACACGATACGGATATTCACTGCCGTCGCTCACGACATAAAACCCCATATCACCGCGCGGCGCTTCGACGCGCGCATAACATTCGCCTGCCGGCGGCCTGAACTTCCGCGGCACTTTGGCAATCGCCGGTCCCTTGGGCATCATGCTCAAGCACTGGCGTACTATCTTGCAGCTCTCCTGCATCTCGCGAATGCGCACCCAGTAACGGTCGAAGCTGTCGCCCAACACGCCGACGTGCGCCGTTCCGATCGGCACTTCGAATTCCAATTCAGGGTAAATCGAATACGGAATATCGCGTCGAATATCCCATTTCACCCCGGAGCCGCGCAGATTCGGCCCAACAAGATTATAGGAGAACGCATCTTCCTTGCTTACCACCGCCACGCCGGCGAGGCGCTCGATGAAAATCTTGTTCCCCGAAAGCAGCCGATTGAATTCGTCAACGATCGGTTCGAAGTGATGTAAAAATGCCTCGATCCTCGTGCAGGTCTCTGGAAGAATGTCGTAGCCGACCCCGCCAATTCGAATGTAGTTGTAAGTCAGGCGCGCGCCGCAAATCTCTTCCATCAGATTGTTGATGGTTTCCCGCTCTCGCAGCGCGTGGACGAACGGCGTCATCGCGCCGATATCCTGGCCGAAAGTACCGACCGAGATCAGATGGCTCGCGATCCGGTTGAGCTCGCAGGCGATGACCCGGCAGAATTCGCCGCGGCGCGTCACTTCGATGCCGGCGAGCCGTTCCGCCGCTAGACAAAACGCCTGGTTCGCGAACATCGCGGCGAGATAGTCGGCACGGTCAGTGTACGGTACGTAGCCGTGATAGGTAACCTTTTCGCCGATCTTCTCGATCGAACGATGAAGATATCCAACGTCGGGGATTGCTTCGCTGATCACCTCGCCATCGGTCTTGACCACAAAGCGGAGCACGCCGTGCGTGCTCGGGTGCTGCGGCCCCACACTGATGGTCATATCCTCGGTATAGAAACCGGTCGAGGCGGGTGCGGTATCGTTCATTTTGATTTTAGCGCAAAAGTTTTTCCACTAGCGGCGCCCGTTGCGTGCTGATGCCGTCATACTCTTCCTGCTCGACGTAGTCTTTGCGCAACGGGTAGCCGACCCAATCCTCGGGCAACATGATCCGTCGTAGATCGCTGTGCCCCTCGAAAATGACGCCGAAGAGATCGTAAGCCTCCCGCTCGAACCAGTTCGCGACTTTCCACTCGTTCTCGAGGGTCGCGATTCTGGGGTGGTCGCGCGGCAAATCGACCTTGAGAACGATCTGGTGATTGTGGCTGTACGAAAACAGATGATACACCATCTGAATCGTCTCTTGTTTAGGCCAATCCAACGCCGTCAAATCAGACAGGACCTCGAAACGAAATCCCGGCGCATTGCGCAGGAACCGGCACACTTCCACTATGGCAGTCGGCTCCACGAAGAGATAAGGCTCGCGCACTTCGGACTTAAAGTCGCGAACTTTTCCCGGAAAGAGCTTTTCCAGCGAGGCGTATACTTCCTGTGCCTCCATGCGCTACGCCGAAGGCTGCTCGTCAGCGACTTTGGCCGGCTTCACCAGCCAGCGCTCGCGCATCATTTTGTCCTGGATCCGCAATAAGCCTTCGGTCAGCGCCTCCGGACGGGGCGGGCAACCTGGAACATAAACGTCCACGGGAACGATTTTGTCGACGCCCTTGCAGACCGAGTACGCTAGTTGGAATAGCCCGCCGCAATTCGAACAGCTGCCCATGGAAATCACGTATTTGGGGTCCGGCATTTGGTCGTAGAGGAGCTTGGTGCGTTTCGCCATCTTGTAAGTCAACGTTCCTGCGACGATCATCAAATCGGATTGCCGGGGAGTCGCCCGCGGCACCGCGCCAAACCGGTCCAGATCGGCGCGCGGACCGCCGGTCTGCATCAATTCGATGGCGCAGCAGGCCAAGCCAAAAAGCATGTACCATTGGGACGAGGCTCGCCCCCAATTGAGAATGTCATCGACTTTCGTCGTAAAAACGGTTTCCGGTAATGAGTTTATCAGCGGTTTCATCAGAAATCTCCCGCACGGATCAAGCTCTGATCTTTTTGACCCATTCCAAATCGCCCTTCGCCCATGCGTAAACCAATCCGAGAAATAGAATTCCTATAAAAAGCAAAACTTCCACCAACGCGAAAACCCCTGCCCCCCCCTCCACCCAGCGACGAAATACCGTTGCGACTGGAAAGATAAAGGCGATTTCCACTTCAAAGATAATGAAGATCAAAGCGACCACGTAGAAGCGGATGTTGAAATTGACCCAGGCGCTGCCCATCGCCGGCTCACCGCACTCATAGGTGGACAATTTTCGCGCTTGTGGATTTGCCGGACGGAGCAGCTTTCCGATCAGCAGATTGACCCCGACAAATCCAAGTCCTAATGCCGTAAAGACTAGGACGTTAGCAAAATCAAATAACATCCAAAGTTTCCGTATTTACACGCGAGAGAGAACTCCATTCCTTATAACCATAAAAGCTAGCCATAATCAAACCCGTGCGGCGTCCATTGAGGCTGCCTAAGTTTGCGAAGATATTGTTTTTTGACTAGAGTCAGCAGCTAGCAAATCCTCGGCCCTGCTGGCATGACCGGATCGCTCAAAATCCGCAAAATAAGACTAAAATCCAACTGTCGATTCGTGGACCTTCGCGCGAGTCTATGGTGCGCGTTGATTTTTTGGCTGGTCTACAACCCCGCCACCGAAGCTCAAACCGGATTTACACAGGTTCGCACCGCCTATAGCGCCCTATCGGCAGGTATCGGCACGCTTTGGCTGACCCAGGAACAAAACATCTTCAAAAAGCACGGACTCGACTCGGGTTTGATCTACATACGCGGCGGCACCACCGCAGTCCAAGCGCTGCTCGCCGGCGAGATCCAATTCGGTCACTTGTCGCCGGCGCCGATGATGGCGGCATGGGCCCAAGGCGCCGATTTTGTCTGGATCGGCACCACGACGCATCAGATGGTCTTCACTTTGTTTGGCGACGCAAGCATTGGCACAGGCGCCGATCTCAAAGGAAAAAAAATCGGCATTACTCGGCTTGGCTCTGCCAGCGATCTGGCGGTGCGTGCCGCGCTCGAACAGTTTGGTCTCGGGAGTAAAGATGTAAACCTGCTCTCGCTGGGGGGAATCCCCGAAATTCTCGCCGCCATGCGGGCGGGAGCGCTCAATGCGGGGATCCTTTCACCGCCGACCTCGACCGCTGCGCGCGATCTGGGTTATCGCGCCATTCTGCACATCCCGGATCTCGGCCGGGAGTTCACTTTTTCAGGCATTGCGGCAAAGCGATCCTTCGTGCAGAGCCAATCCGAAGTCGTCCGGGCTTATATGGCCGCGCTCACCGAAGGCGCCAAAATCTATAGGGAAGACAGCCGCGCCGCGCTCGGCGTTCTGCGCAAGTACTTGCGCGCCGAGGACCGGATTCTGGAAAGCGGCTACAAAGAATATGACAAGGCCATATCGAGTCCACCTTATCCTGGGCTAAAAGGACTGGAAGCCGTGCGCGAGAGCTTGCTGGATTCCACGCCACAGCTAAAGCAGATCGATCTAAAAAACTTTGTCGACGATCGTTTCGTCAAATCAAACTGAGAGGTCACAGCGAAATTCCACGCCAGGTCGGCTGGAAAGACAAATTGCGGAGAACACACGAAGTAGGGGCGAACGGCGGTCGCCCACGACTGCGCAACGATTCAATGACTGGATTCGCGACGTGATCTTTAACCTTGAACCTACCCGGAGGTCCCATGCGAATCGAAACCGAACGCAAAGTGCGCCGCTGGCGCGAACAACGCTGGCTCCTCGATCAGGTGATTCAGAGCCGCGGCATCGATTGGGATCAAGGACGAACCGGTAAAATACTCCGCAACTGCGGGCCCGGCGTGCAAGACGATCTTCAGGAAATCTGTGGACGTATCCAAAAGTTTGTCGATATCGCGCGCGAGTTCTCCCGCGCTGCCGCGCGCCGCGACGAGCAAGGGCGCGCTGCCGAAGCCGCCGGCAAATATCCCGAAGCGCGCGAGCACTACTACATCGCTGCCTGTTTTTACACCAATGCTATGTGGGCGATTTACGAAGACGGCAACCCGCAACGCATTCAGTGGCAGGAACGAAAACGCGTCTGCTATGACAAATTCATCCAATACGCCCGCCGACCCATCGAACGGATCGAATTACCCTATCAGGGAAAAAAAATCCACGCGATTCTGCATCTGCCGCCCAATAGGACCACTGAACGAATTCCTTGCATCATGTACATTCCCGGCATGGACGGCGTCAAAGAAGACAATCCTGCAAGCGGCGATCCGTTTCTCGAACGAGGCTTTGCGGTGCTCGCCATCGATGGGCCCGGCCAGGGCGAGACGCGCGAAGGCGGTATCACTTGCGATGCGTCGAATTATGCCGACGCCGGCAAGCTCGCCTGCGATTATTTAATCAAGCGGCCGGAGATCGATCCGGACCGACTCGGCGTGATGGGGTCGTCGATGGGCTCCTACTGGGCGCCGTGCGTCGTTGCTCAGGAGAAACGGTTCAAAGCGTGCGCCGTGAGTGGCGTCTGTATGGAGCCAGGCCAATACGCGATTTTCAACATGTCCTCGCCGACTTTTAAGCTCAACTACATGTACATGTCCGGCTATGACGATGAAGCGGCCTTCGACGAATTCTGCAGAACGCTTTCCTTGCGCGGCGTCACTGCCAAGATTACCTGTCCTTACATGGTCGTCGCCGGCGAAGACGATGAGCACTGCGACATGAAATTTGTCTACGAGCTTATGAGCGAGATCCCCGCCCCCAAACTGCTCTATGTCTTCGAGGGCGAACGCCACTCAATTCGTAACCCGCGCGCGCGACCTCTGGTAGTCAACTGGTTGATCGATACTTTGCTCGGCAAGCCTTTCAAATCTGAGATTGTCCGCATCGAAACCAGCGGCAAAGAAACACACCGGGAATGGTAGATCATCCGACGTGGTTGAGAATAGAAGATCAAAGATCGCGAGTTCATCATTATCCATTCTCGATCTTCAATGCTCGATATTTTCACAAACATAGCGTAATTCGATGAGAATAGCCTATGGAGATCTCATCGGCGGCGTAAGTGGCGACATGTTTGTCGCCGCACTGCTCGATCTGGGATTGTCGCTCAATCGCCTCAGAGGCGAGCTGAAGAAAATCCCGACGCTACAATTTGATATCAGCTCGAGAAAAAAAACTATTCACTCGCTCCGTGCCTCGCAGTTTCAAGTCATTTGTCCGAAGCATGAAGCGCGGCGCTCGTGGAAGCAAATTCGCGATCTGATCAAACGCTCAAAGCTCGACGCCGCGGTTAAATCCACCAGCAGCGAAATTTTTGCAGCGTTGGCGGCAGCCGAGGCCAAAATCCACGGCGTACCGATCGATGAGGTTCATTTTCATGAGGTCGGCGCCACCGATTCGATCGTCGACATCGTCGCGGCCGTCCTTGGCGTTCGGGAGCTCGGTATTGAATCTTTCTATTTCTCGGTTATTCCGCTCGGGCGCGGCCTCGTTTCTTCGATGCATGGCGCCTTGCCTGCGCCGGGTCCCGCGACACTCGAGCTGCTCAGGGGTTTGCCGGTTGTGGGCATCGACATCGACACTGAAACCGTAACACCGACCGGTGCCGCGATCGTGCGGACGTTGGGGAAACACTTCGCTCATCAGCCGGCAATGACCATCGAAAAGATCGGCTATGGGGCGGGGAAAAAGGAGTTTGCCGAACGCCCGAACCTTTTTCGCATTATCCTGGGCAGAGTGGATTCATCCGCCGCCCTCGAAGAGATGCTGGTGATCGAAACCAACATCGATGACATGAATCCACAGCTTTTCGATCATGTGATGGATCGGCTGTTTGCCGCCGGCGCACGTGACGTTTTTCTCGCCCCCATCCAGATGAAAAAAAACCGGCCGGCAACGCTGCTGAGCGTCATCGCCGAGCCACGCGATCGACAAAAACTTAGCGAAATTATTTTTAAAGAGACTTCCACCCTCGGCTTACGCTATTACCCCGTAAGCCGTATGATCCTGAAGCGCGAGACCAAGAAAATAACGACCCGCTTCGGCGAAATAACGGTCAAGATCATCGAGCAGCTGGACGGCA
>Ga0207650_10003759_pt1 | contig 10381 bp, 12 predicted proteins | sample KBSS63metaG_FD_184325 | JGI IMG/M metagenome (GOLD analysis project Ga0207650, IMG submission 184325) | Switchgrass rhizosphere microbial communities from Kellogg Biological Station, Michigan, USA - KBS S6-3 metaG (SPAdes) (version 2) | ecosystem: Host-associated > Plants > Roots > Rhizosphere...
GCCGGCTTCGGCGCCGCCAGCCCGGCCATGGCCGCGGGCGCGATGCTACTGCTGTTCAAGTTCACCATGGCCTTCCTGGTCGGCGTCGGCCCGATCTTCATCCTGGCCTTGATGTTCGATCAGACCAAGGAGCTGTTCAAGAAGTGGTTGTTCTACGTCATTGGCACCTTGTTCTCGATGTCGATGCTGTCCGTGGTCTCGGCCATGGTCCTCAAGCTCTCGACCAAGGTCGCCATCGCCTTGTGGGCCAGCAAGGTCATTATGGGCACCGACACGGAAGGCCTCAGTTCTCAGGCACTGCAGCAGGGTGGTATTGGACTGTTGCTCACCGTCCTGATCGTTACGATGCCCACGGTGGCTGCTGCGTTGTGGCAAGGGAACATGGGCACATTTATGGCCTACTCTGCATTTGGCGCTGGTGCTTCACCGGGGCCGCAGGGACAGCCAGCGGGTTCTTACACGCCGCCCCGCGTAGCGAGCAACGATGCCGCAACACAGAGCCCGCTAATGACCCAGCGCACTTCAGGCACGCCACAAACCGCGCCTGCTCCCGAGGGTAGTGGGCTCATGGGCCAAGCGAATCAAAATCCCAGTAGATTCACCTGATCAATGAGGCGGACATGAAGTTTTTTTTGATTTTGATTCTCATTGTCCCGATTTCATTAATTGCACGCATTGCTCATGCCGAAGGTGCATGCCCGCCCGGCCAATACCCAATCGGCGGACAGGGGGCGATTGCTTGCGCGCCTATTCCCCAAGAAAGCCCCGCACAACTGGAAGCTCGGCCAAATGGGAAATGGGTTAAGACCTGGGGAGCAGTGGCAGTAGGGTCTATTGATTCCACCACGAGTTACGGCGTTACCACCGGCAAGCTTTCAAAATTCGAGGCACAACAAGATGCCATGAGACGCTGTGCATCTCACGGCGAAACGAATTGCAAAATCGGGCTCGCTTACGAAAATCAGTGCGCGGTGATAGTTGAGCCACATATAAACGGAAGACCATTTCCGACGGGCTTTATCAGAATTGTTGGAAGAGCTACCGTCATCGAGGCCAGTGAGGCGGCGTTAAAAATATGCCAAGAGGATAATAAAGCGACTCCCCAGGCTAAGTGTGAGATTGTTTACAGCGCATGCTCGGAGCCTATCTTTCATAAATTTTAAGTCTAACAAATAAATAGCTCTCGCCAATGAATCGGCACGGGCACCTTCATAGATGATTACTCCGTATCCCTGGCTTTTCCACTTTGCATGCCACGCTTTTTTCGAAGGCGTTTCCCATGGCATGCAAGGACGGACGGGCCGTGCGCCCGTAGCCAACGTGTCGTCTGCACAGTAAAATACCGAGGGGTGCGCGGTGGATTTCCAGCGATGCGCTCGGCCTGCCTAGGGAGCGTCGCTATGGACCAAGCGAATAAAAATCCCATTCTACTTGCCTGGCCCCGGATTCGGATTATGAGATCCTATTTAATATTAGCCTCATTAATTTTATGCATCGCTTATCGTGCTAACGCAGAGCAGGGCTGCCCAATTGGGCAAATTCCAGCGCAAGCTGGCGGCGGCGTGACTTCCTGCGGTCCTATTCCTGATGGTTATTACCAGCAACAGCAGCCAACTGGACCCCGCCCTAGTGGAGAGTGGATTAAAACCTGGGGCGCCATTTCGATGGGCTCCATTGATGCCACTACAAGCCTCGGCGTTGCTACTGGCAAGCTTTCCCAATCTGAAGCAGAAAGGGACTCACTAAGGCGATGCGGATCGCACGGAGAAGATAATTGCAAAGTCTTTATCTCATATCGAAACCAGTGTGTCGCGCTCGCCGAGCCTCAAATAAATGGCATGCCATTTTCCACTGGCGTACTTAGCGCCACCAACGCAGCAACTGTTGCTGAGGCACGCGAGAAGTCCACTCTAAACTGCGAAGAAAAGAATAAAAAGACACCTCAGGCGCTATGTAAAATTCTCTATGCCGCTTGCACGGAACCGATTTTCCGCAAATATTGATCCAACGAGACCGACACTCAGGCCACGCAATCTATGTCTGCAACTTGTAGACGGCCCATAGAAATCGACATACCAGCGGTTTATATTGGCCACATAAATTTGTTGCTCAGCAAGCATCCTTTACCATCAAACTTTAGAGGCTGAAAATTGATGAAATTCAATATTCTGTCAACCTTTTTCTCTTAAGAGCCGCTCCTACTCAGACACATGCGGCCGCAGGAGCCGCCGCCAGGTTCATATGTGCTGCAATAACCAGCCCCGAATGCTAATCTATAAGTTGATCACCTTCAGAACACTAGCCACGCAGCCACCATTTCAGGCGCCGGCTTTACTGAGATAGCCAACGCGGGTTCGCGAGGAATTGCTGAAAAAAATAATGGAGACGAAGGCTAGTTTGCTAGTGCCCTTATTGGAGCGACTCAATGATGAATAGTATTAAAAATCTTCTCCTATTGGCTTTTGTATTTTTGGCAGCATTGGGTGATGCTCGTGCTGAGCAAGGCTGTCCACCAGGGCAAATTCCCGCGCAAGCTGGTGGAAGCATGACTTCTTGTGGACCAATCCCCGCTGGTTATTACCAGCAGCAGCAAACAGCCTCACCTCGTCCTAGTGGGGAGTGGATAGAAACTTGGGGCGCCATTGCGAGTGATGGCGGAGATAATCTATCTACGCTTGACCCGCAGGGGAAGCCAGCCCAGTCGTACGTGCCCCCCCAGGGGCGAGCGGTGGTGGCAGAGCAAATGGTAAAGTAGGTACTTAAGATCTGACTATCACACGAGTTTGCGGTGTGCCTAACACACCCATTACTGGAACGCCCGGTTCTCGCGCGGCAGCAAACTTCGGTGACAATAGCCGGATTGTCTAAAATTTTGAGGACAGGAAATTGTTTAAGACTGCAGTATTTCTTCTTTGCTTGGTAGCAGCCTTCCAAGTTCTTGCTGAAGAGGGCTGCCCTCCTGGGCAAATTCCGTCGCAGGCAGGCGGCGGCCTTGCATCCTGCGGTCCCATACCTCAAGGTTATTATCAGCAAGCCCAACCTCAACCGGCCCGACCAACAGGTGAATGGTTGAAGACCTGGGGTGCAGTTGCCGTAGGAGTGATTGATTCAGTTCCTCGCTATGGTGTACCAGTTGGACTACCCTCAGAAGATGCCGCCAAAAAAGAGGCAATGCTAAGATGTGAAAGATCTGGCGCGCAAAATTGTAGAATTGCTACAACCTTTAGGAATCAATGTACTTCAATTGCAGAACCTCAAATTGACGGAGCGATAAGTGGTGTGATCCAATTTTCGAGGCAACCATCTAAACAGCAGGCGGTTGCTGAAGCGTTACGAGGTTGCGAAGAGGAAAACCCTGGCGCGCAATGCGAAGTTATTTACACTATCTGCTCAGAGCAAGCATTCAGAAGATATTGATTTCAATAACTTTCCCAAGCGACGTAAATTATCGCCAAGCTGATCAAGGGCATAGGACTTGATCAGCCTAGCCAGCGACTTGTTCGCAGGCTAGGCATTTCTACGCGAGATCATGCACCCGGCGCCTAGACCATAAAAAGCCACTAACTTTTTAACAACTATCCGGTCCATGATCGGCGCCTTATTCTCCACATATGTACGTCTCCTGGTATCGCCTAAGGCTCTGAAGCTCTTACCTAAGGTCGCCATCGCCATGCGGGCAAGCAAGAGCATCAACGGCTTCCTGCTCTAAGATAGGGGAGGCCTCAATTCGAGGGCGTTCCATCAGGGCGGTATTGGCATGTTGCCCACCGTGGTCATCATCACCATGCCGACCGTTGCTGCGGCATTGTGGCAATGCAGCATGGGCAGCTTCATGCACTTCTCTGCGTTCAGTGGCGGCGGCGCGTCTTCGCTTGGTACGCAAGGCCAGCCTGTAGGATCGTATGTGCCGCCGCGCATTAACGACGCATCCACATCAACTGGCAACGCATCCACGCTATCTCTAGCTAGTTCGTGAGCTTCAGGTGCTCCACAAACTCCTGCAACTTATCAAAGGAAGCAGCATGATGGATCAAGCGAATAAGAATTCTACTCGGCCCGCCTAATTCGACGAGGTGTTTATGAAGTCTTACTGTGCACTACTTTTCTTAATTACAAGTATCCCTAGCGCTCAAGCAGAAGAGGGCTGTCCGCCAGGACAAATTCCTGCTCAAGCTGGCGGAGGTATGACATCCTGCGGCCCTATTCCAGCTGGTTACTACCAAGGACAGCTCGCTGCACCTCGCCCCAGTGGAGAATGGATTAAGACCTGGGGAGCGATCTCCATAGGCTCTATCGATTCCATAACGAACTATGGCGTTACTACTGGCAAGCTTTCCAAATCCGAGGCAGAAATAGACTCTTTAAGACGCTGCGCATCGCATGGCGAGGATAACTGCAAAGTTCTAATCGCATACCGCAATCAGTGCGTAGCACTTACCGAGCCTCAAGTAAACGGACTCCCTTCAGGCGTCGTTAGTGCCAGCGGGGCAGCTACTATTGCCGAGGCAAGTGATATTTCCAATGCGGACTGCAAAGAAAAAAACAAGAGCGCACCTCAAACTCAATGCAAGATCATTTATACAGCATGCACAGATCCAATATTTCATAAATACTGAATTAATCTTCAACTTAACTACAACTAGTAGCCCTCCATGGCCATACAGACAAATAAGTACCTCCCCAGTAGCTGGCACGATACCTACATAACAGCAGATTGAGCATGCAGTGGCTGGACTAGCAAATGAGCAGTGATGCCCCGAAAGAACAAGGCGCTGTCCATGGCCGGCTTTGGCGCGGCCAGCGTGCAGCAGCAATGCTGGCTGCTATTCAAAGTCACCATGGCCTTCCTGGTCGGCGTCGGTTCAATCTTTATCCTGGTTTTGTGTTCGATCAGACCAGGCTTTTTTTCAAGAGGTCGCCGTTCTACTTCATCGGCACCCTATTCTCGATGTCGATGCTGTCGTGGTCCTCAAGCTCTCAACCAAGGTCGCCAAAGCCTTGAGGGTCAGCAAGAGCATCAATAGAATCCTGGCACCGATACCGGAAGCCTCAGAAAGCCTCAGTTCGCAGGCATTGCAGCAAGGCGTCATTGGACTGCTACTCACTGCCCTGATCGTCACTATGCCCATAGCGGCTGCGACTTTGCGGCAAGGAAACATGGTGAGATTCGACATTTAGCTCTGCCGCCTCTCATGAGCCAAAGGGACAGCCCCCAGGACATATGTGCCGCCGCGGATTGGCAGAAACGACTCCCGCTTCAAGCATTGACGCTCCAATAGTAGCTTAAGAGAGCTTCCGGCGTGCCACACTCACGGTTGGCTCAAGAAGGTAGCGGCATGATGGGACTAGAAAATCTAAACCCCAGCAGGGTTACTTAGTTAACAGATGAACATGAAATCCATCAGGACACTAAGCTTCCTAACGCTAGTGGCATCTGGCAGCACATTGGCTGAACAAGGGTGTCCGCCAGGACAGATTCCTGCGCAAGCCGGAGGCAATATGGCATCCTGTGGACCTATCCCTGAGGGATACTATCAGCAGCAGTCCGTGCCCCAACCCAGCGGCAAATGGATTAAAACATGGGGAGCCGTTGCCATGGGATCGGTAGACTCAACTACGATCTACGGCGTCCCCACAGGTAAGCTTTCGAAGCGCGAAGCAGAGCAAGATTCATTGAGGCGCTGCTCTTCTGAAGGCGCAACTGATTGCAGGGTTGTTTTTACATACAATAATCAATGCACGGCAATTGCCGAGCCCCACATAAATAAACTGCCGTTCGCCGGCGGAATTGTTAGAATTGCCGGCGCGGGCACCACCGTTGAAGCGAGCAGCTTAGCGCTAAAGGGATGCGAAGATCACAATAAGGGAACACAGCAAGCAAGGTGTGAGACCGTATATACTGCTTGCACCGAGCCAATCTTCCAACAGTACTAATTCAACACCGATTCACGCCTATTAGATTGCCCACCGGCGATATACTAGATATCTTCAGGGAGTAATGGTGATGAGAGCAAAGACGCTATTGTCCGCCCTGCTTTTGAGCGCTCCCCTAACCCAAGCACATGCCCAGTCAAAGCGTCGTAGGGTTGGTTCGGTGGCGACGGCGCTTCTTTGCTTGGTCCGCAGGGCAGCGGCCCGGGTCATATGTGCCGCCCCAAAGGCCCAGTGTTAGCGGCAGGTCCGTTGATCAAGTCGGCATCTCGGATATGAGCGCCTTGCGGACTTCAAGCACCCCGTCCACAGTTCCTATTTCTGCCATGCCTGGTTATCGCGGAGCAGCGAATGTGAATAATAATGGCCGAATTATTAGGCTTTCAGAGGACAGAAAATTGCTTAAGACAACAGCATTTTTTCTTTGCTTGGCAGCAGCTTTTCAAGCTTCTGCAGAAGAAGGCTGTCCGCCTGGACAAATTCCGGCGCAGGCGGGCGGCGGCCCGGCTTCCTGTGGCCCCATACCCCAAGGTTACTACCAGCAAACTCAGCCTGCGCCCGCCCAACCAGCAGGCGAATGGCTGAGGACGTGGGGAGCAATCGCTGTAGGAGTGATCGATTCGATCCCTCGCTATGGAGTGCCGGTTGGATTGCCTTCAGAAGACGCAGCAAAGAAGGAAGCGATGTTAAGATGCGAAAGATCTGGCGCGCAAAACTGCAGAATTGCTACAACTTTCAGGAATCAATGCGCCTCAATTGGAGAGCCGCAGATTAATGGGGCGATAAGCCCGGATGGCCTAATTCAATTTTCAAGGGAGCCATCTAAACAAGAGGCAACCACTAAAGCGTTAAAAAGTTGCCAAGAAAAAAATCCTGGCGCGGAATGCAAGTTGATTTATACAGCCTGCTCTGAACAAGTATTCCGAAGATACTGACCTTGCCGAGGTTTTCCCCGGACAGTTCTCAATGGCGGGCAAGGTCAAACGAGCATGTCCCCGCAGCTAGGGAGGCACCTGTATAGTGGTGCGCTGAGCATGCAGTGGGCTGGATTAGCGAATGAGCTGGGCCTGTGCGGATGTGCCGACTTAAGAAGAACACGGCCTTGTTTATGACCTGCTTCGACGCCGCCAGCCCAGCCATGGCCGCGGTGGCGATGTACAAGCCTCAGGTCCTCCTGAGGTAGTGGGCTGATGGGCCAGGCGAATCGAAACCCTACTCGCTTTACCTGATCAATAAGGCGGACATGAAAATCTTTTTAATTTTAATTCTCATTATCCCAGTATCGTTAATTGCAAGCGTCGCTCATGCTGAAGGGGCATGTCCACCCGGTCAATACCCAATCGGCGGACAAGGTGCTATAGCGTGCGCACCTATTCCCCAAGGGAGCCCCTCTCAACAAGAGGCTCGGCCAAATGGGAAATGGCTCAAGACCTGGGGAGCAGTAGCGGTGGGGTCGATTGATTCCACCACTAGTTACGGTGTCACCACAGGCAAGCTCTCAAAATCCGCGGCAGAGCAAGATGCTATGAGGCGCTGCGCGTCCCACGGTGAGACAAACTGCAAACTAGCGCTAGCCTATGAAAATCAATGTGCGGTGGTAGTTGAGCCGCATATAAACGGACTGCCGTTTCCAACCGGCGTCAGTAGAGTCGTGGGAAGAGGCGCCGTTCACGAAGCAAGCCAAGCAGCACTCGAAATCTGCAAGGAAGACAATAAGGAAACTCCGGCGGCCAAATGTGAAATTGTTTATAGCGCGTGTTCGGAGCCTATTTTCCAGAAATTCTAATTTATTCGGAATGCCGATGGATTGCTGGGCGACAATCAACCCAGCCATCTGTACCTACATGGTGACCGATCTGTACTGTCTCTGCGGCGAGGAAACATGGGAGCGTTTATGGCGTATTCGGGTTCTACTCTGGTGCATCTTCTGGGCCGCAGGGTTGGTCCCAAGCTCGTATGTGTCGTTTCAGATAAACAGAGACGCCCCTGTACCGACAGACGGCATCGTTTCGCTTGCTGCTGATCAGCGAGCGTCAGGAATGCCACAGACACAAGCAGCCTATGAAGGAAGCGGGACCATGGGCCATGCAACAGAAACCCCAGCCGCTTCACCTGATCGGCAATCTGATTTATTTAAATTGGGTCAAACACATGAGACTTACTTTAATACTAATTCCAACTTTGGCGTGCATGATCGGCAACGCAGGTGCCGAACAAGGGTGTCCACCAGGACAATACCCCATTGGCGGACAGGGCGCTACGGCTTGCGCACCAATTCCTCAAGAAAATCAAGTACAACAGCAAGCCGTGCCAAATGGCGAATGGGTTAAAACTTGTGGAGCAATTGCGGCAGGAGCAATTGATTCTACTACGAGTTATGGCGTCACAACGGGAAAGGCTTCAAAATCCGAAGCGGAGCAAGATTCCTTGAGACGCTGCGCTTCACATGGCGAGGATAATTGCAAGGTTGCCTTCACCTATCGCAATCAGTGCGTTGCGATAGCAGAGCCACAGATAAACGGGCTCCCATTGACATCCGGAGCAATAAGGTTCGCCGGTGCAGCGACAGTTAGCCAAGCTAGTAGCGAAGCCTATAAAGATTGTCGAAAATTCAACGAAATCACACCTGTTGCGACCTGCAAGATCGTTTATACCGCCTGTACGGAACCGATCTTCCACAGGTATTGAACATTTGCACATAAGCCATCAGCTTATGCTACTTAGTAACTTCGCATCACTAAATATTTATTCCACACCAGTAAGCTGACAGACTGGCTACCGTTGCCGATCGATATAATTGAGATGATAGCCATGCATTTACGTAGCGCAACGATTCTAATAATTTCGTGTATCACGGGCAACGTTAGGGCGGAGCAAGGCTGCCCTCCTGGGCAGTACCCGATTGGCGGACAAGGCGCCATGGCGTGCGCACCCATCCCTCAAGAGAATCAAGTTCAGCAGCAGGCCGTTCCAAGTGGAGAATGGATAAGAACATGGGGCGCTATCTCAGTAGGATCGGTTGATTCCACGACAATCTATGGTGTCAACACGGGAAAGCTTTCCAAATCCGAAGCCGAAGAAGATTCGTTGAGGCGTTGCTCCTCTCACGCAGGGGATAGCTGCAAGGTCTCGTTTACATACTACAATCAATGCGTTGCGATCGCCGAACCCCAGGTGGGTGGACTTCCATTGTCCTCCGGTGTTATCAGATTCATTAGCGCAGCAACAATCTCTCAAGCAAGTAGCGAATCCTCTAAGAGATGTAGTGATTCCAATAAGGGAGTCGCCGGCGCAAAGTGTAAGGTTGTATATACCGCGTGCACGGAGCCGATTTTCCGTCAGTTTTAACATAGCTATTTTTGTGGCCGATGGAGACGTCAATGGTTTGACATCCATGCTGACCGTCTCCGCTGCACTTGATCAGGGCCATGTGTAGCTTCACGCACACTTCTCTGCATTCAGTGGCGGCGTATGTCATCGCCACGTCCGCAGGTCGTATGCGCCGCTGCGCATTGACAGCAGCGCCACCCAAACACAGAGTCCCATCCAGGCGTCACGAGATAACCAGCGAGCTTTGGTTGGTGCGCCTGAGACGACAGTTGCTGCGGAAGAGAGTGGTTTTTGGCCGAATAAATAAGAACCCCAGCCGATTTACCCGATCTTATGAGAGAAGAATATGGAATTAAGATGGATACTAGGTGTCATCTTTCTATGTGTAGCTGGCAACAGCCTCGCAGAACAGGGTTGCCCGCCTGGCCAAATCCCCGCTCAAGCCAACGGCAACATTGCTTCTTGCGGCCCTATTCCGGACGGCTACTATCAGCAGCAAGTCCCAGTTGCGCCTCGCCCTAGCGGGGAGTGGATAAAAACTTGGGGCGCCATCTCAATGGGTTCCATCGATGACACGACAAGCTTCGGTGTTACTACAGGAAAACTCTCCAAATTGGATGCAGAGGAAGATTCGCTAAGACGCTGCGCGTCTCATGGCGAAGACAATTGCAAAGTCCTAATTTCTTACCATAATCAGTGTGTGGCAGTTTCCGAACCCCAAATAAAAGGGCTTCCTTTCTCTACAGGCATTGTTAGCGCGAGCAGAGCGAGCACTACCTTTGAGGCGAGCAAACTGTCTGCAGCGGACTGTGTGGAAAATAACAAGAAAACGCCTCAGGCTCAGTGCAAGGTGACGTACACGACTTGCACAGAGCAGATTTTTCATAAGTACTAGCTTGCTGACGTAGCCCCGAATACATCCAGCGCAACCGAGCGGCAGCAACTCAATGAGTCGAGCGTGATGAATATGAAGGCGCTGTCAATCCGGCGGCGAACACTTTCATGGTGATCAACCCCTACTAGGGAACCTCTGAACAAGTCTCCCCATATCGACGACACTATCCGGATCAGATCGAGGTCGTGATCCATGACGCAGCTAAGCTTCTCCGACGCCGAGCAT
>Ga0207650_10003761_pt1 | contig 10378 bp, 8 predicted proteins | sample KBSS63metaG_FD_184325 | JGI IMG/M metagenome (GOLD analysis project Ga0207650, IMG submission 184325) | Switchgrass rhizosphere microbial communities from Kellogg Biological Station, Michigan, USA - KBS S6-3 metaG (SPAdes) (version 2) | ecosystem: Host-associated > Plants > Roots > Rhizosphere >...
GGCGCTTCCCCCACGCTCGCCAACGCCCCCGCTCAACGCGCCCCACGCCCACCCAAGTCCCCCGCCTGCACGCTGGCCTTGCCCTGCCGCACCTCGAACGTGAACGCATAGGCCAGCGTCACCGGCACCTCCTCGACCGAGGCCGCGGCGTCGCACCGGTCCGCCAACGCCGGCCGCCGCGCCTGATCGGTGTAGGTGCAGATGGCCGCCGGCACGAAGCGCCAGTGCGCGACTTCCTGCTGCACCGCCTGCAGCAGATCGGCGTTGTCCGCCAGCGCCCCGGCGCTGCACTCTTCGCGGTCGTGCAGGGGCTCGCTGCGCTGCACGGCGCCCTGCGCGGTCAGGATCACGCGCACGCACACGGTGGTCGGCGCCAATGTTTGTCGCGGCGAATCGGACGGCAACTGCGGCGTGGCCGCGTCCAGCGGCTGCGGCATGCGGAACACCTGCTGCGGTTGCATCGTGTAGGGCGTGATGGAACCAGCGGCGGCGCCATCGCCGCCCGGCGCGAGCAGACGCTGATCCACCGAATCCAGCCGCTGCGCCTGCTCGCGCGGCGGTTGACTGGCGCAGCTGGCCAAGCACAGGCCGGCGAAGGCGATGCCGGCCCAGCGCAGGCTCATCGCGTGGCCACCTTGACCGCGAAACCGCAGTACACCGGATCGCGTCCGCCCAAGCTCCTGGTGGTATAGACGATATCGCAGGTGTACTCCCGCGGGTCGCCATCCGTGTCCAGTAGATACCAGTTGTAGCGAGCGGCATTGGCCATGCCCGGCGGCGCATCGGTCGGCTGCATCCCCAGGTCGAAATTGACCGGAATCTCCAGCCGCGAGGCGATCGCCCGCCCACGCGCCTTCGCCGGCACGAAGCGCCACAGCCGGGCCGCCGCCATCGCCGCCTTGTCCAATGACGCATCGCCACTGCCATGCCCGGACAGGGCGACGTCGCTGACGCGGCCGGCCGTATCCACATCGACCAGCAGCAGCACCTTCCCCGAAACGCCCTTGCGCAACGCCTCGCGCGGAAACGCCGGCGGATCCATCGCCAGCGGCTTGGCCGGCGTCGTCCCAGGCTTGGCGGCAGCAGCCGCCGCCGCGGCCGCCCACGCGTATGCGGGCGCGGGATGTGTTTGCTCGCCGGGGGCACGCGCGGCCGTGTCCGCCACCTGCGCCTTCGCCAGCCCGGCAGCTCGGTCGCTGCTCGCCAACGAGGACGCCGGCAGCGGTTGCAACGCCCAGGCCGCCGTGGCTCCGCACAGCGCCAGCGTCGCCACCACGGCGATGCCGGCACGCCGCCGCCAACCGCGCACCGCCGGCCGTTGCAGCAGCGCGATGCGCTGGCGCAAGGTCTGCCCGGCCTGCCAGTGGCAGCCGACCGGCAATGCGATCGCATCCAGTTGGGTCTGCAGCATCGCTTCGGCATAGCTGCGGCGCGAGGCCGGATGCCGCGCCAGCACCGCCGCGTCGCAGGCCAGTTCCTGATCGAAGCGGAACCGCGCCGCGGCCCAGTGCAGCAGCGGATTGAACCAGTACACGCAGCGCAGGGCGGCCAGCACCAGGTTGTGGCGGGTGTCGCCGCGGGCGATATGGGTGCGCTCGTGGTCCAGGACCAGTTGCGCCTGCGCAGTCGGATAGCGCTGCGCGAAATCCAGCGGCACCACGATCCGCGGGCGCCACGCGCCGAGCACCAGCGGACCATGCAGCGCATGCTGCGCGTACAGCACCCCGTCGGTGCCGGGCGATAGCTGCCCCAGGCTGCGCCGGTAGCGCCGCTGCTGCCGCCACAGGGTCACGGCCATCGCCGTGGCGCCCAGCAGCCAAAGCGCGCACAACCACGCTGCGACGTACTGGTCCGCGCCCGGCACCGGCGTGGCGGCCATGCCCGTTGTCTGCGTCGCGCCCACCCACACCTGCGGCAGCGCCAACGCCGGCAACGCCGGACGCGCATCGCCGGGCAACAGCGCCGCGAGCACCGCCAGCGGCACCATGGCCCAGGCCGCATAGGCGAGCCCCGCGCCGAACAGGCGCCGCAACGGCGCGCGCGCCGCCAGCACCGCCACGATCGCCGCGCTGCCGGCCAGCGCCGTCGCCCACATCCCTGCCACGAACGTTTCAACGCTCATCGTCGAGCTCCTGGATCAGTCGTTTGAGTTCCGCGATATCGGCATCGCTCAGCTTGCCGCGTTCGCTGAAGTGCGCCACCAAGGGCGCGACACGGCCGCCGAACAGGCGTTCGAGCAGGCCTTCGCTTTGCTGCTGCACCCACTGCTCGCGGGCCAGCAACGGGGTATAGAGATAGCGGCGCCCCTGCTTGTCGGCGCGGATCGCGCCCTTGTTGAGCAGGCGATTGAGCAGGGTCTTGACCGTGGGCTCGGCCCAGCCGCCATGCCCGGCCAGGGCCGCGAACACCTCCTCGGCGCCGAGCGGGTGCCGCTCCCACAGCACCTGCATCACCACGGCTTCGGCATCGCTGATCGTCATTCCGTTTACGCCTGTAATTTTTTTCGATTACACGAGTAAACGATCTGCTTGTCAAGCGCCTTGCGCCGCCGCGGACGCATGCGGGCGCGGCGGCTCGCCTAAGCTATGCCGATGACCGACCACCTCGAAGACTTGGACGCCACCGTCGACCTGATCCTGCACCGCATTCCCGGCGCATTGCGCATCGGCGCGCCGCTGGGCATCGGCAAGCCGCACCGCCTGCTCAACGCGCTCTACGACCGGGTCGCCGCCGATCCGGCGCGGCCGATGCAGCTGTACACCGCCCTGTCGCTGATCCCGCCGGCGGCCGGCGGCGACGGCCTGGAAGGGCGCTTCGCGCGCCCGTTCGTGCAGCGCCATTTCGGCGACGATTTCCCCAGGCTCAAGTACGTGCAGGCCATGCAGCGCGACGCGCTGCCGGCGCACATCCAGGTCGAGGAGTTCTACATGCAGTCCGGTGGGCTGCTGCACTCGGCGCAGGCGCAGCGCGGCTACACCAGCCTCAACTACACCCATGCCGCCGACGCGGTGGCGCAGCGCGCGCCGAACCTGATCGTGCAGAAGGTCGCGCGCGAACCCGGCGGCACGCGCCTGTCGTTCTCGTGCAACAACGACATCACCCAGGACACGCTGGACGCGGTGCGCCGGCGCGGCCTGCCGCGGCCGTTGCTGGTGGCCGAGATCGATCCGCAGCTGCCGTGGATCGGCGGCTGCGCGGCGGTGGACGCGGCGTTCTTCGACGTGGTGGTCGTCCCGCCGGGCCCGTACCCGCGCCTGTTCGGGCTGCCGCGGCAACCGGTGGCCGATGCCGACTACGCGATCGGCCTGTACGCCAGCACCTTGGTGCGCGATGGCGGCACCCTGCAGATCGGCATCGGCACGCTGGCCGATGCGCTGTGCCATGCGCTGGTGCTGCGGCACACCGACAACGCGCGCTACCGGCAGGTGCTGGCGGCGCTGGATCCGGCGCTGGAAACGCATCCGGCGGTGCGCGAGTGCGGCGGGCTGGCGCCGTTCTCGGCCGGCCTGTTCGGCTGCAGCGAGATGCTCAACGAAGGCTTCCGGCAACTGGTCCAGTGCGGCGTGATCCGGCGCAAGGTGCTCGACGATGCCGAGCTGATGCAGCGCGTGGCCGACGGCCGCGCCGACGCCGACGACCACGCGCGGCTGCAGCGCGACGGCGAATACCTGCAGGGCGCGTTCTACCTCGGCTCGCCCGAGTTCTACGCCTGGTTGCGCGAGATGGCGCCGGAGGCGCGCGCCGGCATCGGCATGCACCGGATCAGCGCGATCAACCAGCTCTACGGCGACGAAGCGTTGCGCCGCCTGCAGCGGCGCGAGGCGCGTTTCTTCAACTCCTGCATGATGGCCACCGCGCTCGGCGCGGCGGTGTCCGATGCGCTGGACGACGGCCGCGTGGTGTCCGGCGTCGGCGGCCAGTACAACTTCGTGGCGATGGCGCATGCGCTGGACGACGCGCGCAGCGTGCTGATGTTCCGCGCCACCCGTGGCGAAGGGAAGGCGCTGCAGTCCAACCTGCGCTGGAACTACGGCCACACCACCATCCCGCGCCACCTGCGCGATCTCTACCTCAACGAATACGGCATCGCCGACCTGCGCGGCCTGACCGACGAGGATTGCGTGACCACGATGACCGGCCTGGCCGACGCGGCGTTCCAACCGGCCTTGCTGCAGCAGGCCAGGCAGGCGCGCAAGCTCGGCGCCGCGTTCGTCGCGCCGGCGCACTGGCAGCGCAACACGGCCGAGCGGGTCCGCGCCGCGCTGGCGCCGTTCCGTGCCGACGGCACCCTGCCCGACTATCCGCTGGGCAGCGACTTCACCGCGGTCGAGCAGCGCCTGCTGCGCGCGCTGGCCTGGCTCAAGCGCAGCACGGCAGGCCGTGGCGCCAGGCTCGCCACCGTGGCGCGCGCGCTGCTGTCGCGCGAGGCCGGCGACGCGGCGTGCCTGCAGCGCATGGCGCTGGAGGCGCCGCGCGGGATCGGCGAGCGCGTGCAGGCGCGGCTGCTGGCCTACGCGCTGCGGCAGACCGCGGCGGGCTGATGTCGCGGCGGAGCGTGCGATGTGGACCGCGCGGCCGCAGCGGCGCACCGGGCTGAGCGGAGTCGGCGGGCGCGGTCATCCCGCAGCCAGCCATTTCACGCGGGCTAGTCGCCGCACGCGGGCATGGTGGAACCACTGTCCACCGGAGCCGCCGATGTCCCGACTTTCGCTTCCCATCGCCTGCCTGGCCGCCGCGTTGGCCTGCGCCGCCGGCAACGCCGCGGCGCAACCGCCCGCCAAGGCCACCGCCGCGGCGCCGGGGCCGGACAGCGGCGAGCGTTCGCTGCTGCGCGCGCAGGTGCTGCTGGACCGCGCGCACTTCTCGCCGGGCGAAATCGACGGCCAGGCCGGCTCCAACCAGCGCCGCGCCGTGTCCGGGTTCCAGGCCGCGCGCGGATTGCCCGCCAGCGGCGAACTCGACGACGCCACCTGGCAGGCGCTGGCGCAGGACACCGCCCCGGCGCTGGTCGCCTACACGCTCACCGCGGAGGATGTCGCCGGTCCGTTCTCCAAGATCCCCGAGGACACCGCGGAGAAGGCCACGTTGCCGGCGCTGGGCTACGAATCGGTGGAAGAACGCCTGGGCGAACGCTTCCACGCCGCGCCCGCGCTGCTGCGCGCGCTCAATCCGACGGTGGATTTCGCCCAGGCCGGCGCCAGCGTGCAGGTGCCGAACGTGCTCGGCACCGCCGCATTGCCCAAGGCGGCCCGGGTGCTGGTCGACAAATCCGACTCCACCGTGCGCCTGCTCGATGCCAACGGCGCGATCCTGGCGCAGTTCCCCGCTTCCACCGGCAGCGAGCACGACCCGCTGCCGATCGGCGACTGGAAGATCAAGGGCGTGGTGCGGCAGCCGACCTTCCACTACAACCCCAAGCTGTTCTGGGACGCCGACAAGTCGGACAAGAAGGCGACGCTGGCGGCCGGGCCGAACAACCCGGTCGGCGAGGTATGGATCGACCTGTCCAAGGACCATTACGGCCTGCACGGCACGCCGGAGCCGGCACGGGTCGGCAAGGCGCAATCGCATGGCTGCGTGCGCCTGACCAACTGGGACGCGCTGACCGTGGCCGCGGCGGTGAACGCCTCGGTGCCGGTCACCATGCAGGAGTGAGCGCATGCGCACCGTGCTGAGCTTGGTGGGACTGGTGGCCGCGGCGGCACTGGGGGTCTGGCTGCTGCGCGATGGCGCGGTGCAGGTCCGCCCCAGCCCCGCGCCGGCGGCTGTCGCGGCGGGCGCCCCGGCCGTGGCCGCGCCCGCTGCGGCCGCCGCCGCTGATCCTGCTCCTGCACCGGCACCGGCACCGACCCAAGCCACGACGGCCGCGCCCTCGCCTGCGCCAGCGGCGGCGGAGACCGCGCAGTCGCAGGCCGTCGCCGCGCCCGTGGCAGGCGCGGGGTCCGCCGCAAGCCCTTCCGGCACGCTGCTGATCCCGGTGCAGGGCGTGCGCCGCGACCAGTTGCAGGACACCTTCACCGACGCCCGCAGCCAGGGCCGCCAGCACGATGCGATCGACATCCTGGCGCCCGCCGGCACGCCGGTGCTGGCGGTGGCCGACGGCAGCGTGGAGAAGCTGTTCGACAGCGAGCGCGGCGGTCTCACCGTGTACCAGTTCGAGCCCAGCGGCCGCTACGCGTACTACTACGCGCACCTGCAGCGCTACGCCGACGGGCTGGCCGAGCAGCAGGCGATCCGCCGCGGTCAAGTGATCGGCTACGTCGGCAGCACCGGCAACGCCGATCCCGGCGCGCCGCACCTGCATTTCGAGATCCACCGGCTCGGCCCGGAACGGCAGTGGTGGAAGGGCGAGTCGCTCAATCCCTATCCCGTCCTGCGCGGGGAGCAGCAGTTGTAGCGCGACGCCGCGGAGGACGGCGCTGGAGCGGCGTGACGATGCCCTGGCTGCGCAGACAGGCCGCCCGCATGTGGCGCGCATCGGCCGCACCTCTGAATCGCCCGCCCAGCCTGCCTCCCGCCGCCACCTTCAGCTCGCGGGGTCGCCATCCGGCGCCCCGCTGAGCCCAACCCGCTTGCCGCTGCTTGAACCGCAGCGGACCGCGCAGGCAGGCGTGCGCCGGCCCGCGCGGCATTTCCCGGCCCCGGATGTCATTCGCGTGTAAAATTGCGCGCTTTGCGCAGACGCATGGCGAAAGCTCTTTCACGGCCGCCTGTCCCGGGCCCGGCGTTCATTCGCCTCCTCGCACGTCTCACCGAAGCCGAGATCGCGCCGTCCAGCCCCGTGCTGGCCGACCGCCTCGGCCAATGGATCGACTGGACGCGCGCCGTCGCCGTGTCCCGCGCGCTGGACGGCAAGCTGCCGGCGATCGACGCCGAGGCCCCGTTCGCGGACACCGACGCGGGCGAATGCGCACGGGTGCGCGCGACGCTGGAGGACGCCATCGGCGCCGATTTCACCAGCGCCGCGGGCAAGCCGCGCGGCCACGGCCAGGCGGCGGAGGCCGACGCGGCGATCGACTACGCACCGCTGCGCGAGCGCTACCTGTCGCTGCAGCGCTCGATGCTGACCGCCACCGGCCGCCTGCGCGGCCAGTTGCGCGACACGCTGGCGCGGCGCTCGGCCGACATGGCGCGGCTGGCGGAAGTGGACGCGGTCATGGAATCGACCCTGAGCCCGCGCGAGCACGCCCTGCTGGCCACGGTCCCGACGCTGCTGGAGCGGCATTTCGAACGCCTGCGCCAGGCCGCGCAGACGCCACCGGACGGCGCCGCCGCGGCGGACGCCGCCGCCCCGACGACGCACCAAGGCGCCTGGCTGGAGCGGTTCCGCCAGGACATGCGCGATGTCCTGCGCGCCGAGCTGGACGTGCGCTTCCATCCCATCGACGCGCTGCTGGCAGCGCTGAGCCCCCGCTGACCGAGACATCATGTTCAAGACCATCTCCCATTCCGTCGTCTTCCTGGCCGGCCTCGCCGCCGTGTGCTGGATCGGCGCGGGCTATCTCGGCTCCAACCCGCTGGGCGTGTGCTTCGCGCTGCTGATCGGCGCCTGCTACGTGGCCGGCGCGCTGGAGCTGTACCGCTACCGGCAGGCCACCGCCAGCCTGGCCCTTGCCGTGGACGACGCGGGCGCGGCGCAGACCAACCTGGGCGGCTGGCTGCAGCGCCTGGACCCGAGCCTGCGCAACGCGGTGCGCCTGCGCATCGAGGGCGAGCGCGTGGCCCTGCCGGCGCCGGGGCTGACCCCGTACCTGGTCGGGCTGCTGGTCCTGCTGGGCATGCTGGGCACCTTCCTGGGCATGATGGCGACCCTGCGCGGCACCGGCCTGGCGCTGGAAAGCGCGACCGACCTGCAGGCCATCCGCGACTCGCTGGCCGCCCCGGTCAAGGGCCTGGGCTTCGCGTTCGGCACCTCCATCGCCGGCGTCGCCACGTCGGCGATGCTCGGCCTGCTCGCCGCGCTGTGCCGGCGCGAACGCGCGCAGGTAGTGCAGGCGCTGGACCTGCAGATCGCGACCACGCTGCATCCCCATTCGCAGGCCTTCCAGCGCGCCGAAGCGTTCAAACTCCTGCAACGCCAGACCGAGCTGATGCCGGCGCTGATCGACCGGCTGCAGGCGATGGCGACGGGCATCGAACAGCAGGGCCTGGCCAGCGGCGAACGGCTGGCCAGCCACCAGGACGCCTTCCATACACGCACCGAAGCCGCCTACACGCGCCTGGCCGCTGCGCTGGAGCAGTCGCTGCAGGCCGGCGTGGCCGAGAACGCGCGCGCGCTCGGCGCCGCGCTGCAACCCGTGGTGGAGGCCACGCTGGCCGGGCTGGCGCGCGAGACCGTGGCGCTGCACGAACAGGTCGGCCAGGCGGTGCAGCGGCAGTTGGATGGCCTGAGCGCCGGCTTCGACAAGGCCGCCGAGCACGCCAGCCACAGTTGGGAGGCCGCGCTGGCCGAGCAACGCGGCAGCAACCAGGCGCTGGTCCAGGATCTGCGTGGCGCGCTGCAGGCGGCGGGCGACGGCTTCGCCGCGCGCTCCAGCGGGCTGCTCGATGCCGTGTCGGCACGCCTGGATGCAACCGCGGATGCCGCCGGGCAGGCCTGGACCGATGCGTTGGCGCACCAGGAAGCCCTCAACGACCGCCTGGCGACGCGCAACGCGCAGGCGCTGGACGCGGTCGCGACGCGGCTGGACACCGCGGCGGACGCCGCCAAGCAGGCCTGGACCGATGCACTGGCGCAGCAGGAAGCCCTCAACGACCGCCTGGCGACGCGCAACGGGCAGGCGCTGGACGCGGTCGCCCTGCGCCTGGACAGCGCCGCCGACGGCGCGACGCAGGCCTGGAACGCGGCGCTGTCGCGCCAGGACGCCATCAACGCCGCGCTGGCCGAGCGCAACGCGCAGGCGCTGAGCGCGGCCACGGCCGTGCTGGAGGAACGCGCGGCGTCGCTGCTGGAGCGCATGCAGCAGTCTCACGCGCACCTGCAGGACGCGCTGCAGGCGCGCGACGAGGCGCGCCTGGCGACGTGGGCGGCGACCTTCGCCACGCTGGTCGCCGATCTCAACGCGGAGGCCGCGCGCAACGACGAACGCCTCGCGCAGCGGCAGCAGGCCATCTGCGACACCCTCGAACGCACCGCCGGCGCGATCGCGGCGCAAACCCAGGAACACGCCAGCGCCACCATCGCCGAGATCTCGCGCCTGGTGCAGACCGCCTCGGCAGCGCCGAAGGCCGCCGCCGACGTCGTCGCCGAACTGCGGCAGACGCTCTCCGAGAGCATGGTCCGCGACACCGCGATGCTGGAAGAACGCAGCCGCCTGCTGGAGACGCTGCACACCCTGCTCGAAGCGGTGAACCACGCTTCCACCGAACAACGCGCGGCGGTGGACGCCCTGGTCACGACCTCGGCGGACCTGCTCGACCGGGTCGGCACGCGCTTCAGCGACCATCTCGAGGCCGAGACCGGCAAGCTCGGCGAGGTCGCCGCGCAGGTCGCGGCCGGCGCCACCGAGGTCGCCAGCCTGGGCGATGCGCTCGGCGGCGCGGTGGACGCGTTCGGCCACGCCAACGCGGCATTGGTGGAGCGCCTGCAGGGCATCGAACAGGCGCTGGACAAGTCGCTGGCGCGCAGCGACGAGCAACTGGCCTACTACGTGGCGCAGGCGCGTGAGGTGATCGACCTGAGCCTGCTGTCGCAGAAGCAGATCATCGAGGAACTGCGCCAGTTGCCCGGTCATCACGCCCACGGCGGAGCCGACGCGGCATGAGCGGCGAACTGGAAATCGACCCCGAATCCGGCGCGCCGATCTGGGCCGTGTTCGGCGACCTGATGTCGGTGCTGCTGGGCGCGTTCGTGCTGATCCTGATCGGCGTGATCGGCGTGCAGTTGCAGCTCTCGCACAAGCTGGACGAGGAAGTGCGGCAGCGGCAGGCCGAGGCCCGGCAACGCAAGACCCTGGAACAGGCGCTGGCCGCGCCGCTGGCGGCGGGCCGGGTGACCCTGGTCGATGGCCGCATCGGCATCCGCGGCAGCGTGCTGTTCGCGTTGAACTCGGACCAGTTGCAGCCGGAGGGCCGCGACCTGCTCAAGAGCCTGGCCGCGCCGCTGGCCGGCTACCTGAAGGGGCGCGAGGAGATCCTGATGGTGAGCGGCTTCACCGACGACCGCCAGGTGCGCGAGAGCAACCGCCAGTTCGCCGACAACTGGGAACTGTCGGCGCAGCGCGCGCTCACCGTGACCCGCGCCTTGATCGAGGAAGGCGTGCCGGCCGATGCGGTGTTCGCCGCCGCGTTCGGTTCGCAGCAACCGGTGAGCCCGAACGTCGACGAGGCCGGGCGCGCCAGCAACCGGCGCGTGGAGATGGCGCCGGTCCCGAAGCTG
>Ga0207650_10003763_pt1 | contig 10377 bp, 6 predicted proteins | sample KBSS63metaG_FD_184325 | JGI IMG/M metagenome (GOLD analysis project Ga0207650, IMG submission 184325) | Switchgrass rhizosphere microbial communities from Kellogg Biological Station, Michigan, USA - KBS S6-3 metaG (SPAdes) (version 2) | ecosystem: Host-associated > Plants > Roots > Rhizosphere >...
TACGACATTCCGACGTACGAATGGGGTCCGGCCAGCTCGCCAATCATCTGGAACGGGCTGGTGATCCTGCAGTGCGACACGCAGACGGACTCGTTCGTGCTCGCGCTCAAACTGGAGACCGGCGAAGTCGTCTGGAAGACGTCACGAGACGAGCTGTCATCGTGGGGAACACCGACGGTGGCCGCGACGATGTCGGGACCGGAGCTGGTGACGAATGCGTCGAATTTCATCCGCGGCTATGACGCGCGTACCGGACGCGAGCTCTGGCGGCTCGGTGGGTCGTCGAAGATCGCGGCGCCGACGCCCATCTTTGCCGAGGATCTGATTGTCGTGGCGAGCGGTCGCGCCCCGGAGCGGCCGATCTTCGTGGTGAAGCCGGGATCGCGGGGCGATCTCACGCTCACGCGCGACCAGACGAGCAGCAACGCCATTGCCTGGAGCCGCACGGGACGCGGTTCGTACATGCCGACGCCGCTCGCGTACCGAGGCCTCCTCTATGTGCTCGCCAACAACGGTGTCTTCGACGCCTACGATTTGAAGAGTGGAAAGGAGATCTACCGTCAGCGTCTGCCGTTGGTGGGAAGCGGCTTCAGCGCCTCGCCCGTCGCTGCGGACGGGAAGATCTATCTGTCGAACGAAGACGGCGACATGCTCATCGTCCGCGCTGGACCAACGTTCGAACACGTGGCCACCAATGCGATCGGCGAACTGTTGATGGCGACGCCGGCGCTCTCCGAGGGCGTGATGTACGTGCGCGGGGCGTCGAGCCTGTTTGCGATAGGCGGCAGGCGGTAGGCGCTGGTTAGTAGACTGCTCTACTTACCGGTTGCCGTCAGCCTCGTGAGATCGTCGAAGAAATTAACGACGAAGACGAAACCACTCACCCGTTGCGTGGCGGGAGATTCCGGAGACTTCAGAACTGCCAAGCGTTTTCCGTCTGGATGAAGGTCGAAGCCAGCCACGGCGACGTCGGACCAGGCATGCGGCTTCTCGGCACGAAGCGTGCTCGCCTGGACGGAAAGTGGCGTCACCATGATTTTGCGATCCTCACCGAGATAGAAAAGCTCCCGCTGATTCGAAGACCACTTGGGAAACGAGCCACCGGATGTCGACACCTGCCATCGGTCTCCAGGTCCTGGGAACGGGACGACGTAGACCTCGGTTCGCCCGGACTCGTCTGACGCGTAAGCAAGCCAGTGCCCATCCGGTGAGAATGCAGGGTCGGTTTCGTTGAAGGCGCTCGACAGGAATGCCGTCGCCTTCCCCGGTCGCCATCCAGAACCGCCATCGCTCCTGATCGGGAGGACCCACACGTCGCGTTCGCGGCCGATCTCTTCGTATGCGATGAACTGGCCACTCGAGTGCCAGGACTTCGGCCAGTGCGGGACTTTACTTTCGGTCAGCCGCTGAGGGGCGCCTGTCCCGTCTGCCCGCTGCACATAGACATTGTCGACACCGTCCCGCGCCGATCGGAATGCCAGGTGTTGACCGTCGGGAGACCAGATCGGATTTGCGTCTAACGATGGATGCGACGTAATCCGGGAGAGCAGATCTCTGCGCCACTCATATGTCCAGAGGTCAGACTGCAGATCCCGAATTGCTATTGCGAGTCGCTCGCCGTCAGGCGAAAAGCGGAGCATATCGTAGTCGGCCGGTGCAGGTCTCAGTGGTTCGGTCTTTCCATCAGCGGTGAGCCAAAAGATAGACGGCTTCCCTGATTCGCCTGCACTTGGCACATAGACGAAAGATCCGTTCACTGACGCCGAAAACTGCGCGCCGCCAGTGACCGGGGAGTTCGTGATGTTGTCCACGACGTGAAACGCTGGCGATTCGATGGCAAGCCGGTCCAGGTTGAAGCGTGCGGCGAAGAGACTGCCGCGGCTCACATAGAGAAGGTGACCGGTCGGCAGGTATCTCGCGTAGTAGCCGCCTCGATGCACGAGAGTCGTCTCTCCATTCACGATCGATTTGACGACGATGCTGGCATCTTCGTAGTTTCCAGTCGCGGTCGACGCCGTGTAGAGGAAGGCACGGCCGCCGGGCAGCACTTGTGGCCATCGATGCGTCACTTCACCAGGGCCGAGCTTCGTGACGGCTTCAGGTGTGCCGCCCTTCTCAGATACTCGAAAGAGAGGCGATTCACCTGATCTCGGACTGAACACGATCCATCCATCGTCGGACCAGCTTCCACCGCGATCGTCGGGCGCGTCGCACAGGGAGACTGCCGCGCCGCCCGTCACGGGGATTCGCTTAAGCTTTCCATCTGCGAAAAAACCGATCGTCTGGCCGTCCGGGGAGAAGAATGCGTTGCGCGCACCCTCTGTTCCTGGAAGCAGCGTCGCTTGAAGCTCGTCGAGCCGTCGAACGAAAAGGCGAGGGCGATCGCTTCCATCGGGAATTCCGACTATTAACAGCAACTTGCTGTCCGGCGACAGGACCAGACTGCTCCCAGCGGTCGAACTCAATCTGAGATTGGCGCCGAAATCGGAGGTGAGACGCATCGCCGGTCGAAGAGGAGACGCGACCCGCCACGGCGCCCACACGAGGACCGCAGCCGCAACGGCACCGGCGGCGATCGCCCAAGGAAGGACTCGGCGCCAGACCGGCTCTGATGGGCTCGTTGAAGGGGCGCCCCCGGCCACGTCAGCCTCTGGATGTGCGAGGGTGCTTTCGATTGCGATGCGCGCCTCGCCGATATCGCGCAAACGCCGCCTGAGATCGCGCGTGAGACACCTTTCGATCAATCGTTTGACGCTTGAAGGAGCCTCACGCGGGAGCGCGTCGAGTCTCAGGTCGCTTTTGAGCACACCGGCGAGTGTGTCAGATACGGTCGCCTCATCGAAGAGACGCCGGCCGGTCAACATCTCATAGAGCACGACCCCGAAGGCCCAGATGTCGGAGCGCCTGTCGACCTGTCCTCCACGAGCCTGCTCAGGACTCATATACGCCGCCGTGCCGAGAATCAGACCGGCCTGTGTCATTGCGGGCGTCGTGATCGTGGGCGAGTGCGAACCACTCGACGAGAAAGTGGCGGGCTCTATTGCTTTTGCCAGTCCGAAATCGAGCACCTTCACAGTGCCGTCCGGGCGAACTTTGATGTTCGCCGGCTTGAGATCGCGATGAACGACGCCTCTTTCATGGGCCGCTTCGAGCGCCTCGGCGATCTGCCGCGCGATCGGGAGCGCCTCGTCGAGGGCGATCGCACCCATCGTCAGGCGCTCCGCAAGCGTCTGACCGTCGACGAGCTCCATAACGAGGGCGCACGTCCCGTGCTCCCTCTCGAGTCCGTGAACGATCGCGATATTGGGATGACTGAGTCCAGCGAGCGTTTTGGCTTCCCGCTCGAAGCGCGCGAGTCTGTCCGCGTCCTGGGCCAAGGCGGTGGGCAGGACTTTGATGGCCACCTCGCGGCCGAGTGTCGTATCCCACGCGCGGTACACCTCGCCCATGCCACCCGCGCCAAGGAGAGCGGTCACTTCATAGACGCCGAGGCGCGCGCCGGTTTGAAGCGACATCGCCGAGGATTCTAAGCGAGAAACGCGCCGGCCTCACACGTCTGCCCAATGACTGTCGGCATTCCACACGAGAAGGCGAACGAGAATTCACTGCGGGATCGTCGCATGGCGAATGTCGATCATATGGAGCACGTACGCGACAAGCAGCGCCAGACCACTGCGGCTGACATGAAACTGCTCCGTATCGTAGGCCTTGGACAGCACCTTCCACTCCTGGGCAAGCAGATGGCGATCAACGTCAGAGAGCTTGCAGATGTCCCAGACCTTTGCGGGTAGCTCGGCTACCAGGAAATCCCATACACGGTCGTGTTCGAGTTCGCGAGCGAGGACGCTCGTGGTGATGTGGTGAAATTTCCCGCTGTCCTCAGCTCCATTGAGTTGAATGGCCAGGCGGCTCCACCGCTGGATCGACCGTTTCTCTTCCTCGGTTTCGAATGACATCTTGTGTGCTGCGATTCCAGCCCCAACGGCATGCGGCTCACCGCGGCGGCCGCGCGACGTTGATTCTACTCATCTCGATTAAGAAGTGGTCGTCGGGACGAAGGACCTTCGCGACCGGACCGTCGGACCGTCGGACCGTCGCACTGGACCGTCGCACCCGCACCGTCGTCCCCTCGCACCGCACAAACCGAGTCGCTCCGTGCAGAACCGAGCAGGGACTCAAGACCGGTTGATGGGCCACCGATACCCAGTGGTGACCCGCTCCCCGGCGAGGAGTCCCCATGGCTACGGCAATTCGAACCGCTGACGCGGTCGCGCAAGCGACTCCGAACGTCACGACCCGCCACGCGGGATACCTCTTTCATCCCGTCATCGACTTCATCCTCGCGGGCGGCGGCTCGATGCTGCTGGCGCTCCCCATCATCCTGCTGATCCACGACAAGAAGGCGGTCGAGGCAACAGCGTTGGGGTGGGGGCTCGTGCTCTCCAACGTGCTCAACTTCCCGCACTTCGCCAATTCGTATCAACTGCTCTACACCGGCATCGGAAGGCGAATCTTCGGTGCGGAGTCGACACCGACAGTCCGTCTTCGCTACATCTGGGCAGGGTTTGTCGCGCCCGTGCTGATCCTCGGCTTCATGTTCCTCGCCTACTCTTTCGGTAACCCACGGCTGCTCGGCTACGCCGCCAACGCGATGGCGTTCACAGTGGGCTGGCATTACGTCAAGCAGGGCTACGGCGTGATCGCGGTGCTGTCCGCGATTCGGCGGATTTACTACTCGGAGATTGAGAAACGACTGCTGCTGCTCAACGGTTACGTTGTGTGGATCTACTCGTGGCTGCAGTTGAACAAGACGTTGCACGAGGAAAAGATGTACGGCGTCGCATTCTTCACCTTCGACCTGCCGCCGATGCTGCTGACGATTGGCGCGTTCGCCGCCGGTCTCACGACGGCTGCGGTTGTCGTCGCGTTTGCGGTGCGCATTCTCGTGCGCAAGCAGGCGGTCTCATGGAACGGTGTGGTCGGCTACGTGTGCGCGCTCTACCTGTGGCAGCTTGCGTTTCACTACGACCTGATCTTCGCCATCTTCATCCCGGCATTTCACTCGCTTCAGTATCTGCTCTTCACCTGGCGCTATCAGTTGAACAAGGCCGCGTCCGAGGCCGGACCGGGTCCAGCGGTGCCGACGGTGACGCTGTCGCGCCCGGCGCTGGTGCGCTTCGCGAAGTTCGTTGGCTGGGGTCTCGTGCTCGGATGGGTCGGGTTCACGGGATTGCCGTTGCTGTTCCATGCCAGCCTGTCGCCGGATCCGGCTCTGTTCGGACCGGCCGTCTTCGTCTTCATCGTCGTGATGTGGATCAACATCCATCACTACTTCATCGACAACGTGATCTGGCGACGCGATAACGAGGACGTCCGAAAGTACCTTTTCGCTCCGCGATAGAGCGTCGCCCGCGCAGAAACTCCCAACCTCCAACTCCCAACTCCCAAGCGGGCAACAAGGTCTTTGGAAGTTGGGAATTGGGCGTTGGGAATTGACCCCGGTAGACATCCTCCGCGCCGTCGTGTACAAGGTCCGACATGCCGTTCCGAGCTCTTCTGCTCGCGTCCGTCGGGTTGGCTCTTCTCGCCGCACCAGCCAGCGCCCAACTGCTGACCGTCGATCATCCGGGGCAGTACACCCAGGAAGACATCGGGCGGGGTGGGCTCTTCTACAACGCTAATTGCTTTCAGTGTCACGGCCGGGATGGTGACCAGATCTCGGGCATCGACCTGCGACGCGGTCTCTTTCGTCGATCGCAGTCCGACGAGGACCTCGCGCAAACGATCACGCGCGGCACGCCGGGAGGAATGCCCGCGTTCAAGCTCGATCCAGCGGAGCTCACCGCGATCGTCGCCTTCATTCGCGCGGGTTTCGATACGAGCGCATCGGTGAAGGTTGGTGACGCCGCAAAGGGTCGAGCGATATTTCAAGGCAATGGCGAATGCATGATGTGCCACCGCGTGGCCGGCAAGGGCCCACGTTCTGCGCCGGACCTGAGCGACATCGGGATCGCGCGAGCGCCGGCCGTGCTCGAACGCGCAATCCGCGAACCTACAGCGGCGCTTCTTCCCATCAACCGGCCGGTACGCATCGTGATGCGTGACGGCAAGACAGTCCGCGGACGCCGGCTGAACGAGGACACTCACACCGTCCAGCTCATTGACGAGAAAGAGCGGCTCGTCTCTGTCGTCAAGAAGGACGTGCGGTCTATGGACGTCGCGAAGGAGTCGGCGATGCCGGCATACGCCGGGAAGCTGACCGACAGCGAGATCGCTGATCTCGTCGCATATTTGATGACACTTCGCAGACAGTAGGAGATCGGGATGAAAAGGCGCTTCGTGTACTTCGTGATCGTCGCGGCCATCGTGACGAGCGTGCTGAGCGACAGAACGCTCGCCCAGGTCACCTCCGACCGTCTGCTGCGCGCCTCAGAGGAGCCGCAGAACTGGATTACCTACTCCGGCGGCTATGCGGGATTGCGACATAGCCAGCTCACGCAGATCACGCCTGCCAACGTCAAGAACCTCGAGCTGAAGTGGATTCTGCCGAATCAGGTGTTCGGTGCGTGGCAGTCTTCGCCGATCGTCGTCGACGGGATGATGTACATCACGCAGCGTCCCAACGACGTCCTCGCGGTCGATGCGAAGACCGGTCGCGTCTTCTGGCAGTACCGCTACGTCGTCTCCCCTGATGCACGCGTGTGCTGCGGCGCGAACAACCGCGGCGTCGCGATCCTCGGCGACGTGCTCTACATGGGCACGCTCGACGGACACCTTGTGGCGATCGATCGCACGAGCGGACGCTCGCTGTGGGACGTGCCCGTCGGAGATCCGAAACTCGGGTACTCGATCACGATGGCGCCGCTGATCGTGAAGGACAAGGTCCTCGTCGGATCGGGTGGTGGTGAATACGGCATCCGCGGCTTCATTGCCGCGTTCGACGCCAAGACCGGCAAGGAACTGTGGCGCTTCTATACGATTCCCGGACCCGGCGAAAAAGGCCATGACACGTGGTCGGACGACTCCTGGAAGTCAGGTGGAGCATCCGTATGGGTCACGCCCTCGTACGATCCGGCGCTGAACCTCACGTACTGGGGCGTCGGCAATCCCGGCCCCGACTTCAATCCCGATCAACGTCCGGGTGACAACCTGTACTCGGACTCCGTGGTGGCGCTCGACCCTGATACCGGCGCGCTCAAGTGGCACTTCCAGTTCTCGCCGCACGATCCGTACGACTATGACTCCGTCCAGGTTGGTGTCCTCGCAGATCTCAACTGGAAGGGCACACCGACGAAAGCAATTCTCTGGGGGAATCGAAACGGGTTCTTCTACGTGCTGGATCGGACCAACGGCAAATTCCTCTCGGCGATGCCCTTCGTGAAGGTGAACTGGGCGAGCGGCATCGACGAGAAGGGCCGGCCGATTCCGACGCCACAACCCGCCGGCCAGCCGACCTGGCCGGGTGTGCAGGGTGGCACCAACTGGTACTCTCCGTCGTACAGTCCTCGAACCGGTCTCTTCTATCTCTCGGCCTGGGATGGCTACGCGTCGGTCTTCAAGCCTGAGACTTCGCAGTACGTGCCGGGACGAAATTTCCTCGGAGGCGGCGCGATACCCTTCGCCGAAACGGCCGGTGCGCCCGGCGTGCGCGTAGGACGCGCGACGCCAATCAACAACTGGACGGATGCTGCGGGCAACGGCGCGGTGATCGCGATCGATCCGCTGACGGGTCAGAAGAAGTGGACCTTCAAGCAGTTCGACGTGACCGACAGCGGCAACCTGACGACCGCGACAGATCTCCTCTTTACCGGCGGGCGTGAGGGATACTTCTATGCGCTCGACGCGCGGACCGGGGCTGAGCTGTGGAAAGCGAGCCTCGGCGGTCAGATCGCCAACGGCCCGATGACATACGCCGTGGACGGCAAGCAGTACGTGGCGGTGATCTCGGGCAATTCACTCATCACGTTCGCACTCCGCGATTGATGTCACTCAGCTTCGGTGCGACGAACTGGATGGAGAAGGTCAGCGATCAGCAGTACTCAGGGAAATGAGAAGACACATGCCCCTTGTCAATTCCCAATTCCCAACTTCCAACTCCCAAGACGTCTCACTCCCACCGGGGTATGTTGGATGTTGGGCGTTGGGCGTTGGGAGTTTATTGGCATGGGCAGTCATCGGCGTCGTCTTGTTGCCGACATCCGCCCATGCTCAAGCGTCAGGCGAAGCGATCTACAAACGCCGCTGCGCCGCGTGTCACGAGCGCCCCGCCGATGGCAGAACCCCAGGCGTAGACACGCTGCGGAACATGCCGAGTTCGCGCATCCTGCGCACGCTCGACTTCGGTGCGATGATGACCATCGCGTATCAGTTGAATCGCGTGGAGCGCGATGCCGTCGCGCGTTTCCTTGGCAAAGCGGGCGGCGATCCTCAGCCTCGGCCGGAAGCGTTTTGCAGCGATCGTTCTGTTTCGATCAACACGAGTGCGTCACCAGTCTGGAACGGCTGGAGTCCGTCGCCCACCAACTCACGCTTTTCGCCAGCGGCGCTCTCGAAGCTGACTCCCGAGCAGGTTTCGAAGCTGAAGCTGAAGTGGGCCTTTGGATTCGAGGGAGACATCTCCGCGTTCTCGCAACCCACGGTCATTGGCAACCAGGTCTTCATCGGCAGCGCCGGAGGCGTGGTGCACGCGCTGCGCGCGGACACGGGTTGTCTGCAGTGGACATTCCAGGCTGCGGGATCGATTCGCTCCGCGATGGTGGCCGCGCCGCTGGACGACCGGACCGTGTTGCTCTTCGGCGATCTCACTGGCTGGTTCTACGCGCTCGACGCAGCGACAGGTAAAGAGGTCTGGCGCAAGCGGCCTGAGGAGCATGAAGCCGTTCGTCTGAGCGCACCGCCTCTTGTCGTCGACGGGGTTGCCTACATCGGGGCATCGTCGTGGGAAGAATCCCGTGCACTGAATCCCGAGTACCCGTGCTGCACGTTCCGCGGCAGCGTCACGGCGCTGCGCGTGCGTGATGGCAGCGTCGTGTGGAAGACGCACACGATTCCTCGCGCTCCCGAGCGCACGGGAAAGACACCCGGCGGCGTCGAGACCTGGGGGCCTTCCGGCGTCGGGATCTGGTCCACGCCAACGCTCGATCAGAAGCGGCGGCGCCTCTACGTCACGACCGGCAACAACTATTCGTCGCCGGTGACGACGACGAGCGATGCGATGATGGCGCTCGACCTCGACTCAGGTCGCATGATCTGGTCGAAGCAACTCCACCCGGACGACGTGTACAACTCGGCGTGCTCAACGGAACCGAAAGGTCCGACTTGCCCTGCGGGAAGTGGTCCCGACTACGACTTCGGATCGCCCGCGATTCTGGTGTCGACGACGGGCGGGCGCGAGCTGTTGCTCGCTGGGCAGAAGTCCGGCATCGTCTGGGCGCTCGACCCGGAGAAGAACGGCGAGATCATGTGGGAGACGCGCGTCGCACAGGGCGGCATCAACGGCGGCGTGCAGTGGGGCATGGCCGCGGATGGCGAACAGGTCTACGCCGCGACATCTGATGTCGTCGTCATTCGCACGCCGACGGCGCGACAGCTCGATCCGACCATCGGCGGGGGACTGACCGCGCTGAAGATCGCCGATGGCAGCAAGGCGTGGTCTGCGGCGCCGGTGCCGTGCGGCGCGCGCCCCAACTGCAGTCCGGCACAACTGGCCGCGGTCACGGCGATCCCGGGCGCAGTCTTTTCCGGATCTCAGGACGGGCACCTGCGTGCGTACTCAACGCGTGACGGAAAGATCCTCTGGGACTTCGACACCGTGCAGGATTACAAGACCGTGAACGGCGTGAAGGGAAGCGGCGGCGCCATCGACGGCCCCGGGCCCGTGGTCGTCAACGGCATGGTGTTCGTCAATTCGGGCTACATGCGCTTTGGCGGTGCACCCGGCAACGTGCTTCTCGCGTTCGGAACGGACTAGCTATGCGTTTACTGACGTCGATTGTCTTGTTGTTCGTGGTGGCGTCACCGTTGGCAGCACAGAAGACGCCGCTCTCGAGTGACGACATGATTCGCGCGGCCTATCTCGCATCGAATCCCGCGCAGGCGATGAAAGATCCCACGACGGGCGAAGTCCGCGGTGTCGTTGTCGATCTCGCGCGCGAGCTCGAACGTACGCGTGGCGTGAAGGTGACGCTCGTCGGCCAGCCGAACCCGCAGCGCGTAATCGATGCGGTTCGAAACGGCGAGGCCGAGATCGGCTTCGTTGCTTACAACCCCGAACGCGCCGGGCCGGTGGAGTTCACAAAGCCCTACCTCCTCGTGAACCAGACGTTCATCGTCAAAAGCGACTCCCCGATCAAATCGATCGCCGACATCGATCGTCAG
>Ga0207650_10003770_pt1 | contig 10366 bp, 11 predicted proteins | sample KBSS63metaG_FD_184325 | JGI IMG/M metagenome (GOLD analysis project Ga0207650, IMG submission 184325) | Switchgrass rhizosphere microbial communities from Kellogg Biological Station, Michigan, USA - KBS S6-3 metaG (SPAdes) (version 2) | ecosystem: Host-associated > Plants > Roots > Rhizosphere...
GTCGCGTCCGACTGCGTCGAGCACGACATCCTCGCTGGTCTTGATCGGCGAACGCCGCTCACGTACGGATTCGAAGAACGCACCAATCGTCGCTTCGGTAAGCGACAGGCCGTAGACGCGATTCACCGTATCGATATTGATGGGCATCGGCACGAGCACATCACCGACTTTCGCCAGTACGCGGTGCTCGTAGAAGCGCCATTGCGTGAACCGCGACAGGTATTCGGCGATTCGCACGCCGTTGGTATGGAAGATATGCGGACCGTAGGGGTGTATCAGGATGCCGTGCGCATCCTGAACGTCATACGCGTTGCCGCCGATGTGCGGCCGCTTGTCGACGACCAGGACGTCGAAACCATGGCTCGCCAGTCGTTCGGCGACGACCGAGCCCGAGAAGCCCGCACCCACCACGAGGATGTCTGTTTTCATGGCGACCTGGCTCAGCTCGTGGCAACCAGTCCCGGTGCGATCGCCCGCCTCGAGCGGACCGCGGCAAGGACGTGTTCGCGCATCGCTTCAACGATGGCGTCCCAGGTGGCGCCTCCAGCGCGCTTGATGCCGCGTGCGATCAACTCGGCGTCCGGTTGTGAGCACGCCTGCGCTGCAAGTTCGATGAACTCCGCACGGGTATGGCCAACCTGGACGATCGGGGCGAAATGGCGCACGACGTCGGCGACCGCGGTCGAGATCACCGGCTTGCCAGCGGCCATGTATTCCAGCGTCTTCGTCGGGTTGATGTTTTCGGTCGCGTCATTCAGTGCGAACGGCATCAGGCAGGCGTCGAAACCTTTCGTGTACGCCGGCAGATCGGCGTAATCGCGCTGGCCAAGCCAGTGCAGATTGGGACGCACGGGTAGCGTTGCCGGGTCGACCTTCGCGCACGGGCCGATCATCACCACGGATCCGCTGTCAAACGCGCGGGCGAGCGATTCGATAAGACCGTAATCAAGTCGCTCGTCGATCACGCCGAAATAGCCGAGGATTGGGCGCGGAAGCGACGCGATGTCGGCGGGAATTTGCGTCTCGGGATCGCGCGCCTTGGCGTAATGGGCCAGATCGACGCCGCATCCGTACAGATGAACGTTGCGGTGGTGGCGCTGCTTGCGCGTGAACAACTGATAGCCGCCGGTAAAGACGACGTCGGCGGCCCCAAGCAACGTGGCCTCGCGCGTCGGCAGGTCCGGCGGCGCGAACCGGAATTTCGCGAGCTCGTCCATGCAGTCGTAGACGACGGCCGCCGTGTCGAACTTACCCAGCATGGCCGGTGCCACCATGGGGGAATAAAACCAATGGATGGCACGGCCGAAACGCCCGGCCAGCAACGGATGATCACTGAACGCGCGCTGCAAGTGCGGCAGCAACGCGGCCCATTGCGCATCGACGGGCAGTCCTTCCGCGCGGTGAAGCGTCGGCACGATGCGGACGATATTCGGAATCGGCTCGCTCACTGCGAGGCGCGTCTCACCATCATCGGTCAACGGCTCCTCAATGAAAGCGATGCGATGGCGCGCAGCGAGTCGGACGAAGATCTGCTGGGGCCGCTGCCAGACGAAGTCCCATCTCAGGTGGCAATGAACGATGATCGGAAGGGTATTGTTGGGTTGGTCCGACGTGGCGGCATGATCCAACTGCAAGGCGGATTCAATTGAAACGGTCTGCACGATTGGGCTTGATTCATAAAGTATCAGGCGTGACGTAAGCAAATGCCGGGCCCACCCATGCGTTACTGCTGCGCCGACCGCAGATCTCCGACCATTCGGTAAAACCGGTCGGCATGCGTGTAAAGACTAGCGCGCTCGCGCGCCGAGAGTCCTAAACGATTCCCGGCCGTTTTGGACGCGCAACTAATTTGGCGTCGACTAAAAACCGGGATTCACTTTTGGAAAAAAGGATCGCCATCGGGCCGGACGCCCGTCAGGCGGCGCCCGGGATATGAGTGCGCGAATGCCGCGTGGCTTCCGCGATCCTTTCCAGCGGAATCTTCGGCGTACGATCGGCGAAGAGAAGCCCGTTGATTTCCTGGAACGTGTCCGCGAACTGCGTGTAGCAGAAGCCGCTGAAGAGCGGTGCATTGACGACGGCGATGATCAAGTCCTCGTACCGCCCCAGCAACTCTTCGGCGGTCGAGGCGGTGGAATACCCCCACGCACCCTTGTTGGGTTCATCCGCAAGCCCGACCGCAAGCGCTGCGTTCGCGAACGCGATGCCGCCGAACTCGGTCAACATGATCGGCTGACCCCGATGGGGATAGCCATCGAGGGTAAGGACGCGGCCGCCGGGCCGTCGGCGGTCGAATAGCTCGGCCGGGTCGACCTTGGTGCCGTACCGCTGGTCGATGTGCTCCGGGTTCGGGTCGTAATCGTGGATTCCGATGATGTCTGTCGCGCTGCTTTCCCATCCGTCATTGCCGATCACCGGGCGTGTCGCGTCGAGAGTCCTGGTCAGGTGGTAGAGGCCTTCGACCGCGTGGCGCTGTTGGAGGAGCGTCGGCAACTCGGGCACGCCCCACGACTCGTTGTACGGAACCCACACGACGACGCACGGGTGGCTGTAATCGCGATCGATCACTTCGGTCCATTCGCGAAGCGTGCGGCGCACGGCGACCGGTGTGAAGCGGTAGGCCGAAGGCATCTCCTCCCACACGAGGAGGCCCAGCCGATCCGCCCAGTACAGGTAGCGCGGATTCTCGATTTTCTGGTGCTTGCGCACGCCGTTGAAGCCCATGGCTTTCGCAAGCTCGACGTCCTGCCGGAGGGCTTCGTCGTTTGGGGCCGCCATGAGTGTTTGCGGCCAGTAACCTTGGTCGAGAACGAGGCGCAGCAGGTAAGGGCGGCCATTCAGCATAAAGCGGTCGCGCGAGATCGTCACCGCGCGCAGCGCCGTATAGGAGCGAACCTCGTCGATGACCGTATTCCCTTGCGTCAGTGTGATCTCGGCGTCGAGCAGCGTCGGATGCTCCGGGCTCCAGAGGAGCTCGTTGCGATAATCGTCGATGCCGGGGTCGGACAGAATGATCCTGCGGTCGACTTCATGACTGACGACGCGGTACACGTCGTCGGCGAGGACTCGCTCGCCATGAGCGAGCTTTACGCGGAGTGCAAGCTCCGGCGCAGGCGTGCCGCTTATGCGCGCTTCGAACGTGAACGCAAAACCTTCGACGTGCGGGGTCCACCGAATCTGTTCGATATGAATAGGCGACACGCGCTCGAGCCAAACGGTCTGCCAGATGCCCGTGGTGCGCGGGTACCAGATCGCATGCGGCTCGATCTGCCAATCCTGCTTGCCGCGCGGCTTCGCCAGATCGTGCGGGTCGTCCTCGACGAAGACCGTTACCCTTTGGGGACCCGACGCGACGAGCACGGAGGTTATATCGGCGTGAAACGGTGTATGACCGCCTTCGTGGCTCGTGATGTAGCGGCCGTTCACCCAGACGCGCGCAACGTAGTCGACTGCGCCGAAATGAAGAATGACGCGACCGCCGGCTTGCGGCAGGTCGAAGTCGCGCTCGTACCAGCACGCCGTGTGGAACGACGTATCCGCAATGCCGCTCGCCTCGGATTCAGGGGGGAAGGGCACTTTGATCGTCAAGGGCCACTGGTCGATCTGCGATGGATCCGAGTAGCGCCGCTCGCTATCGAACGCAAAGCGCCAGCTGCCGTCTAGGCACAGCCAATGCGCCCGCTCGAGTTGCGGCCGGGGATAAGCAGGCGAGCAGGTCTCCACTAAACGACCTCCGGAACATTTGTTGCGGCAAGCGAGAATTCAGGATGATACGGTGCGGGTTCGGAACGCGCGCCGACGGCGTCGAACCGAGTGCAGGTTGGGAGCCTTTGCGCTGTGCGAACAACCCGCAGCAGAGTGTATCGGAGGTAATCGATGATGACGCCCTATGCGCGATACCCGAGCCTCGCCGATCGTGTCGTCGTCGTCACGGGGGGCGCGAGCGGCATCGGCGCTTGCATCGTCACGCATTTCGCGGAGCAGGATGCAAAAGTCGCGTTCCTGGACGTCGACATCGATGGGGGTAACGATCTGGCGTCGGTGCTGGCGGCGCGCGTGCGGCATGCCCCGCTGTTCGTCGGCTGCGACCTGTGCGACATCGGCGCGCTGCAGGCGGCTATCGAGCGGGTCCGGTTGCACTTCGGCCCGGTCGGCGTTCTCGTGAACAATGCCGCCAACGATCGGCGCCACGACCTGGAGAGCGTATCGGTCGAGAGCTTCGATGCGGGTATCGCCGTCAACCTGCGTCATCAGTTCTTTGCTGCGCAGGCCGTGGCACCGGACATGCGTGCCCTCGGTGGCGGCTCGATTATCAATCTTGGCTCGATCAGCTGGATGATCAAGGAGGGAGGGATGTCGGTCTACACCACATCGAAGGCCGCCATTCGAGGCCTCACGCGCAGCCTCGCCCGTTCTCTCGGTGCGCACGGCATCCGTGTGAACACGCTCGTGCCCGGCTGGGTGATGACTGAAAGACAGCTTCGTCTGTGGGTCGACCAGGCGGGCATCCGGCAAATCGAAGAGAATCAATGCCTGCCCGGGCGGCTGGAACCGGCGGACATCGCGCGGATGGCGCTATTCCTCGCCGCCGACGATAGTCGGATGTGCGCGGCCCAGGACTTCATCGTCGACGGCGGCTGGACATAGCGCGGGACCCCGTTCACACGCGCGTTAGTATCGTGAGCAGCCTTTTCGTATCCAGTGCGGTGCATCTTTGTGGCGTGAGCCCAGGCCTACAAGCGTTTCAGGCACTGAACTATTTCCGCAGTTCAGCCGAGCCTTTCCAATGTCGCCTCCAGCTGCGAAACACAGGAGATCAAGATGGATGACACCAAGCGGGGCAGGTCGCAAGACCGTGCCCGTGTCGCTTCGATGGAGGACTACGAAGTCAAGTATCTAGCGCAGAAACATGGAGTCACTCAGACGGCAGTGAAGGCAGCCGTCAGGAAAGTGGGCACGTCGCGGTCGAAGGTCGAGGCCGAAATCAAGAAAGGTACCTAACCCCACGGAAACAAAAACACGGCGGCCGTCGAACGTCTAGCGCCGCATGCGTGCGCAACCACCCCGACGCGTCGATCGGCGGCGCTACGCTTTGGTGTCGCGGCATTGGCGTGTGCCACGCGGCGGCTGTGAGCCGGCGAAAAGTGGGACTGTCGGCGTAGATGCATGAACCGGTGCGAATCGCCACATACAACGTCAACGGGGTCAACGGCCGCCTGCCTCGCTTGCTCGAGTGGCTTGCAGAAACGCGCCCTGATGTCGTCTGTCTGCAGGAGCTCAAGACCGATGACTCCAAATTTCCGGAGCGCGCCATCGCCGACGCCGGCTACGGCGCGGTGTGGCACGGACAACGCGCGCACCACGGCGTGGCGATCCTCGGGAAAGATGAGACGCCGCGAGAGGTTCGGCGCGGTCTGCCGGGGGATCCCGCAGATGCGCAGACGCGGTACCTTGAGGCTACGGTCAGGGGCCTCGTGGTGTCGTCCGTCTATCTACCGAACGGCAACCCGCAGCCGGGACCGAAGTTCGACTACAAGCTCGCATGGTTTGAGCGCCTCATCGAGCACGCACGAGATCTTTACGCTGCGGGCGAGCCAACGGTGCTGGCGGGAGACTTCAACGTAGTCCCGACCGACGACGACATCTACAACCCATGGTTGTGGCGCTGGGATGCCGTGATGCAGCCGCAGAGTCGCCACGCGTATCGTCGGCTGCTGGCGCAGGGCTGGACGGATGCGACCCGCCACCTGCACCCGGACGAGCGGATCTACACCTATTGGGTCAACGCGCGCGCGTTCAGCCGCAACAACGGGTTCCGCATGGACTTTTTGCTGCTCAGCGCCGAAGCGACCTCCAGGTTGATTGCAGCCGGCGTAGACGCCGCCTATCGCGGTAGGGAGAAGCCGAGCGATCACGCGCCAACCTGGGTTAACTTGAGCGACGGCTGAGACGACTCCCTGGCGTCAGCGTGCTCAATTGCGGATTCGCGATGAGCGCCTGCATTGTCAGCCCGTCGGCGGTCGCGGCGCCCGACGCCGTATTGTCGAAGATGCACCAGACAGTTCGCGCAAAGCGTACAGCCGACTGGATCTTGACGCCGAGGCCAGTCAGGTCCGCGTCGGCATAAGAAGAACGGTAGACTCGCGGCGAGCCGTGGAGGCGCCAATAGGCCAGACCATTCCACCCGCCCGGTTCGGCCGCTTGCGGTACCCGCGCCGGGTCGGCCGCCACCCGTGCAATTTGATACCGCGCCAGTATCTTGGTGGTCTCGGGCGAGAACCAGCTTTCATGCCTTGGCTCGAGTGCTACGTTTCCGTTGTAGCACTTCCGCAATGTTTGAAGAAACGGCTCAACATCGGTCGGGACGAATGCAAAGGTAGGCGGCAGCTGGATAAGCAGGCAGGCAAGACGTTCGCCGAGCGCTGCGGTCTCGTCGAGAAAGGCGTGGAGCGCGTCATCCGATCCCGTTAACCGTTTCACATGGGTGATCAGCTTCGGCATCTTAACCGAAAATCGGAAATGATCCGGCACGCTCGCGGACCACCGTAGATAGGTGGAAGCCCGATGCTTCCGATGGAAGGACGAATTGATTTCGGTTCCGTTGAAGACCGCGGCGTAACGCGTGAGATGGGAACCGTCAGCGGAGAATTGGCCCTGCAGCTCTCTCGGCAAAGCCCATCCTGCCGTTCCTATTATCACCATGAATGGGTGCCGCCGGCGGTGCATCCGGCAGGTGAACGCGCAGGTAGTGAGCAGCCTCAACGGTCAGTCACGAGCGAGCCGCTCGTTTACATGACGAATGAATGCCGTCAGTACCTGCGCGTAATGGGAGCTCTACTTTCTTGCAGACGACGTCTTGGGTTTACGTGGCGAAGTTGCGGCCTGGTCGGAAGCCGAGTCGTCATCGACGATGCCGAGTTCCTCTTTCAGTTCGGCCTTGCGAACTGCCATTTCCTCACCAAGCACCGCACTGTCGATGTCGGCTTTCCGCGCCTTGGAGAACATCTCACCTTCTTCCTCCTTGACGTGATGATCGATGTACTCGCTGAGCACTGTAACCGTGGCATCGTAGTGGTCCCCGCCCACCTGCAACTGCTCGATTTGCGCAATCAACTGCTTGGCGCTAGCGTGCTCGATGTCCGCCTCGTCCATCAAATCCTCATCCTCGATGACCTCGCGAAGTGCGGGATAAAAGATCTCCTCCTCGACTCGCGCATGGACGGTGAGCTCGTTGCAGATGGTCTCGACTAAAGCTGCTTTTCGGTCGTTGTCCCCCTCGTCCTTGAGCGACTCGAATTCCTTGAAAAGCGACTTGACGCGTTTATGATCCGCGGTAAGGAGCGCAAAAGCGTCTTGATTCGCGGTCGTCGAAGATGACTTGTTGGATGATCTGGGATCGGTCTTTGGCATGGTGAAATCCTTAATATTGATGATATCCGGACTACGGCTCAGTGGCGACAGCGATCAGGCCGTCGTCCCGGGCTTGCGGGTAACCAGATGGTAAATGGCAAGAACGATGATCGCCCCGATCACTGACCCGATGAAACCGGCCGGCTCACCCGCGTTGTACAGGCCCAAAGCTTGACCACCGTAAGTGGCTAGCAACGAGCCTACGATTCCGATCGCCGCGGTGATAAAGAATCCACTTGGGTCTCTTCCAGGTGTCAGAAACTTAGCGACCAGTCCAACGATGAAGCCGATCAGTATTGCCCATAGCATGACAACTCCTTTCAGGCTGGGAAGACAGATTGTCGATCTGGTTTGCAGGTGGTGAAAACGTGGAGCCGCGCGACTGGAAAAGCACGACGCATGCCGCCTCGATAACTTCAGCAAAATCCAAGGCGTAAACTTCTCGGCGAATTTGGTTTGTGAAGGAATTTCATATTGACATCGGGAAGGCTTACGACTCGGAGCTATCTTCAAGGGCCGCAAGCGCACCCACGGTCTCCGTGCTTAGGTCCTGCGCCGAACGGGTCACACACGTTCCGTCGCCCCGTGTACGTCGATGACCCTCTCAACATCTTGTCGAGAGGCGCACTCTCCGGGAGCCCATGGAGCGACCGTTGGTCCAAACTGCAGCCGAGCGTGGACTTCGTCTCCGCGGAGCGGTTTCTTGCCAGGTTGCGAAGGCGGGCGACGACGTTGGCTCGAGCCGGAACTATGGAAGGCGGGTTTCACCGGTCGACACCGCCGCAGCCATCGCAGCGTCGGATCGCGGCGGCGTGGGCGGCGAGTCGCTTCGTCTCCGAAAGCAGTCGCCGGCAAAACAGGCGCTGGCCTTTTTGCCCGCAGGTAGCTCGGGTTCGTCGCGTTATGGCTCAACCTAGGGAACGCAATTTTGCCGCCACCCTTGAAGCTGAACGGTAATTGTTGCAGGGCCTTGCGCCGATAAGCGCGCGTCGGACGAACTTGCGCGAATGGAGAGCGACGCTTGTCGCGCATGGGTATGAAATCTGCTAATCGATCGGGCGCTCGTCGCGACGGCTGGCGCGGGGTCGCCGGCACTCGCTAACGCGGACTCGAGGATGTCTCCGCCCCGATGTCTCCGCGGTAGACCGACTACTGACGCCCGAAGATCCAGCTTACCCAGAGCAATGTTAAGGAGCCCGCAATGACTGCTCGTAAAACGGCGGAGAGAAGCGCAACGGACGCTCGCAAGACTGCAACGAAGAGGGCTGGTGCGAAGAAGGGTGCTGCCAAGAAGACCTCGGCCAAGACGACCGCGCAAAAAAAGGTGAAGGAGGTCATGCACGAGCGGAAGGCAGGTACGTTACGCAGCGGTAAATCGGGCAATAAAGTTACCAGCACGAAGCAGGCAATCGCCATCGGTCTATCAGAGGCACGCAAGGCGGGCGCGAAGGTACCGAAGACGAACACCTGACGCTGCCGCGAATTGGTGGACAAATCATGGACGGCGAACCCGATCTGGAAGTCGAGCTTACTGAACAGGCTCGCCGCGTCTTCATCGCGGGTCGAAGCACCACCGCTTTCAACTTCAAGGCGCCGGTCGGCATGGAGATACCCGGGGTAGGCGACGAGATTCAATTCCCTCAGGACGTCGCGCGTTCCGTCTTCATCGTCCGCAAGCGCAGATTCTCATACGAGCCAACTGATGCTAGGCCACGAGTGAAGATTTGGCTGGATGTCGCCGACTAGGCGTCGGCCTGGGCACAACCAGCCCTCGGTGCTTCCACGGTGGATCTACGGCCGTGGTCGCCACCTGAGCGCGACGCCGTTTCACTGGTGCGTGGCGTTTCCTCGTGGGCATAACGTGATGGATCACGAAGAAAAAGCTGTCCTACGAATCCCTCCCGTCGTCGACCGCAGGCATGGTCCTAAGATGGGCAGCAGTTGTGGCGGCATCTCGTGGCAGTCGCATCGGGTCCGCGAGCGCTACGATTTTCTACGGAGTAAGTAGCGCGTGTTCGATTTGACCTGCGGATATTTTAGGCCGTGCAATTGATCTCCTGCTCGCTGCGACGCGCCGCGACCTCGTGCGCACGGCAGCGTTGCGCGCGCTGCCCAATTACCCGTCAAAATGGCACGGTAACGCAGGGGAAAGTTCTAGGCGGGCATTTCTCCGCGCGACGGGGAGCCCGCACGGCTTGTCTCGAGCATAGGTAGCGCAGCCGGCCGGCCGACGACTCGCTCGCGATCAGCTCGGCCGACGGTCTAGAGGCGGCCTTGCGCGCGGCGTGCCGACCCCCCGCATCCAGCTTCACCATGCGCTGGAGGAGGGGTGTCGTCAGCTAGTGACGGGGTTGGCGCATTGCGTGACAGCAAGCGCATCGACGATGGCGTCAAAGGACACCGGCTTTATCAGAACGGCGTCGAAGGGTGCCTCGCGAACACAGCGCTCACTGGCGGCGTCCGGGAGACCGGTGCACGCGACGATTCGAACGCTGTCGCCGTATTCCCGCCGGAGCTGGCGGGCGACTTCCATGCCGTCGATTGCTGGTAGACCTAAATCGAGTAACACCCACTGCGGTGGCTCAAGGGCGGCCTGCGTCAAGGCGTCATCGCCGTCATAAGCGACCCAGGCGTCGTATCCATGGTGCCCCAACAACTCAGCGATGGTGTCCGCTAAATTGCGGTCGTCATCGACAACGAGAATTTTAGCCATCGGCGAATGGTTAACCCGTGCGTCCACTGTTTCAAGCGGCGCCACTCCCAATCGTCTGTCGGACAACCGGCGTCGCTATGTGGTCCTATTGTCGCTGCCTAAACCGACCTCATTTCAGGGCGGCGACAGGGTTCGGGAAATGATGCGCCATTGTCAGCCCGGACCGCCCAGGCGCCCGCACTTAACGTGGTCAGAGCCGAAGGTGACGTGTGCTTTTCGTTTGTAGGAGACATGCCGCTACGC
>Ga0207650_10003775_pt1 | contig 10361 bp, 8 predicted proteins | sample KBSS63metaG_FD_184325 | JGI IMG/M metagenome (GOLD analysis project Ga0207650, IMG submission 184325) | Switchgrass rhizosphere microbial communities from Kellogg Biological Station, Michigan, USA - KBS S6-3 metaG (SPAdes) (version 2) | ecosystem: Host-associated > Plants > Roots > Rhizosphere >...
AAGGCATCTTCCAAAGTTTCTGCGAGCGGGTTGCTGCATGCGTCGGTTGTTTACCTTCCGGTTGTGCTTGCAGTGATGGCGCTCGCAAAAGCATTGAGCGCAACGACCTAGCCTTCGGCCTGAAGGCCCAAAGCCGGCATATCCTCCTCCTCACCGGCTGACGCCTCCGCCGCGAACCACGCTTTCAGTCCCTTACTCAGAGCGCCTTGGTGGCATCAGGCCCCCGGGTCCCAGCATTCAGCACGCACGGAGGAGGTTGCCCGTAAGGGCGCTTAGAAACAGCTGAAAGGGTTATGCGCTTCGTAGGCGCGCACTGCGTCTTTGTGTCTTGGAGACGCTCTTCGCTTTGCCACTCCGAATGACGTGCCGAAACGAGGATTCGGCAGCTTTCGGTGCAGCAAGTCGGCGAAGCGCTGGCTTCAGGCCAGCGGGCTTCGACATCACCTGCAAGCGGGGGCGCTCGTTTTCATCGGACTCGTCATGTCGTGGCACCTGTCGCAAGCGGCGCACCAGGGCCAGACGTTTGTAAGGATCTTTCTCGGTCACGGCATCAACGTAGAGTTGAAGCCAGTTTTTGGGTTCCTCAGTAATCAGTTCGGGCATAGTTATGAATGGATCCTGCAAGACTAGAGCTTAAGAGTTCCTAATCAGTCTGATGCAATCGAGAGGACAAAAGATGCGGCGAGGGAGTCAGGGTTGAGAGCTGAGCCCCGTCTAAAGCCTTTGTTTTGAACTGAAAGACCGTCCAGTCTTTAGCAGGATCGGCACTCTCGTGTCCCTCGGCTTGCCTGGCACTCCGGTGCCCGGCTTTCCAGTAGCGCCACGGCACAGCTCAAGTTGTTAGACGGGTGCCGAAATTGGTTGAGAATTCATTTCGATCGGCCCTTTTCAAGCGGGATGGTGAATTCTACGACCGTTCCGCAGTCGTCCCCGGGAACGGCTTGAATGTGACCGTTGTGGGCTTCCACGATAGAGCGGCTGATCGAAAGACCCACACCGATGCCGTCGGGCTTGGTAGTGAAAAAAGGTTCAAAGATCTTTTCGCGAAGTTGGGGAGGAAGTCCGGCGCCACGATCCTCGACACGGATCAGGAGTTCATTTTGCTGGTTCCGGGCCGAGGTCAGCAAAACGCGCCGGTCCTCTAGGCCGATTTCTTGGACGGCCTCCATGGCATTGAGTGTCAGATTGAGAATCAGCTGTTGTAACTGGACGCGATCGGCCCGGATCCGAGGCAGGTGCGGTTCAAGAAGGAGGTTGATCTGGGTTGACCTGCGCCTAGCTTCATCGCGGATGAGAACCATCAACTCCGAGATGACCTCGTTGATATCGAGCCATTCCTTCTCGAGCGGGCCCTTGCGAAAAAGCGAGCGCATCCGATCAAGGACCATTCCGGCCCGAGTGCCGTCTCGGACAATGTTTTCAGCACTTCTACCTGCCTTTTCGGTATTCGGAGGGCAGGCCGAAAGCCATTCGAGACATGCCTGGGCATTGGTGACGATCCCGGTCAAGGGCTGCCCGATCTCGTGCACTACAGAAGCTGTCACCTCCGCCATGCTGAGCATTCTTGAGAGGTGCGCCAGTTCGCCTTGAGTTTTCATCAAGGTTGCGGTGCGCTCGGATACCCTCAGTTCCAATTCGTCACGTGCTTGCACCAGGGCCCGCTCGGTCTTCTTCTTGGATGAACTGATCCAGCTAGCGATTAACGCGCAAGCGACAAAGGCTCCAAAGTAGGCCTCGGCAGAAGGGCTGATGATAAACGAGTTGAATGGCGGGACGAAGAAGTACTCCACGAGCATGGTCGAGAGGACGACCGAGAGCAAGCCCGGGCCCGTCCCGCCGAACCAGCCGCTGGCGACCACGCCGCCAAAGAAAAAGAACAGAAAGGGATAAGGGAAGTGCTTTTGCAACACGAACGTTACCAGGAACGAGAGTCCCACAAACAGCAGTGCAGCACCGTAATGGACGGCGGCGGAACGCAAGAACCGTGTGTTCTGCTTCGCAGATGGGGTGACGGGCGAAGCTTTGGAACTACTTTCTGCGTTTCGAGCGGGCAGATAGCTCAGGGCCGCGGGAATAGGGTCTCCTTTCCGGTCTTTGCGCGTTATCTGCCTTCAGACCGCGTCAAGTTAGCGAATGGAACCCTCGCGCGGATCGTGATTCCTTGGCTGTTGGACTGTCTCTCATCGACGGGAGTGAGTCGTCGTCTACCGTCTGAAATGGATTTTGTGAGCTGGAATTTCGGAAGTCCAATTCAAACTTTTTATGGAATACATTCGGGAAGATCCAAATCGCAGAAGCAACGAGAAGCACCCGACCCAGCCGCCCGGGCATAGGTTCTCCCCCACCCTTCCAAGTCGCGAAGGGTGGCGGAGCCTCGGATTGCAAAATGGCTAATTTTTACCGACGGTATTCTGTGCGGTTGCGGTCTCAGCCCCAAGACGGGCAAGCCGCGGGAAAAAAGGCGTGAGTTCGAACGGCATCTTGTCGCGGGCGGAAGTGTAAGAGACCGGAGCCGCCTTGATCATCTCGACGTGGTCTCCCCAGGGATCGAGCTTGATTCTGCCGCCCAACGGAAGCGCCGCGATCTGGTCAAGCTTGTTCTCGTCAAGCGATGGAGCTGAAGGCAGCAGGGCACTCAAACGGATGATTTGTCCCTTTTCATCGCTGAAGCTATTTCCCAAATGCGCGGTTAGCAAGGCCGACATTTGCCCCGAGCGAACCTGCAGTTGTTTTAGGTATAGACCGGCTGAACCAAGCTTCTGAGCGTACGGCGAATTCTTCAGCAGTTCGACCGCTTTTGCATCGGCGGCGGTTTCTTCCTCGGGATTGTGGCGGAATCCGAAATTCTGGTAGGTCGATTCATCCGAGAAGAGCATGCGGTCAGTGAAGGCGAACTTGCTGCCCAAGTTGTGGCCGAGAACGATATGCGCCAGTTCGTGCGACAGCACCGCCGCAAGACTGGCCTCGTCAGGGAGCGTGTCAATCAGGCCGCGGCTGATAATGATGGTGTTGCCCACGCTGAAGGTTTCAAGCGGACAGGTGACCATCACGCGCGCGCGGACTGGACGCGGCAAATCGATGTTGTTGGTGATCTGGATGTTGTTGACCACCGTTTGGAGAACCTTGTCGACGTCTCCCGCAGGCGCAAGCAACGCTGCTTTCTGCAGGCGCTCGAGTACGTTGTCTTCAGCCTGTTGTTGCCACGCGCGTTGGGCCTCTAACGGAGAGAGATCCTGGGCAACGGGGCTTGCGTCTTTTACGTCTTCGACTTTCAAATCGGTCAATTCGTCGTCGCGGCCGTTCTTCATCACGTCGTAGCCCCAAATGCGAGACTGCGCTTTGAAAGCAAGCTTGTCACGGGAGCCGTAGCTGAAATCACCCTCTTCGCTGTAGATGTAGGCAGGAATCCAATATCCTGGGACTAGATTCAAGCGCCAGCTGTCCATGTGAAAGTAGAACGCATTTCTCGGGCGCGGAACGTAGGTGCCGTTCAAGCGAACGATGTTGTAATCCTGATCTTCCACCCAGATTTGACCCTGGAAAAGGCCGGTGCCAGCATTCTTCTTCGGGGAGACTTCAAACACCAGGCAGCGCACCTCGCCCAGGAACTCGCGGTGCACATAGTGGAAATCGTAGTGGGCACGATCGAAATTCTGCCGATCGGCAAAGATCATCCAGGAGAAGCCCATGGGCTGATATTGAATGCGGAACAGCTTGGTCACCCCACCCATCAGCGTGCGCTGAAAACTTGCTTCCTTGGTCAGATAGTCGCGACGATCAATGTCGGACAGGTCGAGGCGTCCGAGGAAATAGTGATCTTCTTTTGGGATCGCGCCAAGCTTCCCATCGGGCTGCAGGTTCTGGAGATAGGTTTCGACCAGCGGCGTCCGGTTCTTGAGGAACTGAATCAGCGCATGCTCGCGCTCGATAATGGCATCGACGACCTGGTCTATGCTGACCGGGGTCTTCGACGGTTGCGGCACAACCGCCAGCCCAGGGGTGGTCGAAATCGGTTTCACCGCGGGCTGCGAAGCTGCCGGCAAACTCGTGGAGGACGGATCAGCGGCCTGTTGCGCGCTCGCTGCAATGGCGAGCAATACCACAATGGAGAAAATCCAACCCCAGCGTTTCATAATCTCCCTAACCCTCTTTCCCACAAACTTTAGGACGCTAGCTGAAACATGACATGTACGATCGCGGTGGAATCGATGGCTGAACCGTTGCGCTGCGCCGGCCTGAACTTGATCTTGTTGGTGGCGGTTACCGCAGCTTCGTCCAATCCGTGACCAAGACCGCGCACCACGCGGTTCACGTGCAACTCGCCATTGGCGCCGAAAATGACCTCGAGCAGAACCTCCCCCTCAAGGTTCAGCTTGCGAGCCTCATCGGTGTAAGCCGGCCTAGGCTTAAAGACAATCTCCACCGGCTGTGTAGCAGGGCCGCTGTCTTGCAAGGTGTGATGCCCCGTGCTCGCTGCAACCTGCTGGTCCGCGAACCCCGACGCCTGCACGCCCTGGCCGCTTCTGCGGCCATCACCGTTGCTTGGCTGCGCCACTCCGTTGCCGAACCCGGTACTCGCAATTGTCCCTTTAATTCCCTTGGCCCCACCAGTGCCATTACCGGTTCCAGCGCCCTCGGGAAGGTCAAATGATCCGAGCTTGGCAGCGGTCAACTTTGCCCCTTGCTTGCCTTCACCGGGCAGGCCATTGGGGTCTCCAAAGCCACCGGTTTGGACCTTCTGAATGGGAGCGTTCACGGTGGGCGTCGCCGAACTGCCGAACGTATTCGTGAGAACAACTCGAGGCATGGGTGCCGCGCCCGAAACGGCAATCTTGGGGGCCTCAAAATTAGCCGGCTGAATCTTGGGAGGCTCGATCTTGGCCTCCTCCAAACGGGGTTTTGGAAGCTCACGAGGAACGATGAGCTTGGGTGTTTCAAACTTTACCTCTGGCAGCAATTTCGCCTTTGGCTGCGGCTTCTCGACAGGCTTTTCGGGCACCAGATCGGGACGAGGCACGACTTCCGTCACCGTGTACTTGGACCAGACGCTCATGTGTTCAGGCCAAATGAGCCGCGAAATCAGGAGGCATAGCAAAAGAAACGTGACAATGGCATAGCTCAACAGAAACTTTCGCCAGTCGAGCTTTTTCTCGGGCAACAATCCGAGAGTGAGGGATTCATTGGACCGCATGTGCTTGCTCCAAAGAGACACCCGCCCCTGGGGAGAAACAGTTCGGGCGCTTCTCTAAGCTAAAGGAAAACAGTGCACGGTAAAACGTCCCTGCCGCTGGTGTACTTCGGTAATCAACAGTCCCGTGGGGCTAGGTTGCTCTTCGAAATGAACTGCCGACTTCTCATACTCGACGACGAAGAACGAACGCGTAGTACATGGGAATACCGGCCGAAATGATGAGACTTCCGACGATTGAGTAACGTAAGTTGCTGCTGAAAGTGTAGTAAAGAAGCCCCACCGACGCCAGAATAAAAAGGGCCGGAGCGACCGGGAATTGCCAGTAGTTTGTGCCGGTTTCTCCGGTGTTTCTCCTAGATCGGAAAACAAACAAAGCGATACTAGCGGCGACGTAAGAGAGCCACTCGCTGAAAAGGGCGAGCGTGAAAAGTTGGCGAAAGCTTCCCCCAACCAAGAGGCAAACGATCGACAGAGCAGCTTGAAAAATGGTCGCCGTATGGGGAGTGTGGTAGCGCTCATGAACCTTCGCGAGTGACGAGAAGAAGTTGCCATCGCGGGAGACAGCGAACGCCATTCTTGCACCGCTCATCGCGACGCCGTTCAATGAAGTCAGCAGCGAAACCACGATCGCTGCGGAGCCGATTAGGGCAGCGGAAGGGCCCAGCACCGAACGTGTCACAGCGTCCGACATCGGTGAGGCGGATTGGCCTATGGCAAGAGCTGGTAAGACGTATTGCACCGCCAGGTTCACCAGCAGATATAGGGCGGCGATCACGCCGAAGCCGCCGAGCATGGCAAGGGGGATGTTCTTTGCCGGGGAGCGAACCTCTTCCGCGATCATGTTTAGGTCGCTCCAGCCGTCAAATGCCCAAAGCGCGGCTGCCACTGCCAGGACGAAACCGGTCATACCTCCAATCGCTCCGGAGTAGTGGTCAGAGAAGTGCGACCAGCTGCCGGGCGAGGTGAAGGCCAGAGCTGCTACGGCAAGGATGACAACAATCTTGAGAGCGGTGAACGCCAACTGGAAGTTGCCCGCGCGGCGAATTCCGATGTAATTGAGAAACGATACGAAGATCACGAAAAGGATAGCCACGAGTTTGCCCCGATTCGTGAGATGTCCATCGGGAAGAATCAGAAAAGAGAGCGCAGGAAAGTTGCTTAGCACGCGCACGATACCGGTTGAGATTCCGGCCAGAGACGTCGGCTTGACCACAAGGATCCAGGTCCAGGCGCAGAGAAACCCGGCAAGCTGCCCGAACGCGTCGCGGATATAAACGTATTCGCCGCCAGCTTGGGGCTTCATCGCGCCGAGTTGTGCATAAGTAACCGCGCCACAGAATGAGAACAGTCCGCCCACGATCCAGGCGAGGAAAACAAAGCGCGCCGACCCCGCGGCTTTCATCATCTCAGCGGGTACGAGAAAAATGCCGCTGCCGATGACGGTGCCAATCACAACCGAGGCGGCGTGCATCGCGGAGAGGTCGCGGATGAGGCCGGGCTTACTTGTGCTGGGCAGGGCCTGAGCTGGCATGCAGGGGAGTATAAGGGAAGCCGTCTTCTGTCGTCGGTCGTTCGGCGGAACGCCCGTAGTCTTCGGTCCTGCTTCGGGCGCGCATCTATTACGGACGGTTACTTCCGTTGAGCCATGAATTCAACTTTGCTTTCCCCCCTACGTCTACCAACTTCGGAGATGCAAGCTACACGGCTTAGTTTTGCGTGAGGTTCGGGTTTGCAGAACTAGAATTCCACAAACAGCAGGTGTTTCCGATCGCGGACCGACTGCCGACAGGGAGCTACAGCTTCGGCAGCACGATGCCTTTTTGCGCCTGATATTTTCCTTTGCGATCGGCGTAACTGGTCTCGCAAACTTCGTCCGATTGGAAGAAGATGATTTGGCATAAACCTTCGTTGGCGTAAATCTTCGCGGGAAGGGGCGTGGTGTTCGAGATCTCGAGGGTTACGAAACCTTCCCACTCGGGCTCAAAGGGAGTCACATTGACGATAATGCCGCAACGGGCATAGGTCGATTTGCCCACGCAGATGGTGAGCACATCGCGTGGGATCTTGAAGTACTCGATCGACCGTGCCAAAGCAAACGAATTTGGGGGCACGATGCAGACATCGGAGCGCACCGTCACGAAGGAGCGTTCGTCGAAGCCCTTGGGGTCGACCACGGTACAGTTCACGTTGGTGAAAATCTTGAACTCGTCGGCGACGCGCAGGTCATACCCGTACGAGGAAAGGCCATAAGAAATCACACTCTCGCGCACCTGCTTTTCCGAAAAGGGATTGATCATCCCGTGTTCTGTCGCCATGCGACGGATCCAGCGATCGCTCTTTAGCATGAAGCTCCTTGGGGACAGCGTTTAGCTGTTAGTTTTTAGCTACTAGCTCGAACACAAGCGCACACACCGGTGGGTTTTCGGCTTTAAGCTAAGAACTAAGAGCTAAGGGCGAATCGGCTGGAACGAGAATCTTACGGGATACTGGCGCCCGTTGACAATCTGGATTATGTCTCTTAGCATCAAGCACTTGAAGAAGCTCCAACTTTTCCACGAGGCGAGGCAGACGTGATCAAGCTCGATATTATCAACGAAGTCGTCAACCGAACGGGCATTACCAAAACCAAGGCGGAAATGGCGGTCGAGACGGTGTTCGAAAGCATGAAGCGCTCGCTCGCCAAGGGCGACCGAATCGAGCTGCGGGGCTTTGGCGTGTTCAACGTGCGGCCTCGAAAGACCGGTATCGGACGCAATCCCCGCACCGGTGCGGAGGTCTCGATACCTCCGGGGAAGGCCGTGCGATTCAAGCCCGGCAAGGAGCTGCAGTCGATCGAGTAACGCAATCTGGCATCCGCCTGGGACGGCCTGCGGTTTTCGTCGATCGTTCATCGCGGCAGATTCTTTCCATCTTTTTCTCACGTCAGCCAAACGCGGCACGCGTTGGCGCTCATGTCGGTCATTCCGAATGACCTCAGGTCCGAGGCCAATGCCGAGGGCGGCATTTCCCGATACAATCTACTGAGTCCCCATGCCTGACCAGTCTCCCCCAGAAATCCTTACCCCCAACGAAGTGTATTCACCGCATTCTGAGGAAGTGGTGTATTACCGGCGGCCACGGCACCGGTATTGGCTCAACCTGGTGCTGCTGTTTGCGACTTTCTGTACCACGCTTGTAATCGGGGCGCGATTACAGGTCAATTTTGATGCGGGGCTTCCCGCGTTTCCTCTCGACGAGAGCTTCCTGCCGCCGTTCGCGTGGGCTATAAAAGGGCACTATCTGCTCTTGGGGCTGCCGTTCTCACTCACTTTGATGGGCATTCTGCTGGCGCATGAACTGGGCCATTACCTGTACTGCCTGAGGTACCGGGTGGACGCTACGCTACCGTTTTTTATTCCGTTCCCCAGCCTGATTGGGACGCTCGGTGCATTCATCCGAATTCGCTCTCCGCTGCGATCGCGAAAGGTTCTTTTTGACATCGGGATTGCCGGCCCGATCGCGGGATTTCTGGTGGCTCTTCCAGTCCTGCTCCTTTCACTGGGTAAGTCGCACGTGGCCCCCTTCGGACAGGCAATCCCGCGAATCGATCTCGGCTTTCCCCTGATCTTTGTCCTGGCGCGCAAGGTGCTGGTTGCGATTGGACATGCGGGCGCCATCTCTAACGTTCCTACCGGAAGCATCTATCTGCACCCGGTGGCAATTGCCGCATGGGTAGGGATGTTTGCCACTTCGCTGAACCTACTACCGGGCGGTCAACTCGACGGCGGGCACATTGTGTTTGCGGTTTCTCCGCGGCTGCACAAGCTAATCTCGCGACTAACGATTATTGCCCTGATCCCGTTGGCACTGTTTTGTTGGACCGGCTGGATTCTTTGGGCGGTTATGCTCAGAGTCACGGGCCGACATCCCGCGGTTTCGAACTGGCCCGGGATTGGCGCTGGGCGGCGGTGGCTCGCGCTGTTTGCCTGCCTGATGTTGGTTCTCACCTTTACCTATGTTCCTATTTCGTCGAGCGACGGGTCCCAGTCCCTTATCGAGGTGATTCGGTCGGTCTCGGGTGCGTGGCACCGCTAACCTTTGTTGCTTTATAGACCAAAGGCATTGGCAAGAACCTCTCGAAAAGGCCGGATGGGAAAGTTGAAACCATCCCAGGCGAGAATGGGGCAACATCCACTCCCGATTTAAGATTGCGAATTCGGCTCCGGAATCGCGAAGCCTTCAATTCTCTTTCTGAGTTCGTGCGCCGCTAATTGTCGCGCTATCAGCGAAAGTCGGGAACACAGCAGTGGCAAAAAATTTGCATCCTTCAAGGTAAAAATCCAGCTATCCGAGGATGCAAATGCGAGTGAGTCGTGCGATCTACACTATCCTGGTTCTCCTGTTTGCGGGAATTCTCAGCATTTCTGCCGCGGGACAATCGCTCGTTTCTGGCGACGTAACCGGCATCATTACAGACCCTTCTGGCGCGGTGGTTCCCAACGCGACCGTGACCCTGAAAAACACTGGGACCGGGCAACAACAAACGACGTCCACCAATAACTCTGGAATTTATCGTTTCTCTCTGTTACCGCCGGGGCCGTACACAGTAAGTGCCAGCGCTTCGGGATTCCAGAATGTCCAGAAGGCGGTGACGGTCGCAGTCGGTCAGGCGACCAGTTTCAACCTCCAGTTGCCTGTCGGCTCCAGCAATCAGACGGTGGAAGTTACGGCCGAGGCTGGCGTTCTTCAAACCGAGAATGGAAACATCTCTACCACGTTCTCTCCTGAACAAGTGCAGTTGGTCCCGAATCCCGGAAACGATCTCAGTTATATTGTGCAAACTGCCCCGGGCGCGGTGATGAACACTCAGGCGGGCTATGGAAACAGCTCCACATTCGGATTGCCCGCGACCTCCAATCTCTTCACCGTGAACGGCATGAATGAGAATGATCCATTCCTGAACCTGAACAACTCGGGCGCGACCAATCTTCTACTCGGACAAAACGACGTACAGGAAGCGACCGTAGTCAACAACGGTTATTCCGCGCAGTACGGCGGGCTTGCGGGCGCGAACGTCAACTACGTGACCAAGTCGGGCACGAACAATTTTCACGGCAATGCCACCTACTACTGGAATGGCCGCGCCATGAATGCCAACAGCTGGTTCAACAAGCAATCCCAGCTTGCGAAT
>Ga0207650_10003776_pt1 | contig 10360 bp, 10 predicted proteins | sample KBSS63metaG_FD_184325 | JGI IMG/M metagenome (GOLD analysis project Ga0207650, IMG submission 184325) | Switchgrass rhizosphere microbial communities from Kellogg Biological Station, Michigan, USA - KBS S6-3 metaG (SPAdes) (version 2) | ecosystem: Host-associated > Plants > Roots > Rhizosphere...
GCGCTGCACGTGGCGCAGCAGATAGGCGACCACCTCCGAAGATAATTCGAAACCGCGCGCCTGCGCGTGGCGCCGCAGCGCCGCGACCTTCTCCTCTTCGTTGAGCCCGTGCACGTGATACACGAGGCCTGCCCCCAGCCGCGTCATCAAGTCGGCGCGCAAGGCGAGCTGCGGGGGCGCCGCATTGCCGCTCGCGAGTAACGTGCCGTTCCCGGCCTTGATACGGTTGTGCAGATTGAAGAGTGCAATCTGCGCCTGCGGGTCCAACAGATGCACGTCATCGACCGCGAAAAATGCACCATCGGGTGCATCGTCGGCCGCGGCGAACTCGCGCGCTCCGGACTCGAAGAACGTCGCCGGCTTGTCCGCAGCCCGCGCGGCGGCGACCGCCGCACGCAGCAGATGGCTGCGGCCACTGCCCGGCGCGCCCCACATATAAATGAACTGCTCGCTGCTCGCGCCGTGTGCCGTCGCATAGAGTGCGGCGACAAGTTCCTCGTTGCGGCCGGGCACGAAATTGTCGAGCGTGGGCGCCGGCGGCCGTGCGATATCGAGCACGAGTTGCTTCATGCGCGGCGCTTTGCAAGGGAGCGGTATAGGGTCATTTCGGGTAAAATCCGGGGCGCACCGGACATGAAGCACGGCATACAGCACACGGGAGCGTTATCTTACCCGACCCATCCGCTGTTTACGACCCGCGAGAGCGCAACTTGAGCACATCTGACGTATCCAAATCCCTGACTTATCGCGACGCGGGCGTCGACATCGACGCCGGCGATCAACTCGTCGAGAACATCAAACCGCATGCCAGAAAAACGATGCGCCCCGAAGTGCTCGCGGGCATCGGCGGCTTCGGCGCACTGTGCGCCATCCCCGCGAAATATCGCGAACCGGTACTGGTGTCGGGTACCGACGGCGTCGGCACCAAGCTCAAAGTCGCGTTCGAACTCAATCGGCATTCGACGATCGGCATCGATCTGGTCGCGATGAGCGTCAACGACATTCTCGTGCAGGGCGCGGAGCCGCTGTTTTTCCTCGACTACTTTGCGTGCGGCAAACTCGACGTCGCGACCGCCACCGAAGTCGTGAAGGGCATCGCCGACGGCTGCGCGCAGGCTGGTTGCGCATTGATCGGCGGCGAGACCGCGGAAATGCCCGGCATGTATCCGCCCGGCGAATACGATCTCGCCGGCTTTGCCGTCGGCGTCGTGGAAAAGAGCAAAATCATCGACGGCAAAAGCATTGCTGCCGGCGATGCGGTGATCGGGCTCGCGTCGAGCGGTGCGCACTCGAACGGCTATTCGCTGATCCGCCGCATCATTGCGCAGAAGAAAATCGACCTGTCGATGCAGCTCGACGGCAAACCGTTGAGCAACGCGATACTCGCGCCGACCCGCATTTACGTGAAACCGGTCCTGCAACTCATGGCGCGCGTGCCGGTCAAAGGTTTAGCGCACATCACGGGCGGCGGCATCGTCGACAACGTGCCGCGCATTCTGCCGGAGCAGTTGACCGCGCGGCTCACGCGCAAAAGCTGGCCGCAATCGGCGCTCTTCGCCTGGCTGCAGCGCGAAGGCAACGTAACCGACGACGAAATGCTGCGCGTGTTCAATTGCGGCATCGGCATGGTCATCGTCGTCGCGGCGCCGCACGCGAAGGAAACGATCGACGTGCTGCGCGCCGCGGGCGAAACGGCATGGCAGGTGGGTACTATCGACCAACGCACAAAGGACGAGGCGCAAACCATCGTCGCATGAAAAAAATCGTCATCCTGATCTCGGGGCGCGGCAGCAACATGCAGGCGATCCTCGAGGCGCGGCTGCCGCTTCAGGTCGCGGCGGTGATCAGCAATGACCCGCGCGCCAGCGGACTCGCGACAGCACAGAAACACGGCATCGCCACCCGCGTCGTCGACCACCGGCCGCATCGCGACCGCGCCGCGTTCGACAGCGCATTGAGCGCGGAAATCGACGCGCTCGCGCCGGACCTCGTGGTGCTCGCGGGCTTCATGCGCATCCTGACCGACGCGTTCGTCAACCACTACCGCGGCCGGCTGATCAATATTCATCCGTCGCTGCTGCCCGCATTTACTGGATTGCATACGCACCGGCGCGCGCTCGAAGCCGGCGTCAGGGTGCACGGCTGCACGGTGCATTTCGTGACACCTGAGCTCGATCACGGGCCGATCGTGATCCAGGCTGCAGTTCCTGTTTGCGACGGCGACAGCGAAGACAGCCTTGCCGCGCGCGTGCTCGCCGAGGAGCACCGCATCTATCCGCAGGCACTGCGCTGGTTCTGCGACGACCGCCTCGCGATTACGCCGGAGGGCATCGTTAAAGTGCACGCCGCGCGCGGCGCGAGCGGCGCCCTCGTCTCTCCGGCCGGCGACGCATGAAACTGCGCACGCTGTTTGGCCTGGTCGCGCTGGCGGCATGCGGCGCGGCAACTGCCGCGACAGCACCGTCCGCGGTCAAAGCGGGCTACGACGTCTACAAGGATGGCCTGCACATCGCGAGCGTCGACGAGAGCTACGAAAAAACCGGCGACCAATACAATATTGTCAGCGACAGCAATCCGGCGGGACTGCTCGCGCTGTTCGTGCGTACCAAAATCAAGGTGCAGAGCAGCGGCAGCGTCACCGCCGCAGGTCTGCAGCCCGATAAGCTCGATTACGGCCGGCTCGACGACGCGAGCAAGAACGTAAGCGCCGCCTTCGACTGGAGCGCGCGCGAACTCAACCTCACGTACGACGGCAAAAGCGAAACGCTGCCGCTGGTGCCCGGCATCCAGGACCGCCTCTCGGTCATGTACCAGTTCATGTTCCTGGCGCCGGAGAAAGTCCGGGCGCTCGAGTTCCCGATGACCAACGGCAAGAAGATCGAGAATTACCGCTATGAGCTCGCCGGCACGGAGGTCCTCGATACACCGCTCGGCAAATTGAAAACACTGCATCTCGTCAAGCATCGCGACCCCGGCGAAAACGGCACGGAAGTGTGGCTCGCGGCCGACCGCCGGATGTTTCCGGTCAAGCTCCTGATCCTGGAAAACGACGGCTCGAAATACGAGCAGGTCATCACGCGGCTCGACATCAAATGAAGTGTAGATGACCGACGAGAGGCTCATGCGCAAGCTCGGCTACTTCGTAGGGTTGTCGGTGCTGACGCACTTGTGGCTCATGTACGGTGTGCCGATCGAGATGCCGCGCTTCGAAGCGCCGCCGCGTGTGCTCGAAGCGCGCCTCCAGCCCGCGCCGCCGTTGCCGCCGGTAGTGCCGCGTGCGGAACCCGTCCCGGCGCATCCCGCGCCAAAACATGCTGCGCCGGTACACCGGCCGTCGGCTCCGCCCGTCATGACCTCGCAGTCGCCGTCCGCCGGACCGCCGATATACGCGCCTGAACCGCCGGTTGTCGCCGCACCGGTCGAAACCGCGCCGGCTGAAATTCCCGTCGCCGTAGCGCCAATAGTGCCGGAAGTCAAACCGGTTAAGACGCCACCCGCCCCGTCGCTCGCGCGGCGGCTGCCGCACAAGGGCGAGATTGCCTATGCGTTGTATTTGGGCAACGACCGTTTCAACGTCGGGCGCACGCTGCAAAGCTGGGAAATCAGCGGCGACCGTTACCGGCTCGCGAGCGTGTCTGAAACTACGGGACTCGCGTCGCTGTTCAGCCGCCAGCGCATGGCGTACGAAAGCCAGGGCCGCCTGACGCCCGCGGGCCTGCAACCCGACCGCTTCACGACCGAGAGGGTCCGCTCCGGCAAAAGCGAAAAAGCCGCCGCCGATTTCAACTGGGCTGGAGCGTCCGCCGCCATCGGCAATCCGTCACGCAGCGTCGCGTTGCCGGCCGGCGCGCAGGACATCGTGAGCTTCATGTACCAACTGGGGCTGGCGCCGTTGACGCCGGGCCGCATCGAGCTGCCGATTACCAACGGCTGGAAGCTCGAGCGTTACGAGCTCGAAATCGGCAGTGAAGAACTGCTCGAAACGCCGTTCGGCCCCGTGCGCGCGGTGCCGGTCAAGCAGCTGCGGCGCGCCGGGCAGGAAACCATCGAGCTGTGGCTCGCGCCCGCCTACCGCTGGCTGCCCGTGCGCATCCGTTTTTTCAACCGCGAGGGCGAGCCCTCCGGCGAGCAGCTCGTCACCGAGATTCGCGTCAGCGAAGATTGATTCAACTTCGCGCCTGATCAGCGCCGCAGGTCCCATTCAAGTCAGGCCACCTTTTGCCCTCCGCATCCCGCAAGCCCCACACCAAAAAAAACGCCGTGCAGTCCAATTCCGCGTTGCAGCTGCTGCCCGCGGCGGAGGCTGCGCTCGCGCGGATTCTGCCAATGAGCCAGCCGGCCGACGCAGAGCTGCACCGCTTTTTCCGTGCGCATCCTGATCTCGGCAAGCAAGACCGGCAGTCCATCGCCGAAACGGTGTTCGGTATTTTGCGCCGGCGCATCGGGTTCGAATTTCACACCGGCGCCGCCACGCCGCGCCGCCTGCTGCTTGCTTACCTGAATCGCGTGCAGGGCATGAGCCTGCGCCAGCTCGAGCCGCTGATCGGAAAGGACGACGCGCAGTGGGCGGCCGGGCTGAAAGCGCGGCACGAAACCGATGCGCCGCTTTACGTCAAAGCCGAATTGCCGGAATGGCTGACCACGATGCTTTTGCAAGACATGGCGGGCGACGAGATTCTTGCGCTCGGCCGCGCGTTGCAGCAACCCGCGCCGCTCGACCTGCGCGTGAATGCGCTGACTGCCGATCGCGACAAGGTGATGCAGCAGCTCGCGATAGAAGGCCTCAAAGTTCAGCCGACGCCTTATTCGCCGCTCGGCATTCGTATCGACGGCAATCCCGCGCTGGGCCGCAACGCGCTCTTCACCAGCGGGCGCATCGAAATCCAGGACGAAGGCAGCCAGCTCCTCGCCTATCTCGTGGCGCCGAAACGGCGCGAAATGGTCGTCGATTTTTGCGCGGGCGCCGGCGGCAAGACGCTCGCGCTCGGCGCATTAATGCAATCGCAGGGCAGGCTCTACGCGTTCGACGTGAGCGAGTCGCGTCTGAACAAGATGAAGCCGCGGCTTGCGCGCTCGGGCCTGTCGAACGTGCACCCGCAGCTGCTCGTCAACGAGAACGACATCAAGGTGAAGCGCCTTGCCAGTAAGATCGACTGCGTACTGGTCGATGCGCCGTGCAGCGGTTTCGGCACTTTGCGGCGCAATCCCGACCTCAAATGGCGGCAGACTGAAAGCGGCATCGCAGAGCTCGCCGCCAAGCAGTCGCGCATACTCGCGGCGGCGGCGGCGCTGGTCAAACCCGGCGGCCGCGTGGTTTATGCGACGTGCAGCTTCGTGCGCGCCGAAAACCAGGACGTCGTGGCGGCGTTTCTCGCCGCTCATCCGCAATTCACGCTGTTGCCGGCCAACCAGGCCCTCGCGCAAACCCGCATCCCGCTCGATACCGGCGATTTTCTGCAACTGTATCCGCACCGCCACGGCTGCGACGGCTTCTTTGCCGCGGTACTCGAGCGCGCCTCGTAGAAATTTCCCCACTAGTCCCCACGACCGTCAACGCGCACCGCGCATTGCCGTTGAGTAGGCATGTCGATGCGAATGCTGACCGCCGTGTTGTCTTGGCTCGCCGCGGGTGCTGCGAGTGCGTTTCAGCCCGCGCTTCCGGTGGTGCCGTTTGCGGCCACCGGCACCGTGCAATATGCGTTCACCCATGACGATCACGCGGATGAAATGATCATCGCCGCGGTCGAGGCCGCGCGCCACCAGGTGTTAGTGCAGGCCTATAGCGTGACGCATCGACGCATCGCGGACGCGCTGGTCCGCGCGCGAAATCGCGGCGTAGAAATCGGCGTGATCGCGGACGACGGGCAGTCGCGCAACAATCCCGCCATGATTCGCGAGCTCGCGCGCGCGGGCGTGCCTTTGCTGTTCGATGCCCGCCACGCCGCCGCGCACAACAAGATCATCGTCATCGACGCGGGCCGCGCTGACTGCGCCGTGGTCACGGGCAGCTTTAATTTCACTTATGCAGCCCAGCATCGCAACGCGGAAAATGTGCTCATCCTGCGCGCCAACCCGCCGTTGTGCGATGCGTACTTCAACAATTGGCGCCGCCACCAGCTGCATTCGCAGGCGCCTGCGCGCACGAGATGAACCATGACGCCGTGCTAGAATAATTTTCAGCATGACGACACCCTCCTCCACGTGACGGATCCCTTCGCGCCGCTGCTGCGTTCGTTGTGGACCGACCTGCAGGATCAACGCATTCTGTGGCAGGTCGCCACCATTGTCGTAAGCCTGTCGATCGCCGCGGCGTTCTCTTATCTCGTGCGGCCGCGCCTGCGCGGAATCGGCGGCACCCCGCTGGAATTCGGGCTCGGCAGTCTGCGCCGGCTGGTCCTGCCGCTTTCGGCGCTCGTGCTGGTGTTGGCGGGGCGCGCGGTGCTAGTGCATTTTCAGCACAACGTCAGTCTGCTCAACCTGGCGATTCCGCTGCTGACGGCGATGGCCATCATCACTTTCGTCGTTCATTTGCAGCGGCTCGTGTTTGCGCCGGGCAGCCTGCTGGCGACCTTCGAGCGCACCATCGTCTGGATCGTGTGGATCGGTTTCGCGATTTACGTCCTGGGGCTCGCGCCCGAGATCCTCGAATATTTCGACAGCGTCGGCTTCAGGTTCGGCGGCCACCGGATATCTCTGCTGTTGATTGCGCAAGCGGTGATCTGGGTCATGATCGCACTGCTCCTCGCGTTGTGGGTCGGGCGCCTGCTCGAAGATCGCCTGATGTCCGCGCAGGGCATGGACATGACACTGCGGGTCATGCTGACGAAGCTCATGCGCGCGCTGCTCGTTTTGGTCGCGGTGCTCATAGTGCTGCCGCTCGTCGGCATCGACCTGACGGCGTTGTCGGTATTCGGCGGCGCGCTCGGCGTGGGCCTGGGCTTCGGGCTGCAGAAAATCGCCAGCAATTACATCAGCGGCTTCATCATCCTGCTCGACCGCTCGGTGACGATAGGCGATCTTGTTACGATCGAGAAACATACCGGCAGGCTGTCCAAGATGACCGCGCGCTATGTCGTGGTGCGCGCGCTGGACGGGACCGAAGCGATCATTCCGAATGAGACCGTAATCACCTCGGCGGTCATCAACCAGTCGTATACGGATCGCAAGGTTGCCATTGCAATGAGCGTGCAGGTTAGCTACGAGTCGGACCTGGACCTCGCCATGCAGATCCTGGGCGAAGTTGCGAAACGGCATCCGCGCGTATTGCCCGAGCCGGTACCCGCAGTGCAGATCAAGGCGTTTGCCGACAACGGCATCGATCTGGAACTCGCCGCCTGGGTCGAAGATCCGGAGCAGGGCAAGACAAATCTTCGCTCCGAGATCTATTACGGAATCTGGCAGGAATTCAAGGCGCGCGGCGTCGTAATTCCGTACCCGCAACGCGAGGTGAGGCTGGTTGGCGACGCGCCCGCCGAGAAAGAGAAATAAGAGATAAGAAACATCACCCTACTGCTGGGTACGAGCGGCCCGGTTTAGTTCAATTTGCGACACCAAAATAGTCCTTTCCTAGCTGGGGTTATTTAAGTAAACTCGGCCCCACTTCTAATTACTTTGGATCTAACTTAACTCTATGTTTTCAGGCATTTTAAGTCTTCCCTGGTGGGGCTACGTCGTCGTCGCGCTGGTATTCACCCATATCACCATCGCGGCGGTGACCATTTATCTGCATCGGCACTCGGCTCACCGCGCGCTCGATTTGCACCCCATCGTCAGCCATTTTTTCCGGCTATGGCTGTGGCTGACTACCGGCATGGAAACCAAGCAGTGGACCGCGGTCCATCGCAAGCACCACGCGCGCTGCGAAACGGTCGACGATCCGCACAGCCCCGTCGTGCTCGGCATCGAAAAAGTAATGTGGCAGGGCGCCGACTTGTACAAACTCGAATCCAAGAATGCCGAAACGCTCGAAAGATTCGGCCAGGGTACACCTGACGACTGGATGGAGCGCAATATTTATTCGTCGCACTCGGTCGCCGGCATCGCCACGATGATGGTGATCAACCTCGCGCTGTTCGGCTTCATCGGCTTAACGATCTGGGCCGTGCAGATGATGTGGATTCCATTTTTCGCCGCGGGCGTAATCAACGGCATCGGCCACTATTGGGGCTATCGCAGTTTCCAGGCCGAAGACGCGAGCCGCAACATCGTGCCGTGGGGCATCCTCATCGGCGGCGAAGAGCTGCACAACAATCACCACGCCTACCCTTCTTCCGCGCAGCTCTCGAACAAATGGTGGGAGTTCGATATTGGCTGGATGTACATCCGCATCATGGAGACGCTCGGCTTGGCCAAAGTCAAGAAAGTGGCGCCCAAGGTCATGCTGGCCACCGACAAGACTCAATGCGACCAGGACACGCTGCACGCGGTAATCATGAGCCGCTACGATGTGCTGGCCCGCTACGCACGCTCGCTCAAGCAGACCTGCGCCGAAGAAATCGCGCACCTGAAAGCGCGCGCCGTGCGCGTCGACCGCTCGATGGTCAAGCGCTGGTTGCACAACGACCAGAAAAAATTCTCCGAGCTCGAATTGGAGCGCATGAAAGAAGTGCTGAGCAACAGCAAGACGCTGCACACCGTCTATTCGATGCGCCAGGAGCTGACCACGCTGTGGCAGCGTTCGACGGCCAACAAAGAGCAGCTCGTGCGTCAGCTCGAAGACTGGTGCCACCGCGCCGAAGCGAGCGGCATCATCGCGCTGCGCGACTTCTCGCTGCGCCTGCGCCGTTACCAGCTGGCGCGCGCCTAGTCCGCGCTCTTCAGGACAGAAAAAAGCCCGCGCAAGCGGGCTTTTTTTTGAGTCTGGATCTTGACTTGCGTCAGGATGACCGCTTTGCCGCGATCACTTTATCTTGGTTTCTTTGTAGATTACGTGCTTGCGGGCAACCGGATCGAATTTCTTGATCTCGAGCTTGTCCGGCGTGGTGCGCTTGTTCTTGTTGGTCGTATAGAAATGGCCGGTGCCGGCCGTCGATTCGAGTTTGATTTTTTCACGCATGACTGTCTCCGTTAAATCGCCACGCCGCGCGCGCGCATTTCCGCGATCACGACGTCGATGCCCTTCTTGTCGATCGTGCGCAGGCCGTGCTGCGAAACGCGCATGCGGACCCAGCGGTTCTCGCTCTCGACCCAGAAGCGGCGGCTTTGCAGGTTCGGCAGAAAGCGGCGGCGCGTCTTGTTGTTCGCGTGCGAAACGTGATTGCCCAGTTGCGGTTTCTTGCCTGTGATGTCACATACGCGTGCCATGGTGCAGCTCCAAGAATTCGGAAGAGGCGCGATTCTACACTATTTTTGCGGATTGCCCAACCCCAATTTAGGCTTGAGCCCATGCGGAATCAATAACTTAGCCAAGCCGTAGCCGATTCGACGACCCGGCCACTCAGTCGAGCTTTGCGCCCGCCGTTTTGGCTACCTGCGCCCACTTCGCGACTTCGGACTTGATGTGTGCGGCGTACTGGTCCGGGGTTGACAGCACCGGATCGAACGCAAGCTGATTGAGCCGTTCGCGGCCCGCAGGCGCGCTCATGCCTTTCACGATTTCCGCGTTGACGCGAGTGACGATCTCGCGCGGCAGGTTCGCCGGCGCGTTGACACCGACCCACGAACTCACGTCGAAACTCTTGAGACCGGACTCGTCGATCGTCGGCAGTTCGGGCGCGGCACTGGAGCGCTTGATGCTGGTGACTGCGATGCCGCGCAGCTTACCCGTCTTCACGTGCGGCAGCGCAGTCGGCTGGTTCGAGAAGGTCATGCTGACCTGCCCCGCGATGGCGTCCGTGATTGCCGGCGCGCCGCCTTTGTAGGGCACATGCACGAGATCCACATGCGCCAGCGACTTGAAGAGCTCACCCGACATGTGATCGGAAGAACCGCTGCCGGACGACGAGAAAGAAAGCTTACCCGGATTGGCTTTGGCCAGCGCGATCAGCTCCTTCACGGTCTTCACCGGCAACGACGGATGCACCACCAGCACGTTGGGGACCTGCGCGATCTGAATGATCGCGGTGAAATCGCGTACAGGATCGTACGGAATCTTCGAGTAAATCGCCGGGTTGATCGACAGCGAGCCGATACCGCCCATCAACAGCGTGTACCCATCCGGCGCCGCTTTCGCCACCAGGTCGGTGCCGATCACTCCGTTCGCACCCGGGCGATTGTCGACGATCACCTGCTGACCGAAGGCAGCGGCCAGTTGCTCGGCGACTACGCGTCCGATGACGTCGGTGCTGCCGCCCGCGGGAAACGGCACGATGATGCGCACGGTTTTCACGGGATAGTTCTGGCGTGGACAGACGCAACAATG
>Ga0207650_10003777_pt1 | contig 10358 bp, 6 predicted proteins | sample KBSS63metaG_FD_184325 | JGI IMG/M metagenome (GOLD analysis project Ga0207650, IMG submission 184325) | Switchgrass rhizosphere microbial communities from Kellogg Biological Station, Michigan, USA - KBS S6-3 metaG (SPAdes) (version 2) | ecosystem: Host-associated > Plants > Roots > Rhizosphere >...
GCGTGACCGAGATCTTCGCGACCTCGAGCGCCGACACCATCGAGCGGTCGACGCCCGGGCGGTACCAGCGGCCCATGGCGCGCGACAACTGCACCAGCGACACCGCGCTGATCACGCCGAGCGGCACGAGCGCGAGCACCAGGAACGCCGCCAGCAGTCGCGAGCGCAGCGTCACGTCACGGGCTCGTCAGTCCCCCGAGCTGGCCGCAGGCGGCCCAGATCTCGCCGCCCATGGTGTTGCGCACCGTCACGGCCGGCGCGCGCGGGTACAGCCGCTCGGCGAACCGCTCCACCTGCTCGGGCGCCGGCCGGTGGTAGGGCAGGCCGGGAACCGGGTTGTACGGGATCAGGTTGATCTTGCTCGGCAGCCCGCGCGCGATCGCCGCGAGCCGGTCCGCGTCGTTGTCCGAGTCGTTCACGCCGGCGATCAGCGTGTACTCGAGCGTCACGCGCCGGCCGGTGGTGCGGCCGTAGTCGCGCGCGGCGCGCAGCACCTCGGCGAGCGGCCAGCGGCGGTTGATCGGCACGAGCTCGTCGCGCAGCGCGTCGGTCGTGGCGTGCAGCGACAGCGCGAGCCCGACCGGCACGCCTTCCTGAGCGAGCCGCTCGATCTGCGGCACGACGCCGCTCGTCGACACGGTGATGCGGCGGGCGCCGAGGTTCAGCCCGTGCGGGTCGCGCAGCACGCGGATCGAACCGAGCACGGCGTCGTAGTTGACGAGTGGCTCGCCCATGCCCATGAACACGATGTTGAAACGCTCGTCGCGCCAGCCGTCCTGCTCGCCCATCGCGACCACCTGGACCACGATCTCGGCCGCCGTCAGGTTGCGCCGCAGCCCCATGAGCCCCGTCGCGCAGAACGAGCACTTGAGCGCGCAGCCGACCTGGCTCGACACGCACATCGTGAGCCGCTTGGCGGTGCGCATCGACACGCACTCGACCAGTTCGCCGTCGTCGAGGCGCAGCACGAACTTGAACGTGTCGCGCCCGCTGTTGCCGAGCACGCTCGCGGCCTCGGGCAGCGCGAGGTCGACCAGCGTGTGCAGCCGCTCGCGCAGCGACCCGGCGAGGTTCGTCATCTGCGCGGGATCTCGCACGCCGTGCTGATACACCCAGGCCATTACCTGGTCCGCGCGGAACGCCGGCTCACCCGCGGCGGCGAACACGGCCGCGAGCGCGTCGCGGTCGAGGCCGTACAGGCTCGGCGGGCCGGCGTCGGCGGCGCGGGATCGGGCTCGGGGGAGGGGCGTGGATGACATGGTCCGTCCAAGGGTGGTGGGGAGGGCGTTCGCGAGGCTAACAGTGTGGCGGAGTTGCGGTCAAAGCTGCATATCTGGTATGCACACAGATGCAATGGATCATCGAAACGAAATTGCCGCGCTGCTCGCCTCGCTCGCCGACCCGTCGCGGTTGCGGGTGCTGGGCGTGCTGGCCGAGGGCGACTACTGCGTCACCGAGGTCGCGGTGCGCGTCGGCCTGTCGCAGTCCTGCACGACGCGCCACCTGCAGACCCTGCAGCGCGCCGGGGTGCTGAACCGGGTGCGCGACGGCAAGCGCGTCCGGTTCCGGATCCGCCGGGACGACCCGGCGATCGAACGGCTCGTGGAGTTCGTGCTGCTGCGCCAGGCGCGCCCGCTGCCGGCGACGGCCGATCCCGGCGGCGCGTCGGTGCACGCCCCGCGCCCGCCCGCGATGCACGTCGCGGTGCAGCGGCGCGCCGCGCCCGCCCGCCCGCTGGCGACCGTCACACCGCTGCGCGCCGCGGTCCCCGACATGACGGTCGCTGGCACGCCGGCGACCGATGGGGTAACCATTGCGCCACTGCACGCCGCACCCCCGGCGGCAGGTCCGGGCGACGCTGTCGCCACAACCGTGACCGCCGAGGCCCCGGGGGATGACTCCCCGGCATCCGCCCCCGAACTCGAGGACTACCTGCTGTAGCGCGCCGGCGAGCCCCCACGGGTCGCCGCGCCGCACGGCATACATATATGCGCGTCGCTGCAATCGATATCGGCTCCAATTCCGTTCGGCTGCTCGTCGGCGATGCCGCCCCGGCGGAGGGCAGCTCCAGCATGCGCACGATCGCGCGCGCCGGGGAGCCGTGCCGGCTGGCGCGCGGCCTCAGCGAGACGGGGCGGATCGCGCCCGAGATGTCGTCCCGCGCCGCGGCGCTCGCCACGGAGTTCGCCCAGCGTGCGCGCGGTCTCGGCGCGGCGCACGTCGTCGTCGGCGCCACCGCGGCGCTGCGTGACGCGGCGAACGGCGGCGAGGTCGCGGCAGAGATCAGCCGTGCCTGCGGGCTCGACGTGCGCATCCTGACCGGCGACGAGGAGGCGCGGCTGATCTACCGGTCGGTCGTGCTCGGCCTCGGCGGCAGCGCGCTGCAGAGCGCGTGCGTGGTGTTCGACCTCGGCGGCGGCAGCACCGAAGTCGTCAGCGGGCTCGGCGCCCAGCCGGGGCGCTGGACGAGCCTGCCGTTCGGCGCCGTGACGCTCACCGAGCGGTTCCTCCGGTCGTCGCCGCCCACGGCCGCCGAGCGCGACGCGCTCGAGGCCCAGGTGCAGGACGTGATCATGCGTGAATGTGCATTGTTGCCGGAGCGGACCCCGATGCTGATCGGCGTCGGCGGCACCATGACCGTGCTGGCGCTGATGGACCGCGGGCTCACGCACTACGATCCCGCCCTGATCGAGGGCTGGCCGATCGCGCCGGACCGGCTCGAGGCGCTGTCCGAGCGCCTGATCCACACCCCGGTGGACGAACGGCGGGCGTGGCCGGCGATGGGCGAGGGGCGTGCCGACGTCATCGTCGCGGGCGTCCTGGTCGTGCGCCGGCTGGCCGCCCGATTCCCGAGTGGGGCGCTGCACAGTTCGACCCAGGGGCTGCGCTATGGGCTGGCGCGGCTGGCCGCCGAGGAAGCGCGAAACGCGACGACCTGACCGCGGCGTGTGACGGGCCGCGCTGCAGCCCGGCGCCTCCGCCCGGGACCGTCCGGCGCCCCCCGCCGTTACCCACGCAAGAAACCTGCACCCCGGCACCGTTCAGTATGCATAACAATTGCCGTTGACCGGTCCGGAACGGCGGGCGGATACTCCCGAGGTTCGAGTGACTGCGGCGCTTCATGTGAATGCGCCGTGTGCGAGTCCCCCCCGCTCCGCCCGAACCGCGACGGGCGACGCTTCGCGTTCTGGTGAGAGGAGCTGGCACAACATGCAAGACATTCGAAAGACGCTCCGAAAGTTCCTGACGTCGGCCGCAATTCTCGCATTGCTGGCCGCGTTCCCGCTCGGCTCGAACGCGAGTCCGGTTCGGCAGCCCGAGCCGAGCACGCCGACGACCGCGCCGCACGTCGACGATCCCAACACCGGCGAGCCCGACGTGGGAGCGCACCGCTCACAAAAGACGAGCGTGCAAGGCGTCCCGAGTCAGTCGTCGCAGTCCGTCGCCTGCACGCTGCGCATGCTCGAGTGGTCGACCATCGTCTGGCTGCGCGCGTACTTCGGCATCGGCAGGTAACCCAGTCCGTTCGAATACTTGTTCTGCTTCCGTCCGTCCTATGGCGCCGGAAGAGAGGTGACAGGTGCAGCGATCGATCCCCCCCGATCAAGCTCGTGATCGCTCGACCCCGCTGCAGGGCGCGGCGGAGCACTGCGAGTCCATCGGCGACCTCCACTACGCGGCGGACCATTTCACCGGCGCGGTGGAGCAGTACGCGGTGGCGCTCCAGAAGCTCCCCCTTGCGGACGCGGTGGATCGCGTACGCCTGCTTCGCAGGCTGGCCGAGGCCGAGTTCGCCCGCAGCCGTTACGACGCCGCGATGGCCGCGCTGGGCGAAGCCCGCGCGCTGGCGAAGCGGCTGGGCGACCGCCGGCTGACGGCGGGCGTCGCCGCGCGCATCGCGACCACCCTGATCGAGCTCGGCCGGTATCGCGAATCGATGCGTTACGCCGGCTGGGCGTACCAGGTGCTGCGCGACACCGACGACCACCACACCGTGGCGCAGCTGTCGGTGACGCTCGGCTTCTGCTGCGCGCGCCGCGGGCACTCGCTGGAGGCGATCGACTGGCTGCAGTCGGCGGCCGCCACGTTCCGCCGCATCGACGACGTCGCCGGGCTGGTGAACGCGCTCAACAACCTCGGGCTCGTCTACAAGAACCTGCGCGAGTGGCGTGAGGCGACGCGGTTCCTGGAGCAGGCGCTGCGGCTCGACGAGCGCGCCGGGCTGTACGCGCGGATGCGCGGCGGCCTGCAGAACCTCGGACTCATCCGGTATCGGCTCGGGGAGTGGGCGCTCGCCGAGGAGAACTTCCGCCAGGCGCTCAAGATCGCGCGCGAGACCGGCCACGTGCAGGGCGAGTCGACCGCGTTGCTCGCGCTTGGGCTGCTGTGCCGGCGCCGTCGCCAGCTCGAGCGCGCGGACGAGCACTACCGCCGCGCCCACCAGCTCGCGTCGCAGTCGGGCGCCACGCGCGAACAACTGCTCGCGCGCGAGTTCCTCGGCGAGCTCGCGCTCGACCGCGGCGACGCGCCGGCGGCGATCGCGCTGCTCGAGCCGGCGCTGGAGGAGGCGCTGCAGCTCGCGCCGGAGGGCGACCTCGTCGCCGAGCTGCAGACGCGGCTCGGCCTCGCGCACCTGATGGCCGGCGCGCACGACGTCGCGCGCCAGCGCCTCGTGCAGGGCGCACTGGCGAGCGAGCGGCTCGGCGACCGCATCGAACAGGCGATCGCCGAGCGCGGGCTCGCGCGGCTCGACGGCTCGCGCGGCGACGCGGCCTCGCTCGAGACGCGCACGCGCGCGGCGGCGCAGCAGTTCGAGACGCTCGGCGAGCTGTACGAGCTGGCGACGACGCTCGCCGGCTGGGCCGAGGCGCTGCTGCTCATGCCCTCGAGCGCGCGACTGCGCGTCGACCTCGAGCCGGTCGCGGACGCGGCCAAGCGTGCGGCGGCGCTGTTCCGCCAGCTCGGCGTGGTGTCGCAGGCGGCCGAGTCGCTGCTCACGCTGGCGCGGCTGGAGGCCGAGCGCGAGCACTTCGACCAGGCGCTCGGACTGCTCGAGCAGGCCGAACAGTGGCTCAGCGTCGCCGGCGACCCCGCCGCGGAAGAGCGCGCCGAGGCGCTGCGCCGCGAGCTCGAGCGCCAGTACGTGGCGGTGTCGCTGTCGACCTGCAACGAGTTCCGCGCGCTCGAAGAGGCGAACCGGCTGTTCCGCGAGACCGCCGACATGGAGGGCCTGCTCAGCCAGACCGTGAGGCTCGCGGTCGAGCACACGGGTGGCGATCGCGGCTTCGTCGCGTTCAGTAACGGCGGTGGCCGGCTCGACGTGGTCGCGCAGCATGGGCTCGGTCGAGATCGCGCGCGCCGCATCCTGCGCGTGGTCGAGCAGGCGGCCGGCGGGCGCATCGCCGAGAGCGGGCCGCTGTTCGCGAGCCGCGTGACCGCCGACCCGCGGTTCAGCGGCGCCGTCGTCGACGCGCTCGAGGGCGTGGGCTCGCTGGTCTGCGTGCCACTCAACTTCCCGTCGCAGTCGGTCGGCCTCGTGTACGTCGACCGCCTGAACGACAGCCTGCTCGGCGCGTTCCGCCAGCGCGAGCTCAACCTGCTCGCCGTGCTCGCGAACAGCGCCGCCGTCGCGATCGTCGAGGCGCAGCGCTCGCTGCTGCTCGCCGAGAACAAGGAGCTGCGCGGCAAGCTGCGGCCGAGCCCCGGGCTCGAGCGTGTCATCAGCCAGTCGCGCGAGATGCAGAACATCCAGTTGCTGCTGCAGAAGGTCGGCGACAGCCCGGCCACGATCCTGTTCATGGGCGAGACCGGCACCGGCAAGGGCCTGCTCGCCCAGGCGGTGCACGAGATCTCGAACCGCCGCGACCGCCCGTTCGTGCAGGTGAACTGCGCGGCGCTGCCCGAGCACCTGCTCGAGAGCGAGCTGTTCGGCTACGTCCACGGCGCGTTCACCGGCGCCGTGCGCGACAAGTCCGGGTTGTTCGAGGAGGCCGAGGGCGGCACGATCTTCCTCGACGAGATCGAGAAGGTGCCCGAGTCCGTCCAGGCGAAGCTGCTGCACGTGCTCGATCGTGGCGAGATCCGCCCGGTCGGCGCGACGCGCACCCGCCGGGTCGACGCGCGCGTGATCTGCGCGACCGGGATCGACCTGCGCGAGCGCATCAAGGAAGGCCGGTTCCTCGAGGACCTGTACTACCGCCTCAACGACATCACCATCCGCGTGCCGTCGCTGCGCGACCGGCGCGAGGACATCCCGATCCTCTGCCAGCACTTCCTCGACTACTACTCGCGGCAGATGGAGAAGCGCGTGCGCGGGATCGCGCCGGACGTCATGCGCGTGTTCCTCGAGCACGAGTGGCGCGGCAACGTGCGCGAGCTCGAGAAGACCATCAAGCGCCTCGTCGTGCTCGCGGACGAAGCCGGCGTGCTGGGCGCCGACCTGCTGCCTCCGGAGCTGGTCGAGACCATGAACAACGGCGCGGTGCCGGCGCTGAACGGCGCGGCCCGGGCGCGGACCCTGCGCTCGAACGTGTCCGACCTCGAGCGGCGCATGATCGCGCAGGCGCTCGACCGCAACCGCTGGAACCGCGCGCGCACCGCGCGCGAGCTCGGGCTCAGTTACCCGACGCTGCTCGCAAAGATCCGCTCCCTGCGGATCGAGAAGGCCGCGAGCTGACCCCCGCGCGGTGCGCCTGCGCACCGCGCCCCCGTCGTCGCCGCCCGTCGTGTGCGTGCGACCCCGCCTCCCACCGCGCGATCGTGGTTCTCCGTGCGCGGATCGAATGAGGCAACTTTGTTGATGATCGACCTATAAACTTTATTGATACCCATGCGGCCTATTCGCAGGTGGTTACGGAATGAGGCCCTAAATCAGGTGGATCTGTTGCGTGTGGGGTGACGGGTGGAACGTCGGTAGTGTCACCGGATACGTTCGATCCGTAACACGCAAGTACCGCAACGACTGGCGCTTGGCGGAATGTGTCGGACTGTGACGTGACAATGGCACAACGGATGCTTTACTTAACCCTACGGAGGGGGGGGACCTCCAAGAAGCCCGGTGAAGTCAGCCGGGCGAGCATCTGGGCTAGCCGGTTTTGCAGGGGGAGGCCAGGGTACGAGCCCCGTCTAACGACAGTGCCGAGCTCTGCGACCGGCTAGCTTGGAGCTTCACCAGAAAGAATTCGGTGCCCCGCGAGGCCGAACCCGCGGGGCACTTGCACAAGACGCAGGAAGCGGTACCCGGGATCGTGCGCGTCTGCGCAGCCGGATTGCCTCGGCGGGTGGGTGGTGCCTGCCAGCGGTCGCCGGATGCAGCTGGTCCCGGGGCTACAGGGACACCGGTCGCTGCGCATACCGGCCAACACTGGGGGATGTCCTGGTCGGGCATGCGACGAACAGCACCGGTGTTCCCTTGCTTTCGAGGCTCTTTGGGTGCGCGGGACGCCTGCGCCAAGTGGGCGATCGCATAAAGCCGCGACTACTGCGTTGGCGGGGTCGCGACGGGCTGCGGAGTGGCACAGGGCCACGCCTCGCCCGTCGCGACCCCGCCGCCTTGTATTCGCGTCTTTCTGCGATCGCTCGGGGTGACGTCAAAGGCAACGGCAAAGGCAAAGGCAACGGCAACCTCGCGGGGCGCTCGTTCGTGGCGTTCGCCTGTGCGAAGCGGTCCACTCGCGGCTGCACGGTGCTGCAGGAAAGGCACAGTTGTATCGCGGCCGCACGCGGGGCGCTGATCGGTCGGGTGGGCGCCCGGGTGCCGGGCGCTGTGCCGCAAGCACTTGGCGCGGGCGATGGAGGGTCGAGGGGCGTTCGGATGTGTGGCACAGGACATGCGCTTGTCCGGGTCGCATTGCCTGGATCCCCACCACCGACGTCACGGAGACCACCATGCGTACGATGCTCGTCCTGCTCGTCGGCGCCGCGTTGATCGCGGGTTGCCACGACGACACCACCGGCCCGCGCCGCCTCGCGCCCGCCGCGCCGCGTGGCGTGCACTCGATCACCGGCGACCACGTCGTCTACCTGAACTGGCTGCCGAACACCGAATCGAACATCACCGGCTATCGCATCTGGATCGGCGACTGCCCGGGCGGCGCCGACTGCCTGTATGACCGGATCGGCACCACCACCGACACGCACTTCACGGTCACCGGGCTCACGAACGGCGTCACCAAGTACTTCGCCGTGTCCGCGGTCACCGATGGCGGCCAGGAGAGCGCGCTGTCCTACGACGTGATCTACGACACGCCGCGGCCGGAAGGCACCGATCTCGCGATCGCGAACGTCGGGTCCGACTCGCTGCACGCCGGCTACGACTTCTCGAACTTCGCCATCGTGCCGGCCGGAAGTGCGCTCGTCGACGTGTTCTACGGCACGTCCAACAGCCGGGCGCTGATGGTCGCGCCGTTCACCGACACCGAGATCCAGGACGCGGGCTTCGCCTCGTCGCTGGATGCGGTCGACTACGCGCCGCCGGCGGGCTGGTCGCCGTCCGGCACCGTCGAGCTGGTGACGGGCCACTGCTACGTCGTCCTGACGCGCGAGAACCACTACGCCAAGTTCCGCGTCACGTCGCTGACCGCGGGCCGGGTCATGGTCGACTGGGCCTACCAGGTCGATGCCGGAAACCCCGAGCTGCGTTCGCGGCCGGATCCGCACGAGGGTACGCGGACGCTGCGCACGGCGGCGCTGGCGTTGCGCCACTGAGGTGAAGGGTCGTGGTGAGGGCGTCCGTCCGGTTCGGGGCGGGCGCCCAGGCCGCACCCCGGGTAGCCGTTCGCTTGAACGGAGCGGAGATCGGGAGCACGATCATCGCCTGCGGGGTAGATCCGGACCGGACACGAGAGGCTCCCACTCGCCGGCGGCCCGGGTCCCCAGGGAGTTCTGACCATGTCACGCATCCAGCCGCTTCACCGATGGGCCCGCGCGGCCGCGCTGCTGGTGGCGGCCGTTACGCTCGGCGCCGCACCCGTGGCCGCCCAGACGCTCGCCGTCAAGCTGTGGACGTCGCGCGGTAACGAGGGCGTGTACGAGCCGGGCGAGGAGATCGAGATCTCGGCGCGCGTCAATCACGACGCCAGCGTGCTCGTCTACGAGATCGACGCCGAGGGCGGCGTCCACCTGCTGTTCCCCACGCGCCCCGACGACATGGACGTGCCGGGAGGCACGACGCTCAAGCTGCCCGAGAGCGGCGAGGACCGGCTCGTCGTCGAAGGTCCCACGGGCGAGGGCTACATCGTCGCGATCGCGTCGGACGACCCGTTCCGTGACCTGCCGTGGTACCTGCGGCCGCGCGATCCGCGCGCCGACGAGCTCGGCTACGCCAACGACGACGACGCGGGCGCGAGCGATGGCGTGACGCGCGAGGGCCGGATCGTCGGCGACCCGTTCGTCGCCATGGAGCGCATCCGCCGCAAGGTGCTCGCGGACCCGTCCGACACGCGATCGTTCGCGACGACGTACACGACTTATTACGTGCACCAGGCGGTGCGTTACCCGCGCTACCTCTGCTACGACTGCCACCGCCCGTCCTACTACTCGTGGTGGGACGGCTTCGACCCCTATTACTCGAACTGCAGCGTGTTCCAGTTCCGGATCAACGCGAGCTGGTGGTGGGGGCCGACGTACTGGACCGGCTACGTGCCGTATTACGCGTACGTCTACCGCACCGACTGCCCGCCGCGATACCGCCCGCACGGCACCCGCGACACGTGGTGGTCGTCGTGGGACGGCTGGAACCGCTGGACGAACCTGTGGGGCGGGCCGCTGCGCCGCTACAAGACGGAGCCGCCCGCGAGCTACGTGCCGCCCGCGAAGTGGGACCGCACGAGCCGCGACGGCATCGGCGCGAGCAAGCCGCTGCCGCCGGGGTTCATGGCGAGCGCGCACGACGGCGCCAGCGGTGTGCGCCGCGAGCGCGACCCGTGGAAGCCGGCGGTGGGCGCCGGCTCGGCCGACGGCCGTGGCGCCGTGAACGGTGACCGTGTCCCGCGCCAGGTGCCGGTGGGCGGGCGCTGGGAGCCGTCGAAGCCCGACTCGCCGCAGGAGCGTGGCACTCGCGGGTGGCGCGACGGTGATCGCGGCGTTCAGCGGGGTGACCGCGAGGCGCGCCCGCTGGGGCGGCCGCGTGCAGGCGACGCTGGTATCGGGCGCGTCGAACATCACGAGCGAGGGGTAGGGAATATTGCGCCGCAGGTGAATGTAGAGGCCGCGCCGGTAACGGTCAGGGCCGCTGGTAGCGGGCCAATTCTTGTCGCGGCCCACCGCCGTCACGAATCCGGGCAGGGGCGGGAAAATGCTCGGCCCGCCGATCTTGGGATTCAGCAAACCGCCCGCCGCGAGGAAGGAATCGCGTACGA
>Ga0207650_10003788_pt1 | contig 10342 bp, 4 predicted proteins | sample KBSS63metaG_FD_184325 | JGI IMG/M metagenome (GOLD analysis project Ga0207650, IMG submission 184325) | Switchgrass rhizosphere microbial communities from Kellogg Biological Station, Michigan, USA - KBS S6-3 metaG (SPAdes) (version 2) | ecosystem: Host-associated > Plants > Roots > Rhizosphere >...
TTACCGGTATTCGCTCGAAGTTCAGTATGAGCTTCCCTATCAGCTTGTTGCTACGCTGGGGTATCAGGGCAGCGCGGGACGGCATTTCCTGAGATTGGTCAATCAGAATTTTGTTTTTGCCCAGACAAATCCCCACTTCTATGCGACGTACTTCGCGTCACCTGATGTGAATACTAATTATAACGCGCTTAATGCGCGGCTCCAGCGTCGGTTCGCAAATGGCGTGCAATTCGATGCGATCTATCGTTTCAGCAAGAGCCTCGACAATCTTTCCAATGAAGGTCCGGGATTTTTTACTAACCAAACTTACCCGGTGGACAACAGCCAAGAATATGGTCTCTCGGATTATGACGTAAAGCATTACGCGGTGATCTCAGGTTTGTGGGACCTGCCATTTTTCCGAAACGGAAATACATGGGCGAACAAGCTTTTAGGCGGCTGGCAAATAAACGGGATCTGGACGTACCACACAGGCTTTCCGTGGACGCCGAAGACAGGAAGATGTGTTCGATCTGTTAGCAATGTAAGCTTCTGCGATGCGAGACCGGTCGGTTATTCCGGATTAGAACCTCTGGCAAACACTAACGCAAACTTTTTAGGTGCTGGTATTTTTCCCGGAACGTTTGTTGGCGGGAATTGCGAGGCTTCTCCCGGGTGCAATACCGCATTCAGAACGTTTCTAAATCCGGGCCCCGCCACCTATCAAAATAACCCTCCAGGAGTTGGAAGGAATGTATTTCGCGGTCCAAAGTATACCTCGCTGGACATGAGCGTGGTCAAACGCTTTCGGTTCAATGGTCTTTTAGGAATGACTGAGGGAGCGGGTCTAGACTTAAGAGCGAACTTTTTTAACATTCTTAATCAGCTCAATCTAGATAACTTCCAATTTGGTGACAGCAGCACATATGTCGACCGTTCTCAATTTGGACGCGCAGAACGGGCATTAGCAGGACGTGTGGTCGAATTCCAGGTGAGGTTGAATTTCTGATCTGGGATGGTTTTTCGTCATCGTAGTATCGGTGTAACCCCCTGAGCGGCCGCAAAATGCCGCGTTCCGCCCAGGGGACCCGATGCGTTCGGACGGTTCTTGAATAACACAAAAGAGACTGAGCTACTATTGTCGGACCTACGCGGTCACGTGTAACCAATATTTAGTGGAACGCTCTAGATACCGTCGGGCACGACAATCGAAATGAAATCCATTGTCATAACACTTTTTCTGCTTGTTATTGCCAGTGGGCTACCTTTCATAGCTCAACCGCATGTTTCGCTTCCCCAAACCGCGAAAGACCGAGCTATCGAGCAGAAGATCAATGGCCTTATAGCGCGGATGACGCTTGCCGAAAAGCTCGGGCAGCTGCAGCAGATCGATGGCGATTACCAAGGATTTGCACGGCCCGAGCAGATCGAAATGGCGCGCAAAGGTTTGCTTGGCTCGACGCTCAACGTCCGCGGCGCAAAATATACGAATGATCTCCAGCGGGCAGCGCTCGAGTCGCGCCTGAAGATCCCGATCCTCTTGGGATTCGACGTCATTCACGGTTACAGGACGATCTTTCCTATCCCTTTGGGCGAGGCGGCAAGCTGGGACCCATCGATGGTGGAACGCGACGCCGCGATAGCGGCTGCCGAATCGCGAAGCGTCGGGTTGCATTGGACATTCGCGCCGATGGTGGATATCGCGCGTGATCCGCGTTGGGGCCGCATCATGGAGGGCTCAGGGGAGGACCCATTCCTTAGCGCGATCATGGCCGTCGCGCACGTCCGAGGTTTTCAAGGCAACGACATCAGCCGAACGGACAAGATCATGGCCTGCGCCAAACACTTTGCCGCGTACGGAGCAGCCGAAGCCGGTCGCGATTACAACACGGTGGATATGAGCGAGCGAACGCTGCGCGAGGTCTATCTCGTGCCGTTCAAAGCCGCGAAGGACGCAGGTGTCGGCAGCTTCATGACCGCTTTCAACGACCTGAATGGAATTCCGGCGACCGCGAACTCATTTTTGCTGCGAGACATCCTGCGCCGCGAATGGGGATTCGACGGGCTTGTCGTCAGCGATTATACCGCTGTAAAAGAGCTTATTGCTCATGGCCTGGCAGCTAACGAAAAAGACGCTGCGATGTACGCCCTCAACGCCGGCACCGACATGGAGATGGTCAGCCGTTCGTTCAACCAGTATGGCGTGGAATTACTCAAAAGCGGCAAGGTCTCAATGAAAACGATCGACGACGCGGTGCGGAATGTCCTTCGCTCTAAGTTTCGTCTCGGGTTGTTTGAGCGCCCATTCGTCGACGAAAATCTCGAAAAGACGACGTTGAAAAAACCGGCCTTCCTCCAGGCAGCACGCGAATCCGCTGTCAGGTCTTTTGTACTTTTGAAAAACGATCACGATTCTTTGCCGATCAGCAAAAATGTAAAACGAGTTGCCGTGATCGGTTCGCTGGCCGCGGACAAGGCGAACACGCTCGATTGGTGGGCTGGCGACGGAAAGGCGGAGGATTCGGTCACTATACTTGAAGGGATCGAGGAGAAGATCGGCAAAGCGAAGGTTCGGTACGAAAAGGGCTGCGAACTTGTCTGCGATAGCGATAAGGACTTCGACAAGGCCGCGGACGCCGCAAAAGATTCGGATTTTACGATCCTGGTCGTTGGTGAAACGCGCGATATTAGCGGCGAGGCGGCGTCACGTTCGAATATCGATCTGCCCGGCCGGCAGCTGGATCTCGTTAAGGCGATCCATGCCACCAAAAAGCCTTATGCTGTAGTGCTCAAAAACGGAAGGCCCCTCACGATCAATTGGCTCGCTGAAAATTCGCCCGCCATTCTGGAAACCTGGCATTCCGGAACGATGGGCGGCGCTGCAGTCGCGGATGTGCTATTTGGTGATGTAAATCCAGGCGGCAAACTGCCGGTCACGTTTCCACGTTCCGTGGGCCAGATCCCGCTTTATTACGATCACAAATCAACTGGCCGGCCGATGGAGCCGGAAAACCGTTACACGTCGAAGTACGTCGACGTTCCGAACACGCCGCTTTATCCTTTCGGCCATGGATTGAGCTACACACAATTTCGCATAGCCGACCTGCGTTTGGACAGAACTAACATTTCACCGCTCGGCACCATGAAAGCAAGCGTCGAAGTTGAAAACGTTGGCCGACGTGCCGGTGACGAAGTCGTCCAGCTTTATATTCAGGACGTCGTGTCGAGCGTCACTAGGCCGGTGCGGGAATTAAAGGGATTTCAGCGGGTCACATTGGCGCCGGGCGAAAAGCGGCGAGTCGAATTTACGCTAACGTCGAAAGAGCTCGGCGCGCTGGACCGCAATATGAAGTTCGTGGTCGAGCCGGGCGAGTTTCGTGTCTACGTAGGTAACAGCTCCGACGCAACATTGTCTGCCAGTTTTACTGTCGGGATGAGTCCGGCCCGCTCCCTCGTTCCGGAGCGATCTTCGGTAAATAGCGGCACCATTCAGGCGGGCCAGCCGATTCCAGCCGCACAAGTCTCTGCAGAAGACAACTTGTTTTTGGAAGATCTGGAAAAACGCACGTTCCAATTCTTTTGGGAACATTCCGATCCGAAAACAGGATTGACGCTTGACCGAGCGAAGACGAACGGCACACCGCCTCAAAAGGGCGAATCGCATTACCGTGTTGCAAGCATAGCTGCGACCGGATTTGGTTTGACGGGCCTGTGCATCGCGGCCGACCGTGGCTGGATCGAGCGCGCGAAAGCGATCGAACGGGCGGAGAACACACTTGATTTTTTTGCCAACAGAGCACTCGAAAAGAATGGTTGGTTCTACCACTGGATGGACGCCGTCACGGGCGAGCGGCGCTGGAACAGCGAAATATCTTCCATCGACACGGCGCTGCTTCTTGGCGGCGTTTTAAGTGTCAAGAAGTGTTTTAGTGAGAACAAAACGATCGCGACGCTGGCTGATCGGATATATCGACGCGTCGATTTTCCGTGGATGCTTAACGGGGACAAATACCTGCTCTCGCACGGCTGGCGGCCAGAGAACGGCTGGATAACTAACCGTTGGCACGATTACAGCGAGCAGATGATCCTGTACCTGTTGGCGATCGGGTCGCCGACGCATCCGATCCCACCGGAATCATGGTATTCGTGGGAGCGAACGTGGATCTCGTATGACGGGTTCCGGTATCTCGCGGCCGTTTCACCGCTTTTTATCCATCAATTTTCGCACGCCTGGGTCGATTTTCGCGGCCGCCGCGAAGCAAAGCCGCCGAAGATCGATTACTACCAAAACTCGGTCGACGCGACGCGTGCTCAGCGGCAATTCTTCGTCGATGTATTGAGCAAAGAATTTCCGATGTACTCGCAGAATATTTGGGGTCTTACCGCTTCTGACTATAAGGGCGGATACGTTGCCTGGGGCGCGCCGCCGCGGCATGAGGCGACGGATGGCACCGTGGTCCCATGCGCACCCGCGGGATCGCTGATGTTCACGCCCGAAATTTCTCTCGCGGCTTTGAAAGAAATGAAGGGGCGTTTTGGCGAAAAGATCTACGGCCGCTACGGATTCGCGGACGCATTCAATCCGCATGACGGCTGGGTGAACCCTGACGTTATCGGAATAGACTTAGGCATCACTTTGTTGAGCGCGGAGAACCTTCGTTCGGGTAAAGTCTGGTATTGGTTTATGCTCAATCCTGAGATCGAAAAGGGACTGGAGCTCGCTGAGGTCCGCCGCACCTGATTATTGATATGATGTGTAGAAAATCTTAAGTTCTTTATTACTCGGGAGAAACTAGATGCGAATACAACTTCTAATATTGTCTCTTTGCCTGACCTTTATTTGCTCGTGTGTACAGGCGCCGAACGAACAGGGTAATGCCTCCAACACGGCCGGTCCGGGAGGAAAGATCAAGATCGGTTTCGCAATGGACACGGTCAAAGAGGAACGCTGGCAGCGTGATAGGGATGCGTTTGAGGCTCACTGCAAAAAGATGAATGTCGAGTGCGTCATAACAGTTGCCGATAACAAGGCCGATAAACAGGCGAACGACGTTGATAACCTCCTGACACAGGGCGTAAATGTTTTGGTTATTGCGCCTCATGATGCGACCCAGGCGGCCTCGATGGTCGAAAAAGCGAAGGCCCTCGGTGTGCCGGTGATCAGCTATGACCGGCTTATAAACTCCGACAAACTCGACGTCTATATTTCCCATCAGGTTCCCGTGATCGGCCGGAAGATAGCGGAATATGCTTTACAAAAGGTGCCCGAAGGCAATTACGTGATGGTTTACGGAGCATCGACCGACAACAACGCGGTCATCATGCGAAAGGAACAGGAGGACGTTCTGAAAGCTGCAAAGGATTCGGGCAAGATCAAAATCGTAGCCGAGCAGCATATTACCGATTGGAAACCCGAGCTAGCCTTGAATTTTGTCGAGAATGCTCTGACGCAAAACAACGACAACATCCAGGCCATTGTCGTGTCGAACGATGGAATGGCTGGCGGTGTGATCTCGGCCCTCGAAAAGAAGGGACTGACAGGAAAAGTCGTCGTCACGGGTCAGGATGCCCAAAAAGACGCTCTGCAGCGCATAGCTGAAGGAAAGCAATCGATGACGGTTTACAAACCGATAATCCCTTTGGCGAGTGCCGCGGTCGAGGCCGCCATAAAGCTTGCGAAAAAGGAACCGCTTGCCAACGCAACACCGTTCATGAATGCGGCGCTCAACAAAGAGATCCCGGCGATCTTGCTTGAAGTCCAGGTCGTCGACAAAGACAACTTGTTAACGACCGTGATCAAAGACGGTTATGTTAGTTATGACGACGTTTATGCTAACGTCCCCGCTGATAAGCGGCCGCCGAAACCGTGATCGTCCGGTGAAATGTAATGCTTCGAAATAATGTTCGGATCGACTAACCAATGACTTCAATTTTCCATAGAGCAGCTTATGTCTGCTCTTTTTTTTGCACGTTGCTGCTGCTGGGTACGACCGCAGAGGCCGCGTGGCAGACGGTCGGTAATGTTACGAGTGTGACTCAACCGAAACCGAACCGCGTCGTGATGGAAACCTCGAGCCAGGCGAAGGTGTCTTTCGAATTTGTTGACATTAATGTCGTCCGTGTCCGTGTCGCCCCATCCGGAATCTTCGAACGCGATTTCTCGTACGCGATCGATTATTCGCGAGACCGTCACACTCCAGCTGTGATCTTTAAGCAGACTGCACGTGATGCAATATTGAAAAATTCGTATGGCACAACGATCACGATCGGGAAAACGCCATTCTCGATCCGAATAACCGATGAAACCGGAGCCGTTGTGATCGAGGACGATCCTCGCCATCCGACACTCTTCGACAAGACAACCGGCGAGATCCGAACGACCAAAATTCGAAGCAGCGAGGTCGAGACTTACTACGGCTTTGGCGAGAAAGCTTTCGCTGGAATGTCGCGCAACGGGCTGTACATAGTTAATTGGAACACCGATACGTTCGCTTACCAGATCGGCACGGACCCGATCTACCAATCCATACCTTTTTTTTACGCGCTCCATGACGGCAAGGCTTACGGCGTTTTTTTCAATAACACATTCCGGACCTGGTTTGATATGGGCAAGACGTCGCCCGAAAGTTATAGTTTCGGCGCAGACGGCGGAGAGCTTGATTATTATGTTTTCACCGGCGGAAGAGAACGAAGTCCAAAAAGAGTTTTGGGAGATTACGCGAATCTGACCGGCAAGACGCCGCTGCCACCCATCTGGGCACTTGGCTATCAGCAGTCAAGGTGGTCGTATTTTCCCGAAAGCCGAGTCCGCGAGATCGGTGCGGGATTTAGATCGCGAAAGATACCGGCTGATGTCATCTATCTTGACGTGGATTACATGGATGGCTACCGTGTCTTTACCTGGGACAGACAACGCTTCCCGGATCCGATGAAAATGATCACCGATCTTAAAAATGATGGTTTCAAGACGGTCCTGATCATCGATCCGGGGATAAAAGTTGCGCCGAACTATTCGATCTATTCGGACGGAAAGGCCCAGGGTGTATTCGTAAAAAATCCGAACGGAACTGAGTTGAACAGAGATGTATGGCCGAAGGCTTCGGCCTTTCCCGACTTTACCGATAGCAAAGCCCGCGTTTGGTTCGGACGCCAATTAAAGACCAATCTGGACGAAGGTGTTGCAGGCTTTTGGACCGATATGAACGAGCCCGCGACCTTCATGACTGAGAAGTCCGAGAAACCGGAGATCGTCCATCATCCGGCGAAGACGTTTCCCCTCGAGACGCCGCACGCAGGCGACGGATTTCCCGACAGTCATCGCCGGTATCACAACGTGTACGGGATGCAAATGGCGCGGGCGACCTACGAAGGAATAAAGAAGCTCGCGCCAGAAAAGCGCCCGTTCGTCCTCACGCGTGCGGGCTTTGCGGGCGTCCAAAGACACTCCGCAGTTTGGACCGGCGATAACTATTCGAGTTGGGATCACCTTGCGCTTACGATCCCGATGCTGGCGAATTTAAGCGTATCCGGCGTGCCGTTTGTCGGAGCAGATGTCGGCGGATTTGCCGAAATGCCGTCCGGCGAACTCTATGCTCGGTGGCTGCAAGCCGCCGCGCTTACGCCGTTCTTTCGATCGCATTCTGTCGGCTGGGTCAAAAATAAAGAGCCATGGGAATTTGGTGATGATTTCACCCGCATCAATCGCGAAACGATCGAACTTCGCTACCGTTTCCTGCCTTTTCTCTACTCGCTTTTCCGCGAGCACGAGCGGACGGGGCAGCCGGTGATGCGTCCGCTTTGGTATGAGTATCCGAACGACAAGCAGACATATTTGATCGATGACGAGTTTATGGTCGGAAGCGATGTACTGGTCGCACCGGTCGTCCGGCAGGGAATGACGACGCGCGGAATTTACCTGCCGATCGGCGCGGACTGGATCGACTGGTGGACGGGAGAGAAGATAGAAAGCGGAAAGATCCATTACCTGCAAACGCCAATCGATCGTCTACCTATCTTCGTCCGATCCGGTGCTGTTATCCCGACACAGTCGGTAATTCAGCACACCGGCGAAATGCAGAACGCGGCCGTTACCTTGAATGTGATCGCCGGTATAGCTCCGACGAAAACGGAAAAAGCAGTCATTTTTCAAGATGCCGGTGAGGGATACGGTTATAGATCGAATGAATGGCGCGAAGTACGTACCGAACACCGATCCGGATCATTAAAGATAAACTCTGTCGGCAATTTCGCCGGACAAAAAATTGAATACCTTGAGGTTGTTGGGATATCACAGCGGCCACGGGAAATACGGATCGATGGTCAACCGGCGGAAAATATCGAGTTTGATAAAACAAGAAATCGCTTGCGAATCAAAATTGGTGACCGGGTTCGCGAGGTTTCCCTCATTCGGTGAGTTCCTTTACCGGGCAAATTCCTGAAATCTCCCCACAGTTAGCACTTTTTAAATAGTTGAAGAGTCGCTAAACCACTGCAGCCCTTCCTATCTGCTTTCAACGGCATCTCCCGAACCTGATCAAAAGAAGCCGAATATCGACCACCCGATAGATCCGCGGAGACAAATATGAAGCGCAGCTTTCTCTTGTGCCTTTCGTTAATGGCGATCACATTTCTTTGCGTTGGCTACCTGAACGAAGTAACGCAGGCAAAATCGGACAAATTCAAAAAGTCGCGTATTCCGGTTCCGAATCAATATATCGTTGTGCTCGAAGACGAGGCTAACTTACGCGGAAAAGGTGGGGTGCCAGAACGCGTCAACGAGCTATCTGAGGCCTATCATGGAAATGTAGGTCGGATCTACGAATCCGCCATCCGTGGCTATTCGGTCGAAATGACCGAAGAAGAGGCGATCCGACTTTCCGATGACCCGCGCATAAAATACGTCGAAGAAGATGGAATTATTACGTCATCTTCCGTTCAAACTTACCCTTCGTGGGGCCTCGATCGAATCGACCAAAATTCGCTACCGATGAATTCTAGCTACCAATATTCTGCTACTGGTCTCGGGGTTCACGTTTATATTCTCGACACGGGTGTTTTGACCACGCATTTGGATTTTAATGGGAGAGCGTTTGATTCGTATGATTCCATCGGGGACAATCGCCCGATTTCTGAGTGCAATGGTCACGGAACTCATGTAGCCGGAATTGTCGGAAGTAGCACGTATGGTGTTGCAAAGGAAGTAACAATTCACTCCGTCAGAGTGCTGGATTGTGTTGGTTACGGCACCTCATCCAGTGTTGTTGCGGGAATTGACTGGGTAACCCATAACTCGATCAAACCGGCCGTCGCAAATATGAGTTTGGGAGGTGAATCATCGTCCGTGATAGATTCTGCCGTAACTGCCTCGATACGTTCCGGCGTAACGTACGCCGTTGCGGCCGGTAATGAGTCGGCGGACGCGTGCACGAAGTCGCCGGCTGATGTGCCAGAGGCGATAACTGTCGGAGCGTCGACCTACGCTGACGAACGGCTTTCTATCTCAAATTATGGCAGATGCGTGGATTTATTCGCCCCAGGTCTAGCTATTGATTCTACGTGGAATACCAGTGATACCGCTGTTGCGGCCGTTAGCGGGACCTCGATGGCAGCACCACACGCGGCGGGGGTAGCAGCTCTTTATTTGGAGATGAATCCCGGCGCGACGCCTCGGGAGGTTCAAGACGCTCTCTTAAACAACGCAAGCTCCGGCGTCGTTTACAACCTCGGAAACAACTCGCCAAATCTGTTGCTTTTTTCCGGCTTTGTAGGTACTACTCCTACACCGTCGCCATCCCCTCCGCCGTTCCCATCCCCGTCACCCACACCAACGCCGACACCTACAGGATGTACGGGGACTGAGTTCGGAGGCTCAATAAGTTCGCCCGGTTCGATCGCGTTTCAGTCGAGCAAGGCCGGATTTAGCGCGCGGCAAGGAACTCTTACTGGGAATTTGAATGTGCCGGTCAATTCCAATTTCCGGTTGCACCTTGAAAAGAAAGCCGGTGGCAACCGAGGGGCGTTCAGTACGATCTTATCGTCGACCGGAGGATCAGCGACAGAAACCATTTCATACCGTGCAAAAGCCGGCACATACCGGTGGCGGATCGAATCACTGGTGGGAACCGGAAACTACACACTCTGTGCGCAAACGCCGTAAGTCTAACGACATCATTTGCTTAAGCGGCCGGTTGAGTTTTCAACCGGTCCTTTTTTTGTTTCTGAAATTCTGACTACCGAGTCTCGGCGGTCATTTTTTTTCCTACGTGGCGAAAAAAAGTGTTGACATGCAAAATCGATGAGAGTAGCGTAGCAGGACTAATTAATACTCCAATCACTAAAGGCTTTACCCTTTTGCCTTTTGTGT
>Ga0207650_10003790_pt1 | contig 10341 bp, 7 predicted proteins | sample KBSS63metaG_FD_184325 | JGI IMG/M metagenome (GOLD analysis project Ga0207650, IMG submission 184325) | Switchgrass rhizosphere microbial communities from Kellogg Biological Station, Michigan, USA - KBS S6-3 metaG (SPAdes) (version 2) | ecosystem: Host-associated > Plants > Roots > Rhizosphere >...
CACGAAATCCATTCCAAGTCCGTACTGGTCGAGATTGTGGGCCGTAGCGCCGAAGGTGTTGGTTTCGATGATGTCGGCGCCGGCGCGCAGGTACTCGGAATGGATTTCGTGGACCAGGTCGGGATTACTCAAGCTGAGCTCGTCGTAACAACGATTGATGTAGATGCCCTTGGCATAGAGCATCGTGCCCATGGCGCCGTCGACGACGTGAATGCGATCCGACTCGAGAATGTTTCTAAAAGATTCCATGATCAATCTGTACTTAGAACTTTGAACTTGGTACTTTGAAGTTCGACTATCCAAGACCAGTGTCTGGAACAAAGTACAAAGCACCATGAACAAAGTTCAAAAGAAAAATCCCGCGCCAAACAACGCGGGACTTCAATACTGAATGAAGTTTTTCGGGTTCTTCCGATTGGGTCTGCCCGAGCTGTTTAGCCGTTTGTTTTGCGTGGCCGCAAGTCGCCTTAACTCACCACGTTTACATTTGTGCTTATACGCCGTAGGAAATACGACTGTCAAGCACGAGGCACGTCGGAGAAGGCCAGTGGCAACCCAAGAGCGGGGGCAAGCCCGTCTTCCCGCCCCGAGGATCCAAATACAACTCAAAGTTCTCTCTCTGTGCCACCTTTGTGATCTTTGTGCCTCTGTGGTGGATTTGCCTGACAAAAATTCACCACAGAGACACAGAGATCACAGAGGACTCACAGAGATTTCAAGTCAAGCCACTCTCGCGCCGATCTATAACTTGACACCGCTCCCGTATTTTGGCTGAATGCAAACGTTTCCCAACGCTCGAGCCTTCAGTTTACCCGTACCGTGCAAAGCGCTTTTGCCGTAGTTCGAAATGCGGCCCTAGCCCTCCCCAAAGATCGACCAAAGCTTTCAGCTAAGGACACTGCTTATGAGCACACCGATTGATGCGACCGGAGCCAGCCGTACAGAGCCACAAAATGCGGGCGGATTCTTTGGACATCCGCGCGGACTCTCCACTCTGTTTTTCACGGAGATGTGGGAGCGATTCAGCTATTACGGCATGAAGGCGATCCTTACGCTTTACATGACTAAGAGCCTGATTGAGGGCGGTCTAGGTTTCGACGAAAAATACGCGAGCGTAATCTACGCCACTTATGTTTCCAGCGTTTGGTATCTGCCATTAGTCGGCGGTTGGATCGCGGATCGAATCCTGGGAGCTCGTCGCGCTGTATTGATAGGCGGCATCATCATCGCCTGTGGGCACTATTCGATGGCGATCAATAGTCACTACACGTTTTATGCAGGGCTGATCTTGATTGCTATGGGCACGGGACTGCTCAAGCCCAACATCAGCGCGATGGTGGGTCAGCTCTACTCAGACAAGGATGAACGGCGTGACGCGGGTTTCTCAATTTTCTACATGGGCATCAATCTCGGAGCCTTCCTGTCGCCGATTGTAGTGGGCTTCCTGGCCCAACACCTTTGGTTTAGAAACTTCATCGCTTCGATGGGTTTCGATCCGAAGAGCAGTTGGCACTTTGGATTTGGGGCCGCCGGCGTGGGTATGACGCTTGGTTTGATTCAGTATGTCGTCGGTCGTAACCGGCTGCGAAGTGTTGGAGCAAAACCCGAGAAGAGAACTGCCGCAAGTTCCGAAAAATTCGATCTCGTTACCGGGGTGCTTGCCGTCGTCGGTGCTGTAATTGGCGCGGCGCTGGGAATCTACTTCGGGGATGCCGGAGCGATCTCTGCCTTGTTTCCCGCCGTCGTTTTCTTTTTCGCGGGCTACTTGTTGGGGACCCTGCGAATGCTCGCCGGTAATGAGCTGAAGAATGTCTTGGTCATCTTCATCCTCTTCCTTTTCTCGATTGTGTTTTGGATGACCTTCGAGCAGTCAGGATCGAGCTTGACTCTCTTCGCCGATCGACTGACTCAAACGACGATCTTTGGCTGGGAATACCCCTCGAGTTGGTTTCAGTCGGTGCAACCCATCTTCGTCATCCTGCTGGCGCCGGTATTCGCAGGGATTTGGCAAAAACTGGGAAATCGCCAGCCTTCGAGCCCGGGCAAATTTACATATGGGCTTCTGTTTGCGGGCCTCGCGTTCGTTGTAGTTACTTTCGCGTCCATGCTTACAGGCGGCGGCCGCGTTAGTCCGCTTTGGCTCGTGTTCGTTTACCTCCTGCAAAGCATCGGCGAACTCTGTTTGAGTCCGGTCGGCTTGAGCACGGTGACGAAATTGGCGCCGGCACGTATGGTCGGATTGATGATGGGCGTTTGGTTTCTTTCAATCTCCATCGGCAGCTACATCGCCGGGCTGACTACGCGCTTCTTTGCCGGCAACGATCCGGCGATCCTGACTCGCGCGTTTGGAATCTTCGCCGCCATTACGCTGGCCGCAGCGTTTGTGTTGATGCTGTTGACTCCGTTGATTAAGAAGATGACGCCGCGCGCCGCCTGAGCTGCCGGGTAAAATAGTCTTTAATAGTACGAATTAGATTTTGAGGAGAACATTTTGAAGAATCCGGTAAGAGTCTGTTGTGCAGTAATCTTTCTGTTTGCGTTGTCGCTGCCTGTCCTGGCGCAGCAAAAGCTGCTGACCATCGATGACATTTACGATCCCGTCAAACGCGTAAACTTCAGCGGTACAGTTCCGACGCTGCGCTGGCTAAAGGACGGCAAGCACTATCTGCTGACCAACGAGCCTTCGCGGACCGACGTGCCGAGACTGCAAAAAGTCGACGCGCTGACCGGCGTAGCCGAACCGTTTTTCGACAACGCAAAAATGCAGGCTGCCCTGCGTGGCGTCGGCGTCTCTGAAGCGGATGCGAAGCAGTTGGCAAACCGCGGCTCATATCAATTCAACAACAACGAAACCGCCGTTTTGCTCAACTCGAACAACGATCTCTTCTATTACCAGCTTGGCAGCGACAAAGCCATTCGCGTAACCAACAGCGCCGATGAGGAAGTTGGCGAAACATTCAGTCCCGACGATCGCATGCTCGGATATGTTCGCGGAAATAATATTTACGTCTACGACATTGCCAGCCAGAAGGAACGGCAACTGACAACGGATGGCAGTCCTAAGATCTTGAATGGCCGGCTCGACTGGGTATACCAGGAAGAACTTTACGGCCGGGGAAATTTCGAAGCTTACTGGTGGAGTCCCGATTCTACTAAGCTCGCGTATCTCCGGCTCGACGAGAATCCAGTGCGCGAGTTCACCGTCGTCGACCACATTCCTTATCCGCAGACGCTGGAAGTTACACCTTACCCACAAGCGGGCGACCCGAATCCTTTGGTCCAACTCGGCATTGTCAATGTGGCGGGCGGCGCCACGCGTTGGATCGATAACTCGAAGTATCAACCCGCGGATTTCCTGATCGTTCGCGTGAGCTGGACTCCGGACGGCGCTAAAGTTGTGTACCAGGCACAGAACCGTGAACAGACGTTTCTCGATCTAAATTTCGCCGGCGACGATGGCAAGTCAGCAACTCTCTTCCGCGAAAGCTCCAAAGCCTGGGTGGAAGTTATTGATAATCCTACCTGGCTTAAAGACGGCTCGTTTCTCTGGCCGAGTGCGCGCAACGGTTGGCAACACATCTACCACTACGCCCAGGACGGCAAACTGCTGCACCAGGTAACTGACGGCAAGTGGGAAGCACGCTCGATTGACGGTGTAGATGAAACTTCCGGGTTCGTTTATTTCAATGGCACGGAACACAGCCACATCGCGACTCAGGAATATCGCGTCAAACTTGACGGCACCGGCCTTACCCGGTTGACCAACACCGAAGGCTCCCATCGCGGTGCAGTCAGTCCGGACGGTTCAATGTTTCTCGATACCTGGAGCGATATCAACACGCCGGCGCAGATCAGACTTTATGACGCTGCCGGCAAGCTGATTCGTGTGGTGGCGGAGAATAAAGTTGCGGCCTTGAAGGATTACAAACTCGGCGCCGCGGAGTTTCTAAAAGTGAAGACGCGCGATGGTTTTGAGATGGAAGCGATGATGATCCGTCCGCCCGACTTCGACGCGACGAAGAAATACCCGGTGCTCGAGTTCACCTACAGCGGACCGCATGCGCCGCAAGTGAGAAACGGTTGGGGCGGTGCGGCCTACATGTGGCATCAGATGATGGCGCAGAAGGGTTACATCATTTGGATTTGCGACAACAGCACGGCGAGCGGGAAGGGCGCCGAGTCGGAGTGGCCGGTCTACAAAAACTTTGGGCCATTGGAGCTGCGCGATCTTGAAGACGGCCTGGCCTGGTTGAAGAGTCAGCCTTACGTCGACGGCAGCCGTATTGGACTCTGGGGCTGGAGCTATGGCGGCTTCATGACGAGCTACGCCTTAACGCACAGCCAAACTTTCAAGATGGGCATCTCGGGTGGCACGCTCGCCGACCATCGAGACTACGACACAATTTATACCGAGCGTTACATGCAGACACCGCAACACAATCCTGAGGGTTATCACAATAGCTCACCGCGCTTCTTCGCCAAGGACCTGCATGGGAAGTTGCTGCTGATTCACGGCGCGATCGACGACAACGTCCACGTGCAAAACACGATTCAGTTTGCGTATGAGTTGCAGAAGGCCGGGAAGCAGTTTCAGGTAATGCTGTATCCGAAGTCGCGGCATGGAGTGACTGATCCAGTGCTGGTCAAGCACATGCGGCAGATGATGACAGACTTTGTGCTGGAGAATTTGTAATCTGATTCGTGTTCTTTCATTGTGCTGGTTTGTGTAATTTCGTGGTTCGTAAGCTTGAGGAGAACGGACCACGAAACTACACGAAAGATAGACGAAGTCACGCCAACAACATTTCGCCAGTGGTGAAGTCAGGTGCGTTGACACTTCGGGCAATAGTAGGTTGAGCGCCCGCCTTGCACCGCGCGCCTGATGCAAGTCCCGCAGTTAACGCAGGGCTCGCCCGTGCGTTCATAAACCCGCCAGAATCTCTCAGTCGTTCCAAAGTAACTTCCGATGCCATCGCTGAGATCAATGCGCAGCGTCGAGCCGGCCACGATTGCTTCTTCGAGCACGTCACGAATCGCCTGATGCAGTCGCAAGGCGCGTGCGCGTGACAACCCGGAAGCTTCCTTGAATGGGCTTATCCGCGCCAGGAAGAGCGCTTCGCTGGCGTAGATATTCCCCAGCCCGAGAATCCTCGTCTGGTCCAGTAGCAACTGTTTCAGACTTCGTCGCGAGCTGGATAAAGTCTTCCGCAAATACTCGACGCTGAAATCGTCCGAGAATGGCTCCGGCGCGAGGGTTTGGATCTGCCTAAGGCCGGAGAGTTTGTCTGCGCGTAACAACCTTAGCCTGCCAAACTGTCGCATGTCACAAAAGATCAGTCGCCGATCGTCGTCGAGATAAAAAATCACATGCGGATACGGCGGCAGCGGCTGGTCAGGCGTGAGGCAAACAAACTTCCCGGTCATGCGCAGGTGCACTGCCAGCACATCGCCCGAGTCCAGCTCGAACAGAATGTACTTGCCGCGCCGGTTGACGGCATCGATGCGAACACCGCGGAGTTTTCGTTTGAATGTGGCAGGGGAAGGGCTGGCGATTATTCGCGGCAAATTAACTTCGGCCGCGAGTATGCGACGACGAAGCACAGCGCGCCGCAGACCGCGCACGACATGTTCAACCTCAGGAAGTTCCGGCATCGTGCGCTTGGTTCGACGGCGCGAGGTCCGCGTTAAGTTTTAGAAACGAAGTTGAGGTTCGCTGGTCTAGATCACCTTCAGCAACAGAAGGATGATGATGATCACCAGGATCAGGCCAATGCCGCCGCTTGGTCCGTATCCCCAGTTGCGGCTGTAGGGCCAGCTGGGAATTGCGCCGAGTAACAGAAGAATCAAAATGATCACTAGAATCAAACCCATCGCTATCACCTCCAGTAGAGATCGATTTCACGCGGGGGATGGTTCGAACGGCGTTTCGGGGACGGCAAAAAATAACCAGTTTCGCGCCGGAGGTCAATAAATTTTGGAAGGCGCTGACCTGTCAGCGCACTCCAAATTATTGAATGATCGCTTCGAGCTCGCTTTTCAACTGATCAACCAGCGACTGCTCGCGCGCTTCGATGTTCAGGCGCAGCAGCGGTTCCGTGTTTGAGCCGCGAATGTTGAAACGCCATTTGTCGCCCTCTAACGAATATCCGTCAGTAAAGTCTTCCGCCCCTTTCCCGTGAAACTTTTCTTTCACGGCCGCTATTGCCTGTTGCACGTCGGCGACGTGATAGTTCAACTCACCTGACATGAAGTGGCCGGCGGTAAACTCTCCAATGATTTCTGAGAAGGACCGCCCGCTCACCGCCAAATACTCGAGAATGAGCAGGAAGGGGATGACACCGTTGTCGGCGTAAAAGTTATCGCGGAAGTAGTAATGCCCGCTCATCTCTCCGGCGAATAGGGCATTCTCCTTGCGCATGCGTTCCTTCATGAACGCGTGTCCGCCTTTGGAGATAATCGGCCTTCCACCCAACCGCTTCACTACTTCCTGAGTGGGCCAGATAACCCGTGGATCAAAGATTATGGCGTTGTCGTGGCCGTGCTTTTCCAGCAAGATCTTTGCCAGCAGCGCGGTGATGTAAGCCCCGGAGATAAACTCACCCGCCTCCGTGAAGAACATTGCCCGGTCGGCATCTGCATCCCAGGCCACACCAAACTCAGCTTTCGACTCCCGCACCAAAGCCTCAACTTCGCCGCGATTTTCGGGCAACATCGGATCGGGCGGACCCTTGGGAAAAGTCCCATCGGGTTCGAAATTCAACGGGCGCAAATCCAGGCCAAGTATTTCCGTCAAGCGCTTCACCGGCCGGCAGACGTAGCCGAAGTTCGCGTTGCCCACATAGGTAAACTTCCGAATCGCTGCCTGGTCTATGAAACGCAAAACGTGTTTCAGATAGTCGTCCAGGACGTCACGCGTTTCATACTTGCCTTCGGTGTCCGACTTCACCTCGGCGTCTTTGTTTTCTTTCAGCGCATCGCGGATGTCGAACAAACCGGTGTCGGAAGAGATAGCGGTAACTTTCTCTCGCACCAGCTTCATGCCGTTGTACTGTTTGGGATTGTGCGAAGCCGAAACAACGATGCCGCCGGAATAGTTGTAAGCGCCGACCGCGAAGTAAAGCATGTCGGTCGTGATTTCACCGATGTCTACCACGTTCACGCCCGCGTCGAGGAAGCCGGCGACGAGACTTTTCTTCAGCGGCGGGGATGAAACACGCGCGTCCATCCCGATGACCATTTGGGTGGGTTTGAAAAGATAGGTATAAACTTTCGCAATTCGATAATAGGCGTCTTCGTCGAGGTCGGTTGGGTAAACGCCACGGATGTCATACGCGCGAAAACTGTCAAAATTCACTTCGCAATCCTCCAAATATCCAAGCTAACTGTCTCTGTGTATCCTTTGTGGACTTTGTGTCTTTGTGGTGAGCCTTTGCTCAGCCTTATCACCACCGAGACACAGAGGACACGGAGGTGGCACAGAGGAATTCAAACCAAATTCGCTTCACCGGTAATCGTATAGTCGGTCAGCGACGTTTTATCGCCAAGCACTGAGCCTGGCCCAACAAATGTCGAACGGCCGATATGGCAGCCGCGTCCGGCAATCGCTCCAGAAACTACGGCCGCGGCGCCGATGCGCGTGTGCGGCCAGATCACCGAGTTCTCAACGCGCGCGCGTTCCTCGACGAAGCAGCCCTGGCCCAGCACGGAATTGATAATTTGTGCGCCCGGCTTGATCTGGCAGTCGTCGCCGATGATTGAAAGCTCATCTATCTCCGCCGCCGTGGCCGAGTCAAAATCGCCGCGACGTTCCTTGATGTGTACTCGCGCCACGCGATTGCTGAGCAGATCCTGATGCACGCGCAGATAGCGCTCGGGCGTGCCGATGTCAATCCAATAGGTGCGGGCGGGAATATGGGCGTAGAAAGCTTCGCCGCGTTTCAGCAGCTCGGGAAATAGTCCATACTCAAACGAATGGTTCTCGCCAGTCGGAATCAGGTCGAGCACCTTCGGCTCAAGGATGTAAGTGCCCGCGTTGATCGTGTTGCAGGTGATCTCCTCGGCTTTCGGCTTTTCCAAGAAGCGACGAATCCTGCCGTCCTCTTCAGTTTCAACCAAACCGTAAGACGATGGATTCTCGACCGGCGTCAAAACTATCGTTGCCGTCGCCGCGCGTTCGGTGTGTTCCCGAATGACGGTTTTGAGATCGAGGTCCGTCAAAATATCGCCATTGAAGACGACGGTTGGCTCCCGGATCAGCTCTTCGGCGAATTTATAAGCGCCGGCAGTTCCCATCGGCTGCGGCTCAACGGTGTATTTCAACTTAACGCCGTAGTCAGAGCCGTCGCCGAGCAGTTGCTCGATCTTGTTGGGTTGGTACGAAAGCGAAAGCGTGATATCGGTAATGCCCGCGCGGCGCAGCGTGTCGATCTGGTAAAGCAGAAACGGCCGATTACATATCGGCACGATGGGCTTGGGCGTGTAAACAGTAAGCGGGCGTAGGCGCGTACCTTTACCGCCCGCAAGAATTAGTGCTTGCATGTTTAATAAACGAACTGATGAATTGAAGGTTGAATAGCAAACGAGTCTACCATTCGGCTGTGAAGCTTTTCAAAGTGGCAGAAGCCCGACCGTCAGGGAGGGATTAATTTGTCGAATGTCCAACGTCCAACATCCAATGTCCGCCAGGATACAATTGACTCTTGGACTTTAGACGTTGGACTTTGGACAAAGCGCTCCCTCACGGTCAGGCTTCTGCCTACCAACGTTCTTGACACCCAATCGCGTAAAGAGTAATCGTAAATAACAATCCTAACTACGTGGAGTCTTGATGAGCGAAACTCGTGATGCAGTAATTATCAGTGCCGCCAGAACACCGGTGGGAAAATTTTTGGGTTCACTGAAGGGCTTTGCGGCGACTGATCTCGGCGCGCTCGTCGTGCGCGAAAGCGTCAAGCGCTCGGGCGTTGCGCCGGAAGATGTCGACGAAGTGATCATGGGCTGCGTTATACAGGCGGGCCTGGGCCAAAACCCCGCGCGCCAGGCAGCGCTGCGCGGCGGACTGTTGCCGGCAGTGTCCGCGGTCACAGTCAACAAGGTCTGCGGTTCCGGTCTCAAAGCCGTGATGATGGCGGCGCAAGGCATTCAGCTTGGCGATACGGAAATCGTCGTGGCCGGCGGCATGGAATCGATGTCAAACGCGCCGTATTTGATTCCCAAGGGAAGGGAAGGCTATCGACTGGGAAACGGCGTGCTGCTGGATGCGATGATTCACGACGGACTTTGGGATGCGTTCAACGATTACCACATGGGTTGCACGGGCGAGGTGGTGTCGCAAAAGTTTTCGGTGAGTCGCGCGGAACAGGATGATTATGCGCTTAACTCGCATCGGAAAGCGGCAGCGGCAATCAAAGCGGGAAAGTTCAAAGATGAGATCGTGCCGGTGGAGATTCCGCAGCGAAAAGGACCGGCCCTAGTTTTTGATACCGATGAAACAGTTCGCGAAGACACTTCGCTGGAAGCGCTGGGTAAATTGAAGCCCGCGTTCAAGCAGGAGGGTGGAACTGTGACAGCGGGCAACGCTCCCGGCGTTAACGACGGCGCTTCGGCGGTAGTTGTAACCTCGAGCGAGAAGGCGAAAGCGCTTGGTATCGAGCCCATGGCGCGGGTCGTGGCCCAGGCGACGTCGGGCGTCGAGCCGGAGATGGTGATGATGGCGCCGGTTGAAGCAATCAGAAAAGTTTTGCGAAAAGCCGGCTGGTCTCTTCAGGAAGTTGATTTGATCGAGTTGAACGAGGCGTTTTCGGTGCAGGCCGTCGCGATCATCAAGGAACTGAGTCTGGATCCGGCGCGGGTGAACGTAAACGGCGGAGCGGTGGCCCTCGGACACGCGATTGGACAATCGGGCTCGCGACTTCTGACGACGATGCTTTACGAATTGAAGCGCCGCGACGCGCACCGTGGCGTGATTTCGCTTTGCCTGGGCGGCGGCAACGCTGTGGCGATGGCAATTGAAAGATAGTTTGTTCGTTTTGTAGGGGCGCCCCTATGTGTGCGCCCTGGGCGTACACGCGGGTGCGCCCCTACAAATATTCATCATGAGTGAAGTCATTGGTGTAGTAGGTTCGGGAACGATGGGCAACGGCATCGCGCAGGTGGCGGCGCGCGCCGGTTACGAAGTCATCCTCAGTGACGTTAAGGATGAGTTTCTGCAACGCGGCCTCAAGGCGATCGACAAAAGCCTGCAACGAGACGTGGACAAGCAGCGGCTAACGGGCGGCGAGAAGCAATCAATCATCGGTCACATTAAGAGCACGACCAGACTCGAAGAACTGAGCGAGGCTG
>Ga0207650_10003801_pt1 | contig 10323 bp, 8 predicted proteins | sample KBSS63metaG_FD_184325 | JGI IMG/M metagenome (GOLD analysis project Ga0207650, IMG submission 184325) | Switchgrass rhizosphere microbial communities from Kellogg Biological Station, Michigan, USA - KBS S6-3 metaG (SPAdes) (version 2) | ecosystem: Host-associated > Plants > Roots > Rhizosphere >...
CGAATGTGTTTTGCAGCATCAAAAAAAATATAAGGAACAAAATCATCAATGGCAGACCGCTGTTTAAATAATGGCATAATTATTTAATAATAAAATTGATCCATTAATTTTCTTAACCAAAAATTTCAATTATGCCAAGAGGTTCAAAAGGCGGTAGCAATTCTGGTGGCCCCAGCAACAGTGGTGGTAAATCACAAAAAGGCTCAGCATCTGCAAGCAAACAAACAAAAGAACAAGTATCTAAGAAAGGCGGAGAAGCATCAGGCGGCGGCGGTCGCAATGGTGGTGGCCGCAGCAGTGGACGTTAATTTATAAAACGGATTTGCAAAATGCCTGGTAGATGTACCGGGCATTTTTATTTAAACATTTCTTGCTACCAAAATTTAATTACTCATCCTTTGGGAACGTGCAATATTTATTTTCCGATTAATCGATCCAAACTCAATTTTCCTGGACCAGTGAACAGGAGTACAAAAAAAACTATCAGGAATAAACCTGAGGCTTCGCCCTTGCCGAAAAAATCAGCTTTGTGAGCAGAGAACAAGGCAACTGACATAGCAATTATGAGGGGCACACAGGCCAGCCTTGTAAACAGCCCGATGACGATAAACGCCGCACAAAAAAATTCTGCAAAAACAACCAGGGCCAGCGAAGTTGTAGCGCCAATATGAAAGGGATCGGCAAACTTAGGCGCCAACGATGCAAAGTGAGTGAGTTTATCAAAACCATGTTTTACCAACATTAAAGAACCCGCGCCTAATCTTAAAATTAATAAAGCAAAGCCCAGGGCATTCTCTGAAACTTTGGTGCTGAATAGTCTTTTCATCCGGATAATGAATTTTGGCGCAAGTTTACTGAAACAATTGGATGCTTAATAAATTTTTCACTTTTTGTTTTGACGCTATTTTGTTAAACGTTCCCGGCTGTTTTCATTTTATGACGTTATTTGAAATCAAGTTGGTGGCGGCCAAAATAATTCGAATCTTTACAGCGTTAAGCATCCAAACCAGTTAATGGTCATCTTATGAACAAACTTTATTTGCCCCTTTTGCTTTGTGCAATTTCCTCTATCTCTTTTGCTCAAAAAACATTTTACTATAGCGATCCACAGGAAAGATTCCATGAAGCAAAGGAATATTACCAAAAAGGGCAGTACAACCTGGCTTACCCCATTTTTAAAGAGCTGCAGCAGTCATTGATCGAGATCGATAAAATAAATTCTCCTGTTGTTGCACAGGAAATCACGTATTACACTATTGCAAGCGCTTTGATGCAGAATGAAGACAGGGCAGAACAGGAGGCACAGAATTATATAACTGTAACCAAGAATACAGCAAGGGTACAGATGATGAGTTTTCAACTGGCTGAATTTTATTTTCGCCAGCAACGTTTTTCAGATGCGGTAGACCTGTATGAAAAAGCCAGTATTGCCAACCTGGATAACCGGGAAGTGGCGGACATGAAATTTCACCAGGGCTATTCTTACTTCACCCTCCAGCAATTTGCCAGTGCAAAACCTTTACTGGATGCCATAAGGCAAATGAAAGATGACCCAAATTACATTGATGCCAATTACTATTATGGTTTTATTGCTTTTCGTGATCGTAATTATGGACAGGCCTTAGAAAGCTTTCGAGTTGTGGAGAATGAACCGAATTATGAATCGATTGTTCCTTACTATATAGCACAAATTTATTATGTACAGGGAAGGAAAGAAGAAGCTTTAAAATATGCCGAGGACAAAATGAAACAAGGCAAGTCCCAATACTATGATTTGGAACTGAAACAATTGTTGGGACATGCTTCATTTGAAAAGAAAGATTATACAAAGGCAGCAACCTATTTAGGCGAGTATGTAAACCGTTCTAAAAAAGTAAAAAGAGAAGACTTGTACGAGCTTTCCTATGCTCAATATCAAAACGGAGAATATTCAAAAGCAATTGAAGGTTTTAAGCAATTGAGTGGGAAGGAAGATTCTTTAAGCCAGCATGCCATGTACCTCCTGGGTGATTCTTACCTGAGAACTAACCAGAAAGCGAATGCCAGAAATGCGTTTTTGTTCGCAGCAAGCAATAGCAGCAATTCAACCCAAAAGGAAATTGCCCGGTTTAATTATGCCAAGCTTTCTTATGAATTGGGCTACCAGGATGAAACTCTGAAGGGTCTAAAAACATTTCTCCTTGATTATCCAAATTCGCAATATCGTGATGAAGCTATTGAACTGTTAGTAGGAGCATTGACCAACACCAATAATTACAAAGAGGCATTGACTTTACTGGAAGGTATTCAATCACCGTCTCAAACTGTAAGAAAATTATTACCCAGGATTTTATATGGCCGTGCTACAGAATTAATCAGTGATGGAAGATTCTCCGAAGCAGATGCATTGCTGGATAAAGTTTTGAAAGATCCTAATAGCGGGGCGGTACTGCCGCTGGCTAATTTCTGGAAAGGTGAGATTGCCTATCGCAGCAATAGAATTGATGAGGCCATCAAATATTATTATGCTTACCTGAATGCTGGAGCACCTGTATCAGGAGAAGCGAATGAAAAAAATGTAAAGTATAATTTAGGGTATACCTATTACCGGAAAGAAAATTATTCCGTTGCTAAAACATTTTTTGAGCCATTGGCCACTAACGTTTCGCTGAGTTCGGATGCCTTAACACAGGATGCCTATGTGCGTACAGCCGACGTGTATTTCATGAGCAAAAATTATTCGCAGGCAAAAACTATGTACGATAATGTGATTCGTATGTCATGGCCGGCAGAAGAATACGCAACTTTTCAAAAGGCAATGATCACTGGCATTAATAATCCAACTGAAAAAATTAATCTCCTCAATACCATGATGAGGAAGTTTCCGCAGTCAGGTTTAGTTGCGGATGCCAATATGGAAATTGCAAATACGTATTTGGCTCAGGAACGTTTCAGGGAAGCCATTCCTTCATTAAACAATGTAGTAAATGCGGCAGGTAACAATAGCATGAAGCCCCAGGCTTTATTGAAGCTCGGCATTGCTTATTATAATTTGAACAATAACGATAATGCAGTTACTGCCTACAAACAATTGCTGAATCAATATCCCAATTCACCTGAAGCCGACGATGCATTGGATAATTTGAAAGCGATTTACGTGCACCAGGGCCGTCCCGGAGAGTATGCAGATGTGGCCAGGTCAGCGGGAAAACCACTTACAGAAAATACACAGGATTCGTTGACATACGCCGCTGCGCAAATTCAATATGAAAACTCAAAATTTGATGTCGCTCTAAATTCATTCAATGCGTACCTGCAGCAATTTCCTAATGGAGAGCATTCAATTGATGCGAATTATTATCGCGCCGAAATTTTCAATGCCAGGAAAGATTGGAACAATGCTTTAAGCAGCTATGCTACTGTTGCCCAAAGAGCTCCGAACCCATTTGCAGAAAGAGCGGTTTTACAGGCGGCCAGAATTAATTTTTTTGAAATAAAAAATTACAACGAGGCTGAAAAGTATTATGCACAGCTGAAGCAAATCTCCGCAAGCCAGGAGAATAAGCTTGAGGCGATGCGTGGATTATTGCGAAGCCAGTATCAATTACAAAAATGGAATGATGCAGCTGCTAATGCTAAGGACCTTATTGCACAAAAAAGTGCAAGTGCTGATGATAAAGCTTTAGCCAATATGACCATTGCAAAATCGGCCCAGATTAATGGACAGTACGATCTTGCCATTAGTTCTTTCAAACAAGTAGTTGCTGTGAATAAAGGTGCGTTTGCTGCAGAAGCCCGTTATGAAATTGCCAATAGCTGGTTTTTGACCAATCATTTGAGCGATGCAGAAAAAGGTGCCTTTGAAGTAATTAATAAATCGGGGTCGTACGACTGGTGGGTAACAAAAGCCTATATTTTACTGGGCGATATTTACTTTAAACAGAAAGATTATTTCAATGCCAAAGCTACTTTCCAAAGTGTGGTTGATAATACCTTGAATGCCGAACTAAAGTCCGAAGCGCAGTCAAAACTGAACAAGGTAACTGAAGAAGAAAAACAAAGCAGTAAAGTAGGCGCATAATTGAATCCATTAAATTTTTGAAATGACCACTAGCACTTTATCTATGAAATATTCCATCTTGCCGGCACTCTTTTTCTCAATCGGCGTTGTAGCAACTGCACAGGATTCTACAAAAGCCAAAGAGGTTAATGTTACTTCGCAGTTCAAACCTACATTGAAGGAAGCAGCAAAGATCAATTTCAACGCTACACCGCCTGCGGCTGATACATCAAGACCAAGACTACAATACAGTATCCCCAACCAAAACCTGGCACTGGCTTTTCAGCCGGGTTCATTAAAGCCATTGGCATTGGAAGTGGACTCCGGCGGAAGATGGGGGAATGAAAGCTATATTAAGTTAGGTTATGGCAATTTCAATACGCCTTTGATACAGGCAGGAGTATCTTTTGGTGATGGAAAAAATGTAGGGCTGAATATTTATGCAAAACATAATTCTTCCAAGGGAGATATCCCGTTCCAGGAATACGGTAACAGTGAGGCCGACCTAAATGCATTTTTAAAATCAGCAAAGAACTTACAATGGAATGTCCGATTTGGTGGACAACAACAGAGCTTTAATAAGTATGGCTTTCAGCCAAAGACTATGGTATTTCCGGAAGATTCTATTCAAGTGAAATACCAGACGTGGAGAGGAAGGGTAAATTTTCACAACATCAAAAGAACAGATCTTGGACTATCTTATTCGCCTGAGTTGAAAATAGAGGCCTTTAATGATAAATTGAATAATTCAGAAAGCAATACGTATCTCAATCTTCCTTTACAAAAAACCCTGGGCAATGAAGTAGAAGTAGATGTGACAGCCACTGCAAATCTTTCACGATATAAACCAAATGACAAGGATGGTATTGCCAATAACTATTTTTATCTCTCTCCATCAGTATTATTTAAAAGAGAGAATATAGATGTGAGTGCAGGTATCCGGCCTTCATGGGATAATGGCAAGTTTAAGTTGCTTCCCAATTTCCTGGTAGAATTTAAAACAGCAAATTACCCGTTCTCCTTCCAGGTTGGATGGACCGCCTATTTGCGTAATTCCGGGTTTCAATACCAGGCAGGTCTAAACCCATGGATATGGGCGCCGGAAACAGTGAATAATACCAAAGTTGAGGAAAGATACCTGGGTCTGAAGGGATCAATTTCGGATCATTTCAATTTCAGTGCAAAAGCCTCTATGAATTTCTTTAACAATCAGCCTCTTTTTGTGAATGATACTGCCAGCGGAAAATCGTTCACTACGGTTAACGAGTCAGAATTGCGCGTATTTAGTGTTGGCGGAGAATTGGGCTATACGGTCGGAGAAAAATTCTCATTAATCTCAAATCTAAGTCTCAATGGTTTTGACCTGAAAGACCAGGCCAAAGCCTGGGGAATGCTGCCCCTGGAGTGGAAAACAACCATGCGTGCTGAGGTTTTGAAAGATCTGTATATCAACAGTAGCCTATACATTTTCGATGGCCCCTGGTCGCGAACAAAACAGGGAAAGACCAATAACTTGCCCATGGCTTCGGATTTAAGTGCGGGACTGGAGTTCAAAGTGTATAAGAACATTAAATTATGGATGCAATTCAATAATATTTTCAATAAAGAATACCAGCGCTGGAATCAATATCCGGTTTATGGCTTCAACTTTTTGGGCGGAGTTGTATTTTCGTTCGCTCAAAAGAGTCAGAGTGTTAGCATTACTCACTAAATATTTACTTCGGTATAAAAGGGTTTGCATACCTCATGTGGGTACGTTTGAGATTGTTATGCAATCTCCGCAATTAGACGTAGCTGATAAACGTATTTCCTCGCCGGCTTACAGGATACAACATAACAGCAACGACCAGATACCCGATCATCAATATTTATTTTTTTCGAGGGATGGTATGGAACGAGACAATTTAAGGCATGAATTTTTTTCGTTCGGCGATCGAATGAGAAGACAGATTCAAAACTCTCCGTTTTATTGGAAAGGACTTGGTACGCTTCGTTACTCGTCAGAAGAAATGCTGTTTGAACCGGATGATATCACGCTGGAAGCATTGCAACCCATATCGGCTGAAAAAGTGCTAAGAAAAAACGTGCAGCATAATGTGTTGGTTGGCGACCGGGAAATAACCAGCCACAAGGTAACTGAAGCTGTAACCAGGGTTGAATATAAAAGACCGTGGTTTATGATAGCTGGATGGATACTATTGGGATTGGCAATAGTTGCCATCATCCTTTACCTGTATTCGAAAAATTTTCAAACTTCTTCAACAGGACTTAATACATGGTAAGTGAAATGAATAGGGTGCATTACACGAATTGTCCTGTTTGTAATAGTACTGCCATTAATCCTCTTCTAACAGTTAAAGATCATTCAGTAAGCAAAGAAGAATTTGTAATCTGGCAATGTAGCAATTGCAGTTTGCGATTCACGCAAGATGTTCCAGATGAAACATCAATTGGACGATATTACCAATCGGCCGACTATATTTCTCACAGCAATACCAGCAAAGGATTGATCAATCGGCTTTACCAAAAAGTCAGGAACTATACACTGGACCAAAAAGCAGATCTTATCATTGGAGAAACAGTAAAACAAGGTGAAATTCTGGACCTGGGCTCAGGCATTGGAGCTTTTCTGGATACGATGAGTAAAAAAGGTTGGGGGATATGTGGTATTGAGCCAGACGAGGGTGCGAGAAGACAGGCAAAATCTTTATTTAATATCGAACTTAAAGACACCAATGCATTACAACAGCTAGCGGACGATAGTTTTGATGCAATTACGCTTTGGCATGTATTGGAACATGTGCATCAACTGCATCCTTATATTGAGCAGTTAAAATCCTTGCTAAAAGCAAAGGGAAAATTGTTTATTGCAGTTCCCAACTATGAGTCTTTGGATAGTTCTATTTACAAATTGTTTTGGGCTGCGTACGATGTGCCACGTCATCTGTATCATTTCAACCCTAAGGCAGTGGATAAATTGATGTTGCAACATGGTTTGAAGGTCATTGCAAAAAAACCAATGTGGTTCGATAGTTTTTACATTAGTCTGTTAAGCAGCAAGTATAAAAATGGTAACACCAGTTGGATCGGTGCCGGTTTAAGTGGCTTAAGATCAAATATCAGGACCTTGTTCAACAAAGACTATTGTAGTTCTATTGTTTATATCATTGATAAAGTCTAAAACTGGATCTCGTATATCTGCGGCCAGTGTTTGCCAGTGACATAAAATTTTTTTGTTAGGCGGTTATAGGCAATGCCATTAAGTACGTCGGCATTGGGGTTGATCTTTCTTACGCTGTCATGTAAGCCACCCAGGTCATATTTGGCAATAACATTTCCAGATGCCGGATCAATTTTGACAATGTAGTCGTACTGCCATTGGTTAGCGTACACATATCCATCGACAAATTCAAGTTCGTTTACGTTGGGCACCGAAGTACCATTTTCGGTGACGGTTACAGTCTTTAGTAATTTAAATGTGCCTGGTTCATAATAATATAAATTACTACTGCCCGTACTGACAATAATATTTTTGCCATCATTTGTCATTCCCCATCCTTCACCTTCATTAAATGGCAACTCTTTTATTTTTTTAAATGTTTTTACGTCGTAAACAAAAACCATTTTTTCCTTCCAGGTTAACTGGTACAGGGTATCATGTAGCACAGTAATACCTTCTCCAAAATATTTTTCTCCCAGTTTTACTTCTTTTAAAATACTGCCCGTTTTTGGATTGATTTCTAAAAGTTTGGAAGGCCCATAATTACCTGTACTTTCCAGTAAACTGGAATCATAAAACTCCAGGCCTTCGGTGAAGTACGAAGTGTCATGTGGTAAAGACGAAACAACGCTAGGGGTAGAAATCGGAATGGTGGACCCAGCCGGGTCAGTTGTCGGAGTATCTGAATTGCCACAACCGATAACTAAAAAACTTAATGCGCTTAGTAAAAACCCGTACTGTATATTCATCGAACAAAAATAAAAATGCAATTAAAGAGTTTTTGTTAAACAAATTGCTTTCGATGTTTTGATTTTTTGAAAACCAAATCTATATTTGATCTATTCTCCCAATTCTTATCAAAATCCCCAAACATTAACCGTCCTTAGTTCCGATTCCTGGGAAATTTCTATTCAATCCTTTGGCTTCATTCCTATCCGGAGTAAACCTCTATTCCAAGCCTGTGTATGCCAGTTAACCTGGAACTATGAGGACAATATTGTCTGGCATTTGCCTATTTATAACTTCAATTGTTTTTGCACAAAGGGAATGTGCAAGCTCCACCTATATCGATCAACAAAAATCTGCTGACCCTTCATTTGCTATTAAGTTAAATGATATCGAAAATTTTGTTCGCCGACAAAAGGTTGGTTTACGCGAACTTGGGCAGGTTGCTCCAACTGTCATTACGATTCCGGTAGTGGTTCATATACTTTATAAAACAGCTGCGCAGAATATTCCTGATGAACAAATCAGGAGCCAGATAACCGCATTAAATAATGATTTTAGAAGGAAAAACGCAGATACGGTAAACACCCCAACACGTTTCAAGCCCTATGCCGCCGACGTACAAATTGAGTTTGAATTGGCGAGTGCTGATCCAAAAGGCAGAGCAACTAACGGTATCATTCGAAAAGCGACCAACGTTTCCCGCTGGAGCACCGATGATAAGATTAAATTTTCTTCTCAAGGCGGTGACGATGCGTGGGATTCACATTCGTATTTAAATATTTGGGTGGGAGATTTGACCAGCTTATTGGGATATGCCGGAGTGCCTGGTGCGTCAGCCGAAAAAGATGGTGTTGTCATTAATTATATAGCATTCGGCACCATTGGCGTGACTGCTCCTTATGAACTGGGGCGAACGGCAACGCATGAAATTGGACATTGGCTGGGATTAAAACACACATGGGGAGACAGTTATTGTGGTGATGATTTGGTGGAGGATACTCCTAAACAGGGAAACTTTACAACTGGTTGTCCTAATACATTTCTTTCATCTTGTAATAATGGTGAAATGGGTGATATGTATATGAACTATATGGATTTCACCAATGATGCCTGTATGAATTTATTTACAGACGGACAAAAACAAAGAATGTTATCGTTATTCAAAGAAGGCGGACCAAGAAATTCATTATTGTACAGTAAAGGGCTGAATCAACCATGGGTTACCGAGTTACCGGCTGAAACAGTAGCGAACAGCTGCTTTAAGCTTTATCCAAATCCAACACATGGCGATATCATTTTGGATTTTAATTACAATGAAAGCTGGATTGGTAAAACCATTTCAATTATAAATATCAATGGCGCAGTAGTTTCGAAACTGCAGATTACCTCAAAAACACAAACGCTGAACCTATCCCAATTAAAAGCGGGAATGTATTTTATTCAGGCAGAGAATGGCAATCAAAAACTAAGAGAAAAGTTTATAAGGCTGTAATTACAACATCATTTCGGCAACCTGTTGTGACACTACCGGTGCAAGCGCAACGCCCATTCCACTCATGCGAATGCAGCAAAAAATATTGGGTTGCAGCTCTTTCATAATAGGCATTTTTTCGCTTCCCATGGCCATAATGCCTGCCCATTGCCTTTCAATAGTGTACTGATCTTTAAATTTGGGTAGTACAATTTCGTCCAGATATTTTTCCAGGTGCGACTGAATGAGCCCCGATGTATTCATATCAGTTGTTGTTTCCACATCAAAAGCTTTGTTGCGTGCGCCACCCAACAAAACCTTTTTACCAAGATTCCTGAAGTAATAAAAGCCTTCATCAGAATGAAACGTTCCAGCCCATGGAAGATTTTTTATTGGCGAAGTAAGAAGCACCTGTCCACGGGCAGGAACTACATCCTCGTTTGGTAAAAGTTCTTTTGCAAAGGCATTGGTACATATGAGAAGTTGAGAAGTTGAGATGTTGAAATGATGGGAAGTTTGTAATTCAATTTGATTTCCTGCAGTTTCAAACGATTTGATTTCGGTTTGAGTAAATATCTGCACACCCATTCCCTGCACTTTGCTTAGTAGTTCCTGTATTAGCTTTCCGGAGTGTAAATAACCTTCTAAATTGTTTTTTACAAGATGTTTTGTATTGGCGAAACCAAAAGGTTGGATATTGTCATCAACAAGCTTGTACGTTTTCTTTTTGCCGGTAACGGGTTTGAAGAGTGAATTGATGTATTCAATATTCTGTTGTAATTGATCTGAAGAAACTTTGTCCGAATTATCATACAATTCATAGCCGCCACACAATTCAAAATCAATACCTCCTTTGCCGAAGTA
>Ga0207650_10003808_pt1 | contig 10315 bp, 8 predicted proteins | sample KBSS63metaG_FD_184325 | JGI IMG/M metagenome (GOLD analysis project Ga0207650, IMG submission 184325) | Switchgrass rhizosphere microbial communities from Kellogg Biological Station, Michigan, USA - KBS S6-3 metaG (SPAdes) (version 2) | ecosystem: Host-associated > Plants > Roots > Rhizosphere >...
CCGGCGTTTGCGCGCCGGGCGGTAGATTTCAGCCTATTGCATCTGCGGCTTCTTCAGGAAGCTGCCGCGGTCGGCGGACTTGACGCGCAGCCATGCCTCGCGTCCGTCTCGCAGCACACGCATCGGGATCTCGGAGCCAGCTGGCCCGCTGTTCCAGACCTGGCGATAGAAGTCGGCCAACCCGTCGACCTCAGCATCGCGGATTTCAGAGATGACGTCGCCCGGCCTCAGGCCTGCTTCCGCCGCTGGACCGCCAGCCGTGACGTTCATCACCACCACTTCACCATTGTTTTCCGCCGAAAAGGCACCCAGCCATGGGCGTGGCGGCTTGTCGATCTGGCCGCGATTGAGCAGGTCGTCGAGGATGGGCGCGAGAAGGTTGATCGGCACCACCATGTTGATGTCGGCGACCCGGCCGCCCTGGCTCATCTGCAGCCGCAACGAGCCGACGCCCAGAAGCTTGCCGTTCTCGTCGATCAGGGCGGCACCGCCCCAGGAGGGATGCGCCGGCGAGATGAACAGCGCTTCGTCGAGCAGGTATTCCCAGTATCCGGCAAATTCCTGCTTGGCGACGATCTTGGAGGAAACGGCATTGCCGAGGCCGTCGACGAGCACCACGGCGTCGCCGAGCTCGGTAGCGGAAGCGTCGCCAAAGGGCAGGGCCGGGGCATCGAGGGGCCCGAGCGCCTGGACCAGGCCGAAGCCGGTTTCCTGGTCGAAGGCCAGCGCGTGGGCCGGTACCACCTTGCCGTCGCGACGCGTCAGCCAGACTTCCTCTGCCTCGGTAATCAGGTAGCCGACGGTCAGCACGAGACCGTTGTCGCGAATGACCACGCCGCTGCCCTCGCGAATGGTGCCAAGCGTCGAGGCGGTGAAAGCGTCCTCGGGAATGCTCGAGCGGAGTGCGACGATCGATGGCAGGATTTTTTCGATTGGCATGGGTCTTCCTCGCGGCGTCAGTTCGGCGGAGGGCTGATAGCAGAGCGCTAGCGGCCCCAATCTCATCCTGAATAGGTATGAACGCGAGGCGCGAGGCGCAAGAGCGGGCCTGCGCAAATTGCAACGATTAATGCGGCGGAGCAATGGCTTGCGGTCTTTGATGACGAGAGTTAGTGCCGCTGCGCCGCCATCTGTTGCAAGGTCGCGGTCAGTGCAACGGAATCATATGGCTTGGCGAAGAACACGCTGCGCCCCGGCAGGTGAAGTTCGCCGGCCCTGAAGTGACCTGATGTAATGATGATATCGATCGGCGGCCAGCGATCGCGGATGGCGGCAGCCAGACGCATGCCGTTCATGCTTCCGGGCATGTCAATATCGGTAAAGACGATCCGGATGTCCGTGCGCGTTTCGAGGATGTGCACGGCTTCCTCCGCATCGGTCGCCTCTACAACTTCGAAGCCGGCGCGCTCAACGATATCGGCGGCCATCATTCGGAGCAACGGTTCATCCTCGACGACGAGGACGATCTCTTTGGCAGCGGGCGGGCTTTGTGTCATGCGTCAGTTCGCCCTTTGAAGCTGGGACAGAGCTGCAGTCATTTCGACCGAGTAGCCCAGGCTAGAGTAACTCTGCGTGACGCCGCCTGTTCCCATAAAACCGCGCTTGATCAGCTTCGAGCCGAAGCCGCTGCGTTCCGGCTCGACGACCGGAGGTCCGCCGCGCTCCGTCCAGCGCAGCGTCAGCACACTGTCGTCGCCCTTGGCAACCGCCTGCCATTCCACCACGACGCGCCCGCCCGGCTCGGAAAGGGCACCGTACTTGATGGCGTTGGTCATCAGCTCGTGGAACAGCAGCGAGACCGACAGGGTGCTGCGCGGCCCGAAGCTTATGGCCGGGCCGATAGCGTCGATGCGTTCCAGGACCCCCAGCGTGTCGGCGGTGCGGCGCAGGACGGCTCCGATGTCGGCGCCGTCGCCGTCCTGGGATAGCAGCGAATCATGGGCCGAACTCAAGGCATGCAGGCGACGCTCGAAGTTGCGGACATGCTCCTGCTCGACGATCGGCCGCAAGGTCTGCGAAGCGATTGCCTGCACCATGGCGAAGGTATTCTTCAGACGATGGCCGATCTCGCGGTTCAGCATGTCCTGGTCGGCCTCGGCCTGCAGCCTGGCGATGGCAAGGTGCATGCGATCGCCGAAGCTGCGGACGAGCGCGATCTCCTGGCTGGTCCAGTCATGGGGGCGATCGTGATGGACGAAGACGACGAGATTGAACTGGCCATGATCGAAGATCGGCAGGTTGACCAGCACGCGGATGCCGATGTCGATCAGCGCCTGCGCCTTGTCCGCCGTGCGCGGGTCGTTGACGACGTCGGTGACGATAACCGTCTGGCCCGCCTTCAGCTCGTCGATATAGCTGCCGTAATCGCGGAAATGATGGAGGCCGACGAGGCTGGAGACGCCAGGTGCCCGCCATTCCGGCTGCATCATCACGGTTTCGGCAATCGGGTCGACGATGCCGAAACCGGCGCGGCTGGCATCGAGCGCCTTGGCCATCAGGTCGGAGGCGGCAAGAGCCATGGATTCGACGTCGTCGAGATCCCTGAGACGATCGCCGAGGTCGAGCAGGGCCTGGACGCGGGCAGCCTCGCGCTTCGATGTCGTGATGTCCTGGACCATACCGAACATGGTGATCGGCTTACCCGACGCATCGTGCTCGTAGCTCGCATGCCGGGAGATCCAGCGGATGCCGCGATTTGCGGTCTGGATACGGTATTCGACTTCGGTCGCGGCCCGGGCGTCGCGGCGGGTGGCGGCATTGGAGTGGATGTGCCGATCCTCCGGCACGATCAGCGCTTCCAGCTGCGAGGTCGGAATGAGGTCGGCCGGCGCGATGTCGAAGATGCGGCAGAACTCGTCGGAGCCGCGGATCATGCTGGTGGCGATGTCGATTTCAAAGGTGCCGATCCGGCCTGCCTTCTGCGCCGCCACGGTCTTGTTGGCGCTCGACCGGATGCTGGCCGCGAGGCGCTTCTGGCGCTGGAACAATTCGTCCTTGCGCTGGGATACGCGGCGCGTCTCCATCAGCGCCACGACCTGGCGCGACAGGGCTTGCAGCACTTTGCGCTGGTTGTCGTCGAGGCCTTGCGGCCGCGGGACAATATCGATGACGCAGAGCGTGCCGATGACGGTGCCGTCGGGGACGACGAGCGGGGCGCCGGCATAGAAGCGGATATGCGGCGCTTCGGTCACCAGTGTGTTGTCGCGCGTGCGGACATCGGCCGTGAGGTCGGGGATGATCAGGAGTTCGTTCATGGTGAGCGCGTGCGAGCAGACCGACTGGGCGATCGGCGTCTCGCAAGCCTCGAAGCCGATACGCGCCTTGAACCATTGCCTGTCCGTCTCGACAAGGCTCACCAGGGATACCGGCGTGCAGCACACCGTAGATGCGATCAGCACGATGTCGTCGAATTCGGGTTCCGGCGCGGTATCGAGGATATCATAGGCTTCCAGCGCTTCGAGGCGACGCAGGTGGTCCAGGTCGGCCGCATCGAAAGGCGTTGGGATCAAGTCATCGGACATCATGCCTGGACAAGGTCCCATTGTCTTAGACGGTCGAACCGCGAGGCGCGGGAGAGGCGTGTCGGCAACGGAGTTGCCAGGCAGTTCTTACACATCAATGATTATCCGCAGAAGCGTCGATTGACCTCAAGGGCCGCTTGGTGTTGATTGCGCGAACATACTCACGTCAGTTCGTTACCGCACGGAACGGACGACGAGTCAAATAGATAGCGGTCTGGGCGGTGTTTTTCGGCCTGCGACTTTGGCTATGATCATCAGGCGGAGATTGGCTTATGAGCGACGCACCGACGAAACGACCGACCGCCATCACCAAGATCGATGCGACCAACGAGGCTGCCTACCAGCTGATCGATGCGCGCGATAGCGCCCGGGAAGCCAAGACCACGCGGCTGCGCGCCTTGCGCCTTGCCAAGGAAGAGGCCGATGCCAAGGCCGCCGCCGAGGCTCCGCCGAAGAAAAAGGCGACCCGCAAGAAAGTGGCCGAGTAATCTTGCGCGACGGCGCCCATCCGCCACCGCCTCCGGAAGGGCGATGTACAGCCATGTGATCCACCGCGTCGGCGCTGCGTAAAAGGCCGGCCGCGCGGTTGGGTTTCGGCACAGCCGGCGGGCACAGAGATTGGATCGACGGACAGGAGATACAGACATGCGGGCCACGCCAAAGATGCAGCGCAGCTTGCGATGATGTCTGCCGTATCGCTTACCTGGGGCATCGCCGCGCTGACGGCGCTCGGTGTCATCACGCGTCCGTTCCGCTGGCCGGAAGCTATCTGGGCAGTGGCCGGCGCGGTGCTGCTGGTTGGCTTGGGGCTGCTGTCGCTGCCGGAGGCCTGGATCGGCGTAGGCAAGGGGCTCGACGTCTATCTCTTCCTGATCGGCATGATGCTGCTCTCCGAGCTTGCCCGCCGCGAAGGCCTGTTCGACTGGCTGGCAGCGATCGCCACCAGCCGCGCCAAGGGATCGCCGATCCGGCTGTTCACGCTGATCTATGTCGTCGGCACCGTGGTCACCGTCTTTCTTTCCAACGATGCGACGGCGGTGGTGCTGACACCGGCCGTCTACGCCGCTGCCAAGGCCGCCAAGGTCAAGGAGCCGCTCCCCTACCTGCTGATCTGCGCCTTCATCGCCAATGCCGCGAGCTTCGTGCTGCCGATCTCCAATCCGGCCAACCTGGTGATCTTCGGCGGCGGTCATATGCCACCGCTCGGGCGCTGGATGGCGACCTTTGCGGTGCCGTCGGTCGTCGCCGTCATCTCGACCTACGTGCTCCTTTACCTCACCCAGCGCCGGGTGCTGGCGGCAGACAGCGTCGCCTCCGACGTAGCGTCGCCGCATCTGTCCGGCACGGCAAAGCTCGCCGGTGCCGGCCTCGTCGTGACAGCGGTGATTCTGATCGGCGCTTCGGCGCTCGGGCTCGATCTCGGGCTGCCGACCTTCGTGTGCGGCCTGGTGACGGCGGCACTGATCGTCGTGGTCGGTCGCGAAAGCCCGATGGAGACATTGCGCTCGATGTCATGGAGCGTGCTGCCGCTGGTGGCCGGACTTTTCGTCGTCGTCCAGGCGCTGGAGAAAACCGGCCTCACCAAGATGCTCGCCGACTGGCTCTCTTCTGGCGCCGCCGATGCGCCCGCCCAGACTGCGGCGGTCGCCGGCGTTGCCGTCGCCTTTCTCGCCAACCTCGTCAACAACCTGCCGGCCGGACTGGTGGCAGCCGGCGCGGTTCAGGCAGCGCATGCCTCCGACACCATCTCCGGAGCGATCCTGATCGGCGTCGATCTCGGCCCGAACCTCTCGGTCACCGGATCGCTGGCGACCATCCTCTGGCTCTCGGCGCTCCGGCGCGAAGGCATAGAGGTGAGCGCCTTGGCCTTTCTGAAGCTCGGCGTCGTGGTGATGGTGCCGTCGTTGGTGCTGTCGCTGCTGGCGTTGATCGCCCTCGGCTGACGCGCCGGACGGGCGGCCCCGTGCTCCGTTACAAGTTGTCCATGTCCGGAAAAAGCCGCAATTTCTGAACATTGCCGACGCAATCGGCTGTCAGCATGGCCCTGTTCGTAGTCTCGAAGAGATAGGGCAGCGGCGATGAGCGTTTCCTTCCAAACGATGGCGGCAATCCGGTTCGGCTACGGTTTCAAGCCCGGCGAGCCAGTTCCTTCCGACAAGCGCGCCTTGCTCGAACAGGTCCCGGTCGGTGCGGCCAATGCGCCGCTGTTTCCGATCGGCGGCATCGAGGCCCGCCGCAAGGCCATCGCCGACGCTGCGGACGCCTTGCAGGCCATCCGCAAGGGCAATGCGGCCGATCCCGACAAGCGGGCTGCGGAAAATGCCATGTATCGGCGCCTGGGGGAGATGTCCCAGCGCGACATCGATGCCCGCATCGCCCAGGCGGTGTTCTCGCCGAACGGCTTCTACGAGCGGCTGGCCAGTTTCTGGGTCAACCATTTCTCCGTCAGCCTGCAGAAGACCCAACAGATGCGGCTGATCGTGCCGCTGTTCGAGGCAGAGGCGATCCGGCCGAATATCGGCAAGCCTTTTCCGGAGTTGCTGAAAGCCGTGACCCGGCATCCGGCGATGCTGATCTATCTCGACCAGGCACAGTCGATCGGTCCGGATTCGCAAGTGGGCCTCAAGCAGAAAAAGGGGCTGAACGAAAACCTGGCACGCGAGCTGATCGAGCTGCATACGCTCGGCGCCGGCAGCGGCTATAGCCAGACCGACGTGCGATCGGCCGCCACGGTGTTGACCGGTATCGCGCTCGATCGGCAAGGGCTGACGGCGGAGTTCAAGCCGGGAATGTCGGAGCCGGGCAGCCACGCCGTGCTCGGTGTCAGCTATGGCGCAAAGCCGCGCAGCGAGGCCGATTATCTCGCCATGCTCGACAATCTCGCCCTCCATCCGAAGACCGCCCAGCATATCTGTCGCAAGCTGGTCGCGCACTTCATCGCCGACCAGCCGCCGCAGCCCATGATCGACGTCATGGCCGATTGCTGGAACAACACCAAGGGCGACCTTTCCGCGGTCTATGCGACGATGCTCGATCATCCCGACGCCTGGAGCGGCGAGGGCGCCAAGGCTCGTTCCCCGTTCGATTTCGTCGTGGCGGGGCTGCGCGCCCTGAACCTGCCGAGAAATCCGCTGGCCGACAGCGCCGCCATACCCAGCCTGACGGTCGCCGATGCAGGGCAGGGGATGGAAGGTCCGGCGGCCTCGCCGGCACCGACCGCTCCGCCCCCATCCTCCGCACCGCCGGCAGGAAGCGCGGCGCCCATGGCTGCCGATAGCCGTGCCGTGCCGGTGCCGGCTGGCAATGCGGGCCACGACGGCAATGCTACGGCAGCAATGCCAACGCCTGCCGCTATGGACGCGGCAAAGCACGATGCGACGGCGCCCATGGGTGCATCGATGACGGCTGGAACAGCGTCGTCACCGGTCGGTGACCCCGCTGCGGAAGTGCTGAGGCGCAAGCAGGAGCAGGCGGCGCTGGAGGCCATTTTCTATGTGCCATCAGGCCTTGGGGTCTATGCGCTCCGGCGCATGGGGCAGCCGGTCTGGCAGCCTTCGAGCCCTGCAGGCTTTCCCGATAATTTCGACGCCTGGATCAATGCCAGCGCCCTGTCGGAGCGGCTGGCGTGGTCGCGGCGCGCGATCGGACGCTATGGCAAGCAGACCGACCCCAGACAGTTTCTGAAGGATACGCTCGGCGATGCCGCGCGCGAAGACACCATCCGCGTCGTGTCGCAGGCGCCGAGCAGGGTGACGGGGCTGACGCTGGTGCTTGCCTCGCCAGACTTCAACAGACGCTAGGAGCAGGACCATGTCCCTTTCTCGCCGAAGCTTTCTCGCCTCCGCCTGCTGCCTGGCGGCAGCCCCGGTCTTCACTCCGCTCAGCTTCGCGGCGATGCCCGGCGACAACAGGTTCGTCACCATCGTCCTGCGCGGCGCCATGGATGGGCTGGATCTGGTCCAGCCGCACGGCGAGGCCGCGTTCGCCGCCCTCAGGCCCGACATCGCCATGCGGCCGGATCAGGGTTTGCTCGACCTCGACGGCTTCTTCGGCCTGCATCCCGCCGCCGCCGGACTGATGCCCCTGTGGCAGCTGAAAGAGCTCGCCTTCGTTCACGCCGTCTCGACGCCTTATCGCGATGCCCGCAGCCATTTCGACGGACAGGACATGCTGGAATCCGGTGGCGATCATGTCGCCGAGGAAAAGACCGGCTGGCTGAACCGGGCGCTGGCCGTCATTCCGCGCTCGACGGCGCGCAAGGCGATCGACATCAACACCTCGACGGAGCTGATCCTGTCGGGGCCGAATATCGCCGATGTCTGGGCCTCGGATTCGGCGCTCGGCACGGGTGCCGACGAGGCGCAATTCCTGAAACGGCTCTATGCCAACGATCCCGTCTTCGCCAAGGCGATGGACGAGGCGACCCGCGCCGACCAGGCGGCAGAGATGGGGATGGCACCGGGCACCAAGCGCGGCGAGCAGATCGCCGACATCGCCTCGCTGGCCGGCAAGATGCTGCTGCGCGATTACCGCATCGCCAGCTTCTCCATCAATGGCTGGGATACGCATGTCCAGCAGGTCAACCAGTTCAAGAAGGCCGCCGGCGATCTGACCGAGGCCATCCTCACGCTCAAGAACACGCTCGGGCCCGAGGTCTGGAAGACGACTGTCGTGTTGGCCATGACCGAATTCGGCCGCACCGTCCGCCAGAATGGCTCGGGCGGCACCGACCACGGCACGGGCGGTTGTTGCCTGCTTGCCGGTGGCGCGATTGCGGGCGGCAGGGTGCTTGGCAGATGGCCCGGCATCGGCGATCACCAGTTGCTCGACGACCGCGACCTGATGCCGACTGCCGACGTGCGGGAAGTGGCCGCCGCCATGCTCTACAAGCAATTCGACGTCCCCCCGGGCGACCTTACAGCGAAGATCTTCCCGGGACTGGATTTTAGCAAGGGATCGCAGTTCCTGAAGGTCTAGGTGTTGCGCGCGAGCGCAGTGGCACCGAGCCGGCGGCAGTCTTCTAGATCAATGCAGTCGAACCTCCAGAGCTGACGCGCTGGTGGGGATACACCTCCGTTTACCCCTCGTTAACGCCTTTCCCATAACCTCTGATTGCAGGAAGTCCTTCTTATATTAGAAGATGGTTGTATTTATCTTGCTGCCACCGGGGGGTGAGGGCATGGCAGAGAAGGGCGAAGATACGCGTCGTCATGACCTGGATTTCATCAGGGTCGGGCTCTTCGGCCTGCTGATCGTCTATCACGCCGGTCTCGTCTTCGGGACAAGGGCCTGGCTGGTGCATACGGATAGCCCCAGCCGAGCCTTCGATGTCATCTCGCTTGTCCTGCACCCCTGGCGCATCAGCCTGCTGTTCATGATCTCGGGCATCACCACGGCCATGCTGGCCAAGCGCCTGTCGCCGGCGGCTATTCGCGGCATGCGCTCGCGCCAGCTCATTCCGCCTCTGCTTTTCGGGATTTTCGTCATCGTGCCGCCGCAGATCTACGTCGCTGCCACGGCGATGTTCGGGCTGAAAATGTCCTATCTCGACTTCTGGCTGACATGTCTGCGCTTCGGCTCGATCGCCGGGCGGGACGGAGCGCCGATCTCGCCGCTCAGCCTGGAGCATCTTTGGTTCATTGCCTATCTCTGGGTCTATACCTTCATGCTGACGCTGGCGGTTGCTCTCGGCGGCTCCCAACTGGCGAGGATCGAGGCAGCGAGCGCACTAGTGCTGCGCGGCTCCGGCGTGCTGATCTGGCCGGTCCTATACCTGGCGGCACTGCGGCTCTGCCTCTATCCGATCTTCGGCGAATCGCTCTCCGTCAGTCAGGACTGGTATACCCATCTCGTCTATTTCAGCTTCTTTCTGTTCGGCTACCTGATCGCCGACAACAGGCAATTCTGGGACGCCATGGTCGCGCGCCGCGGTCAGGCGGCGCTGATTGCCGGCCTGTCGCTGACGGTGATGATCGGCCTGTTCCTGGTCTTCCCCAATCGCAGCGGCGGCACCGGCATCCTCATCGTCGGCAGGATCGTGCGCTCGGCCTATCAATGGTCGACGATCGTCGCGATCCTCGGTGTCTGCCGCATGGCGATCAAGCGGCCGCACCGCGTGATCAGCTATCTAAACGGGGCGATGCTCAGCTACTACGTCATGCATCAGACGATCCTGCTGCTCTTCGCCTACTGGCTGCAGCAGACCTATGGTCTGGGCGCGGGGTCGTTTGCGCTCATTATCGGCGTCACGGCCGTCGGTTGCGCCGCGATCTATGAAATCCAGCGCCGGACCTTGCGGCTGCTGACCTCTCGCAGACCGTCGGTTACGATCCCCATGGTTGCCGGCAGCTCTTCGCCGCCCGGCTGACCCAGGGGATGGCTTGCCCGGGGGCTTCAGTCCAGGGCTGGAACCGGCTTCGGCTTGCCGTCCTCGGCCAGCGCCACCATGATGAAGGTGCCCTCGGTGACCTTCTCCATCTTCTCGTAGCGGGAGCGCTGCGCCCAAGCCTCGATCAGCAGCGTGATCGAGGTCGTGCCGACTCGGGTGATATGGGTGTAGATGCTGAGCGTGTCGCCAATCTTGACCGGCAGCTGGAAGGCCATCTCCTTGACGGCGGCGGTGACGACGCGGCCCCGGGCCCGTTCGGCGGCGCGAATGCCGCTTGCCAAGTCCATCTGCGCCATGACCCAGCCGCCGAAGATATCGCCGGCGGGATTGGCATCGGCGGGCATCGCCAGGGTGCGCAGCGTCAGTTCGCCTAACGGCTTGGCGGTGTCGTTCATCTTGGTCGCTC
>Ga0207650_10003817_pt1 | contig 10306 bp, 9 predicted proteins | sample KBSS63metaG_FD_184325 | JGI IMG/M metagenome (GOLD analysis project Ga0207650, IMG submission 184325) | Switchgrass rhizosphere microbial communities from Kellogg Biological Station, Michigan, USA - KBS S6-3 metaG (SPAdes) (version 2) | ecosystem: Host-associated > Plants > Roots > Rhizosphere >...
ACTTTGTCGTAGTCCTTGAAGAAGACGGCAAGCGCCTCGATCCAGTCCTTCTCGCGCTGTGTCTTTGCGCCGGCCGCGCGGGCCGCTTCGACCGCCTCCCAGCCGCTCTTCATCATTTCCGCGGGGAAGGGAGCGACCAGTGGATTGGGACGTTGGCTGATGGCAATGCCCCAGTGCGCCATGGCGCATTACGGCTCCTGCCGGGCGACGGCAGTAAAAGCCTTCACCGTCTCCGGGAAGAAGAACGAATGCAGCATCGCGAGCGCGCGATTGAATTGCGCCTGAGCGGCGGCGCTACATGAGATCGGGAAATTGACTTCGCCGAGCTTCTCTTCCTGCGCTCTTGCGGCGAGTTGAAGGAGCGATCCCACAATCGCGGAGGTGACGAGGACATGCGAAATTCGAATGCGGGCCATTGCGCTCCCCTTGGGTCGGACTTCACGGAGAACGATAAATCCCGCGTGCTTGATGTGTCCAATTCATTTATGGTCTGACATTTAATGCAAAATGGGAATGAGACCGAATGAACTTCGCGCATCTGCGCACCTTTGTCGCCATTGCCGATCACGGTGGGTTCGGACGCGCCGCCGCCAGGCTGAATCTGACCCAGTCTGCGGCCTCCCGACAAATTCAGGGACTCGAAGCCGAGCTGGGCGTGAAGCTCTTCGACCGTATCGGCCGCGGTGTCCAACTGACATCGGAGGGCGAAGATCTCCTGCGGCGTTTCCGTCGTGTGCTGGTAGAGGTTGAAACCGTCGGCGAGCGGGCGCGCCTGCTCAAGGGTGGCGAGACCGGAATACTTCGGGTTGGCGCCACGCCGCAGGTGATCGAGAACCTGCTGGCGAATTTTCTGAGCCGATACCGCCGCCGCCATCCGAACGTGGAGGTCCATCTCGTGGAGGATGGCGGCCTCCGGCTGTATGGCCGCCTTGAACGTGGCGACGTTCATCTCACGTTGACGGCGGTCAGCGGGCGCTTTGAAAGCAGACTACTCTATCCAATGCACGCCCTCGCGGCGCTGTCGCCGACACACAGGCTGGCGCGCCGTGCCGCACTGGAGATCGCCGAACTGGCCGACGAGCCTTTGCTTCTGCTGGGTCGCGATTTTGGATCGCGCGAGTGGTTCGATGCCGCCTGCAGCGTCGCCCATATCCGGCCACGGGTGCTGCTGGAAAGCGCCGCCCCGCACACGCTCATCGCGCTGGCCGCAACCGGCTACGGCATCGCAATCATTCCCTCGAATGCGCAAGTGCCTCGCGGCGCTGTTCGCGCCGTGCCGCTGGTTCATCGCGGGGCATCGGTCGGAAGGTGGGCGACGATTGCGTGGGATCCGCAACGGTTCCTGGCGCCATACGCCGAGCAGTTCGTCGAGGAGATCGTCGCCCACTGCCGCCGCGACTATCCTGGCCGCGATCTCATCAGGCGCGCTCCGCTGTTGCCCAGGCCAAAGGAAGCGAACGCTGATTCTCATTGATCCCGATTCGACCAAGTCGCTCGCACCGCTATGCGGCATCGGATTTCGATTGACTTATAACACGAATCTTGTATACTTATTAATTATCAAAAATTGCGTCTGATCGCTTCGGTGGTGCCCAGCACCGGCCGGGGTTCGGCGCGCGTCGTCATCGCGCGCGGGCCTGCGCCCGCGCGGACGGTGCTGCGCCCTTGAGCGCCTCCACGGCACATCCGTACGCCTTCTCGCCCCTCTTGCGCGGCTTTCCGCCCCGCGAGCCAGGGGCTTTTTGCGTGCCTGCGCGGCGGCGCCAAGCGGTCAAGACTCGCGGGTTGCGGGGACGGCGGGTGGCTTTCAGCAACGAACAGCACAGGAGGCGATACGCCGAGAATGCCAAGCATCGCGAGCAGAAGCTCGCCGCCAACCGCGCCTATCGCGCGCAGCACCGCGAGCGGCTCAACGCGCTGTGGCGCGACAAGTGGCGATCGGATGCCGCCTATCGCGAGCAGCACGCGCGTGCACGCCTGGGCAAGATCTACGGCCTCAGCGCCGAGCAGCACCGGCAGCTGCTCGACGAGCAGGACGGCGTCTGCGCCATCTGCCGGCAGTCGTCCCGGCGCGCGCTCTGCGTCGATCATTGCCACGCGACGCAACGCGTGCGCGGGCTCCTGTGCGACAAGTGCAACACCGCACTCGGCCTGCTCGACGATGATGTCGGCCGCATGCAGGCGGCCGTGGCTTACCTCGACCGCGCCCGTGGCTCTGCCACCGCCCGCTGCGCCGGGCAGACCCCGGTCAGGCGGCGCTGCGCTGAGCCCTGCTGCCGTTCTCCAGAACGATCGTCGCCGCCGCGGTGTTGGAGATCGGGATGTGATAGTTGCGGTGCACCTGCGTCACCTCCCCGGTCAGCGCGCCGCGCATCGCCATCCAATTGAGGAACTCGACGCCCTGCGCGCCCGCGAGCTCGACCCAGTCATGGATCGAGTAGCGCGTGAGCGCCTCCGGATCGTTCACGATCTTGTCCAGGCAAAGCTCATCGAACTCCTTGTTGATGAATCCGGCCCGCTCGCCGTCGAGCTGGTGCGACAGCCCGCCGGTGCCGATGATCATGACGCGCAGATCCTGCTGGTAGGATTCGAGCGCACGGCCGATGGAACGGCCGAGCTTGAGGCAGCGCGAAAGCGAGGGCAGCGGATGCTGCACGGTGTTGATCGACACCGGCACGATCTTCACCGGCCACCGCTGGCCCGGCCACATCAGGGTCATCGGGATGGTCACGGCGTGGTCGATCAGCATCTCCTGGCACATGGTGATGTCGAACTCGTCGGCGACGAGGGCATTGATCAGATGCCAGGACAGGGGCGGATCGCCCGGAACCGAGCGCGAGACCGGGATGCCCCAGCCCTCGTCCTCGTTGCGGTATTCGCTCGCCGCGCCGACCGCGAAGGTCGGCAGCTTGTCGAGAAAGAAGTTGAGGCCATGGTCGTTGTAGAAGACCACCGCCACGTCCGGCTTCTCGCGCGCGAGCCAGTAATGCACGTAATCGAAGCCCTTGAAGAACGGCTTCCAGTAGGGATCGTTCTGCTTGTTCTCCGCGATCGCCTTGCCGATCGCGGGAACGTGGGTCGATGCAATGCCGCCGATGATCCTGGCCATGGTCGTCGTCCTCTGGTGTCCCGATTCCGAAATTCGCAACCGCGCGGCCCCTCTGATGCGAATGAGTCCCGTGCGGTCCTCGATCTGACGGCGCTCAACGAGGGCGCGGCTGCAACGGCAGGACCTTCGAATCCGCCGCCGCGGCGGCGACGAGCTTCGCCTTGAACTCGTCCACGCTGGTGCCGGTCTGCTGCGCGCCGATGTCCTGGACGTTGAGACCGAAAATTCCGGCGAGCTTGGCGAGGTAGTAGACGTTGCCGCCGGCCTCGATCATCTTGAGCACGCTGCGGCTCCTGACCGCGGCGCGCTGCTCCTCGCTGAGGCCGAATTTCCGGCAATAGGCGTCCTCGTCGCGCACGAAGGCGGCGCGGTTCTCGGCGCTGTTGAAGGAGAAGCACATGCGGTTGAGGGCAAGCCCCTTCTGCGCCTGCGTCCCATCGAACATGATCGTGCCGGGGATGTCCTGCTTCATGGCAGCGTCTCCGTTTCCTCTCGTGCGCACAGGAGGCATGGCCTAGAGCTCGCGGTTGAGCGCGAAGTCGGCCGGCGGCTCGGGGCCCCACAGGTAGAAGGAGTCCTCCGGCGGATGGCTGCCGGCCTGCCAGTTTTGCTCGGCCGGGATGTAGTCGATGTCGCAGGAATACTCCGCATAGCTGCCCCAGGGATCGCGCACATAGTGGAAGTAGTTGGAGCCGAGGACGTGACGGCCGAGACCCCAGCCCTCGCTGTAGCCCTTGCCCGCCATGTGCATGGCGCCGAGCCCGATGTCGTCGATGCCGCTCATGTCCCAGCTGCAGTGGTGCAGCCCGGGCCCGGACGATTGCGCGAACGCCAGGATGTGATGGTCGCTGCCGTGGATGGCGTGCATGAAGGCGACGCGGTCGGAACGGTCGGAGAGCCGCAGGCCGACGATGTTCGAGTAGAACGCCAGCGAGCGATCCACGTCGGGGGTGAACACGAGCACGTGCGACAGCCGGCGCGGGCGCACGATCGGCGCCTTGGCCCGCACCGGCGCGCCCGCCACGCCTTCCGGCGACGACGACCAAGTCCCGGGCGTCTTGTGTGCCGGAGACACCTTGGCGGCGACCTTGATCTCGATGAGCAGGCCGGCCGGATCCTGAAACCAGAAGCCGTTGCTCTCGAAACCCTTGGGCGGGTCGACGAGCGCGACGCCGTTCGCTTCCGCGCGCTCCTGCAGATAGGGCAGGTCGTCCGAGTAGCAGCCGAACGAGAGATGGTGGAGCTTCTTGCGCTTGCCCTCCACCACCAAGCCCCAATGCTGGTCATGGCCGGCGGTCTTGAGCCCGAGCGCGTCGCCGGCGGCCTGCACGTCGAGGCCGAAATCCGAATAGAACCGTTGCGCCGGCGCCAGGTCGGGCACCGAGAGCACGAAATGGTCGAGCGAATGAACGCCGAGCCCCGGCCGATCAGTCGCGGGTACGTATCCACGGATGGCGGTCATGTCAGGTTCCTCCAGCTTTTCCTTTTTTCGGTCGCGACGATCTGCACGGACGCTCGTCGCGCGCGTCGGACTCAGGCGGTGTTGCGAAAGTACGCTTCGGTCGGCGGCGGCCCCCAGACCGATCTTGAATTCTTCCCGCGCCAGACCTTCGGCCGCTGCGGCGCATCGTGATGCCACGGTCGCGGCTCGAAGTAGCCGAGCTCCTCGTCCTTCATCTGATCGAGCTCGATATAGAATTCGACGACGTGGCTGTCGGGGTTGTGGTGATAGGTCGAGACGTTATGGCCGGGACCGTGGCGCAGCGGCCCCCAGATGATCGGGATCGACTTCTGCCCGAGCAGCTCGCAGGCATTCTGGATCTGGGCAAAATCCTTCACCTCGAACGCGATGTGGTGCATCTGGGTTTTCTTGCCGGTCAGGAAGTTCACGGTGTGATGGTCCGGCCCGCAGCGCAGGAACGCAAAGAAGTCCTCCACCCAGTCGGAAACCCGGAATCCGAGGACCTTTTGATAGAACTCGCTCATCTTTCCGGCGTCGTCGACGACGAAGGCGACATGGCCGAGCTTGAAGGGCCCAACGCCGATCACCTGGTGCTGGCGCCCGAGATAGCTCCATTCCGAGAACAGCTCGATGGTCGTGCCTTTCGGGTCCTTGAACTTCAGGACTTTGCCGATACCCGGAATCGAGTCGTTGCTCAGTTCGTTCGCAATGCCCTGGTCGGACAACTGCCGACACATGTCGGCGAAATCCGAATTCGGACCCACTTCGAACGACAGCCCGGTGCATTGCGCGCTCGCGCCGCGGTCAAGTCGGACCACGAGTTGCCCGATCTTGCTCGCGAGGAAGGCGCGGTTTTCCTCGCGTTCGGCGAGCACGAGTCCGTTCACTTGGGTGTAGTAGTCGATGGCCCGATCAAGATCGGGCGTCTCGAACGTCGCGTGGCCGATGCGTCGTGCCTGGATCACGGTATGCTCCTCCCGGAAAGCGACCCGATTCAGTTGAAGACCTCGTAGAAGCCGCACTTGCGTTGCAGCGGCGCGTCATCGATCTGGAACAGATACGCGGGCGATTTGGGTTTGCGGTTGGCGAACAGAACCTGCGCGTGGGTCGGAACGGCGATGGTGTCGCTGTCGCCAAAGCCCAACGTCAAGCCGTCGACTTCGGCTTCGCCCTCGCCTTCGACCACGTGCAGCACGGCGGACGCGGAGCGGCGCGGCACGGCGATGGTTTCGCCCGGCCGCAGCATGATCGCCGAGAATCCCAGCACCGGCATGCATTCCCGGCCGGTTTCAGGGTTGACATAGGCGAGCTGCACCAGCTCGCCCTTGGGCGTCACCCCCGCAAGCGCGCTCAGCGCCTCGCGCACCTCCTTCCAGGGATAGCGCAGCAACGGATAGCGGGTGCGGCGCGCCTCGAGCGAGCGATAGGGCACGAGGCCGGAGCGGCGGTAGCGCGACTGCGACGCGTCGGGCTGGTTGCGGGCGGCCTGCGGCGCGCCCTCGACCGCATACGACGCTTCGAGCGCACGCACGATCGGCAGATCGAGGGCATCGAGCCAGATCACGGGCCCAGTCCCCTCGTGGCCATGCTCGTGCCAGAGGCCCGATGGCGTCAGAATGAGATCGCCCTTTTCCATCGGGCATTTCTCGCCCTGCACGAGGGTGAAGCCGCCGCTGCCTTCGATCACTATGCGCACCGCGCTCGGGCTGTGGCGATGATTGGGCGCGGTCTCACCCGGCAGGATGAGTTGCAGCCCAATGAAGATCGACGGGGTGGCCTGCATGTTCTCGAGACCGAGACCCGGGTTGGCCAATGCCAGCACGCGCCGCTCGGCCTTTTCGATCGGCGCCAGGTCTCCGGCCTCGAGCAGCTCCGGCCTGATGTCGCGGTATCGCCAGATGACCGGCCGCGTGCGCCGCATGGGCTTGTCGTGCGGCAATGCGGCGCGCATCAGCGGCCACAGCGGCACCAGATTCTTCGCGCCGACGCGTTGCCGGTAGGCCGCGGGCAGTTCGTCGATGGTGGCTAGCGTGCGCATGACCTGCTCCCTTTCAGCCTCTTGCGTGCATTCACGCGGCCAGCCCGGTGCCCCGGTAGAGCCACTGCAGACCGTCGTAGAATTCATTGGCGGATCTGGCGCCGAGAACCGAGTTGCGGATTTTTCGCTCCACGCCCTCGGCGTGATAGAGCCGCCCGAGCATTCGCGCCGACAGCACGACGCGATAGGCGCGCACGATGCGGTTCTCCTGATACGCCAGGAAGGCGCTGGTGAAATTGCCCTGGCATCGCTCGACCTGGTCGGCGAGGCAGACCGCGTCCTCCATCGCCATGCAGGCGCCTTGCGCGAAATATTGGTGCATGGGATGGGCCGCGTCGCCCAGGAGCGTCACGCGACCTTCGGTCCAGTTCTCGATCGGCTCGCGGTCGCCCAGCACCCATCGCCGCCATTCGGTCGGGATTTCCAGCAGCTTGCGCGCCTTGGGCACGATGTGACCGAAGCGGGAGAGGATCTCCTCACGGTTGCCCGGCTCGTTGACGCCGACGCTTTCGATCTCGCCCTGGAAGGTTGCGACCAGGTTGAAGGTCTTCCATCCCTGCAATGGATAGTGAACCATGTGGCACTTGGGCCCGGCCCACAACGTGGCAGCGTTCCAGCGCAGATCCTCCGGCATCTTTTCGATCGGAAGCACCGCCCGATAGGCGACGTGGCCGGACAAGCGCAGCGGGTCTCCGCCGGTCAACTGCTCGCGGATCTTCGAGCGCACGCCGTCGCAGCCGACGACGGCGTCGCCCTCGAATGTCGAGCCCGCTTCGGTCCTGACCTTGGCTCCGGCGGCGGTGTGCTCATAGCCGACAACGCGCTGCCTGTTGACCAGCGTGATGCTTGCGTGGGCGCGGCAGGCATCAAGCAGCACGCCGTGCAGATCGGAGCGATGGATGACGGCATAGGGATTGCCGAAGCGCTGGCGGAATGCCTCGCCGACGGGGATATGCGCGATCTCGGCGCCGGTCATGCCGTCCATCATGACGAGACGGTCGATGTAGACCGCCTTGGCACGGCCGGCATCGCCGACCCCGAGATAGTCCATGGCGTGAAAGGCGTTGGGGCCGATCTGGATGCCGGCGCCGATCTCGCCGAACCGGTCGGCCTGCTCGAGCACCGTGACGTCGCAGCCCTTGTTGGCGAGGCCCAGTGCAGCCGACAGACCGCCGATACCGCCGCCGGCGACGATGACTGTTGGTCTCTTGCGCATCTTGCCACTCCAGTCGGGCTGGACCTCGAGCCGCGCCTGCGGCCGTCACACCGATGCCGGCGCCACGCCGGCGCGAACCGTGAGTTCCTCTTTCGCGGCATCCTTGAACGGGCGATCCGGCGGCAGGATCACGGCGGCCGAGCGCACGCGCTGATGCGCGACGTCCACGCCCGGCGGCACGGTGCCCTTCTCCGCCAGCTCCTTGGCCGCGCGCATCAGGCGATAGCGCGCCATGATGATGCCGTTGTCGGTGGACACCAAGTTTTCCTTGGTGCGATCGATGATCGGACCCATGCTCTCCTGCAGCGAGCCGTCCTGGATCGCGATGCCCTCGATCCCGCTGAAGCTGTCGCCGCGCTTCTGGGCGGCGCGGTCCATCAGGTAGTCGTTGTCCTTGTTGGCGAGCGGCCGGTAGGTCCCCGGCACATATTTGCAGTGCACGCCTTTGCCGGCCTCCATCGCCGCGCGCTCCGCCGCGGTGATCGCGCGAGTGGGATGGTAATCGTAGCTCCAGGCCCAGCAGTTCTCGTCGTCGATGGGGATCCAGAAATGGCCGTGCACGGTGTGGCCGCCGCGCGGCGCGATCATGGTGAAGGACGGCATCACCCATTGGGTGACCCGCCAGTAGTAGTCGCCGTTCTCGGCATTGCGGCGGGCGCCGATGAACAGGCCGCCCGCGCTCTCGACCACCTCGAACACCGGCCGCGCGTCGCTGAGATTGTATTGATTGCCCTTGGCGCCCTTGAACAGCGGATCGGAATTGATATTGCCGCGATGCAGGAAGGAGACGTGGCTGGAATCGATTCCGCCCTCCATGGCCTGCAGCCAGTTGCATTCCTGCAGCCGCTTCGAGATGAACCGCTGCTCGCCCGGCACGAGCGCGAACTCCCATTCCGGCAGCGGCGGCTGGCGCTCGGGTGGCCCCATATAGGTCCACAGCACCCCGCCACGCTCGACCAGGGGATAGGACCGCAGCTTGATCTTCCGCGCGAAGCCGCTCGCCTCGGGCTCGGAGGGGACCTCGACGCATTGGCCGGTCACGTCGAACTTCCAGCCGTGATAGGCGCAGCGCAGGCCGCACTCCTCGTTGCGGCCGAACCACAGCGATGCGCCGCGGTGGGGACAGAACTCGTCGATCAGGCCGTAGGCGCCGCGACTGTCGCGGAAGGCGATCAGGCGCTCCGACAGCACCTTGACCCGCACCGGCGGGCCGTCGTTTTCGGGAAGCTCGTCGGCGAGCAGGACCGGGGTCCAGTACGAGCGAAACAGCCGGCCCATGGCGGTCCCCGGACCGGTCTGCGCGATGAGATCGTTCTGCTCCTTCCTGAGCATATCCACCCCTCCGAAGCTGCAGCGGACGTTAGTTACCGTTGCAACTAAACTCTCCCTCCGGAGCCCGGGGCGGTGCTTTGATCTGGATCAAATCGACGGAAAAGTCGCGGTCGGGGGTGGCCGGAAAGTTGTGCTCGCTCGCGCTTCAGGGGCCAGGGCCGTTTCCACCCGTGCCGACCCTTATGAGGCTGTCATGCGCGGGCTTGACCCCATAGGCGCTAAGTTAAGCGCGTGTCCCGGGCGCTGCGCAGCACGAGCGCCCTTCGCGCGAGTGGTGAGCTGCAGACCCGGGACCGTTCCAATGCGTGGCGGTCCCGGATCAGCGGTGCACCGCTTCGCTATCGCTCGCGCTGCACCGCATCCGGGACACGTCACACCTTATCCTAGCGCCTAGAGGGCTTGACCCGCGCATCCATCGCCTTGGCAAACAAATCGTGGCAACGACGCAATAGGTTATGGCGAAGTCGATGGACCGCCGAACCCGGGTTTGCCGAGTTCGGATTCTCGCGTGCGCGAGTCGGATAAATCCGATTGCGTGCTCAAGCCCGCGGGTGACAGTCGTGGGAGTGCGGTGCTGGATCAGGCCAACCGGAACATGCGGTAGCTGATCCCCGCGGGCGCTCAGGCTGCCAGATTGCCGAACCTGATCAGGTTTTGTTTCTGCTTGTCGTTGCGCGGCGGCAGCTTGAACAGGCGCGCCGCCGTGCCGCCGAGGATGTTGTGCTTGGCTCTCTCGGAGAGGAACGGCAGGTCGTAGATGGTGCTGGGCAAGTCGAAGTCCCAGTGCGGATAGTCCGACGCGTAGAGCAGCTGGGTTTCCGCTTTCATCATGCGGAAGGTCACCTCCATGGCCTTGCGGTCCTGAATTTCGATCGGCTGCGTCGAGTAATACATCTCGCGCATATACTCGCTCGGCTTCTTCTTGAGCAGCGGCGCTTCCGACGGCCGCATCATGTATTCGTTGTCGAGGCGCTGCATCAGGAACGGGATCCAGGCGAGGCCGGCCTCGATCCAGATCACCGGCAGCTTGGGAAAGCGCTCGCACAGCCCGTTGATGACCCAATTGGTGCAGTGGACGATGTTGTAGAAGGAGAAGCCGAGCGCGTGGACCGAGATGAACCGGTTGCAGGCGCGGAATACCGGCTCTTG
>Ga0207650_10003818_pt1 | contig 10305 bp, 8 predicted proteins | sample KBSS63metaG_FD_184325 | JGI IMG/M metagenome (GOLD analysis project Ga0207650, IMG submission 184325) | Switchgrass rhizosphere microbial communities from Kellogg Biological Station, Michigan, USA - KBS S6-3 metaG (SPAdes) (version 2) | ecosystem: Host-associated > Plants > Roots > Rhizosphere >...
AGGGTAAGAGAACTAAGTGCCAGATCGTGGGCCGTTTCAGGAGGCAGTCGGAAGAGTAGAGGTCGCAACAATGAGCGATAGAGCATTGAAAGCAGTGAAAGTGACAATTGACGAGTGACGAGCGAAATGCATTGTAACGTTTTGGCCCGGACGACTCCACTGGCTGACAGCTGTGCACGGACAGCGTGTGGGGCCATGACCCCATCGATAGGTTTGACTTTAGAATGTTTTAGGTCCGGAGGACCGTCATGTAATAGCCCCATCCGTAAGGGCGGGGAACAGTTTTATGAAGCCCGAAAGGGCCGACACAAGTAGTGCCGCACCTTCGGCGCTCAAACAAAAACCTACGGCTACCCCCGCCCTCACGGACGGGGCTACTACGTGACGGTCCTTCGGACCTCCTCCGACTCTTCACTTTTCACTCTTCACTTTTCACCGTCTGCTTGTCACTCGCCACTCGTCACTTGTCACCGTCCAGTGCTTCTTGTAGTATCCCGCGAAATGGATTTCGTCGAGAAGGCAAGGATCATGGACAGCCCGCGAATCAATCGCGCGCTTGCTCGCCTTGCTTCGGAGATCGTTGAAGAGAATCACGGCGCCGGCGATTTGTATCTGGTGGGAATTCGCCGCCGTGGTGTGCCGCTCGCCGAGCGCATGGCCGACAAGATTGCCGACCTTGAAGGCGATCGGCCGCCGGTGGGAATTCTCGACATCACGCTGTATCGCGACGACCTTTCAACCGTCGGCGCGAAGCCGATTGTGAACCGCACCGACCTGCCTGGCGATATCGAGAACCGAAACATTGTTTTGATAGACGATGTTCTTTATACCGGCCGCACGATCCGCGCGGCGTTGGACCAGTTGATCGACTTCGGCCGGCCGAAGCGCGTGCAACTTGCCGTTCTGATTGATCGCGGCAAAGAGCATCGCGAGCTGCCAATCCAGGCAGACTACATCGGCAAACTGGTGCCGACGAAAAAAAGCGAGATCATCAAAGTGATGCTGCAGGAATTCGACGAGGAAGAAGGAGTGGTCATCGTCGAGCGCCCGGCGACAGAAACGGGATAAGCAACAGCGGCCAGCATGGCCGCTTTTTTGTGTCAACGCCAGGAACTTTGTACTTGGAACTTTGTGCTTTGATTGCCTATCGAAAGGCCTGGTTCCAAGTACAAAGTACAAAGTTCTAAGTACAAAGAACAAAAACTAGAATTACGACGATGGCCACAGGCTTTAGTAGAAAACACCTCCTCGGCATCCGCGAACTCGATCCAGGCGAGATAACGCACCTGCTTGATACGGCCGAGACTTTTCGTGATATTTCGCGGCGCGAGATAAAGAAGGTTCCGGCGCTGCGCGGGCGCACCGTCATTAACCTCTTCTTTGAATCGTCGACGCGCACGCGCACCTCCTTTGAAATCGCTGCCAAGCGCCTTTCCGCCGACTCCATCAACGTCAGCGCTTCAACTTCCTCCGTCAGCAAAGGCGAAACGCTGCTCGACACGGCGCGAAACCTCGAGGCCATGGCGCCTGATTGCATCGTGGTGCGTCATGCTATGTCCGGTGCGCCGCAGCACCTGGCGCGGATGGGCAACGCGCCGATCGTGAACGCGGGCGACGGCTCCCACGAGCATCCGACGCAGGCGCTACTCGATGCGCTTACCATTCGCGAGCACAAGCCGCAGATCGCCGGGCTGAAGGTGGCCATCATCGGCGACGTGCTTCATTCACGCGTCGCGCGCTCAAACATTCACCTGCTAACTAAACTCGGCGCGACAGTCAGCATTGCCGGTCCGGGAACACTGGTGCCGGTTGAATTTGGCGAACTGGTCGATGCCGGACTGCGGGTGGAGAAAACTCTCGAGCAAGCGATCGAAGGGGCTGACGTGATTATGATCTTGCGCATTCAACGCGAGCGGCAAGACTCGGCCTTCTTTCCTTCGATGCGCGAGTATGCGGTTCACTTCGGCCTCAAACCGCGGCACCTGGAGCGCGCGGCTGCCGACGCGATCGTTATGCATCCGGGCCCAATCAATCGCGGCATCGAGATCGCGTCGGAGATTGCCGACGGCGGTCGCTCGCTCATTTTGGATCAAGTAACCAACGGCGTAGCAGTGAGAATGGCGGTGTTGTATCTGCTGGCAGGCGGCGGCCGCGCGGAAATCGATGAGAAGGGACACTAGTGATGAAACTTTCGTGTTGTTTCGTGGTTGGTCTTTTTCTGAATAAGAGAAGGAATGGCTGCGGCGCGGTAGCCCGACCATTAGGGAGGGCTTGACGATGGAGCCCTTGCTGACGCGCGGGCTACTGCCCCGGTCTCTTACCACTAAAGAACACGAAGAAGAACGAAGATGAAGCTGTTGATTAGTAATGGTTATGTGATCGATCCGGTGCAGGGAATCAACACCGGGCGTGACCTGCTCATCGAAAACGAGCGCGTCGTTGGTGTGCTCGAACGTGGACAGGAACGGCCGGCTGACGTCGAAGTTCTGGATGCGACGGGTTTGGTTGTTGCCCCGGGTTTCATCGACCTTCACGCGCACCTGCGCGAACCCGGCGCCGAGTATAAAGAGACAATTGCGTCGGGCGCCGCGGCGGCGGTAACCGGCGGCTGGGCCAGCGTCTGCGCCATGCCGAACACCGATCCGGTGAACGACAATCCTGCCGTTACACGTTTTGTGATCGAACAAGCGCAACGCGCGCACCTCGCGAACGTCTTCCCGATTGGTTCCATTACCAAAGGCTGCGACGGTAAAGAGCTTTCGGAAATGGGGGAGATGAAAAACGCCGGTATCGTGGCGGTGTCGGACGACGGCCATCCCGTTCCGAATGCGGGCATCATGCGCCGGGCGATGGAATACGCGCGCGGCTTCGATCTGACTGTGGTCGATCATTGCCAGGATTCGTCGTTAACCGCCGGCGGCGTAATGCACGAAGGTCGCTGGTCTTTAATCCTGGGGCTGCGTGGCATGCCGGCGGCGGCGGAAGATGTACACGTAATTCGCGACTGCGTGTTGGCAAAACTTACGGGAGCGTCGGTCCACATCGCGCACGTGTCGACGAGCGGAGCACTTGACGCGATTCGGCGCGCGAAGGATGCCGGAGTCGAGATAACTTGCGAAGTCGTGCCTCACCATTGGACGTTGACTGACGAAACGATCGCCGAGTTCGACACCAATCATAAGATGAGTCCGCCGCTGAGAAGCGCGAACCACGTGGCGGCGTTGTTGGAAGGCTTGCGTGACGGGACCATCGATGCGATTGCTACCGACCATGCCCCCCATCACGCGGATGAAAAGGAGCTGGAGTTTGACGAAGCGCCTTTCGGTATCACCGGGTTGGAGACTGCGGTGGGATTGGCGTTCGACCTGGTGAATCAGGGTGTTATCGATCTTGAACGGCTGGTGTCGCTTTGTTCAAGCAATCCGGCGCGGATATTTGGTCTGCATGACCGTGGCTGCTTAACCAAAAACGCCCACGCCGATATCACGATCCTTGACCCGGCCTGCGAGTGGACTTTCGATGTCTCATCCTCAAAATCAAAGAGCCGCAATACACCTTTTCACGGACGGAACATGACGGGCGCCGCGGTCGCAACCATTGTTGGCGGACGCCTGGTCTACCTGCATCCTGATTACAATCGGATCACCGACTCGAAGAGTCGCAACGCCTCGGCAAAGTAATAGCCGCGGATTCGCGCGGAAAAAGCTGATCAGAAGTGATTACCATTCGTTCTGATCCGCGCTAATCCGAGTAAACCCGCGGCTGATATTTGTTGGAAGCCCGCCCGCGCTCTCCCCTTCGCTTGCGGGCTCCCATCGCATCGGCGGCCGCACCGGCTACCGACTCTTTTAGAAAACTAACGAACGTGAATAGCAGCGATAACCTTCTTCACTTCAAGTCTTCGCTGTTTCAACCTTCGCAACCTCATTTTCCGCATTCTCGATTTATTCACTCTCAAACTATGCATCACACACCTGCCTGTCTCTGCTGAACTATTGGCAATGACCGTGCCAACAGCCGAAGCAGTTTTCCCTCTCGTTAAAGCAGCGTGGTTAGGCCGAAATTTCGGCGGGTCAGCGGACGTGAGGAGAAGAAGTTAGACCATGTGCGAAACAACGATCGGCTGCTTACACGATATAGAGTATTGCCCCCAAGCGCCGTAAAGATCGCGTAGATACGTTTAGAGGCGGGCACCGCCCGCCGTCTCAACCAGCCATTCAATAATTCCCAGTTGAGACGGCGGGCGGTGCCCGCCTCTAAACAAATGCTTGGTTGAAGGCGGGCGGTGCCCGCCTCTAAACGAAAGGGCTTTACAAATTCCTTGGCAGGGCGTCTGAGATGTTAACCGGCTTACGGGCGGCCGGTAGCTCCGGCGTGAAGTCTTCGCCCGGATTGATGAATTGGTTTCGCTCGAAGCGATACTGTTTGTCGTAAAGCTGTTTGTAACGCCCGCCCGCCGCCAACAGTTCGTCATGCGTGCCGCGCTCTACAATTTCTCCAGCTTCTAGCACCAGGATTTGATCCGCACTGCGAATTGTTGACAGACGGTGCGCGATTACAAAAGTGGTGCGTCCGCGACGCAGAGACTGCAGCCCATCCTGAATCAACGCTTCGCTTTCACTGTCCAGACTGGAGGTCGCTTCGTCCAGAATGAGAATGCGCGGCTCGGCCAAAATCGCGCGCGCAATCGCCACGCGCTGTCGCTGGCCGCCCGACAACTTTACGCCGCGTTCGCCGACGATCGTGTCGTAGCCATCGGCAAAACCGTTGATAAACTCTTCGCAATGCGCGACGCGACTGGCGGCGATTACCTCCTCGCGCGTAGCGTGCGGGTGAGAGAAGGCAATGTTTTCCGCGATGCTGCCGTCGAACAGAAAATTGTCCTGTAGAACTACGCCCAGTTGGTTGCGATAGTCTCTGAGTCGCATCGACTCCAGGTCTCTTCCGTCAACCGAGACCTTCCCGCTGATCGGACGATTGAAAGCCATCACCAGACTGATAAGCGTCGACTTGCCCGAGCCGCTCGAACCAACGAGGGCCGTTGTCGATCCGGCAGGCGCGCGAAAGGAAACATGCTTCAGCACCGGCGTGTCGTCAGTGTACTCAAAACTCACATCCTCGAATCGCACTTCGCCAACTATAGTTGGACAGGGCTCGCGGTTTTCATCGTCCTCGTCTTCGGTGGCCATGCGTTTGATTTCGCGTATGCGGTCGAGGCCGGCGAACGCCTCGGTGATTTGCGTGCCGATGTTTGCGATTTCAACCAGCGGCATCGCGACGAGGCCGGTGAAGATCATGTACATGACAAAATCGCCGAGCGTCATGCGGCCCGCAAGCAGATCGTGTCCGCCCACCCAAATCAGGATGACGCCGATGATGCCGACGATCATCGTGGAGAACGCCATCACCGCGGAGACAGCAGTCATCGAACGGGCCACGTTGCGAAACAGCCGGTGCGCGCCGCGTGCGAATACCAGTTCTTCGCGCTTCTCAGCCGCGTAAGCTTTCACAATGCGAATGCCGCCGAGTGATTCGGTCAAACGTCCGGTCACTTCGGCCTGAATCTTTCCGCGTTCGCGAAAAAGTGGACGCAATCTATTGAACGCAAAAGCCATCACGCCGCCGAAAGCCGCGAGGGCCAGCAACGTCACTGCCGTCAGCCGCCAGTTCAGACAAAACAGCACGACGAGTCCGATCACCGCAGTTACGAGGCTGCCGACCAGCTGGACCAGGCCCGTCCCGACTAGATTACGAATGCCTTCCGCATCGCTCATGATGCGTGAGATAAGAATGCCGGTTTGAGTCGAATCGAAATAGCGGACGGGCAAACGAGCCACGTGTTCCTGCACGCTCTTGCGCATGTCGGTGATCGCGCGTTGTGCGGCCACGCCCAATACCTGGGAAAGTGTGAAGGAGCTTAGCGCCTGCACGATGGTGGCCGCGCCGGCGGCGAGCGCGAGCGGCAGCAGCAGGTGGCTGCGATGTTTGACGATGACCTCGTCGATGACGTATTTCGAACTGGTGGGCAAAACCAGGCCCGCAAGACGATTCACGATCATCACAAACATGCCGAGGGCGAGGCGGTAGCGATGAGACCAGATCAACTCGCGCGCGTCGCGCCAGGCGGCTGCGGCGGAGATGCGGTTTTTCTTTGGCTTGTCCGGGGGGGCGCTCATCGATGTCTTGTGCGGGCAATCGTCTCAGTAGGTCGCACAAAGCGCAAGTGGTCTGAATTCGCGGTAGTGGACATCCTCCTATTAGCCCATCACCGGATTTGCGGTTGTGCCATCGACTTGCCTTCCTCGCTCCGTAGGAGCGAAATGTTTATAGATAGGCAGTTCGAGATTTGTTTTTGCGCTCCGTAGGTGCGCGACCATAAACGTCTCCGAGCAATAACAGTCAGAAGAAGGCTATAAACATTTCGCCTCCATGAGGCGAGGAGCAGCTCGCACTTCTAAGCAGGGCTAATAGGTTACTTGAATTCCTCGCGTGACGACCCCGGTCGTTACCGCTGCCGGTTCTGTCACAGTGTGCCGCGGCGAGATCGGTGGTACGATGAATCATAACTTTTGCAGGAGGTGGTGGAATGGCATGGGATGGCGATGATTTGGCCGGCAAGATGGAAGAAACTTTCGAACGTCAACAGGCGGCGGCCGATGCCCGCGCACACCGCGGCACGTCGTCGGTCGAAGAACGCGCACGCAGCGCAAAGTTTGAATCGCTGCGCGTCTCACGCTCGCGCATCATGACGCAACTGGCGACGGCCACCAATCCCGCACACCGCACTACGCTCGAGAGTGCGCTGAAGTCGATCAACGACGAGATGGCTGAATAAACTCGGTTCCAAGTTCCAAGTTCCAAGTCAGTCGCCACTGGCCACTGACCACTGACTACTGACCACCGACCAACCGCTGCCCCTGATCCCCGCCCCCCTCATCGTCCATGCCCGAAGCTCCTGAAGTCAGAAAGTATGCCGATGCACTTCATTCGGTGTTGAGCGGGCAGTCAATCAACACCATCGAAGCACGCACTCGCGAAGCCAAGCAGTGGCTTCAGGCAAACGGTGATCGATTAATCGGTCGTCGCGTCTTGCGCGTCGTCTCTCACGGCAAACATCTGCTCGGCTACATCCACGGCGGCTTTTACTTTCATTCGCACCTGATGATGTGGGGCCGCTGGCAAACGTTCGTCGATGGCCCACCGCCGGAGAGAGACCGTCGCGAGCGTGCGCGCATCGTCGTTCCCGAAGGGGCCGCGATCTTATTCTCAGCGCCGATTTTCAATGTCGGCAAAGGCGATCCTTACGAACAGATCGAAAACCTGGGAAGCCTCGGTCCGGACGTCCTCCCCTACAAACGCAAATTCAATCAAAGCGAGTTTCGGCGACGGCTGCTTTTGCCGAAACATCGCGAAATTACGATTGGCGCCGCGCTCCTCAATCAGCGAATACTTGCCGGCCTGGGAAATTATCTGCGTGCGGAAGTGCTGTTTGCCTGCAAAATAAATCCCTGGCGCAAGGTGGGTGAGCTGAGTGAAATAGAACTGGGTTGTCTTAGCCGAACAGCTCCGGAGCTTTCGCGACGCTCTTATGAATTCTCCGCGACCGCGCCCGAGGAGGATCGCGAACGGATGGGCGGCGACGCGTCGCTGGTTTACCAGCAGGGCAGGGAATACGGCACGCGCCATCTGGTCTTCCGCCGCACTAACCTTCCTTGCTTGTGTTGCGGCGAGAAGATCAAACAGCTGCGCCAACCGACTTACAACTCGGAAGCGAACGAAGAAGAGGAAGAGCGGACGCGGATTGTTTATTTCTGTCCGCGCTGCCAGGCGGTGGAGCGGTGAGCAGTAAGCGGTGAGCAGTGAGCAGTGAGCAGTAAGCAGAAGGCAGTAGGCTGGAGTATCGGGCTTGGCGTGCTTCGATGCATGAGTGTTTGGTGTAGGGGCACGGCATGCGTGCCCCTACGGTGCATCACGAGCTTGTCCGAAGGCCGTCCATCACCAGCTCTGTCGTCGTGTCGCGCCGCTTCTTGCTGCGCGCGAATCCTTGCACATAATGCTTTGAGCCCGGCGTATTAAACTTCTCCGCGTACGCGCGATCGACGAGCTTCTTCAATCGCTCGCTCCGGGTGAACACCGCACGAACCGGAATCTCCACGCCTTCAACTACGATCACGCCGACCGGCTCCTCCAAGAATGTTCGATACCAGCTGCGCTCCTTCAAACTCCACGAACGCACGAACACGCGGTTCTCAACTACCACCGCCCAAATGCCGATGACGCGATGCGGCTTTGTGCCGGCGCGAATTCCGAGAATCTTCGCTTCATGTATGGTGGCTATCACATCTTTGGGAAATCGTGTTTTAGGTTTCATACTTTTCCGACGCGTAGCATCGGCCTGAGGTTAGCCGTGGCTTTCAAGCCACGCAGATTAAACGCGAAACGCAGGAAGTCAGTCCTTCCTCTACGACCAAAACGTTGACTTCCGCTACAACATGTATTACTTAGCTAGCCTCGAAAACCCCCGCAAGAAGTTTTTGGAGCAGTCCGGGCGCGTCCCGCTACTCAGGCGAGCCCGGCTACAAACCAAATGAAAGGAACATTGCCGTGAAACGACCACTCTTGTTCACCGTCACCCTCGTTCTCTTCGTCCTGGCCCTCGTATTCTCTTCGCCTTTCTCGGCCCGCACCGTGAAAGCCGACCAACCCGATCCGTGTGTTAAGTGTCAGGAAAAAGTCCAGCGCGACTTTGAGCACTGCGAAGCGAAGTATGGCGTTAGCCAATTCTGCTACGACCAATTCAACAACGGGATCATTGCTTGCTACGCGACTGTCTGCGAGCAGTAACGAAGCGTTTCAAGTTTCAAGTTCCAGGTTTCAAGTTACGCTAGGGGCAGTAGCCCAACCGTCAGGGAGGGCGCGTAGTTCCATTGAATAACAAGCCCTCCCTGACGGTCAGGCTACTGCCCCGCTATAGAGCTTGGAGCTTGGAACCTGGGCCTTGCGATTGGGGACCGAACCTGAAACTCGAAACTTGAAACCTGGAACTCGAAACTAATCCTTCCTAAACACCTTCCCATCTTTCATCACGAAAGAAACCCGCTTGAGCGTGAGAATGTTATCGAGCGGATTCTCCGGCGTGGCGATGATGTCCGCGGCTAATCCGACTTTGATCGCGCCGCGCTGTTTGTCTACCCCAAGCAGCCGCGCAGCGTTGGTTGTCATGATGCCCAGAGTGTCTTTCGCCGGGACACCCGCTTCAATGAAGCTGTCTATAAACGAAATAGCGAGCGTGCCGCGTGTTTGGCCCGGCACGGCAAAGAACGTGTCCGTGCCGTAAGCCATGGTGACGCCGATCTTGTACGCGCGCCGCAGCCGGTCAATGAAAATATCGTGAAACTGTTTAGCTACTGGCGGCGGCAAGCCTAAATACTCAGCGGCCTGTTCAGTGAAGTCGGTGCCGACCAGCACTACGTTGTTGCGCTTGGCAATCTGCAGTGCTTCGTCTGACATACGAAAGCCGTGTTCGATAGACGCGACGCCGCCTTCAGCCGCATTGCGCGCGCCCTGTTCCGTCATGCAATGCGCTGCCACTTTCAATCCAGCGCTTGCCGCTTCAGCCACGATGTATTTGATGTCGTCTACCGAATAGATGTACTGCTGATCGTCGACCACGATCTTGATCACCTTCGCGCCGAAATGAATATTTTCGCGAATCGCTTTTCGCATTTCGTCGCGCGTATCCGCCACGAGATATTCAGGCGCGACGAGCTCGCGACGCTCCGGTTGCAGATGATACTGACCACCGAAGGGCGCGATGATGCGGCCCGCGTTAATCATCGTCGGCCCCGGCACCAGTCCTTCTTCGATCGCTATCCGCAGCGACGTGTCGGCGTAATTTCCGTTGTTGCCGACGTCGCGAATTGTAGTAAAGCCCGACTCGAGCATCGCGCGCGCGTTAACTACTCCCAGGATCGCGCGATAAGTGCCCGGCTCGCGAATGTCTGTCGTAAACAAATCACGATTGTCCGGCGACGTGGTTTGGCACATGTGCGAGTGGGCGTCGAAGAGGCCGGGCAGGACGGTGAAGCGCGACAGATCAATCACGTTTGCGCCGGCGGGAATCGCTAAGCCTGGGCCGACGGCTTTTATCTTCCGGCCTTCGATAATGATGATCTGATTGATTGCAGTCGAACCTGAATCCGGATCGACGAGCTTGCCCGCTTTGATGACGGTCACCTGCGCCTGACAAAGGCCGGCGGCCCAAATCAGAAACAGCGCGATGGTTAAGAGATATTTCGTAAGTTT
>Ga0207650_10003819_pt1 | contig 10305 bp, 5 predicted proteins | sample KBSS63metaG_FD_184325 | JGI IMG/M metagenome (GOLD analysis project Ga0207650, IMG submission 184325) | Switchgrass rhizosphere microbial communities from Kellogg Biological Station, Michigan, USA - KBS S6-3 metaG (SPAdes) (version 2) | ecosystem: Host-associated > Plants > Roots > Rhizosphere >...
ATCCCCATTCGGCAACCGAGAAGTTCGGCGCGATCGCGCGCACCTGCACGAGACCGACAGCATGGTCATAGCCTTCCGGCACCATGCCGAAGGTCATCTGATTGCCCGCCTGACGCTGACCGATCGCCCATTGGATGAATCTCTCGAAGCCCTCGGGCGTGGTGGGTGGCGGCGAAATGAACCGCGTGACTTCTTCCTGCTTGAGAAGCGCGAGCAGCGTCGCGGCGTCGCTCGTCACGAGCTCGCGAAGCATCATCCGGCTGCTCTTGAAGATGGGCAGGCCGTTCTTCCAATCCGCAACAACTTCCATGGCCGGAACGGCGCCGGGGGCATCGAAACGAATCGGTTCCAGATTCGTCATCGCTGACGCCGTCATTTGTAACGCCATGGAGGCGTTCACTGCTTGCCTCCTTTCTTACCACCCCTTCCATGGTGACCGGCTGAGACACTCTCGCCCCACACGAGGTTCTCGCCCCACACGAGGTTCTCACCCCAGACGATGTTCTCACCCCACACGATGTTCTCACCCCAGACGATGTTCTCGCCCCAGACGATGTTCTCGCCCCAGACGATGTTCTCGCCCCAGACGATGTTTTCACCCCAGACGATGTTTTCGCCCCAGACGATGTTCTCGCCCCAGACGATGTTGTTTGTCTTGATGATGCTCTCGCCCCAGACGATGTTTTCGCCCCAAACGATGTTCTGGGTCCACGCCACCGATACCCCGGCGTAGGTGCTGTAGGGCACGACGGACGTGATCACCCACGGACTGCCAACCGGGGTGCTGGTGTTGATCGACTTCACCAACTTGAGGAGGCCTTGGCCGTTCACGCGACCGGCGCCTTGCGTCAGTCGGTCATAGGTAACGCCTGTGGCGTCACGCATCGTGAACGCGGTGTATTCCGTGAACGCCTTCAGTGCGTTGCGTGTAATCCGTGGCGCTGAGGGAGCCGCCGTACGGTTGCCTTCGAGCATCACGGCCAGCAATCCGCTCTCGACGCCGGCGGCCATGCTGGTGCCGCTCAGGACGATGTAGCTCTTGGCGCCGAAGTTGTCGGTGAGGAGCAGCGTCGGATAGCTCAGTGCGAGATAGCTGCCCGGAGCAACCGGTCCCACGAGGTCCTGACCCGGTGCCGCAAAATCCGGCTTGGCGAACCCATCGATCCACGTTGGGCCGCGCGAGCTGTAATTCGCGATGCGGTCATCGAGTGGCGTGATCGTGCCCTGGGTCTTCGCAGAGGCAACCGTGAAGGCTGACGGCGCATTACCGGGTGAGAGAATGCCACCGTAACCCGTCTGGTTCGTCTGCGAATCGGTGCCGACGTTCCCCGCGGAAACCACGACGAGAATTCCCGCGCGCGACGCCGCCTCCACCGCCTGCACCAGTGGATCCGTCGCAGCGGCTTCGAACACGGGGTGGCCGAGCGCCAGGTTAAGGATGTCGATGCCGAGTGATTTCTTGTTGACGATGGCGAAGTTGATCGCCGCAATCACGTCGCTCGTCGAACCCGTGCCCTGATTGTTCAGCACGCGGAGCCCGATAAGCCGCGCATTCGGAGCGACGCCCGCGTACTGTCCGCCTGACAACGCACCGCTGCCCGCAACGAGCCCGGCGATGTGCGTGCCATGGCCGTATCCATCGAAGGGGCCGGTTGGCAGGCCGGGCTTACCATTGGCGAAATCATAGAATGCCGCGATGCGACTCGAGAGGTCTGAGACGGGTGCGATGCCCGAGTCGACGATAGCGACGCCGATCCCGCTACCGGTCGGGTCCGTATCGATTAACCCGAGCAGGGCTCGCAGATCGCTCTTCCTGATAAGGCCGCCGCCCGTGTTCGTCAGGATCCCTTGAGCCGACAACGGCGAGGAGGTCACCGGCGCATCAATGGAAATCGAGACGATGCCGGCTAACGTTTCCAACCAGGCCAGGTCACCAGTTGAAATGGTCACGGCGATGGCGTTGGTGCGCGGGGCTACGCGGGTCACTATCGCGCCTTGCGTGCGGAGTGTCTTGCGCAACTTCGCCCAATCTGTCTTCCCGTCCGTGCGCAGAATAACGTTGAGCGTGTCGGCGCCAGAGCTTTCGAGCTGCTGCACCTCGAGGTCGACGTGTGCGCGCTTGGGCGGTTCCTCACCCTTCTTGGCGAGGACACCAGGGGCTTGCACGATCACCAGCGCGGCGATCGCCGACCACAGTCGGAGTTTTCGTAGAGGAGTCATCACGGCCGCCAGTTGAGCAATAAGGCGACCACCCCGACAGTTTTGACGCAAACCGTTGACGTTCAACGAGTTAATTCAATCCGTCACGATTCACTCGAGCCGAAACTTGTGCCACTATGGGTCACGATGTTCGATGGCAGTGGGACACGACATGACACTGAGCGACCCCACGAACAACGATCTTCCCGGATCTTCATCGCGCCATCCTTGACCCTGAACTGACGCCGTGGCACTTTCACCGCGCGCCAGCACGATCGCAGCGCATTGCTCGCTGGAGGTCTCATGCGTACGCGGCATCTCGACATTGCTCGATTAGGCATAGGCCTCATCGGGGTGGGGCTCGTTGTGCTGAGGTTGACGGCCGCGGCTGCCGACTCGCAGCAGCGGAGTGCCGCATTTGCTGCGAGCGAACTGGCGGCCCTGCCAAAAGCGAACTGGCTGAAGAACGGTGGAAACCTCTTCAACCAGAACTACTCACCGCTTGCGCAGATCAATCGGGAGACGGTCGGCAGCCTGAAAGGCGTGTGGCGAACACATTTGAACGGCTCCGGCATGGCGGCGAAATACTCGGGCGAAGCGCAGCCTGTCGTGCACGAAGGAACGATCTACGTCGTGACGGGGGCTGATGATGTCTTCGCGCTAAGCGTGAAGACGGGCGCGATGCTGTGGAACTACAAGGCATCGTTACCCGAGAACATTACGACCGTGTGCTGTGGATGGACGAGCCGCGGCGTCGCCATCGGCGATGGACGTGTGTATGTCGGGCAACTGGACGGCCGGCTGGTCGCACTCGATCAGCGCACCGGCGAACCCGCGTGGTCGATTCAGGCTGAGCGCTGGCAGAACGGCTACACGATCACCGCCGCACCGCTCTATTACAACGGAATGGTGATCGTCGGCTTTTCCGGTGCCGAAAACGGCACCCGCGGACGTGTGAAAGCGTTCGACGCAAATGACGGTCACCTGATCTGGACCTTCTACACGATCCCCGGCCCCGGCGAAATTGGCCACGACACGTGGCCGCAGAACACCGAAGCATGGCTGCACGGCGGCGCCAGCGTCTGGCAGACACCCGCGGTCGATCCTGAGCTCGGGCTGATCTACTTCACGACCGGCAACCCCGGGCCGGATTTCAACGGCAGGATTCGCGCCGGCGACAACCTGTTTGCGACCTCGATGCTGGCCATCGAAGCGGCAACAGGCAAATACCGCTGGCATTTCCAGCAGATCCATCACGATCTGTGGGACTACGACGGCCCGAGTCCCGTCGTCCTCTTTGACGTGATGCTGAACGGACGGCTCCGGAAAGCGGCGGCCGAACCGAACAAGGCGGGGTGGGTGTATATCGTTGACCGCACAAACGGGAAGCCGCTCATCGGCATCGACGAAACCCCTGTGCCGCAGGAGCCGCGACAGGCGACGTCGAAGACGCAGCCGATCCCGAAGGGCGACGCATTCGTCCCGCAGTCAGTCGATATCGCGCCCGAAGATTACACGCTGGTGAACCAGGGCCGCGTGTTCACGCCCTTCTGGAAAGAACCGCTCGTCGCCAAGCCCGGCGCGCGTGGCGGCGCGAACTGGCCGCCGAGTTCCTACGATCCAGCGACGAACATCCTCTACGTGTGCGCAACCGATGCGGCGAACGTTTTCAGGGGCGGCGAAGAGAATCAGCAGATCACGCCGGAAGGACAGCGCTACCTTGGCAGCGCGTTCGGTGGTGCGCCGCTGCCGATGGCCGGTATCTTCGCCGCGCTCGACATGAAGACGAACCGTCTCGTATGGCAGCAGCGGTGGAGAGATTCGTGCTACAGCGGTTCGGTGACCACCGCAGGCGGCCTCGTGTTCACCGGGCGCAATGACGGCCGCCTCACCGCGCTGAATTCGTCCACCGGCAAACGGCTCTGGGAATTCCAGACCGGTGCGGGGATGAACTCGCCCGTAAGCGTCTTCGAGTACGAGGGCGATGAGTACGTGGTCGCCTATTCAGCCGGCAGCCTGTTCGCCGGCACGACGCACGGCGACAGCGTGTGGCTGTTCTCGACGAAAGGGACCATGCCCGAAAGCGAGCAACGATCAACGCGCTAGTTGATGGTCGTGCTACGCGTCACGCCTGCGTCCCGCGTCCGGCAATGGCAGCACCGGCGGTTTTTCGAGCCTGCCGTACCTGCTCCCGCTCCACGCGCAAGTCGACCCTGGTGACGTCAGGCCGGAAGAACAGCGCCTATCGATGTCTTTGCGCCTGCGAAGCAGTCGTTCCAGCTCGCGCGGTCGTGACACCGCCGAATCCACCGCCGGGCACGACGATGCGCATGGTTCCCTCCGGTGTGGATGAGCGCGAACGCGCGCCACTCGCAGCAGTCGCCTGCAACAGCCGTGCGCCCGGCGACCCTTCGTTTAGCGAGTGCGCCGGCGTTAGAGTACGGGGACTGCAATGACACGCGTGAGGGTCGCTGTTCTCGCCGCACCGGTTATCTGGGTCGCGGTCGTTGTGACCACAATCACCGCTGGGGCGCAGCTGCCCGACACCTTTTTCGACGAGACGAGTGCCCCGGCCGTCGCGTACGCAGCCCAGCAGCCGCACGATGCGATCGCGGAGCTGAACGCAAAGCTCGCCGCCGGTTCGGCGACCCTGACCTATGAGCCGGGCAGCGGCTACTTGAGATCGATGCTGAGCGCACTCGAGGTGCCAGTCGAATCGCAGCTTGCGGTTTTCTCGAAGACCAGCGTGCAGGCGCGCATCATCAGTCCCGCGAATCCGCGAACGCTGTTCTTCAACGATCACGTCGTGGTCGGCTGGCCGCGCGGCGGATTCATCGAGGCGGCGGCACTGGACCCGCAACTTGGCGTCGTGTTCTACACCCTGAATCAGCAAGCCACGGCGTCGCCGCGATTCGACCGCGGAAACGGCTGCATGGCATGTCACGTGTCACTCGAGGCGACGCTCGGCGTGCCCGGTATGCTGGTGCGCAGCGAAGCGGCGCGTGCAGACGGCGTGACGATGCGGCGGCTCGGGAACGAGGTCGTCGATCACCGGCTCCCGCTCAGCAAGCGGTGGGGCGGCTGGTTTGTGACTGGCCGCGATGTCACGGCGGCAAGCCGCGGCAACCTGATGCTGCGCGATGAGGGGGACGAAGGCTTGCTCACCACGCCGAGGGCGATTGCGGCGGAAACGCTAGCTGGAAAGTTCGACCTCGCCGGATATCTCTCGCCCTACAGCGATATCGTCGCGCTGATGGTGTTCGACCATCAGCTGCACATGATGAACCTGTTCGCGCGCATGTCGTGGGAAGCCCGTGCCGCAGCAGGGAAGTCCGATGCGGCAGCGCTCGTGGATGGCGTTGCTCGGGAAGTCGTCGACTACTTGCTGTTCGTTGATGAAGCGCCGCTGCCGACACGGGTCGAGGGGAGCTCCGGGTTCGCACAGCGGTTTTCAGCGCGTGGGCCAAAGGATTCGCGCGGTCGATCGCTGTATCAACTCGATCTGACCAATCGCCTGTTGCGGTATCCGTGTAGCTACATGATTTACAGCGATGCATTCGACGGATGGCCCGCCGCCGCTAGAGAGGCCGTCTATCGGCGGATGTACGCCGTCCTCTCAGGCGCCGACGAGACGACTCGATATTCACGTCTGTCGCCGTCCGATCGTCGGGCGATCATCGACATTCTTTTGAGACGAAACGCGATCTGCCCGGCGTACTTCAGATAAGCGAGCCGAGTCCGTTCTCCACGTGCATGGTTCCCAGAGGCTGGCTGCCAGCCATCCGACCAAACGCCTTGCGCGCCAACATGTGGGCGGGCAGCGGCAGCAGGATGTAGAGAAGGCCGGCCACCAGCAGATTGATGTGAATCCCCAACCACATCGAGATAGCGACCGCCATAATTGACGCCAGAACTCCCGCGCCTCCGTTGACACCCCACATCCACGCGGTCGCGTCCGGCGAGAGCCGGCCGACCAGGACCATCCCCACGGGGAAACAAAAGCCCAACAGAACGGAAATCGGGGCGCTACATGCGATCACGACCAGTGATCGGACCGGTAGCCCGTACTGAATGGTTGCGTCCATGATCGGCTGAATCGTGTAAATCAACATGAGCACCGCCGCCCCAATCGCCAGCGGCAGGTTGAGGACCCACCGATTGCGGTGAACTGGGAATCGATCCGAGACGAAGCTGCCGACGCCGGTGAAGCTGATCATCGAAAAGAGAATGATGGCAAACGTGTATGTCGGGTGGCCGAGATATACCGAAAAACGCTGAAGAAACGGGATCTGGATCAGCATGTAGCCGACACCAATCATTCCGAAGTACGCCACCGACGTAGCGAAGCTGCCCCGCTCCATGGCCGGAAGACCTGTGCGGAACAGCGGCCACATGATGATGCCGATCACGAGGATGGTGGCGATGATGAAGAGCAAGACGAGCGTCCAGGTGGCACGTAAGTTCCCAGCGATGACCCCGTCGCGGGGTACATCGAACGCCTTGTGGAAGCTGCTCGGCTTCAGCGTATTGAAGAAGAACGGGCGTTCGTCCGTGGGGGGCGTGAAGTCAAACATCGGGTGACGGATGGCGGCGTCGAGTTCACCAACGGACGTCGATTTCACGATGCCCGACAGAAATGGATCGGCCGCACCGGTCCACGGCGACACGACGACGTCGAACTCACGTTCGTCGGCCAGCTTCGTGATGATCGAACGATCCTGGTCGGTGAGCGGCTGGTTCGACATAATCAACGTCGCGACGCTGTGGCGCGACAGCATGGCCATGTGATCGAGCGGCCGGTGCACTGCGCGGTCGAGCAACGCGGCGACGGCGAGCGCCAACAGACGGCTGGTCTCGGACGTGGCGCCGGGTGCGAACCAACGTGACACGCTGAACACACCACCAGGAGCGAGACGATCGAGGAACATACGCCAGCCTTCGATGGTGTATAGCCCGTTCTCGGTCAGCGTGAATGCACCTGCCCCGGTCGCCGCCCATGTATCGATCAACGACATCTGCAAGATGTCGAATCGCTTGTCGGTGCGGCTCAAGTACGATCGGGCCTCATCGTGGACGAGCTGAACCTCCGGCCGGTTCACGAAGCTCGCAAAATCACGATACGGCCCCTGGAGTGCGCGAAGCAGGTTGTCGTTGATCTCGATGCCGGTCACCGAGGTGTTACCACCCCAGAGCGCCGACAGAATATCGCGCCCCCCTCCGACGCCGATGATGCCGGCGTTCCCCTTGCGAAGGTGATATGGCAACGTCGTGACGTCGTACGACACCCAGTCGAGACTCCCGATGTCGCCGTCCCACTTGGTGATGGGTGTTCCAGCGTACGCGTCGATGAAGATCCCGGCGGACGCAGTCTGGAACTTCTCCGCTCCCCGACCTGGCCCCCAGTAGAAGGCCGGCCCGAAAAAGGATGGCTTGATTAAGACGTACGAGTGGGTGTTCCAGGCCGACCACTGGACGCGCTCTTCATTCAGGGCGGCCGTATCGCCTCCCCGGAAAATGCGGCCCTTCGCGTAGACCACCGCGATGCCGGGTTTGGGCGCGGCGTTCAACACGGCCACCGCCAGGAAGCATAGGCACAGGGCGACGCTGAACCTCCGGCGGTCGCGGCTTCGACGAGGAGATCCGGCCGTGGCCACCGCCAGCCGGACCAACGCGAAGCGATCGAAACAATACGCGCCCGCGGCGGCAATCGCGCCGGCCGTGAACGCAACCGACGTAATGTTGGTTCGATCGAGCAGAGGGATGACGAGCAGACAGCCCAGGGCCGCGCCGAGAAGATCTGCCGCATACAGGCGACTGGTCGACCCGCCCGATCGTGTCAAGGACAGCGTCACCGCGACGCCGGCAAGCAGAAACGGCAGTCCGAGCACGAGAATGGCGAATACGATCGCGCTCACCTCACGCACGTTGAACTGCTCGAGCACGGGAATGCCCATGGTCAAATTGCCCAGGTGTGTCACGGGAATGGCTAAAGCGAACCAACCTGTGACGCGGGGCAGTTCCCGAATGGCGCGTTGCTCCGTCAGGCGTTCGCCACCGACAAACACGAGCACCGCGCCGGCGGCCATGCCGAGCATGGCCAACGACACCGTCAAGAACGCCAGGTGATACCACGTGAGGACCGACAGCAGACGCGAGTCGAGGATCTCGAGCATCAGCGTCGCAAGAGTGACCAAGAAGAGTCCAGCGGCGAGCCAGCGGTATTTCATTTAGTCCCAGTGATCAATATCGGCATTGTTCGTTCCTAAGATTCGCGGTTGTACAGGCCTCGCGCTGTCTCTCACTCGAAGAAATTCCGTGAATTTGTGTGATGCCGCAAACGCAGGTGATAAGGTGCTGCGCCGACGAGACGCCTCGACATTCACGTCTGTCGCCGTCCGGTCGTCGGGCGATCATCGACATTCTTCGTGAGACCAAGCACGACCTGCCCGCGTACTTCGGATAGGCGAGCCTTCCGTCGCCACGTGTGGTTCCGGTGCCGTTTCGATGTGCCCAAACGTCTTGCATCAGCTCGTACAGTATTTCGATGGGCGAGACTTTCAATCCAACGCAAACGGACGAGGCGTCGTCGCCGCTCGATCTGTTTCCGAGTGAACGCGATATCGACACGCGTCGCGCGGATCCGGATTCCTTTCTCGAGGAATTCGCATCCGAAAGTTCGCTCGGCCTCGCACAGCCGAGCAGTATCCACCGCGCGCCTGCTCGCCGAGGGATGACGGGCCGCGCGGTCGCGAGCGCGGCATTGATGGTCATTGCTGTCGTGTCACTTCTCGGCGCCTATCGTCGCTGGGTGGACACGGATCATCTGCCAACGCGGAATCCAGTCCAACGATCCAGCTCGGCTGACCTACCGCGCGAGGCCCGTGGTCACGTGCCGGAAATTGACGCAAACGCCGCTCGGTCGGCCGCCGCGATTACCGAGCCGCCGGTGCAGAACGTGCCGCGATCTCAGACCGCCCACTCGCGTGGCTCGCGCGCACCCGCCTCCGCCACACAGCCAGTTGCACTCGTTCGTGGCACCGATGTTGGGAACCTTCCGGCCTACTCGCCTTCGTTTGACGCCGTCGGAGAAACCATCCTTTTCCATGCCGGCAAACGGGGTGCAACGTCGTTACTGAGAGCGACTCTCGCTCACGACGGGTCCGTCGGCGGCGTATCGGTGCTGATGCAGGACGGTGCGAGTAACTACCATGCCCAGCAGTCTCCCGACGGACGATGGATAGCGTTCGACTCCGATCGAGACGGTACACGTGGTGTCTATGTCGCGGACCGGAGTGAGCCGGGGCACGTACGCCGCGTCAGCGGCGACGGGTATGCCGCTGTTCCGCGCTGGTCACCGGACGGGACGCGCCTCGCCTTCGTTCGCGCAGAACCGGGTCGACCCAACGTGTGGAACATCTGGACCCTGACGCTCGCAACGGGTTCCCTCGACCGGCTCACGGCGAGCTCGATTGGCCAGCCGTGGGGAGCGTCTTGGTTTCCCGACAGTCGTCGCGTGGCGTATAGCCGCGAAGACCGGCTTGTTGCGCTCGACACCGAGACCGGGCAGGAGCGTGTCTTTCGATCGCCCATTCGCAAGCGCTTGGTCCGCACGCCCGCCGTCGCGCCCGACGGTAGCCGCATCGTCTTTCAGACTTATCGCGACGGCACGTGGGTTCTCGATTTGATGCGCGGCTCGATGCGCCGCATTCTGAAGGATCCATCAGCGGAGGAGTTCGCGTGGTCGCCAGATGGCACCGCCATCGCGTTTCACAGCCACCGAAACGGCGAGTGGGACATCTGGACGATGATGATGCCGTCGTGAGGCGACGCCCGATGGCGAATGCAGGCTAGTTCGCGCGGACTGCGACAATCTTTCGTCCCTGAATCACCAGTTCGGTGATGAGCAGCGGCACCGCCCAGCAAGCCCACGCCGTCACGGCGAGCTGTTCGAGGGGGGTCCCGATCTCCGCGGCCTGCAGCGCTGGCTGAATGACGCGGAACGTCACGAACGCGAACGTCACCACGTAGCTGCGAATCATCCATTCCTTGTGCTGGTCGGTCAGTGACCGTTTGATCGCGAGATACGCGAGCGTCGTCGTGGTGACC